>Ga0078972_1000997_pt1 | contig 113378 bp, 115 predicted proteins | sample YelNatPaOPGAMG01_FD_67568 | JGI IMG/M metagenome (GOLD analysis project Ga0078972, IMG submission 67568) | Hot spring thermophilic microbial communities from Obsidian Pool, Yellowstone National Park, USA - OP-RAMG-01 (SPADES assembly) (version 2) | ecosystem: Environmental > Aquatic > Thermal... | reverse complement strand
AGCCGAAAGGGACTCCGTAAGATTTGATAGGGTAAGCGGTTAGAGATAAAAAAATAAAACAGAGGTCATCTACCGACGAGAAAAAAAGTACTTGACAGGAATTCTATATTAAGATAGGAGGGAAAAACATGGCTGAAACACGATTGGCTGAGCCGCGATTTTACGAAGACGAAATAGACCTGCGAGAATACATCGAAGTAATGCGCAAGCGCTGGAAGGTGATTGTTTACCTTACCGTTGGGGTAACTTTAGCAGCATTGATTTTTAGCTTATTGCAAAAGCCAACTTATGAAGCAAAAGCTACCATTCTAATTCGCTCTGGGGGTGGAGGGAGTTCCTTATCACAGTTGGCAGGTCTAGCAGGGTTGGCAGGAATTAGTTTGCCCACGGGTGGAGGAAATTTAGCTGATTTAACTGAGGTTCTTCAGAGCGATGCGGTGGCGGCTAAAGTTTTGAAGGACTTAAAACTCAAAGAAAGAATGAAAGGTTGGGATGATCCTAGATTATCAGAGCAAGAGTTAATTGCGGCAGTTAAAGGCATGCTGAAAAAACCCAAAGTTTCGAACAATTTAGTTGAGTTAAAGGTTGAGTGTCCCGATAAGGAATTGGCGGCGGAAATTGCCAATGGCTTTGTGGATGCCCTTTCTTATTTCTGGAACAAACTAAATTACACTGAGGCGCGGAAGAAAAGAGAATATATCGAAGCTCAGCTTCCTCGAGTGGAAAAAGAGCTGAAGGAAGCGGAACAGCGGCTTAAGCAATTTACCCTTTTATCTCCTCGAAGCGGCAGTACTACTTCGGGCTTGCTGGGGGCGATATCTGGCTCACAATCTCAGGGAATAGAAGTAGCGCGGCTTTCGCGCGAGCTTGATATTCAAAATTCGGTTTACACCATGCTTCGCAAAGAATACGAATCGGTAAAGCTAGAAGAATCAAAGGAAATTCCACCTTTTTCGGTGGTAGACCAGGCCGTCCCGCCCAAGTTTAAGTCCAAGCCCAAGGTTAAGTTGAATACTCTAATTGGCTTTGTTTTGGGGTTGTTCTCAGGAGTGTTTGTTGCTTTCTTTCAAGAGTATTGGGAGAAGAGTGGGAGTGTGGGGGGAGTAGGCAGTAGGCAGTAGGCAGTAGGCAGTAGGCAGTAGGTAGTAGGCACTAAGCACTAGGCACTAGGGATGAAGGAGGAGTTAAATTCTAAGCACTAAATCCTAAATTCTAAATAATATCAAATGATCGAAATTCAAATGACCAAAACGTGATATGATTTAGAAGAAAGGACGTCAGTTGAAACTTGTGTTGGAGTTGATTTTGTGAATAACAATTACCAAATTACAATAGCCAAATAATAACCAATAACCAAATGAACAATAACCAAACAGGTGAGCGGCGATGCGGCAGGGTATTAATACAGGGAGCATTAATTTGATAGAAGAAGCTTGTTCATCGTTAATCGAAGCTGGTATCGAAGCTGGAAGTTCGAAAGTCGAAGTTCGTGAAAGCATGAAACAGCTATCGTAGGAGCGGGCAGGATTTTAAAGCGAGTGAATGATCGAGTATCGAGCTTCGAAAAACGAACATCGATACGAGCATCGAAAACGATAGACGATTAAGAAGGGGAAATTGGAATTTGGTTACTGGTAATTTAATAAGGAGAGAAATTCTAAATTCGAAATCCTAAATTCTAAATAATATCAAATATCAAAGTTCAAATGACCGAAACGTTTTGATTTTTGATATTTGGATTTTGAATTTATTTAGGATTTAGAGTTTAGGATTTAGGATTTAAGGGTGAAAGGGACAAGGAGGGTGTGAGAGCAGACACTAAAGACGATGGATGAGTTGAAAAAGAAAATTGTAGAGATTATCAAGAGGCAGCTTAATTTGCCGCATTACAAGGTTTTCCTTTTTGGGTCGCAAGCTAATAAAAAGGCGGATGAAAGATCAGATCTTGATATTGGCATCGAAGCTTCTTCTCCTCTTCCTCCTCATGTTTTAGCTAAGATAAGGGAAGAACTCGATCAGCTCCCGGTCATCCAAAAGATTGATTTGGTAGATTTTAATTTAGTCAGCAGTGATTTCAAAGAAGTCGCTCTGCAAAGCATAGAGGTGCTTTATGAAAAGTAAATTAGAGAGCTTATTATCACAACTTAAAAATGCTTATGCACGCTTTAAGGAAGTGATGGAGAAAGAAAAAACAGATATTGTTAGGGATTCAGCTATTCAGCGTTTTGAGTTTACTTTTGAGCTGGCATGGAAGACGATGAAAGCTTATGTAGAAGAGAAGGGAGCTAGAGTTTTGTTTCCTAAGGATGCTATTAAGGAAGCTTTTCGTGCTAGGATTATTTCTGATGGGGATGGGTGGCTCGACATGCTGGAAACCAGGAATATGACTTCTCATATTTATGGTGAAGTTATGGCAGAAAAGGTCTACACCCGGCTGAAAAATTACCTTCCCTTGATTGAAAGTTTAATTAGGGAATTATCTTGAATAAAATCAAAAATCAAAAATTAAAAATTAAAAATACAAATCAAAAATCAAAAATTTAAAAAACAGGTAACAAGGAGTTTTCGTGTTTTCAAATATGGGCTTCCTCGGGCAACCTATGATGTGGATGCGATCGCGCTTTCTGAATTGCATAGACCAGTAACAAGCATTGACTAGTTTTGACAAGAAAAAATCCCCCTTGACAAGATTTGAGCCATGTGCTAATCTAATGTCTAGCTATGCACACATTAAACGAAGATGCGGTCTACACGCCGCAAGAGACGATTTCGATATTGAAGATATCGGACTCTACCTTTCGCAGGTTGGTGCGCAAGGGGGTTCTGAAAGCGGCCAAGATTGGCGGTCAGTATCGGGTTTTGGGCCGCCACATCCTCGCGCTTCTAAACCCGAGTTTGCCGGGGAAAGTGAAAAAAGCATATCGAAGGGTGGTGGAGGGGCTAGAGTGAGTTTGCCAAAATATTTTAAATCTCTTTTCTGGTTTGCTGATTTTGATAAAGTATCTTTAGAGAAAGATAGGGACCTGATTTTATTTCAGGCATTAGAAAAAGGAAGAATGGAACACTTAAAATATCTAGAGCGAAAGCTTGGAGCTCGGGCTATCTATAATTTTGCCAAGCAGCATGCCTCAAAGTTTAGTCGGAAAAGCATTGTGAGTTTTGCTAAAGTTATGTTTTCGGGGGCTCGATCGTGAAGGGAAAAATTTATCTAGAAATTTTAGATAGTAAGCGGCAGGAAGTTTTGAAGAAGCTGTACCAGCTTTTAAACGGAGATTATTACTTAGCGGGTGGAACAGCCCTGGCTCTGCAAATTAAACACCGTGAATCGCTGGATTTTGATTTATTCAGAAATGAGGAAATAAAATTTTCTTTAAAGCGAAGGATTCTAAAGGGGTTTGAAGATGATGCTCCTCAAACCCTGGTTGATACCTCAGATGAATTGAGTGTGGTTTTGAAAAAAGAGATAAAACTTACTTTTGTTGCTTACTGGTGGGATCCTATTTTTCCCCTGGTGAAGCTGCCAGGCATTGTTCCCCTTCTTTCGGTGAAGGATATTGCCACCACGAAGGCCTACGCCTTGGGCAGAAGAGGAAACTACCGGGATTATTTTGACCTTTATGTCATCATTAAAAATGGTCACGCGACGCTTAAGGGAATTGTTAAATGGTGTAAGAAAAAATACGGTGAAGTTTTCAGTGAGAGAATGTTTTTAGAACAACTAACTTATTTTGGCGACATGGAGGCAGATAAAAAATTAAAATTTTTGGAAGAGCGGTATGTTTCACCGAAAGAAATGGCAAAGTTTTTTGAAAAAGAAATTAAAGGACTAAGATAAATGATCAATGACCAATGTGGAATTATTATTAATAAATCGCCGAAGGCGACACCTTGTTGGGATTTGGTCATTGGGAAATTGGGATTTACAGCTAAATGACCAATTATCAAATGACCAATGACCAACGTGGAATTATATTTAATAAATCGCCGAAGGCGACACCTTGTTGGGATTTGGTCATTGGGAAATTGGGATTTACAGCTAAATGACCAATTGTCAAATGACCAATGACCAACGTGGAATTATTATTTAAATAAAAAATTGCCGAAGGCGACACCTTGTTGGGATTTGGTCATTAGGACATTGGGATTTAGGATTTTTGTGTGAGGGTTAAGCTTGGGGAAAGAAAAAGGTCTTTAGTCTTTGGTCTTTAGTCTGTGGTCTGAACAATGAATTGGGGGGTGAACAGGTGAAAAGAGCGTTAATTACGGGAGTTACGGGGCAGGATGGGAGTTATTTGGCGGAGTTTCTTTTGGCTAAGGGTTACGAAGTTCATGGCCTTATGAGGAGGGCCAGCACTTTTAACACTCACCGCATAGATCACATTTATATTGATCCGCACCTACAGGGGGCAAGATTTTTCTTACACTATGGTGATTTATCTGATTCGGGGCAGCTGACCAATCTTATTTACAATATTCAGCCGGAAGAAATTTATCATTTAGGAGCGCAGAGTCATGTTCGAGTGAGTTTTGACACGCCGGAGTATACCGGCGACATCACCGGCCTGGGCACAACTAGGTTATTAGAATCTATTCGCAGAAGCGGAATCAAAACCAAGCTTTATCAAGCATCAAGTTCTGAAATGTTTGGAAGCGCCCCGCCGCCCCAAAACGAGAACACCCCTTTTCAACCCCGCAGTCCCTACGCTGCCGCCAAGGTTTACGCTTACTGGATGGTAAGAAATTACCGTGATGGTTATAATCTTTTTGCTTGCAACGGCATCCTTTTCAACCACGAAAGTCCCCGGCGTGGGGAAACTTTTGTTTCAAGAAAAATTTCGCGTGCTGTGGCTAACATCTTGGCAGGAAAGCAAAAAAAACTTTATCTGGGAAATCTTAAGGCCAAAAGGGACTGGGGTTATGCTCCCGAATATGTGGTTTGTCAGTGGCTGATGCTTCAGCAGGACAAACCCGATGATTATGTAATTGGCACGGGCGAGAGCCATACGGTTCAAGAATTTGTAGAAGAAGCTTTTTCTTATGCGGGATTAGATTGGAAGGAATATGTTGAGATCGATCCCAAGTATTTTCGGCCAACCGAAGTAGATCACCTGCAGGCCGATATTTCTAAAGCGCGAAAAGTTTTAGGTTGGGAACCAAAGGTAAGGTTCCGCGAGCTAGTTAAAATCATGGTAGATGCCGATCTTGAACTGATAGGTTTAAAGCCCATTGGAGAAGGAAAGAAGATTCTTGGGGCTAAGGGGATTGATTGGACGGCGAACAAGCTAACGATTGGTTGAATTCTGGTTGCGGTTGCGATGGGCGTATCGATGTGCGTGGAGGGGTTGAGATATGCATAACGTAAAAGCGTATTGCGAGAGGCGTACAAATAAAATGGAAGAAAAAGCAAGGATAAGAAGTTTCAGGGATTTGGATGTTTACCGAACAGCACATGAAGCAGCTATGCTTGTGCTGAAGGAAATAGTGCCAAAATTACCAAAGGAAGAAAAAGATGATCTTGGAGATCAATTAAGACGCTCGGTAAAAGCAGTTCCCAGATTAATAGCCGAGGGTTTTGCAAAAAGGCACCAGGTAAAAGGTTTTCAAAAATACCTAGATGATGCTCAGGGGGAGAGCAATGAATCTCAAGCCAGTTTAGAACAATGCAGGGATGCTTATGATAAATTTGTGGATCTAAAAATATGTGAGAAACTCATTGACACGTATGACAAAATAAGCCGTCAACTTTACAACCTATCGCTGGCCTGGAATAAATTTTACGAAAAACGCTCATACGATGCACGCTTGACGAAATGCATATCGCAAACGCAAACGAATTATGAAAGACAATAGCTTTTGGGAAAACAAGCGAGTTACAGTGACCGGTGGGGCCGGCTTCCTTGGGTCATTTGTGGTCGAGAAACTCAAGCAGCAGGGCTGCAAGGATATTTTCGTGCCTTTGATTGAGGATTACAACCTGGTAGAGATGGAAGATGTAAAAAGGATGTACCGCGATGCCCGGCCGGACATTGTGATTCATTTGGCAGCTAAGGTGGGTGGGATCGGAGCTAATCGCGCTAATCCAGGAAGTTTCTTTTATGATAACTTAATGATGGGAGTTCAATTAATTGAGCAAGCAAGGTTGAATAATGTGGAAAAGTTTGTAACTGTGGGGACGATTTGTTCTTATCCCAAGTATACGCCCGTTCCCTTTAAGGAAGAAGACCTCTGGAATGGCTATCCTGAAGAAACTAATGCTCCTTATGGAATTGCCAAAAAGGTTCTTTTGGTTCAATCGCAAGCTTATCGTCAGCAGTATGGGTTTAATGCCATTTATCTTCTGCAGTTAAATCTTTATGGACCAAGAGACAATTTTGATCTAGAAACTTCGCATGTGATCCCGGCGCTTATTAGGAAATGTGTGGATGCGGTGAGGGAAGGGAGGGATGAGATTGTGGTGTGGGGGACGGGGAAAGCCAGCCGCGGGTTTCTCTATGTCGAAGATGCGGCGGAAGGAATACTTCTGGCCACGGAAAGATACAATAAGCCAGATCCAGTGAATTTAGGATCGGACTTCGAAATTACCATAAAAGATTTAGTTGAGCTTATTGCCAAACTTACGGGCTTTAAGGGAAAAATTATCTGGGACACCTCAAAGCCCGACGGCCAACCCCGAAGACGACTGGATGTTTCGAAAGCAGAAAGGGAGTTTGGATTTAGGGCGAGGACGCCCTTTGAAGAAGGCCTAAAAAAGACCATAGAGTGGTACAAGGAGCATTGCTAAGTGACCTATTTAATGACCAATTATCAAATGACCAATGACCAACATGGAATTATTATTTAATAAATCGCCGAAGGCGACACCTTATTGGGATTTGGTCATTGGTTCATTGGGATTTAAAAGAAGAGGAGCTGGTTAAGTGAAGATTTGTGTGATTGGAACAGGTTATGTTGGGTTAGTTACCGGCGCTTGTTTAGCGGACTTTGGGAATACCGTCTATTGCGTTGATAAGGATCATAGCAAAATAGCTAATTTAAGGAAGGGGCTTATTGATTTTCATGAGTTGGGCTTGAAGGATTTAGTTTTGAAGAATGTAAAAGCTAATAGATTGATCTTTACCAAAGATCTCACTGCTCCAGTCAGAGCTTCTCAAGTGATTTTTATTGCTGTTGGTACACCTCCCTTGCCCAATGGTGATGCCGATCTTTCTGCCCTCAGAGAAGTAAGCAGAAATCTGGCTAAAATCTTGAGAAAATTAAAGGGCTTTAGGGTAGTTGCGGTTAAAAGTACGGTTCCTATTGGGACCTCAGAAGAGGTTGAAAAAATTCTGGTAGAAGGAGGGGTGAACTCGCGCAGTTTTGAAGTGGTTTCTAACCCTGAATTTTTGCGAGAGGGGAAGGCAGTGGCTGATTTTTTACATCCTGATCGAATTGTGATTGGCACAAGCGATAATCATGCCAGTAATATCATGGCTGAACTTTACCGTCCTCTCAATGCTCGAATAGTTTTTATGGATCGGAGAAGTTCGGAGATGGTTAAATATGCTTCTAACGCCTTTCTAGCTGCAAGAGTATCCTTTATTAATGAGTTAGCTAATATATGTGAAAAGGTAGGAGCTGATATACGTAAAGTAATCGAGGGAATAGGTTATGACCAGAGAATCGGTCATACCTATTTAAGGCCGGGTGTAGGTTATGGTGGATCTTGTCTTCCTAAGGATGTTTTAGCACTGATTCACCTGGCGGAAAAGCACAAATACGAAGCGGCACTTTTAAAAAGCGTTAATCAGATCAATATTGCGCAAAGGAAGATGTTTGCTGACAAAATTGTGAAATTGGTCAGGGAGAAGAAAGGGGGCACGGTTTGTGTTTGGGGGTTGGCTTTCAAGCCGCAGACCGATGACTTGCGCGATGCACCTTCGATCACGATTATAAAACACCTGCTCCAGGAAGGTATTAAGGTTAAAGCTTATGATCCTATGGCTAATGGCAAGGCGAAAGCGATCCTCCCACAAGTTAAATACTGCTCCGATCCTTATTCGGCGGCGAAAGATAGTGACGTGATAGCGTTGCTTACCGAGTGGAACGAATTTAGGGAGATGGATTTTGGCAAACTTAAAAAGTATGTAAAAAAACCAGTTATTGTTGATGGGAGGAATATTTTAAATCGCGGTGCCTTGCGTGAGCACGGGATCGAATATTATGGAATTGGGGGGTAACTAAATGGATAACTTAGAAAAAATTAAGGATGAAGAAAAGCTGATTGCTATCATTTTACGTTCAAATCATCATTCAGACAAAATTGAATTTTTTAGTCCGCCTGATTTTTCCCAGCAGCTGGGTTACTTGCCGCATAAAAAAGGCAATATCATTCCTGCTCATTTTCATAAGGAAGTTCATCGCAAGGTAACCGTGACTCAGGAGGTGTTGTTTATTCGGAAGGGAAGAGTTTTGGTTAATTTCTATTCCACAGATCAAAAATTTATTGCTTCGAGAGAGCTCGGACCGGGTGATGTGTTGTTTTTATGTTCTGGCGGGCATGGTTTTAAGATTTTAGAAGATACTGAAATGATCGAGGTAAAACAGGGACCGTATTCGGGTAAGGATAGCGATAAAGTGTTGTTTGAGGGGGTAGAGAAATGATCCCAGTTAATGAACCTTTAATTGGTGAAAAGGAAAAAGAATACGTAATGGACTGCCTTAAAACAGGCTGGATTTCATCTGCTGGTAAATATATTGAAGAATTTGAAAATCGATGGGCGGCTTATTGTGGCAGAAAATATGGAGTAGCAGTAGCTAATGGCACAGTTGCTTTGCAAGTTGCGGTTAAAGCTTTAGACATTGGTCCAGGCGATGAAGTCATTTTACCAACCTTTACTATCATTTCTTGTGCTTTAGCGGTTATCTACAGTGGAGCTAAGCCCGTGCTAGTTGATTCTGATCCAGAGATTTGGACTATGGATGTAACTAAGATTGAGGAAAAGATAACTCCGAATACCAAGGCTATCATGCCTGTGCATATTTATGGTCATCCGGTAGATATGGATCCAATTTTAAGCTTGGCTAAAAGGTATAAACTTAAGATTATCGAAGATGCAGCTGAAGCACACGGGGCGGAATACAAGGGCAAAAAATGTGGGAGCTTCGGAGATATAAGCTGTTTTAGTTTCTACGCTAACAAAATAATTACTACTGGCGAGGGTGGGATGGTATTAACTAATGATCCTGATCTTGCCGAAAGAGCGCATTCCATTAGAAATCTTTGTTTTAGGAAAGAGCGACGTTTTTATCATAGCGAGCTTGGGAATAATTTTCGCTTGACTAATCTGCAAGCCGCAATTGGTTTAGCGCAACTTGAACGCATAGATGAGCTAATTGAAAAAAAGCGTTGGATAGGGGAGATGTATAATAAAGGGCTAAAAGGAATATCAGGTATTAAGCTCCCGGTTGAGAAATCATGGGCAAAAAATGTCTACTGGATGTATGGGATAGTTTTGGATGAGAGCATGGGAATGGACGCAACAGAATTTGCCAGGCGCTTGCGAGAAAAGGGAGTTGATACGCGTCCGTTTTTCCTGGGGATGCACGAGCAGCCTATCTTTCACAAAATGAGCTTGTTTAAAGATGAACATTATCCCGTTGCTGAAAGAATTGCGAGGCAGGGGTTGTATTTGCCGTCAGGCCTAACTCTAACCAAACAGCAAATAGAATTAGTGTGTAAGAAAGTTAAGGAGGTTTTGTCTAAAACATATTAGGAATTTTGGAAAGTGATACTATAATGAAGAAGAAAGAGCCAATAAAAAATTGTCAAATCTTAGCGCTAGTTCCTGCTAGAGGGGGGTCAAAAGGCGTACCTCATAAAAACATTAAGGAGTTAGCTGGGAAGCCCTTGATTGCGTATACAATTGAAGAAGCGAGAAAGTCAAAGTACATCAGTCGTATAGTTGTCTCAACCGATGATCCCCGAATCGCAAGGATCGCCACTAAATATGGGGCCGAAGTTCCGTTTCTCAGGCCTAAGAGATTGGCCAAAGACAACACACCAACTCTACCTGTTTTAAGACATGCTATTGAATACCTTATGCAAGAGGAAGGTTATTCTCCTGAAGTTGTTGTGTTGCTGCAGCCCACTACTCCGTTAAGAACACATAAATCCATTGACAGGGGAATCGAGATGTTTTTTAAAAACAATAGACAAACTTTAATTTCTGTGACTCAAGTTAAGGAAAATCCTTATTGGATGAAGGTGTTAAGGGGGAGATTTTTGTATCCTTTTATAAAAACATCTGCTAAATATTTAAGAAGGCAAGATTTACCTCGAGTATATTTATTAAATGGTGCGCTATATATTACTGAGACGAGAAAATTAATGAGAACGGACCCATTTAATGGTAAGGCGATTGGATTTGTCATGGATAGGAGTGAGTCGTTAGATATTGATGAGGAAGAAGATTTTCTGCTCGCAGAAGCTGTTTTTAAGAAAATAAGTTAGTTATGGAAGAAAAAAGAATAAAAATAGGGAAAAGATTTGTTGGGGAAGGTTGCCCCTCCTTAATTATCGCCGAGGCGGGAGTAAATCATAATGGGAGCTTGAAACTTGCTAAAAAGATGATCGACGCTGCAAAAATGGCTGGGGCAGGTGCTATAAAGTTTCAAACTTTTATCACTGAAGAACTTGTAACCCAAGATGCACCTAAAGCTAATTACCAAAAGAAAGCCACTGGAAGTAAATCTCAATATGAGATGCTAAAAAAATTAGAATTATCAGAAAGGGATTTTAAAGAACTATTTAATTACTGTAAAAGACGGGGAATAATGTTTCTATCAACTCCATTTGACTCGAAAAGTGCTGAGTTTTTGCTTAAGTTAGGGGTGCCTGCGTTTAAAATTGGGTCGGGGGATCTGACTAATATTCCATTATTATTGCAGGTTGCCGGGTATAAAAGGCCAATAATTCTATCTACTGGTATGGCTACTTTAACGGAAATTAAAGAAGCAGTTAAAACTATTTACTCAACTGGTAATAAAAACTTAATCTTGCTTCATTGTACTTCAAATTATCCAACTAAGTATAAAGAAGTTAACCTGAGGGCTATGGAAGCGCTGAAGAAGAGATTTAATGTTCCTATTGGATATTCGGACCATACTGAGGGAATTGAAGTTGCGATTGCAGCTGTTGGGATGGGGGCCTGTGTGGTTGAGAAGCATTTTACTTTAGACAGAAGTTTACCAGGCCCAGATCACAAGGCCTCTTTAGAGCCAGACGAGTTTGCAAAGATGGTGAGATCTATTAGAAACATCGAGTTGGCTATGGGAGATGGAATTAAGCGACCGCAGAGGAGTGAGTTAGAGATTAAAAAAGTTGCTAGAAAAAGCATTGTGGCGGCTAGGGATATTCAAGCGGGCGAGATAATAACCAAAGACATGTTAGCAGTTAAAAGGCCAGGCACGGGGATAGAGCCAAAATTCTTTAGTCAGATAATTGGAAAACGAACTAAGGTTGCATTAAGTAAAGATCAAGTTTTAACTTGGGGCAAGTTAGTATGAAACGGAGAGTGTGTGTAATAACAGGAACAAGGGCTGATTATGGAATACTTTATCCAGTTATGAAGGCTATAAGTAATTCTCATGGTTTGAAATTATATATTGTTGCTACTTGTATGCATTTGATGAAAGAGTTTGGTTATACGATTAAAGAAATTCAAAATGATGGTTTCGACATATATGAAAAAGTAGATATCTCTTATAGGGAGGATACCGGAGAGGCAATGGCATTTTCGGTAGGAAAAGCAATTTCCCTTTTTTCAAGGTGTTTTGCTAAGCTGCGGCCACATATTGTGGTTGTACTTGGAGATCGAGGAGAGATGTTGGCGGCGGCAATTGCTGCCAATTATATGAACATACCAGTTGCTCATATTCATGGTGGAGAAATATCTGGGCATATCGACGGATTGTTGCGACACGCAATTACCAAATTATCTCATATTCATTTCCCCGCTACTGAGCAGGCAAAAAGAAGGATTTTGAATCTGGGAGAAGAGGCGTGGAGAATTTTTAGGGTTGGTGCACCAGCTTTAGATAGAATTTTAGGTTGTCACCTTCCTAAGCCTGAAGATCTAACGAGGAAATATCAAATAAAACAAAATAAGCCAGCTGTTCTCTTAATACAACATCCAGTATCTACTGAAGTTAAACAGGCGAGCGATCAGATCAAAATAACCCTGGAGGCTTTAAGTGATTTAGGATTACAAATACTAATTGTATATCCGAATGCTGATGCAGGTGGAAGAAAAATGATAAGGGTTATAAAGGAGTACGTGAAAGATAATTCTTTAATGATGGCTTTTAAAAATATTCCTCATGAGGATTACTTGGGATTAATGAGGGTAGTTTCAGTTCTGGTTGGCAACTCCAGTAGCGGCATTATTGAAGCACCTTCTTTTAAGTTGCCTGTCGTTAATATTGGCATTCGCCAGGATGGCCGTGAGCGAAGCACTAATGTTATTGATGTGCCCCATGATAAAAACGCAATTGTTAAGGCGATTAAGAAAGCGCTTTATGATAAAAAGTTTAGAGAGCAAGTAAAAAGGTGTAAGAACCCTTATGGTGATGGACATGCGGCTGAACGAATTGTGAAGGTGCTGAGTACCATTAAGTTGGATAAGAAATTATTACAGAAACAAATTACTTATTAGAATGAAAGGGACACGATGGATAAGGGATGCAAAATTCTAATTTTTGGGGCAGGTGGGCATGGAAAAGTTGTTTTGGACATCTTACTGGAATCTGGAGCGGATGTTCTGGGCTTTCTTGATGATGAAGAAAGTAAAGTTGGTCAGGAAATAAACGGATTCAAAGTTTTAGGTGGGTGGTCATATTTGAAGAATAATAAATTTTCTAAATTGACAAAGATTGCTTTGGGTATAGGGAATAATAATATTCGTGAGAAAATTTTTAGGCAAGCAAAGGACTTAGGATTATCGGTTGTCTCTGCAATTCATCCTAAGGCGATTGTTTCAAGAAGTGTTAAGCTTGGCGAGGGAGTTGCAATTATGCCTGGAGCGATAATTAATTCTAGCTCAGTTCTAGAAGACGGCGTGGTGGTTAATACTGGAGCTACAGTTGACCACGACTGCTATCTTGAGAGATTTTGTCAAATTTGGCCAGGAGCACATTTAGCAGGAACAGTCAGAGTCGGAGAGTTTTCCTACGTTGGGACCAGCGCTTCAATAATTCAAAATATAAAAATTGGGAAAAATGTAATAATTGGGGCAGGGGCGGCTGTGGTTTCTGATATTCCTGATAATGTAACGGCAGTGGGCGTCCCTGCGAGGGTTATAAAAAAACATGCATAAAAAAACTTTAAAAGATGTTATAGCTTCCGAATCCTCTTCGATCAAAGAGGTTATGAGGTTAATCGATCATTCGGGTTTAAGGGTGGCTTACATTGTTGATGCACAAGGCAGATTAGTCGGAGCAGTGAGCGACAGTGAAATTAGAAAAGCAATTCTTAAAGGAAAAGATGTAAAAGAACCAGTCAAAGGGATAATGAATCCTAACCCGATTATTTTAAGAGAGAAGGATTTGTCTAATTATTTTATTGTCAAGAAGGAAATCAGACGGCTATTAAGTCGGATGGGTGACAGCCGCTACTTGCTTGTTTTAGATAAACAAGACCGACCAAAAAAGCTATCACTATTTTCTGACTTATTAGGCCAAGAGAAAACGTATAAAGAAAATCATGGCGTTAAAATTATCAGAGGCAAAAGAGTTCTCGTAGTTGGAGGTGCAGGATATTTAGGATCTGTCCTTGTAAGGAAACTTCTTGCGCGAGGATTTAAAGTTAGAGTTTTAGATATGTTGATGTTTGGGATTGGATCTATTAAGGAACTTTTCAATAACAATAATTTTGAATTAATCGAAGGTGACATGCGGGACATTTCAACTTTGACGCGAGCATTAATAGATACCGATGCGGTAATAAATTTGGCGGCAATCGTTGGAGATCCGGCCTGCAAGAATGCACCTGAAGCAGCTATTGAAACTAATTATTTGGCAAACAAAATCCTAGCTGAGGCCTGCAAGTACCACCAGATTAATCGCTTTGTTTTTGCTTCTAGTTGTAGTATCTATGGGGTGATGGAAGGAGATAGAAAATTAGATGAAGAGTCGCCGCTTAATCCGGTTTCTCTTTATGCTCGATCAAAAATTCAGTCAGAAGAAGGGATTTTAAGTTTGATGGACGAAAATTTCTCGCCGACAATACTGCGCATGGGGACTCTTTATGGGTATTCCCCTCGGATGCGTTTTGATTTGGTAGTTAATACCATGACAAAAACAGCGATTGTGGAAGGGAAAATATTAGTTCACGGGGGAGGAAAGCAGTGGCGTCCCCTCTTGCATGTTGAAGATGCAGCAGATGCATATATAAGATGTTTAGAAGCTCCTATTAGCAGAGTTAGAGGTGAAATTTTCAATGTGGGGTCAGATAAGCAAAACTATCAGATTTTACAAATTGCCAAAATTGTAAATAAGTGTATTCCTAAGGCAAAAATAGTTATCGAAGGTGAAACGACTGATCCCCGTAATTATTTCGTTTCGTTTTCTAAAATTCAGAAGGTATTGAAATTCAAGGCAAATCATGGGGTGGAACGAGGAGTTTTAAGAATTAAAGAAGCGATTGAGAAAAAAGAAATTAAAAATGTAAATGACCAAAGGTACTATAATGTGGAGTATAATCAATGAGTAAAAAATCGCAAATCCCGAATCTAAAATCTAAAATACCTGCGATATTAGGTGGGGAGCCAGCTTTTGATAAGCCGGTTCCCATAACAGAACCAACTATTCCTCCTATTCATCAGCTAAAAAGTATGTACGAAAAGGTTTTAAAGAGCAGAATGATTACTAATTCAAAATTTGTTCAAGAATTTGAAGCAAGAGTTGCAGAACATTTAGGAGTCAAACATGCCATTGCGGTAAATAGTTGTACCAGTGGGTTGATGTTGATTATGAAGGCTTTGGATCTAAAGGGAGAAGTTATTTTACCTAGTTTTACTTTTCATGCTACTGCGCATGCAGTCGTTTGGAATGGATTAAAACCAGTTTTTGTAGATTGTGATCCCGAGACCTACAATATTGATCCGAAAGAAGTGGAAAAAGCCATAACTCCACGGACCTGCGCTATTTTAGGGGTTCATATTTTTGGTAATCCTGCAGATGTTGAGGCCTTGGAAAAGATAGCTAAAAAACATAAGTTAAAATTGATTTTTGATGCCGCTCATGGTTTCGGGAGTAAATACAAAGGTAAGCATGTAGGTGGCTTTGGTGATGCAGAGTCATTCAGCTTAAGCCCTACCAAACTCTTGACTGCGGGGGAGGGAGGGATTGTTACTACTAATGATGATGAAATTGCCAGGAGGGTGAGAATTGGGAGGAATTATGGTGATCCTGGTACCTATGATTGTGAATTTTCTGGATTTAGCGCCCGAATGAGCGAGTTTCAAGCAATTCTTGGGATTGAGAGTTTGAAAATGTTAGAAAGTAATGTTTTACGACGGAATAAGATGGCTAATTTATATAAAACGCTTTTGGCAAAAATTCCAGGAATATCTTTTCAAAAAATAAAAGCTGGCAACCGAAGTAGCTATAAGGATTTTTCCATCTTAATTGATGAGAGAAAATTTGGGATAAGCAGGGATAAATTGTACGAAGCTTTAATGGCTGAAAACATTGTTGTGAAGAAATATTTTTATCCACCAGTGCATAAGCAGAGGGCTTTTGAAAAATATGCGTCGCAACATGATGCAAATTTACATATTACCGAAAGAATATCAACTGGGTCGATTAGTCTGCCTTTATTTTCACATATTTCTGAAATGGTTGTAGAAAAAATTTGTTCTGTGGTGGTACTTATTTACAAACGATGGAGGTAATGGATGAGCGTTAAAAAAATTGCAGTTATTGGTGCTGGACAAATTGGTAGCCGTCATTTGCAAGCTTTGGCCAGGCTTGAGTTGCCAGTAGAAGTGGAAGTATACGATCCCAATATTGAATCGTTGAAACTTGCAAAAAAGAGGTTGGCTGAAGTAATAAACCCTCATCGGGAGTTGAAGGTTAAGTATTTGTCAAGATTTGAGGAATTGTCCAAGGAAATAAACTTAGCAATAATTGCTACTTGTGCCGATATCAGGGCGGTGATAACAGTCCAGTTAATTAATCATTCAAGGATCGAAAATATTATTTTTGAAAAAATATTATTCCAATCGTTGGTAGATTATGAAAAAATTGGCCAGTCGCTTAGAGCAAAAAATATTTCTGCCTGGGTAAATTGTGTAAGACGCACTTATCCCATTTACCGTCAAGTCAAAAGTTTATTAGGAGATAAATCTAATAATATTGTTTTCCATTTACTTGGTGGAGAATGGGGCCTGACTTGTAATGCCATTCATTTTCTTGATTTATTGGCTTTTCTTACTGGTAGTTTAACGGTAGAGATAGATGCGTCTGGCTTGGATAGCGATCCAATCCCGAGTAAACGGGCAGGATTTTATGAGTCAACTGGAACTCTTAGAGGTAGATTCGTTGGTGGCAGTGAGTTCTTCCTGACTGCTTTGCGGGGCTCAAGTACTCCCCATTTAATATCAATTACTTCAGATAAAGTAATTGTGGTAATTGACGAAAATCACGGGTGTGCCCGGTTGGCGTATAAAAAGGGTAACTGGAATTGGCAGAATATCCATTTTTCCATCCCATACCAGAGTGAGTGGACGGACAAATTGGTGAGTTCTATTTTGGAAGGCCAAAAACCCGGGTTGCCTTCTTATGAAGAATCAGCCGTAATTCATATTGCTTTCCTTCGGGCATTGTTGGACCGATATGGTCACCTTGGCGGCTGGGGAAAAGTTTGCCCAATAACCTGATTATTGAGACTGATAAATGAAAGATAAGATTTGGTTGATAGGCGCTGGTCTAATGGCACGAGAATATGTCAAGGTGCTTAAACAAATGCCTGTTGATTTGACTGTTATCGGCCGGAGCGAAAAATCGGCTATGGAAATGTTAGAAAAAACTGGTACGCCGGTTATCTCGGGTGGCCTAGAAAAATATCTTACGAAAAAGCCTGCTTTGCCACAATATGCAATAGTTGCTGTGAATGTTGAAGAATTAACCAAGATGACAGTTAAACTGGTAAACTACGGGGTAAAGAACATCTTGGTTGAGAAGCCGGCTGGTCTGACTTTAGCAGAGATAAAAAGAGTGTACGATGAGGCTTTTAAAAATAGAGCGAAAGTATTTGTTGCTTATAATCGGCGTTTTTATGCTTCAGTTATAAAAGCAAGAGAACTTATTGCTGAAGATGGGGGCGTGATTTCCTTTTATTTTGAATTTACCGAATGGTCACATGTGATTGAGAAGATGAATAAGCCTGACAAGGTGAAAGCAAAAATGTTTCTTGCTAATTCTACTCATGTGGTTGATTTGGCTTTTCATTTGGGGGGAAAGCCGAAAGAATTTAATTTTTATACCGCCGGCGGTCTTCCTTGGCATCGATCTGCTTCCCGGTTTGCCGGTGCTGGGATTACCGAAGGGGGAGCAGTTTTTTCTTATTGTGCCAATTGGGAAGCTCCCGGGCGCTGGGGAGTTGAGGTATTAACAGCCAAACGCCGTTTGATTCTCAGACCGTTGGAAAAACTCCAAATACAACTAAAAGGTTCCTTGGAAGTAGATCTTGTTAGCATTGATGATCAATTAGATATCGTGTATAAACCAGGTTTATACCGTCAAGTTGAAGCTTTTCTTAAAAGTGATGTTTCTAACCTTTGTAGCATTAAAGAACACTACCTAAATACGGAAAAATATTATTATCCTATGGCTAATTATCATTGAGGATAATCTTTTAAATTAGAAATTTTGAAACAAAATAAAAAACAATAAAAGGAGGATAGGATGAGAAAGTGTTTGATTTGTGATTATCCCATTGAACCATTTATGTCCTTCGGTAAACAGCCGATTGCCAATGGCTTTTTGTCTCCAGACCAGTATAACAGTGAATATTTCTTTGAAATGCAAGTGGCATCTTGCCCCCGGTGCGGCATGTTTCAGCTGGTGGAGCAACCAGATCGGGAAAAAATGTTTAATGAGAACTATGCTTTCTTTTCGGGCACATCGAGAATGATGGCTGTTCATTTTCAAGAGTTTGCCAGTCATGTTGTCAAAGATTATTTGCAAGGACCGGATCCATTTGTAGTTGAGATTGGAAGCAATGACGGTATTATGTTACAATATTTTGCTGAGAGAAAAATTCGGCATCTTGGGGTTGAGCCTTCCGCTAATGTCGCCAAAGTAGCCATGAGTAAGGGGATAAATACAATAATTGAGTTCTTTGACGAAAAACTCGCGCAGCAGATTGTAAGGCAGTATGGACGAGCAGACGCTTTTTTGGCTGCTAATGTAATGTGTCACATACCTTATCAGCATTCGATCGTCTCTGGCATAAAGGAATTACTTAAACCAGATGGGATCGTGATGTTCGAGGACCCATATTTGGGTGATGTTATAGAGAAAACTTCATATGATCAGATTTATGACGAACATGTCTTTCTTTTTTCTGTGACTTCGATTGACTATCTTTTTAATCAGCACGGGATGGAAGTTGTTGATGTCGAACCGCAGGAAACCCATGGTGGTTCTATGCGTTATATTATTGCACATAAGGGGGCGAGAAAAAAAACCAAACGAGTGATGGCTCAATTAGACAAAGAGAAGGTACTTGGGTTAGATAAGCCGGAAACGTATGAACGATTTCGGAAGAACTGTGAAAGGTCAAAAGCAGATTTATGTGATTTGCTTAAGAAGTTGAAAAATGAGAAAAAAAGAATTGTGGGTTACGCTGCGACTTCTAAAAGCACAACGATCTTAAATTATTGCGGTATTGGTCCTGATATAATGGAGTATATTTGTGATACGACCCCGATTAAGCAAGGCAAGTTCAGCCCGGGCGTTCACATCCCAATTAAGCCTTATGAAGAATTTCTCAGGAGCTATCCGGATTATGCTTTTCTTTTTGCCTGGAACCATGCGAAGGAAATCATGGCTAAAGAACGGTTGTATATGGAAAAAGGAGGCAAATGGATCGTTCACGTTCCTAAGGTAGAGGTGTTATAAATGATTCTATGCAGTAATCCTTTAGCTCAGTACCGGTCCCGGAAATCGGAGATTGATGAAGCCATAGCGGGGGTTATGGAAAAAGGCCGGTATATTCTTGGGGAAGAAACCAAAGCGTTTGAAGAGGAATTTGCTTCTTATATTGGAGTAAATTACGGAATTGGGGTAGGCAGTGGGACTGAAGCGCTTCACATTGCACTAACTGCTCTTGGAGTTGGTCCTGGTGATGAAGTCATAACTGTTTCGCATACCGCTGTAGCTACCGTTGCCGCAGTAGAGTTGACTGGAGCAAGGCCGGTTTTGGTTGATATCGAAAAGGATTATTATACCATTGACCCAGAGAAAATTTCTTCAGCGATTACTTCTCGAACGAAAGCAATTATTCCTGTCCATATTTATGGGCAACCGGCAGACCTTGACCCGATCTTGACAATTGCCAGGGAAAAGGGAATCAAGGTTATTGAAGATTGTGCCCAAGCTCACGGTGCCCGATATAAAGGTAAACGGGTCGGTTCGTTTGGCGATGCTGGTTGTTTTAGTTTTTATCCGACCAAGAATTTGGGGGCAATTGGAGATGGAGGAATGGTTGTTTCTAATGATCGGAAATTAGCGGAGAAAATTAGATTATTACGTGAATATGGCTGGGCAGAAAGGTATGTTAGTTATTTTTCCGGTTGGAATAGTCGTTTGGATGAAATCCAAGCAGCGATACTGCGGGTCAAGCTAAAGTATCTCGATCAAGATAATCAACGTCGAGCTGAGATAGCACGGCTTTATGGCGAACAGTTGGCTGGTTTGCCAATTAGGTTGCCAGTAGTGAGGTCTGATGTTTTACATGTTTTTCATCTCTACGTTGTAGGAACTCAACAGAGAAATAAATTATTGCAATATTTAAAGAGTAAAGGAGTCGGGGTGTTGATCCATTACCCAGTACCAGTGCATCAACAGCCGGCTTACAAGGATCGTTTAATAGAACAAAGTAGTTTGCCAGAAACCGAAAAAGCTGCCAAGGAGGTTGTTTCTTTACCAATGTATCCGGAGTTAACAAACCATGATCTCGATGTGGTTTGTACTGCAATAAAAGCATATTTTGAGGAAAACCCATGATGATTGAAGGTGTTATATTTAAAGAGTTGAAAACCTATCTTGATGAGCGCGGCTATTTCCGCGAAATCATCCGAAAAAATGATGAGATATTTAAAGAAGGATTTGGTCAATGGAGTGTTTCTTGTATGTACCCTGGAGTGATCAAAGCCTGGCACATACATAAAAAACAGACCGATTGGTGGTATGTCCAGAGCGGGCTAATCAAGGTTGCACTTTATGATGCTCGAAAGGATTCCCCAACCCATGGCCAATTGCAAGAAATCTTAATGGGGGATAATCAGACGCCCATCGTCCTTAAGGTGCCTCCTGGCGTGGCACATGGTTGCAAGTGTATTAACGGTCCGGCGTTGCTGTTCTATGTCACCTTGAATGTTTATGATCCTGATGATGAAGGTCGTATTAAACACGATGATCCGGTTATCGGCTACGATTGGTTGAAGGGAGCAGTAATTAAATGAAAAGAAACAGGCTAAATGACTTACCTCCGAAAATTATTCTGTGGGGAGGGACCGGCCAAGCGAAAGTTGTAAGGCCAATTATTGAGTATTACGGGTCGAAAGTTGTGGCAATATTTGATGATACCATTGGGCTTATTTCACCCTTTAAAGATATTAACATTTATTATGGGTGGGATGGTTTTATAAACTGGATAAAAGATAAGGATAGAAAGGAAATTGGTTTTTGTGTTGCGATTGGAAACCCGCACGGTAGGGTGCGTTTAAAATTTCACGACCAATTGGTAAATGAGGGATTGCAGCCTGTTACTATTGCGCATCCGATGGCGTCGATCGCCGAAAATGCAGAAATAGGGGAGGGCACTCAAATTATGGCAGGGGCAATCATTCAACCAGAGGCTCAGATTGGCCGTTACTGTATAATCAATACAGGTGCAAGCGTTGATCATGAAGACATACTCGAAGATGGCGTTGAAATTGCACCTGGTGCGACATTGTGTGGTAATGTGCACGTAGGCATTAATGCTTGGATTTGCGCTGGAGCAGTCGTGTTGCCTCGGTTAAAAATTGGAGCTGATGCTATTGTCGGAGCTGGCGCAGTAGTAATTAGAGATGTGCCGGATAGTGCAGTCGTAGTTGGGGTTCCAGCAAAGAGGTTTTTGGGCAAATGAAGATAATTTTTTTAGGAACGAACGGTTGGTATGATACAAAGACTGGCAATACAGTCTGCATAATAATTGAAACCAATGACTACACCATCATTTTAGATGCAGGCAATGGTATCTCAAAGCTTGACCGCTTTATTGAGTTTGATAAACCAGCATATCTTTTCTTGAGTCATTTTCATCTTGATCATATTGAAGGATTGCATACTATTAGTAAATTTAGGTTTCAAAAGGGATTGAATATTTGCGGAAGTAAGGGTATTGAAGCAACTCTTAATCGTGTCGTTGCTGAGCCTTTCACCATCCCTTTTAATAAATTGAATTTTGATACAAGATGCATTGAGTTACCAGACGAAGAAAAAAAATTGCCGTTTAAGGTAAAGTGCCTGCCTTTAAATCACTCCTCGGTAACGCTTGGTTTTAGGTTCGAGATCGATCAGCGAATTATAGCTTATTGCACCGATACAGGTTACTGTGAAAATACGATTGAAATTGCTCGCGGCGCTGATTTACTTATAACGGAATGTGCGCTTAAGTCTGGACAGCAAGACCTAAACTGGCCACATTTGAATCCCCAAATGGCTGCTCAAATTGCCCAAACAGCAAATACAAAGCAATTAGTTCTTACTCATTTTGATGCTGAAATTTATAAAACTTTGGAAGAAAGGCAAACCGCCGGAACTGAAGCTAGAAAAATATTTGCGAATACTTTTGTGGCAAAAGATAACATGATTTTTAAAATATAGGAGGAAAAGATGAAACCAATTTTTATGGCTGGACCTTGGATAACAGAGCACGAGGTTAAGATTGTTGAAGACGCAATGCGAAATGGTTGGTATGAAAAGGCCTATTATTATGTGGAGACCTTTCAAAGGGAATTTGCTAAATATCATGACCGCAAGTATGGGATTATGACCCCAAACTGCACCACTGCGATACATTTGCTTTTAACTGCCATGGGGATAAAAGATGGTGACGAGGTAATTGTACCTGAATGTACTTGGATTGCAACAGCGGCACCAGTTACCTATTTAAGAGCTACGCCGGTCTTTTGTGATATAAATGAGAAAACCTGGTGCTCTGATCCCAAATCGGTTGAAAAATATATTACTCCAAGGACTAAAGCAATAATTGTCGTTGATCTTTTCGGTAATATGCCTCAAATGGATGAGCTGTTAGTGCTTGCTAATAAATACGGTTTGCCGTTGATTGAAGATGCAGCAGAAGCATTAGGTTCTTTATATAAAGGAACCAAAGCTGGCAAGTTTGGTATTGGGTCTGTTTTTAGTTTTCACCGGACTAAAACTATTACAACCGGTGAGGGTGGAATGTTGTTATTGGATGACGATGAATTATTTGAAAGGTGTATGTTTCTTAGGGATCATGGTCGTGTTAAAGGTATTGCTTATTATAACTCTGAGGTTGCTTATAAATATATGCCTTTCAATATTCAAGCGGCGCTTGGTTATGCCCAATTCCAGCGTTTAGCTGAGCTGGTTGCTAGAAAAAGAGAGTTGTTGCAGATGTACAAAGAACGTTTGGCTGATATTGAGGATTTGCAATTCAACGATGACGGAGGAGATGTATTCAATGGCGCTTGGGTAACCGGACTAGTTTTTGGCAGGTCACATAATATTAGTAAGGAAGAAGCTATGAAGAAAATTGAAGAAAAGGGATTTCCAGCTCGACCGTTCTTTTATCCTCTTTCATCCTTACCAGCTTATCCTGGGTACCGGCAAATCTACGAGCCGCGAAATCCAAATGCTTATGATATTTCCAGCCGAGGGATAAATTTGCCATGTGCCTTTAATTTGACTGAAGAACAGATAGATGCTTATTGTAACGTTATTAGAGAAATGCTTGGTAGGAAACCAATCGGAGGTAAGAAATAATGGCAGAATCATTAAAAGGTAAAAAGATTTTGATAACGGGTGGACTTGGTTTTATCGGCAGCAACTTAGCACACCGTTGCCTTGAACTCGGCGCACGGGTAACGATCTATGATTGTCTTGATCCACATTCTGGCGGGAATCTTTATAATATTCATGAAATCAAAAATGATGTCGAACTCTCTTTTAGTGACATCCTCAACTTTGACGAAGTTTCAAATCGAATATGTGGCAAAGATATCCTTTTCAATTGTGCGGCATCTACCTCTCATCCTTTTTCCATGCGGGAGCCCTGGATTGATCTTGATGTTAATTGTCGTGCGGTTATTAATTTGCTTGAAGCTGCTAGGCGGTTTAACAGAGATGTCCGTTTTATTCATATTGGAACAAGTACCCAGCTTGGCAAACTTCGTCAGCCGGTTGCAGATGAACTTCATCCCGAATTTCCAACTGATATTTATTCGGCTAACAAAAGCGTGTCTGAAAAATATGTACTGATTTATGGAAATGCATACAAAATACCTGTGACTGTTGTTCGTTTATCTAATGTTTATGGACCACGTGCCAGCATCCATAGTCCGGAATTTACTTTCGTAAATTATTTTATTGGTTTAGCTTTGCAGGATAAGGATGTTACGATCTATGGAGATGGAGCACAATTGCGTAACGTGATCTATGTAGATGACGTGGTATCTGCCTTGATTAAATCAGCGATGACGGATAAGTCAGTCGGAGAGGTCTTATTCGCTGTAGGGGATGAACATCTTAGTGTTAGACAGATTGCTGAGAACATTGTTAGGCAAATTGGACGTGGCCGGGTAAAGTCGATACCTTGGCCTAAAGAAAGAGAAGTAACGGAGATCGGAAATGCTATTATCAGCAATGAAAAAGCAAAGAGACTGCTTAACTGGTCGCCTCGGGAAACAATGCTTGGTGGACTTGTAAAGGTAAAAGAATTTTACCTGCCGCGCTTGCAACATTATTTAGGGAGGTAATATGAAGATATTAATTACTGGCGCCCTTGGCCATATTGGTTCCAAGCTGATTCATGATATTAGAGCAGGGGAATATGATGAGGTTGTTCTACTTGACAACCTCTCAACCCAGCGGTATGCATCACTATTTAACCTGCCATCTGGCGTAAAATTCCGATTTTATGAAGAGGACATTCTTAAAGCAGATCTAAAAGAGTTCCTAAAGGGAATTGATGTTGTCATTCACTTGGCGGCGATTACTGACGCGGCTTCGAGCTTTGACAAGAAAGATCTGGTCGAAGAAGTTAACTACAAAGGAACGGAAAGGGTAGCTAAGGCCTGCCTTGCTAATAACTGCCGATTGATTTTCCCTTCTACAACTAGCGTATATGGTTCTCAATCCGAACTAGTTGATGAGAGCTGTGGCAAAGAAGACCTTAAACCGCAAAGCCCGTATGCCGAAAGCAAGTTAAAGGCGGAAGAACTACTTCATCAGCTTGGTCATGAGAAAGGACTCAAATATGTTATCTGTCGTTTTGGAACAATATTCGGTATATCAGTTGGCATGCGGTTTCATACCGCGATAAACAAATTTTGTTGGCAAGCGGTAATGAAACAGCCAATTACCGTTTGGAGAACTGCATATGATCAGAAAAGACCTTATTTGGACCTAAAGGATGCGGTCGCGGCAATTAAATTTATTATTGATAGCGATCTTTTTGATCAAAACGTTTATAATGTGGTGACGTTAAATGCTACTGTGCGAAATATTATTGATAATATTAGAGTGCACATACCCGAAATATCAATAAAATATGTTGATACCCAAATTATGAATCAGCTCTCTTACGAAGTATCTAACCAACGTTTGCTTGAGAAGGGATTTAAGCCGAAGGGAGAATTAGCAAAGGGAATTGCGGAAACAATTTATTTACTGAAAAATGCTTTTGGAGGAGATTAAAACAAATGTACACTCGTGAGTCATTTGAAAGAATGCGATTAAGAATGGCCAAAAAGATGGCAGCGGATAAAAAATTGCAAAAAAAGGCGATCGATCTTTTAGTAAAAGCGGATCGTTATAATTGGGTTCATCAAACAAACTGGTTTGGAGAACCAATTTTGAATTTACCTCAGGACATGTTTGCTCTGCAAGAAATAATTTATAAGACAAGACCTGAGTATATTATTGAGGTTGGAGTAGCGTGGGGTGGGTCTTTGCTATTCTATTCCACTCTTATGGAAGTTTTGGGAGGGAAGAAAATAATTGGGATTGATATATATATGCCCAAGGACCTTAAAAAAAGGCTTTTGTCACATGGAAAGTTGTCGGAGAGGTTGATTTTGATCAACGCTTCCTCAATTGAAAAATCAACAATTGAAGAGGTAAAGAAAATTCTTGGAGAATCAAAGAAAACCCTAATTATTCTTGATTCGTTTCATACCCATGAGCATGTTTTAAAGGAGCTGAGGTTATATTCTCAGTTTGTAGGGAAGGGATATTATATTGTCTGCAGTGACACGATTATTGAAGACATCCCGGTGCAAAAGCATCGTCCAAGGCCTTGGGGACCAGGCAATAATCCAAAAACAGCAGTGTGGCAGTTCTTAAAAGAAAATCGCTCATTTGGGATCGATCGGAAACTTGAGAACAAGCTTCTTCTCTCTTGTAATCCTGAAGGTTATCTAATCAGGAGGAAATAACCATTAATGTTTGTTCCTTATCTTATTGATAAACTAACTGTTATTACTACGCCACATTATGGGCATTTTTATTTGAAAAGATTTTTATTATATTACCAGCAATATAATAATCCGGTAAAATTGTTAATCCTTGATTCGTCTCCAGAGGAATTTACTGATAATCTGGAGACATGTGATTATTTCAAATTTGACCATCGAATTAGATTTGAAGAGAAACTTTATTTGGGCCTATCCCGAATTGAAACACCCTATGCTGCTATATGTTCGGATGACGACTTTTTGATACCGGCAGGGTTGCAAGAAGCAGTTGCTTTTTTGGAAGCTAATAGTGATTACGCATTGGCACAGGGGAAAACCTTTAGCTTTTACATGCGGAATGGGAGGCAGTTTCGTGTTTGTCACTCCCAGGTTGGGCACTCAATTGAAGACGACAGCGCGCTGAGTAGAACTTTGCGACATCTGCGTGATTACTACGTCACTTTCAGCGCGGTTCATCGAACAAATGTTCTTAAATATATTTGGGAAGAAGCTCTCTCAAATACCTATGACTACCGCCTCGGTGAATTGTTAGCATCGTTACTCAGTCTATCTGCAGGAAAACTTAAATCGTTTGATCGCCTGTTTTGTGCTAGGCGATATAGTCATACCTCAACGGGGCAAACAATGGATAATAACCCAAAAGCCCGCGTTACGCGAAATAACTACGAGCGTTTTAAGCTTTGCCTTAAAGAGCACCTGCTAGTAAAAGGCAAAGGACAAATGGATAACTTGGATAACTTAATTGATCGGGCGATGGAATATTATTTGGGCAGACCGCTTTGGCGATATTTCTTGTCAAATATGCCTGTTATTCCACCAATGTTCCGGAAACTTAAGCGAAGATTTATGAGATTCCCGGAGATTGTATCGGAAGACACTGAGGAATTCGAAAATAAGTTATCACCAGAAGAAAAAAATGACTTTTTGGCGATTAAAAAACTGGTAGAAGAATATAGCAGGATGAACCAATGTCAAGATTAGTCAAGAACACATTTATTTATACTTTGGGAAACATTATTCCGCAAGCAGTCAATTTTTTGCTTTTGCCCATCTATACCCGTTTTCTTTCACCGAATGATTACGGAATTGTTTCCTCCATGACCATTTTAATCACTATTTTAGCTATAGTTTTCACGCTTTGTTTAGAAAGGTCAATATTCAGGCTGTATTTTGACTATAAAGATGAGCAAGGGAAGAGAGATTATCTTGGTACAATTGTAGTTTCGATCATCATTAATTCCCTAATCTGCATGCTACTAATATTTGCCTTCCGTAATATATTTGGGAAGATCTTTAGTGCTATACCATTTTATCCTTTTTACGTATATGCAGTACTGACCTGCTTCTTCATGGTTATTGGTTATCCCCCAATGATTGTCTTTCAGGTAAAAGAAAAGGCGGGGTCTTTTATTGCCCTTGTCTTGAGCAAATTTTTTCTTATGGTCTTGTTGAATATCTGGTTCGTTTGTTTTTTAAGAGCCGGTGCGGCAGGACAACTGCAGGCCGGGTTGCTTGCCAACTTGTTTTTTTTGCCGGTTAATCTGTACATAGTTGCTCGGGTGATCAACTTCCATTTTGCGTTCGATATATTAAAAAACAGTTTAGCCTTTAGTTTGCCTATGGTTCCCTCGCTTGTTACGGCATGGATTTTGGACATGTCTAACCAAGTATTCATTGCTAAGTACTTGTCTATGGCGGATGTGGGGATATATTCGCTGGGATTAAAGATGGCTCTGGTAGGCCTAATTGTTGTTAGCGGGTTTGATAGTGCTTATAGTCCATATTTTTTTCGATTAGCTAATGAAGATGACCAAGCCAACAGCAAAGTGACTTTGCAAAAGGTGAATAATAAATACGCAATGATGCTTTTATTGCTGGCCTTCAGCATTGCATTTTTTTCGCGAGAGGCGGTTATTCTGATGGGCCCGAAATATGCACGATCATATGTAATTACAAGGATCGTTGCTTTTGCTTATTTATTTTCTGGGTTGGGTGGATTGGCAAGCCGATCGATTCTTCAAGAAAAAAGAGTTATTGAGAATATGTTTATATCGATAGGAAGTGCGGCCTTAAGCATTATTTTAAACATTATGCTTATACCTCGGATTGGCATTTATGGAGCAGCCCTATCAAGCTTGCTGACTTTTATTGTTGGCTTTGTTATCCAATATCAATATTCAAGGTACTGTTATTTTATTCCACTTAATTTTAGGCGTCTGGGAGCTTATTTACTGACAGCTGTGGTAATACTGGTTGTTTACCATTTTTACATTGAGCAATTTTTATGGCAATCGATAGCCTCAAAATTTATTATTTTTTCATTGATTATTTGGTTTTATGCTGTCAGGGTGATAGGTATAAAAAATTTAGCAAGTATGAATCTCAATCGTTTTATTTTCGACTCGGCTGAGAAAGGATAAGGCATGAAAATAATATTTTGTTTTTCTAATTTAGAAATAAAACAAACAATCCAATTGGCACTATCCAAGCCAAATGCTTATATAATATATGTCCCCAACAATGAGCTTTTCTCATTTTTGAAAAGCGTATTAGATGATGATAGGATAAGAAAGATCAACCTGCCGTTTATCGTCGGGTTAAAGAATCCTTGGTCATTTATTAAATGGCTGATCGGCCATTTAAAAGCAAAATTGAATTTGCGGCATGAATTTGGGCAATATTCTAATTGTGAAGTTTATTTTTTTGTTGTGGCCTATGCTGATTACCTTTTTTGGTTAATTAAGTTCTTGGCAGCAAAAAACAAAATCTATTATCAACCGGTGGTTAAACTGCCAAATATGGAAGTTAGCAAGAAACTTACTGATCTAATTAAGATTTTTTTTCTGCAGATTGATACAGGAATAAAGTTTAGAGCATATCGAAAAAAGGATCGGGCATATTACGTTGTTACAGATAGATATTTTAAAACAGTTAAAGTGCAAAATCCTTTTATTCCCATCAATCAAGCACTCTTTGATAATTGGGTCAGAAAAAAGTTAGACTTTAGTTTGGTCCCCGGGAAAATATTGCTTTGCGTTGGTGGAACAGTCGAAAGTGGATTTGTTAACGAAAGAGAGTATATATCTAAAATGGACAGGATTATAACGCTTTGTTGTTCGTTGGTCCCACGTGCAAAATTATGCCTCAAACTTCATCCGCGATTTGATAAGAAGTATTCTTTAGAAAACCATTTAACTGAGTTACCTAGAAATTACCCGGCTAGCATTTTGATCAATCTTTATGATGTTGTTGTTTCCTACTCTTCGGCAATTTTGTTTGAAGCAAGTAATATAGGTAAAACTGCAATTTCTTTGCTGGAAATGATGGCGCCGACGGATGACTGGCAAAAGGAAAAGAGTAAACAATATCTATTAGAAAACGCTGTTCGACCGATACATTTTCCTAAAAACGAAGAAGAAATGAGGCAAATTTTAATTGGGGCTTTAAAATGATTATAAAGCTAATTGTTAGAAAGATGTTAGGTGCCCTATGTCTTCTCGGTTGTTACGTAAGTCATTACAAATGGCGACTTAAGCTTTATAAATTGGGTCGAAAAAGTAAAATTTTTACGGGTGTAGTAGTGCACAATCCGGATAAAGTTGAAGTGGGAGAAAGGTCAGCGATAGGTGATTATGTTGTTATTTGGGGGGGGGGAGGAGTTAAAATTGGTAACGATGTACTTATTGCGGCGCATTCTGTAATTGTGTCGGAATCACACGATGTGGATGCTAAGGTGTTTAGGGAAACACATTTAGCTAAGTCAGTCGTTATAGAAGATAATGTTTGGTTGGGGGTTGGTGTCCTGGTTATGCCCGGCGTTACGATTGGCCGAAATTCTGTAATTGGAGCAGGCAGCATAGTAACCAAAAATATTCCTGCTAATTCTGTTGCTTACGGAATACCAGCAAAAATAGTTAGACGAAGATGATTAAACAATTTATCCCACGAAACTTGAAGCAGGTATTTAATAGATTTTTTCTCAGAATTAAATTTGACGTTAAGATTGGTCGTGGTTCTGATGTTAATGCCGGAAACTTTTTTGAAGGTAAAAATGTAATAGGTTCTTTTTGTCGTATTTATAATTCAACTCTTGGCTTTGGTAGTTATTTGGCAGACAATTGCATTATTGAAAATACAAAAATTGGACGGTTTTGTTCAATTGGGCAAAGTGTTCGAACCTTTATCGGTCGGCATCCTTCTAAAGTATTCGTTTCTACTCATCCAGCGTTTTATTCTACTCAAAAACAGGCTGGTTTTACTTTTGTGGAAAAAGATTGTTTTGAAGAGCATTTGTATGTTGATCCAGAAAAGAGATTTGTGGTTGAGATCGGCAACGATGTTTGGATTGGCAATAATGTGATAATTATAGATGGGATAAGAATCGGTAATGGTGCGATAGTTGCTGCTGGGGCAGTTGTTACCAAAGATGTTGAGCCCTATGCGATTGTTGCGGGTGTCCCAGCACGGGTGATTCGTTATCGTTTTCCTCCCGATATAATAAAATTTTTGCTTGACTTTAAGTGGTGGGATAAAGGTTATGATTGGATAATTAAAAATAGTATATTTTTCAGAGACATTGATAAATTTTACGCAAAGTTTATTGAAAATTACAGTAGGCATGCCATCTTATAAAAGGGAAGTTTTATCTATAAGGAAAATGATAAAGCGAAGAATATAAGTTCTCAAAGTTACGCCGCTGCCGTGGTTAAAATTTTGGAGGAATTTAGAATCAAATATAGGACCTGGGGTGAAAATAGGACAATTTAAGACGCAAAAATTTGAAGGGGAAGAAATCAAAAGGTTTATTTCAAAACCAATATTTGATGAAAGATCTATTTTGAGTAAAGATCCTGCATGGCCGAAGGTATCTGTAGTTACACCTTCTTTTAATCAGACACAATTCCTGGAGAAGACAATTTTAAGCGTTTTGAATCAAAATTACCCAAATCTTGAATATATTATCATTGATGGAGGTTCAACTGATGGAAGTGTAGAGATTATTAAAAAGTATGAGAAATATTTAGCTTATTGGGTAAGTGAAAAGGATGATGGACAAGCAGATGCAATTGGAAAAGGATTTATGAAAGCGACTGGAGAAATACTCGCCTGGCTTAATTCTGACGATTATTATCTTCCGGGCACCCTGCATAGAGTTGCCAGAGAGTTCAAGCAAGCAAATTATGATCTTATTTATGGGGACGAAATATTAGTTGATGAGAACGATGTGGTAATTGGGCGGCGTCCGCAATTGCCGCCGCCTGGTCTGCTTACTCCTGCTTTAATTACTTTAGGTGGTTTTTGGATATACCAGCCAGCATCTTTTTGGAAGGCGGAACTGTACAAGCGTGTTGGGGGAGTAGACCGAAGTTTTCAATTTTGTATGGATAACGACCTTTTTATAAAATTTGTTTTGGCTGGAGCACGGTTACACCATGTAAAACAGTATTTTACCGCGTTCCGCTACCATTCAACCTCAAAGTCTTGTTCCATGATTGATGTTGGTCAAAGAGAACGGAAACAATTATCTGACAAATATAGATCGAAGATCCCCTTCTGGTTGAATGATCCGCGTTTGACGCAAGCATTGGGTCATTTGTATTTGTTGCGTCATCTGACCAATGGCACAGGATGGTACCTCTGCAGGCGAATAATGAAGAAATTCGGGACATTCAAAGGCCAAGTATGAAACGATTAAACCTTCTGGATAATTTCTTTATATTTCTCCTTTTTATTACTTGTTTTGATGGGATTTTCCGCGCCATTGGCGTTAAAACAGGACTTAGCATCATAGGTTCGTATAAGGAGATACTATTTGGCATTCTTTATTTACTGTACTTTGTTTCTTTTATGACCGGTCGTATAGCAATAAAATTGCCGGCTAAATTTTTATTTTATCTTAAATTGTTTGTTGTTTGCATAATATTAAGCATAATCAACGGCATTTTAAGAGGGCACTATCAATCTCAATATATCATTTTCCTCTGGGGATTAAAAACGAGCTTTTATTATTCATTGCCCATATTATTCCTTTTCAGGAACGAAGCGTTCCTAAATGCTTTTATGGAAAAGTTGATTTTTTTCCTTGGCATAGCGTTGGTTCCGATAGTTTTTTTTGCTGTTTGTCAATATGTTGGAGGGATGGATTTCTTGCGGACGATTGATTATCCGATAGATTCGACAGTAATTCAATTTCATGATCCTGAATTATACCGCGGGATTCTTCGACCAGCGGGCACATTCAGAGCTGCCGACGATCTTGGGATGTTCTGCCTGTTTGTTTTGTCTTATGCTTTATTTAAAACCCCAAGAAATTACTTTGTTATCCTGCTTAGTGTTTTGGGCGTAATAATATCAACTTCTAAATTTTCAATAATGGGGTTGTTTATTCTTGTGCTTTACTATGTGCTAATTATGAGAAAATGGACTGAATTAGCTAATAAGATAAAATATGTGATGCCGGCTATTTTATTTGTGGCTGTGACTTTCTTTGCGCCGTTGTTATCGGTCTTATTTTCAAAAATTTTTGTTGTGTATCAAAGCGCCGCTGCTGCTTCTTCGGCAATGGAAAGGTTAATGATCTGGTCAAAATTATTTAAGGATGCTATCAACAACTTTGGGATAACTGATTATGTGTTTGGCAAGGGTTACGGCTTATATGGTGTTGGTTTAAATATTATCGGCTTGGTTAACGAAGGCACCGTGTACGAAGGCGTGGGGGGGATTGCTGACAATAATTACGTCATGTTCCTGCTGGGAGTAGGAATTCTCGGATTTACCGTGCTTTATTTTTGGTTGCGCTTAATCTCAAATGAATATGTTAAGGCATTAAGGGATAACAAGAGTTGGGTCTTGCGCGGGAGTTATCTTTATTTTCTGCTTATTCTTTATGCCGCTTTTTTTATTGACGTCATCGAAGCATTTCCTTATCAAATTTATGTAATATTGGTTATGCTGCCTCCCTTTGTGTACAATGACCAAAAGGTGGCGAGAATTTCATGAACAAGGTTAGCATTATTATGCCGGCTTATAACCGGCAGAAATATATTAAATGGGCAATTGAGAGCGTTTTAACTCAGACCCATCAAAATTGGGAGTTAATTGTAGTTGATGATTGTTCAACTGATCAAACTCCACAAATAGTGAAAGGATATACTGACCTTCGCATCAGGTACATTAGGTTGGAAAAAAATTCTGGGGCTCAGGTTGCCCGCAATGAGGGCAAGAAAATGGCAACCGGTGACTTCATAGCATTTTTGGACTCAGATGACGAATATCGACCAAACTTTATGACGTGTTGCTTAATGACGTTGGAACATGAACCAGAATGCGGGATTGTCTATTGTGGTTACGAAGTTGTTGATGAGCAGGGGAGGGTTCTCAGGTCTATTCGGCCAAAATCCCAGTTACGAGGCGACTTGAAAATGTATGCTGTGTACCATTTAGTACTCATGCCGACCTCGACTTTTTTGGCGCGGCGAGAACTTTTTGACAATATTGAGTTTGATCCTCGCTTACCCAGTTGGCAGGATGACGACATTTTTTTAAAGCTGGCGATGAAAACGCGTTTTGCCGTAATAAGAGAGCCATTATGCCGTTTTCGGCAACACAACGAGACACGCATTTCTGGTGATCTTAAAAAATATGCTGACGGTCATTTTTTGCTGATTGAAGCTCACCGGCAAGAAATACTATCCTTAGCTGGTCCTAGAGTTCTTGCCGATCATTACCTTGAGGCGGCGGTTGATTATTGGTTGGCCGGAGATGATGGAATGTGTAAGAAACTGCTGGCATTTTCTAACGGTGCTTATCATCGTTTTTTCCCCTTGCTCTGGTTCTATGTTATAATTAAATTATTAAAAAAAATGACTTTCTATGCTATGAGAAAATTTTATTACTCATTTTTGAATTTTTACATAGGAAGGGACTTGGCATGAAGATTGGAATTGATGCGCGTTATGCTGTTTGGCAAACTAGAGGGATAGGACGTTACACTAGAGAGTTGCTTCAGTGTTACGCTCAACTCGATAAAACCAATGAATATTTTCTTTACCTAGACAGACCCGATGTAAACCAAGTGTTGCCTCAAGCTCCTAATTTTCATGTGCGGATATTAAAACCCGAATTCTGGCCGATTTTCGAGCAGTTTCTCTTGGTCAAGGCTAGCTTGGGTGACGGGATCGATCTTTTACACGCGCCAGGTGTTTCTGGCCCAATCTTTGTACCTAAAAAGATCAAATATGTTATTACAATTCACGATATCATGTTTTTAAAGCCAATCTTGCCGACCTCACCGATATTACGGCAAAGGTTAGGCAATGCTTATCGGGGTTTGGCCGTTCCGCCAGCCGTTGCTCGCGCTGATGCCATCATCACCGATTCTGAAGCTCAGAAGGAAGATGTCGTTAAGATTTTAGGAAAAGATAGGGATAAAATCAAAGTGATTCATATTGGGATTGATGAATTTGTAGCCAAAAGACAAAAGGTCCTACCTTGTATTGAAGCTATCTGGAACAATCTTAAGCAAAAATATGAAATCAAAGGCCGTTTCATCTTTACTGTTGGAGGGACTGCGCCTCAACACCTTACTAAAAATGTAATTGATTGTTTTGCGGCAGCTAATAAAGAACCTGGTTTTGAAGACCTGCAATTAGTAATCTGTGGTCTAATGGGGCAAAAAGAAACATATCTTCACAAGTATGCCAGTCAACTAGGATTGGAAGGTAAAGTAATCTTTACGGACTATATTAGTGACGAAGAACTGATTGCGTTTTATACCAAGACCTCGGTTTTTATACATTTTTTGCTGACCGATGGTTTTGAATTGCCGATCATCGAAGCACTCAGTTGTGGCACTCCAAGTATCTTTTCTAATACGCCTCCCATTCCTGAACTTTATGAAGGAGCGGGAGTTATTGTTGACCATTTTAACATAGAGCAAGTTAAAAAAGAAATAATCTCGCTTATCAGTGATTCAAGGCGAGCAGAAGAGCTTAAGCACAAAGGGTTAGAAAAAGCGTCAACTTTTACCAGCAGGAAAATGGCTAGTGAAACTCTTGAGCTTTATGCCAGTTGCGTAGAGAGTAAAATATGACAACTGAATTAATGGCAATTATCTGGTTAAATGAAAAGTTGCTTTTTTAGGTGTTGTTAGATGAAGAAAGTGCTTATTCTCTCTTCTCGTATTCCTTATCCCCTGATTGGTGGAGACCGAATTCGTATCTATAATTATGGAAAGATATTAAAACAAAGATATCAGGTTGACCTTGCTTACATTAATGACTATGGAACACAGCATTATAAGATAAATCTTTACGAAGCATTCGACAATTTGATTGAGTTTAATTTTCCATCCAAGCTACTAGTTCTGAACTCGATACCAGCGCTTTTTACTCGTAAGCCAGTTCAGGTTTTGGGAAATTACTTTTCAAAAATCCAGCGTTGGCTCAATGAGCACCTGCAGAAGTACGACTATCTGATATGTAGCCATATCCGGATGGCAGAATATATTGCTAGGCTTCCTCAAGGAATTGCACCCAAAACTTTTAAAATTCTAGAATATCATGACGCAATATCGTTAAATTACGAACAGGCTCGTTTTATGGCATCTGGGTTTTGGAAATATTGGTATTATCTTGAATATCCTCGCGTGAAGGGGTATGAATCCGATGTACTGGATTACTTTGATGTTGGATTTGTATGTTCCCCCCTTGATCGGCAATATATTCTTGAGAATCGGCAGAGAACTGGCAAACCTTTCAAAGGTTTATTTCTAATGCCAATGGCTGTAGATGCTGGGATATTGCGGATTGCTTCTCCAGTGAAAGAAGAGAACTGGATAGTATTTTTAGGCAAGATGGATTATTATCCCAATGAGCTTGCGGTCGAATATTTTGTCCGGGAGATCTTTCCGGGGTTATTAGCGCGTGACCGAACAGTAAAGTTTTATATTATTGGTGCCAATCCAACTAATAGGGTGAAGCGATTAACCAACATTCCTAATGTTATCGTGACTGGTTATGTTGCTGATCCGTTTGATTATGTTCGTCGGGCTAAGGTGTTTGTTTCTCCTCAACTGATTGGTGCAGGTATGCAAACAAAAGTGATTAACGCAATGGCACTGGGAAAACCAGTAGTTGGCACAACAAAGGCGTTGGGTGCGATTGAGGGGGAAAATGGCGTACATTTCCTAGTTGCAGATGATCGCCAGACGTTTATTAATGCACTAGATCTGCTTCTTAATTCAACTCAGTTTCGGCAAGCAGTCGGCCAAAGAGCAAGAGAACTAGTCGAACGTTTATATACCTGGGATAGAGTTGGCGAAAGACTTCTGGAAGTTTTTGAGAAATGTTAAACACCTAATTTTAGCATCGCTAACTAAAAGGATTGGTTTTGGGTTTTAGTTTCGACGCGCGGCATCGAATTGCTTTGAGATAAAAAAGACCTTTGATTCTTTTCCTGCTACGCGAAAGCTGTTTTTATGCGAAAAGCGTTAGAACCCCAAGCTTACCGAACTCGGCCTTCTCCGAAGGCCTCGAACATCGGCTCGCAAGGTAAGACCTGGCTAGGCTTGGGCACATACTTATCTTCCTAAATCACCAATAACCAAGATACAATTTCCAAATAAATTTCAAATCCCAATGTCCAACTTAAGCCACCTGTTTTCGTTGTGGGTATCGGTATCGTGTTTTGTCGCGTTATCGGTTTCGGTTTCGTTTTCGGACGACAAAGACACCAACTATAACGAAAACGTGACGTTACCGATACCGATACCAACACCTAACAACAAATGTCCCAATTAAACAATTAAACAAATCCCAATAATTGTTTAATTGGGATTTGTGACATTGTTTAATTAATCTTTGGTTATTATTTGGTTATTGTATCTTGTATCTTGGTTATTGACCTAGTTTCTTCTTTTGTTACTTTTCTCTGTATCAAGACAGAGAAAAGTAAGAATAAGCAATTTGGTCAAATTCGGAAGAATTTAGAAGAAACTTTTCCCCTTCTTATCTCTGTTATTTCTAACAAATCTCAAATTCCTATGATATAATTCCTTTAGACCATGCGCATCGCATTAACCGGGGCCACTGGTTTGCTGGGAAGAAATTTACTCTTTGAGGTTCTCAAGCAGAACTTAAGCAAGCTTGAGGATCTCGAGATTTTGGTTCTTGGGCGACCGCAAAAAGATTGTCCTCTCAGCGAACGTCTCGATTATACCTTGGCAAATGATGGCTATTACTACTTGGACATAAATCCTTCCGAATCCCCCGAACTCATTAAAAAAATTAATCGGTGTCTTATTCCCGTTTCTTTCGATTTAGTCCTCGACGATCTAGGTTTATCTCCAAGGGATAAAGAGATTCTGAAAAGCAAAAAAATTGATCACTTTTTTCACATTGCCGCGCTTACCGATTTTCGCTCCGAAAAATCAGTAGAAGAACGCCTGGAGCAAATAAACGTCAAAGGAACAGAACGAGTTCTGAACCTTATCCAAGAACTCGAAGTTGGTCAGGTGGTTTATATCGGGTCGGCTTATTCTTGTGGAAGCAAAACCGGCCTAGTAGAACCAGATTACATAAATCTAAACGAAAAGTTTCGAAACCCGTATGAAAAGTCGAAATTAAAGGCAGAAATACTGGTGCGCGAATTTGCAAAAAAGCAAGGCTTAAATTTCAAGGTCTTCCGCCCCACCACCATTTGCGGTCGTTTAATCGAAAAACCCATCGGCAGCACTCCCAAGTTTGATGTGTTCTATGGCTGGGCAAGGTTTTTTTTGAAGGAAAAAGCACGGAAAATCAATTCTTCTAAAAACTTATTCAAAGAAAAGATAGAATTTAAGATCCGAATTAGAGTAAACCTAGATGCCGGATTGAATATTATTCCAGTAGATTATGCGGCAAAAATATTATATGGAGCAACTATCTTGATGCAAACAAAGGAAGTTAGCTACCACCTTGCTAGCCCTACAGATGTGCCCCATAGTGAATATATAAGATGGATATTTGAAAGTATAAAGATAACAGGATACAAATTTGTTACACAGGAACCTCGTGACAAATCAGAAATTGAAGAGTTATACTATAGAACAGTGGGTAAGATCTTTACGCCTTATATTACTGGAGATCCCATGCACTTCAAAACCAACAATTTGGCCGCCATTGAGAAAAATTTAAACATAAGTTGTCCACTAATTGATCGAAGAAATTTCGAGCTGCTAATTAATTTTGCCAAGAAGAAGAGGTTTGGTTTAAAATTATGAATTTTTATGCAATTCCACCAATTGTAACTTGCATAACAATTTTTGCTATTGGATTCCTAGTTTACATTAACAACCTCAAGAGCAAGGTAAATGTTATTTTCTCTCTTTTTTGCTTGAGTATGGTTCTTTGGCTTTTTGGGTTCTCAATGATGTATTTAACCCGCGACAATACTACAGAAGCCCTACAATGGGCTCGACTTGGCTTTATGGGAATCATTTTTATCCCTATACTCGCCTATCACTTTATCATTTCTTTCATTGATTATCACCCTGGGAAATGGCTACTTTCTATACTTTATTTAACTGCCTTACCTTCAATCTTTTTAGGATGGACTGACTTTGTTTACAACGGCGTAGCAAGGTATTTTTGGGGGTTCTACCCCACTGCCGGGAAGTTGTATTTCATTTTCCTGTCAATGTTTGCGGGTCTCTTTTCTTATGGTGTTTTGCTGTTATTTTTTGCCTGGCGAAATTCAAAAAGGGGATCAGTAAAAGCCCAGCAGTTATTTTATGTGCTCATTGCCTTTGCAGGAGGAACCACAGGAGTAGTAGATTACATTATCAAATATAGAGTTCCTATTTACCCCATCGGTTACCTCGCTGCTTTATTTTTCATTTCCGTCATTGCTTACGCCATCACTAAGCACCATCTCCTCGACATCGAAGTCGTTATTAAGAAAACTGCAGTTTATTCGCTTTTAACCGCCCTCCTAACTGGATTGTTCATCTCTGTTATCCTTATAGGTAACTCCTTGCTAGGCAGTTTCCTGGGTTACAACTCTATCTGGTTTGGCACTTTAGCAGCTTTCCTGGTAGCTTTCCTCTTTCAGCCCCTGCGCGATAAAGTTCAGGAGCTTGTTGATAAAGCCTTCTTCCGAGCACGCTATGATTATCAAAGAATTCTTCGCAAGTATAGCCATGCCCTCTCCCAACCCATGACCGACCTTGACCGCTTTGCCCACCTGGCTCCTTACCTTCTTACCCACTCTATGAATCTTTCTGGAGCGTCGGTTATGGTTTTAGAACGTGAAGAAAAACATTATTTAGTGCGGGCAGGAGTAAGAGAGGGAGAAAGCTTAGAAGGATTGACTATTCCCGAAGATTCTCCTCTAATCCAGGAGATCTATCAAAAGAAAAAAGAGTTAATTAAAGAAGAAATTCAAGATCCCGCTATCCGAACTGAGATGGAAAAGCTCAAAGCCGTCCTAATCATCCCCAGCATTTCCTGGAGCACCTATTTCCAAAAGCCAACTTTGCTTTGCACTACTAACCTAGGAGAAAAGCTTTCCGGCGAGCCCTTCTCCCGAGAAGACATCGAATTCCTCAGAACCATGGCTAACCAGGCCTCCATCAGCATTGAGCATGCTTTTATTCTTGAAGAGCTTCGAAAGCACCAGGAGCAAATTATTAAGTCAGAAAAAATGGCTGCCCTGGGAACCGCTACCGCAGGTATTGCCCATGAATTAAAAAATCCCTTAACTTATATCATGACGGTAGCCCAAACTCTTCCTCAGGGCTGGGATAACCCCAGCTTTAGAGAAAGCGTTATGAAAATGCTTCCCTCAGAAGCAGAAAGAATGAAACTTATCCTTGACGGAATCCTTGACTTCTCCCGCACTCGAGAGTTGACTTTACAACCAGTAGAAATCACCGAGGTTCTCAAAAAAACCTTAGCCCTTTTAGCTTATGAAATCAAAAAGGGAAGAGTTTATGTGAAAGAAGAATATCGACATACGGCAAAAGTTCTAGGAGATCCCAACCGCCTCACCCAGGTCTTCGTAAATATCATCAACAACGCGGTCCAAGCTATGGGAGAAAAAGGAGGAGATCTCACCATTCTTTCTCAGGATCACGAAAAAGAAGTAAGAATCAGCATCATTGATACCGGCCCGGGCATGAGCAAAGAAGTGCTACGGAAAATTTTCGATCCCTTCTTTACTACCAAATCTTCGGGAACGGGGTTGGGTTTAGCAATCACCAAGAAAATTATGGAAGAACATCACGGAAATATCTTAGTAAACAGTTCTCCCGGAAGAGGCACCAGTTTTACCGTTTGTTTGCCTCAAGCAGAATTGGGATATCGCATATGACGCGAATTGAGTCGCAAGTCTCGAGAACCCCCACTCCCATTTTGACGAGGAAAGCGATTAATGTTAAAATATCTCCAAGATGGAGTACAAGCAAACTTTAAATTTGCCCCAAACTGATTTCCCCATTCGGGCTAACCTTGCCAAAGTAGAAGCAGAAATGCTTAAATTTTGGGAAGAGCAAGCTATTTATCAAAAGCTTCAAGAAAAAAATAAAAATCAAAAAAAATACATCCTCCACGATGGCCCCCCCTACCCTAATGGCGATATTCACTTGGGTCACGCGCTGAACAAAATCCTTAAAGACATCGTGGTCAAGTATAAAAGCATGAAGGGGTTTAACTCTCCCTTCATTCCCGGCTGGGACTGCCACGGCCTGCCCATCGAAACCCAACTCTTAAAGGAAAGCAAAGGACAAAAACCCAAAATAGAAGATTTAAAAAATTTAATTGAGTTTAGAGAGAAATGCAAAGAGTATGCTCTAAAGTATGTAGATATCCAAAGGCAAGAGTTTAAACGCTTAGGGGTTTTTGCCGATTGGGGAAATCCTTATCTTACTCTTGATCCCGATTATGAGGAAAAAATCATTGAAACTTTTGGAATCCTTGCTGAAAAAGGATATGTTTATCGAGGCCTAAAGCCCATTCATTGGTGTTCTAACTGCGTGACGGCCTTAGCAGAGGCGGAAATCGAATATGAAGAAGAAAAGTCCCCTTCAATCTATGTTAAATTCGAAATTAAAACTCCCAAATCCGAAATCCTAAATAAATTCAAAGTCCAAAATCCAAACTTCAAAAACTTCTTAGAAAAACCATGGTTTATGGTGATCTGGACCACCACTCCCTGGACCCTGCCTGCCAATGTGGCTATTGCTGCTCATCCTGACTACGAGTACATCTTTCTTTATGTAAAGGAAAAAGAAGAAGTTTATATCATCGCGGAAGGTCTGCTAGAAGACTTTGTAAAACGCTTAGAAATAAAGGACTATAAAATAATTGATAAAACTAAAGGCAAATTCTTAGAAGGAATTTTAGCTCAACACCCATTTATTAAACGGGAAGCCCTGGTAGTGCTAGATGAATTGGTAACCTTAGAACAGGGTACAGGATTAGTTCACATTGCTCCCGGCCATGGCGAAGAAGATTATCAAGTAGGTCTAAATTACAAACTACCGATTCTTATGCCGGTGGACGATCATGGTTACTTTGATCAAACTGCTCCTGATTTCTTAGTGGGCAAGCACTATGAAGAAGCAAATAAACTTATTACTGAAAAAATGAAAAGCAACGGTACTTTATTGAAGCTAGAATTTATCTCTCACTCCTATCCCCATTGCTGGCGCTGCAAGAAGCCTGTAATTTTCCGTGCTACGGAACAGTGGTTTATTTCCGTCGACCACCAAGACCTACGCCAAAAAGCCCTAACGGCCATCGGTCAAACCCAATGGTTTCCTGCTTGGGGTGAAAATCGCATTCGAGGGATGGTAGAAACTCGCCCTGATTGGTGCATTTCCCGCCAGCGCTTTTGGGGGGTGCCTATCCCAGCTTTCTACTGCAAAAGCTGCAAAAAGCCCCAACTAACCGGGGTCTTCAACCAAGCTGCCCGAGCTTTAATTAAGAAAGAAGGAAGCAACGGCTGGTTCATGAGAAGCGCCAGCGAAATCCTTCCCCCAGACACTGTTTGCCCGGAATGCGGGGTAAAAGAGTTTGAAAAAGAAACAAACATTTTAGATGTTTGGTTTGAATCTGGTTCTTCTCACGCGGCCGTTTTAGAAACGCATCCTGATTTGAGCTGGCCGGCAGATCTTTACCTAGAAGGCTCCGATCAGCACCGCGGCTGGTTTCAATCTTCTCTTCTTACTGGAGTAGCCAGCAAAGGTCAAGCCCCTTATCGCGCAGTCCTTACTCACGGTTTTACTATTGATGAAAAAGGAAAAAAGATGAGCAAGTCCTTAGGCAACGTAGTTGACCCGCAGGACGTAGTTAAGCGCCATGGGGCCGATGTGCTTCGCCTCTGGGTGGCTTCCACTGATTTTCGCAACGACCTGGCCGCTTCGGAAAATATTTTGAAACAAGTGCAGGAAGCATATACTAAAATTCGCAACACTTGTCGTTTTCTAATCAGCAATCTTTATGATTTTACCTCCTCTGTCCCAACCGAACCTAACCCTCTCCCCCTTAATAAGGGGGAGAAAGAGAGGGGGTTGGAGTTACTTGAGGTCGACCGCTGGATTCTCCTTCGTCTTAACCGCTTGATCGAAAGGGCCCTCAAGGCCTATGAGGAGTTTGAACCGCATTTTGTTTACCACTCCCTTTATGATTTTTGTGTAAATGACCTTTCTTCTTTTTATCTTGATATTTCAAAGGATCGGCTGTACTGCGGAGGAAAAAATTCAATCGAAAGACGCTCTGCCCAATTTGCCATGCATGAGATTCTTGTAACCCTCATTAAACTTATGGCTCCCATCCTTTCCTTTACGGCAGAGGACTTATGGTCTTACTACCTCCGCTTAAATTCCCAAAGTCAAGGAAGAACCAGCATTTTTCTTCAGGATTTTCCCAAAGTTAACCCAGAATATCTTGATGAACGTTTGGAAGAAAAATGGAAATATATTTTAGAAGTCAGGGAAGCCGTTAATCGAAAACTAGAAATCCTAAGAGGGGAAAAGAAGATTGGAGCATCCCTCGAAGCGCAAGTAGAAATTTTTGCCCGGGGAAAAAATTTTGAGCTTTTAAAATCAGCAGAAGCGCTTTTGCCTATGATCTTTATCGTCTCTAAAGTTATTCTTACCGAAGGAGAAGGGGAGCCCATTGCTTCTTTAGCCCCCGGCAAGAAATGCCAGCGCTGCTGGATGTGGAGTGAAAGTGTGGGACAAAGTAAAAAACACCCCACTCTATGTAAACGTTGTGAACAAGTAATTTCTGTGGTATAATGCCTTTTACAAGGAGGGAACAACTTGTTTTTCAAAAAGAGAATAACAGCAAATCCCAAAATTATGCACGGCAAGCCTTGCATAAGGGGGACTAGGATCCCCGTTTACTTAATCCTTGAACTCTTAGCCGCTGGGGACACAGTTGAAGAAATTCTTAAGTCCTATCCTTCCTTAAAAAAAGAAGATATTCGAGCTGCCATCGAATACGCAGCTGAAACCACCAAAGAAGAAATAGTGCCTTTAAAAATCGCTTTTGAAACTGCTCGATGAAATTTTTACTTGATGAAAATATTCCCATCGAAGCCGCTCAAGGCCTAAGCAAACTTGGCCATGATGTCAAGACCGCTATAGAATTAAACCTCAAAGGAAAAAGCGACAATCTTATTTTCGAGACTGTAAAAAAATTGAATCGCGTTCTAATCACCTTAGACCTAGATTTTTCCAACATTTTAAATTACCCCCCAAAGTCGCATCCGGGAATCATCATTGTAAGAGTTAATAACCCCAGTCGAAAAAAAATAGTTGAAGCACTGGTTCAATTTATTAAAAACATCAAGCCTGAAGAAATTTTGCATTCACTGGTAATTTTAGAGGATCGAGAATATCGAATCAGAAAGTAGGTGCAAAAAATGGTTAAATCAGACATTAAAGATCCAAAACTAGCTGCTAAGGGAAAACTGCGGATTGAGTGGGCAGAAAGGAATATGCCGGTTCTGCGGCTGATCCGTGAAAGGTTTGCCAAAGAAAAACCCCTTAAGGGAGTAAAAATGGCCTGCTGTTTGCATGTTACCACCGAAACTGCTAATTTAGTAATCACCCTAAAGGCCGGCGGGGCGGAAGTGGTTCTGTGCGCTTCTAATCCCCTTTCTACTCAAGACGATGTCGCAGCTTCTTTAGTTAAAGATTTTGGCATTCTCACTTTTGCTATTAAAGGGGAAGATAACAAAACTTATTACCAACACATTAAAGCCGCTCTAGACCATCACCCCCAATTAACCATGGATGACGGCGCCGATTTGGTTTCTACTTTACACAAAGAAAGAAAAAATCAAATTTCAGAGGTTCTGGGAGGAACCGAAGAAACTACTACTGGGGTAATTCGCCTGCGCAGCATGGAGAAAAATGGGGTCTTAAAATATCCTATTATTGCCGTCAATGATGCCCAGACAAAACATCTTTTTGACAACCGCTACGGCACGGGTCAGTCAACCATTGATGGCATCACGCGCGCTACCAATCTTCTCTGGGCAGGTTCTACGGTGGTAGTTTGCGGCTACGGCATGTGCGGCAAAGGAGTGTCAGCTAGAGCCAAAGGAATGAGCGCCAAAGTTATTGTTTGCGAGACCGATCCCTTAAAAGCTTTAGAAGCCGCTATGGATGGCTTCCAAGTTATGCCTTTAGCTGAAGCTGCAAAAGTGGGCGATGTTTTCATCACCGTTACCGGGGACTTGAAGGTTATCGACCAAGCACATTTCAAGCTCATGAAAGATGGGGCCATCGTGGCCAACTCTGGGCATTTCAATGTCGAAATAAATATTCCCGCCCTAGAAAAACTAGCTAAGAAAAAAAGAAGAGTGCGAGAATTTGTGGAAGAATATACTTTAAGAGATAACCGAAAAATATATCTGCTTGGAGAAGGAAGGCTAATTAACTTAGCCGCAGCCGAAGGACATCCCGCTATAGTTATGGACATGAGCTTTGCCAACCAAGCGCTTTGTTCTGAATATATTTTCAAGAACTACCGAAAATTAGAAAAAAAAGTTTATCCTGTTCCCAAGGAAATTGACCAAGAAATCGCTCGCCTAAAGCTCCATGCCCTGGGAATAAAAATCGATCGTCTGACAAAAGAACAAGCTAAGTACCTTGCTAGCTGGGAAGAAGGGACTTAATAAAATCCAAAATCCAAAAGTCAAAATCCAAAATGAAAAACCTAGAATGACGGGCAGGCGTCGCGGATTCCTAAATCACGAAGGTAACCGCGAAGTTTATTCGCAGGTTTCCGAATTGCTAACTAGTCTCAAAATCTAAAATGGATGAACAACAAAGATTAATTGAAGCAATCGAAAGTATAAGAAGGGACAAACACCAACCTTGGCGTTACATTCTTTTTACTTTCCTCAACGGCGTGGCCCAGGGCTTAGGCATCGCTTTGGGCATGACGGTAATCTTAGGAATTGTCGTTTATATCTTAATTCTTATTTTGCGACACATGATTAATTTTCCTGTAATTGGCTACTATGTTAACGAACTTGTGAAAATTCTTGATACCTTTATTAAGCAGGGGGGCAAAATTAGGTAAATGCTATTTTACTCCATTGCTTTTCTTATTTTACTTGCTGATCAAACCTTAAAATTTCTTGTCCACAAAAACATGTTTCTGGGTCAGTCTCTGCCCTTATTAGGAAGTTTCGTTAAATTAACATATGTTCGAAACACCGGCGCCGCCTTTTCCCTTTTTGTGGACTTTTCTCCCTATCTTTTGGTGGTAGGCATAATTTTATCTTTAATCGTAATTTTTCTGCATTACCGAATTCCGAATAAGGATTATGCCGGGCAAATAGGATTAGCTTTGGTGTTGGGAGGAAGTTTAGGCAACTTATGGGATCGCATCTTTCGCGGGTATGTAATAGACTATATTGACTTAACCTTTTGGCCGGTCTTTAACCTGGCGGATATTATGATTAACCTAGGAGCAATAATAATCTTTTTCAAATTCCTGGGAGCAATAAGAGAAACCGCTAAGGAAGCAAAAGGAACTTAACGTGCATCCTATTTTGTTTAAACTTGGTCCTCTTACTTTTTATTCTTATGGCTTTTTCTATGCTTTGGCCTTCCTAGTTGGCATTTTAACTTCTATTTATTTTGCCAAAAAGGAAGGCATGAATAGCGAAATAATCTTAGATCTTGCCCTTTATGTAATTATCTCCGCCATTTTAGGAGCACGTCTCTTTTATGTCTTAGGTCAGTGGGAACAATTTAAAGACCAACTGCTTGAAATTATCATGATTCAAAAAGGAGGATTGGTCTTCTTAGGAGGGCTAATTTTATCCCTAATCACCATCTTTCTTTATGCCCGCCGGAAAAATCTTTCTCTTCTAAAACTGTTTGACGCTCTTTCTCCTGGTGCTACTTTGGGCTATGCCCTAGGTCGCATTGGCTGTTTCTTAAATGGTTGCTGCTTTGGCCTGCCCACCAAACTTCCTTGGGGAATGGTTTTTTCCCCAGAGTCCTTAGCCGGCTTTTACTTCCCCGACCAGCACCTACACCCCACTCAGCTTTATGCTTCTTTTGCCATGTCCTTTGCTTTCCTGCTTTTAGTGATTATTTACCGAAGAAAATCTTTTGACGGCCAGATTTTCTTCTTTGCTCTTATCTTCTATTCTCTTTATCGTTTTTTGAACGAGTTCTTACGCTACTCTCCTATTCATTGGGTTGGGCTCACTCCCGCTCAGTGGTTGGTAATTCCCTTATTTCTTTTAGGCAGTTGGGGAATATTATTCCTTAGAAAGAATGGCTGAAGGAAAAGAACTTGAATACATCATCGAACCAACTCAAAAGGGAAAACGCCTCGATCAATTTCTTGCTCAGCAGAAGGAACTAGGCCTTTCCCGCTCCCAAGTACAAAAATTAATCGAAGAGGAATTTATCACTGTAAATAAGGCGCCCGCAAAACCCAGCTATTTAATCAAAACCGACGATCGCATTAAAGTAACTGTCCCCCCACCCCCTTCCCCCAAACTAATTCCAGAAAATTTACCGCTTGATATTATTTATGAAGACGAGGATCTAATCGTAGTTAACAAACCCAAAGGAATGGTGGTCCACCCTGCTGCTGGAAACTTTTCTGGCACCTTAGTAAATGCCCTGCTCTACCATTGCGATCACCTAGCCACCTCAGGTGGACCGATTAGACCAGGCATTGTACATCGCTTAGACAAAGACACTTCTGGTCTTCTAGTAGTAGCCAAGACCGATCTTGCTTATCAAGACCTAGTTAAACAAATCAAGAATCGCGCCGTGGAGCGAACATATTTAGCTTTAGTTCATGGAAATATCAAAAATGACCAGGGAATAATTGAAGCCCGCATAGGTCGGCATCCGGTGCATCGAAAGAAAATGGCCGTAACTGAGGGGATAAGAACTCGTGAAGCCATCACTCATTATAAAGTTTTACAAAGATTCAAAAACTATACCCTGGTTGAAGTTAAAATCAAAACCGGGCGCACTCACCAAATAAGGGTCCACATGAGTTACCTTGGACACCCGGTGGTAGGAGATAAAACCTACGGAAAAAAGAAGGAAGAATTTGAAGTTTCCGGGCAACTCCTTCATGCTCAAAAACTTGCTTTCCTTCATCCCCGCACGGGGCAAATTCTCAGCTTTAAAGCCCCTCTGCCCAAAGAAATGCAGCAAATTTTAACCAGGCTCAGTCAGAAGAAGATTTAGAAGCTGGTCGGGGCGGGCGGATTTGAACCGCCGACCTCACGGTCCCGAACCGTGCGCTCTACCAAGCTAAGCTACGCCCCGCAGATAACCAAAAGAATTTTATCACTTCTTTAAATACTTGGCTATAGATTCTCCAATCGTTAGCTCTTCGCCTCGGAAAAAGCGCTGTAAATCTTTACGGTGGGCATAAACACTAAGGCCGGCATTTAAGACCCCAAAAATAATATATTCCACCCTCCAAGACCCCATCCACATCATAGCTGGAACAAAAATCATCATGAGCACCGTACTAGGAATAAAATAACGCAAAACGATCATACATAGTATCCAAAGGAGCATAGCCAGAAAAGTAAAAACAGGATCTAGGGCCAATAAAACTCCGCCGGCCGTGGCTAAGCCCTTCCCGCCTTTAAATCCCAAAAAAATAGAAAAGTCATGGCCAATTACCGCTGCAAGCCCGGAAAGAGCAACCCCAAGATGAGAAAGACCTAAAGAACGAGCTAAAATAACGGCTAAAAGCCCTTTTCCAAAATCTCCTAAGAAAGCCAAAACTGCCATCACCGGCCCAGCCACCACTAACACATTAGATGCCCCCACATTTCCTGTTCCCGCTTTTCTGGGGTCAACTCCTCTTAGCTTAGAAAAAAGATAACTGAAAGGGATGGAACCTATAAGGTAAGCAACTACAATAGCAAAGAAGAACTTCACAAACTAACCTTAACTAACCTTCTCAAGCCCAAACGCCTTATGCAAGGCCTGTACCGCTTTCTTACCTTCTTCTTTCTTAATCACACAAGAAATTTTGATCTCAGAAGTACTAATCATCTGAATATTGATTTTTTCCAAAGCCAAAGTTTCAAACATCTTTGAAGCGGTTCCCGGCTGACTCACCATCCCTACTCCCACTAAAGAAACCTTACAAACATCGGGGTCCGAAATTACTCCTTCGGCCTTAAGTTCCTTAGCCATTCTTTCGGTAACCTCTACCGCTTTTTTCAGGTCGGTACGCTCTACCGTAAAAGCCATATCTGCCTGGGTGCCAGCAGAATGAATGGATTGAACAATCATATCCACATTGATTTTTTCAGCCGCGAGTGCTCCAAAAAGTTTTGCCGCAATCCCAGGGCGGTCAGGCACTTTTAAAATCCCAATTTTGGCTACGTTTTCATCCAGGGCAATTCCTCTTACTACTTCTTTTTTCTCCATTCTGCCTCCCTCCTTTTCTATGCGCGCGGCAGACATAATATATGTTCCCTCTTCTTCTTTTTGACTATGCCTGAGATGAATCACAATATCATAAAGGCTAGCACACTCTACCGAGCGAGGGTGAAGCACCTGCGCCCCTAAGCTTGCTAGCTCCAACATTTCTTCATAAGAAACATATTTTAATTTCCTTGCTTCCGGGCAAATCCGAGGATCGGTAGTATATACCCCATCAACATCCGTATAAATATCACAAACCTTGGCCTTGAGCGCCGCGGCCACCGCCACCGCCGAAGTATCCGACCCTCCCCGCCCAATGGTAATTATATCCCCCTTACTATCTACTCCTTGAAAACCAGTGATCACTACCACTTTTCCCGCCTTAAGCTCTCTTTTGATACGATCTAATCTTATTTCTTTAATACGCGCTTTCTGATAAATGTCTTCTGTAACTACCCCCGCTTGTCCTCCGGTTAAAGAAATGGCCGGACACCCCAAGTCCTGCAGAGCCATAGCCAAAAGCGCAGCGGAAACTTGCTCCCCCGTAGAAACCAGCATATCGTACTCGCGAGGATCAGGGTTATCGGTTACCTTATGCATGAGCTCAATCAGCTCATCAGTAGTGTGTCCCATAGCAGAAACAATCACCACCACATCATAACCCTGATCCTTAATTTTTTTTACCCGACGAGCTACATTTTTAATCTTCTCGGGTGTACCTACAGAAGTTCCACCATATTTATGAACTACTACTTCCATAACTATTCCACCTGATAAATAACGGTTACTTGGACAGAAATTTCTAGAAGCCCAAAAGATATGGGGGTCTCAGCTACTCCAGCCATTGCACGCACAACAGGAAGATTCTCCAAGGGAGCAGCGGCTGCTCCTTCTTCAATAATTCTTTTTACTTTTTTAATTTTTATCCCCGCGGCGGAGGCAATCGCAGCTGCTTTTTCTGCCGCATCTTTCACTGCTTTTTCTAGGGCAAGCTTTTTAAAAGGAATGTCATTCCTTCTAAAAAACTGTACCCCCTGGACTTGATTCGCCCCCGAAGAAATGCCCGCATCGATCATCTTACCCACTTGGTTTAAGTCCTCCAAAATTACGCTAACCTGATTGCGACAGCGATAACCAACCATTTCCGGAGCCCGGTTGGGCTCATATTTCATTTCTGGAAAGAGGCTATATCCGCTGGTTTGAATTTTATCTGAAGCAACCCCCTGCTTCTTTAGCGCAGAAATAATATTTTTCATAATCCAAGCATTGGCAGCTTGAGCCTCGGCCGCGGTCTTTTTCAAGACCTCTACTCCTAATTGAATCTTGGCCGTGTCGGGCTCAACCATCACCGATCCCCGGCCCACTACTGAAAGTGACGGCTCTTCCTCCGCTAAAAGAGCATAAGATGGAAAAAGGAAGAAGAGACAAAGCAAAAGTACTAAAAATTTCTTCATTTCCCTTACCTCTTGTGTTATTATAACACAAGAAATGGAAGTTTTCGTAGCAGAACATTCTGGTTTTTGCGAAGGGGTAGAAAGAGCGTTTCGTCTTGCGGTCGAACAAGCCCAAGCCGGTATTCCCGTCTTCATGCTGGGAAATTTAGTACACAACAAACTAGTAGTTGAGCGGCTTGAAAACCTAGGGGGGAAAAGCATTTCCAACCTTTCTGAAATACCCAAGGGCAAAAAAGGCACCTTATTAATTTCTGCTCATGGGGTACCTCCCGAAATTTATGAGGAAGCTAAAAAGCTTAAACTGGAAATTATTGACACCACCTGTCCTTGGGTCAAAAAGGCCCAAAAAATTGCCAAGGAACTTTCGGAAGAAGGTCGCATAGTAATTATTGTGGGAGATAAGGGGCATCCTGAAGTAAAAGGCCTGATTGGCTGGAGTAGAGGAAAAGCCATCGTAATCGAAAAGTTAGAAGATTTAGAAAAAACTTCTTTTTCTCCTTCTGAGCGCGTTGGAATTTTAGCTCAAACTACCCAAGCGGAGGAACATTTTAACCAAATTGTGGCCGAATTAAAGAAGAAAGTCAAAGATTTAGAAATTTACGATACCATCTGTGGAGCAACTTTCAAACGCCAGTCAGCCGCGGTGGCCTTAGCTAAGAAAGTCGATTTGATGCTGGTAATCGGGGATCAAATGAGCGCCAATACCAAACGCTTGACCCAGCTTTGTGCTCAAACCGGCACCGAAACCCACCAAATCCAAACCGCAAAAGAATTAGATCAAAATTGGTTGGCGGGGAAGAAAAAAATTGGGGTTACCGCAGGGGCTTCAACCCCAGAATGGGTAATTGAGGAAGTGCTCAGGGCAATTTCGGCTTGATAATCTAAACTTAGAAAATCAGAGAATAGCCATTGCTTCTAATCCGGCAACTTAATGTTAAAAGGGAATTCCGGCTTAAGCACATGGATTTCGGTTAATTGGCGGAACACCTCCGGCATGTAAGGCAAGTGCTCTCGCACCAAATCAACGACCCAGGAATAATAAATCTTGAAATCGGACTTATTAGTTCGATAGCTTACTACCCCAGCAATTTCGATACAAAGGTCTTCGATCATCGCCATGAGGTTAAATAATAAGGCCTCGCGCTTAGCACGCAGGATTAGGGGAGAATCTCCTGAAAGAGGCCGACAAGTTTCAACAATTTCTCCGGCTTCTCCCAGCTTATGTTCCTTAGGCACCATGTAATCTTTCATTAGTGGTACTAAGGGAAAGCCCTTTAGCAGTTCCGAAAACTTGCCATAAATTTCTAAATCATTGCGAGAAAATGCCTCACAAGCAATCCGTCTAATAACTAAATCTTTGCTGTCCCGAATCAATTCGAGGTCTCCTTGTTTATAGCTGAGAAAATTTAAGATTCTTTCTCGATTGGTTGGTTTAAGCGACCGGTACTCTAGGCGAGCAAATGCCCGCAGATCTTTTCGAAAGGAACTTAACTGAACAACTGACGAATTGTTGCTGACTCCAAAAATTTTCCCTGGCATAAAAACACCTCTCTGATTTTTTTTCGCCAAGAAAAATAAGAAATTTCAGTAAATTAGGCGGGGATTTTAGAAAGAGCCAGGGCTACCACATAAGCTTCCCGGAAGGCGTTTTTCAAATCAAAATTTGCCAAAGCCCTTTCGTATCCTTTAAGCCGACCCCAATCAAATCGTGCTTTTATAATTCCCCAGGTCTGAGAAGCAAAATACTGATAAGGATCAAAATGCCCATTAGGCGAAATTTTTGAAAATGACTCTAAAGTAGGCGGGGTGGGAAAATCCGCACGCATAGCAAAATTTTCGTACCGCTCAATTTTTTCATGATACAAGATGTTAATTTTTGCTTGGGCTTCGGCCATAATTTCTTCGGTTGACAGCGAATTTACTTCCTCTATTACCTTAGTGATAATCTCACTAGCCGGCTGGTAGTCGGTAAAGGTTAAAACTTCGCGCATGATTTTTCCCAATTCTTTGTACTGCGAGTGGGGATGAGCTAAAATCGCTCCTAATCGAGTTTTGGGTAAAACTCCGCTCCCCAGCAAAAGATCAGCAATTTTTCCCCGGTCTAGATAGCCCTTGGATGGCATTTCCCTCCTTGGTAAAACCCTGGGGACATTTAAATTTAAATTTAATTTAACATTAATCACTTATTATCTTTCCTCCTCTATAATATTATCGGCATCTTTTGGGGAAAATTGCAGTTTTTCCGGTTTTAATTAGAGTTCTTCCACGGGCTCCCTGAGGACTCGCCAGAAGCAATAAAAATTGAGGCTAAGGATGAAAGCCCAACTAATAATCAAAAATATCCAGCCATAGATATTCATACCTTTATCCTCTAACTCTCTAATTTCGCTTTCCTATACCAGGCTTTCCTAACCAGATAAGCAATGGCCAAAAATAAAACTATCAATCCCATGCGCGTTGCCAAGACATAAGGTTTCATGACCTCTGACACCCCCCGCATCATAATAACGGGCAAGCCCTGTTGAATAAACCAAAAACCAAGAATGAAAAAGAGAAAAAGCGGAGTAACATACTTAATGATCGGCTTATAAAAAGCAGGGATTCTCATTTCTGCTCCATGATGAATTTCTTCCCACGCTTTCTCAATCCCAAAAATCCAAACAAAAAGAACTACCTCAATGGTAGCAAAAAGCACTAAGCAAAAGGTTCCTCCCCAAAAGTCAAGCTCATCTACAACTCCTTTTCCTAGAAAGAAAATCGGAAATTGACAAAGCAGAAAAAGAATAACTCCCAAGCGCGTAACCGCTTTTTTTCGATCAAGGTTAAATTCATCAGAAATAAAAGCAATGGCCGGTTCGGCTAAAGAGACAGAAGAAGTTAGCCCGGCCAAGAAAAGCAAAGCAAACCAAAGCAAAGCAAAAATTTTTCCCAAGGGAATATGTGAAAAGATAAGAGGCATAGTAATAAAACCAAGATTAAAGGCCCCGCTTTTTGCGGCCTCGGCAGCCCCAGCCGGACCAAAGAAAGCAAAAGCGGCTGGAATTACAATCGACCCGCCCAATACCACCTCCGCTAATTCGTTAGTAGAAGCAGAAGTTAGCCCAGAAAGAACCACATCATCGCCATGAGTTAAATAACTGGCATAAGTTAAAATAGCTCCTATTCCCACACTCAGAGTAAAGAAAATTTGCCCCGCCGCCGCCATCCAAACCTTGGCGTTGCTTAGAACCGAAAAGTCAGGGTTCCACAAAAAACCCAATCCATTAATAATATTCCACTCGGGCCTGCTAGGATCGGGGGCACCAAAAGTTAAAACTCTTAGCATGATGATGAAAGCAAATAGAAACAAAGTAGGCATAGCCAGTTTACACATGGCCTCAATACCCTTTTCCACCCCGCGATAAAGAAAGAAAAAGTTAAGCAAAAAAGTTATCAAAAAGAAAAAGTAAGCCGTCCAGACATTGCTTCCAGAAGCTAAACCCTGATAAGCAGCTAGAAAACCCTTCATGGCTTCGGGAGTAGCCGCGGCCAAAAGTTTTCCTGTCAAAGCAAAAAAGGCATAACCCAAAAGCCAGGACTCAATATAGGTATAATAAATAAAAATGACCATAGGACCAAAAATGCCAATGACTCCCAGATACTTAACTATTCGATTTTTCCAAAGGCGATTTAAAATAAAAGGAGCACTCCCATGCCCAAAGAGACCTCCGTAGCGACCAATAGCCCACTCAATCCACATTAAGGGGATGCCTAAAAGAAGAAAAGAAATAAAATAGGGAATCATAAAGGCCCCGCCGCCATTTTGCGCCGCTTGTACAGGAAAACGCAAAAAATTACCCAACCCCACCGCCGACCCCGCCACCGCTAAAATAACACCTATTCTGGTCCCCCAGCGAGGACGTTCTTTAATCTCCGCCATGATGTGATATAATACTATTACCTAAGGAATTTTTCAAGCCATGAAAAAGCTTTTGCCCCTATTTTTTATTCTGGCTGCCATTTTCTGGTTATTTTTTCCTGGCCATGCCCAGGCCGGCAAGCTTTATCGAATTCGCTTTGGCTATTACCCCGAAAAAATCCGGGTGGTTCTTGACTTCGATAGTGCTTTTTCTTACCAACTAGAAGAAGCTAGAGAAAAAGTTGTTATTCACCTTCCCCAAACCGAAGCCACGGCAGATATTGAAAATTATATAGAAATAAACGATGTTTCCCTCCGTTACTTAGAAGTAGAAAAGGAAGGAGAAGGACTAAAAATCACTATCCCCCTGAGGGAACCTATTCCCTACAATGTATTTTATCTCAATGACCCCCCTCGGTTAGTAATCGATTTTAGCCGAGAATTCACCCATGTTCTTTCTGGAGGGACTGTCCTCGACGGCCTGGAGTTTCTCACCGTCACTAAAGGAACAGTAAATGGGCGAGTAAATGCCCAAGTATTAAAAGTGGACCTTGCTAAGGTAGAGCTGGCTCCCGCACTGGCCCGCAAACAAAAACTTGGCCTTTTCGAATCTTTTATCAGTACCTTTAACCCCTGGAAAGAAAAAGAAGAAGACCGTCATTTTTACCGTGCTCGACTAAGTGATATTGCTGAAGAACAAGGAGCTATCGCTGCAGTAAACGGTACTTATTTTGCCTATACCGGAAAACCCTTGGGTACTCTTTTCATTAATAAAGAATTGGTTTCGACCCCGATTTATGACCGCACGGCCTTTATCCTCAGCGAAGACCATAAGGCCTTCATCGACAACATCCTTCTTGATTGCTACTTCGTAACCCAAAGCGGCATTCGCTATGAAATTACAGGGGTAAACCAAGGCCGAGGAAAAGAAGCGGTGGTCATGTATACCCCCGCTTGGGGAGAGCAAACTGGAACCAACCAAGAAGGAATCGAACTCGTAGTGGTTGGTTCCCAAGTAAAGGAAATCAAAGTAGGAAATGCCTCTATTCCCAAAGATGGTTATGTACTTTCTATCAGCGGCCCAGCGGCCCAGTTTATCCCTGAAAACATTAAAGTGGGGGATAAAATCGAAACTCACATTAAGGTCGCCCCCTATGCTACTTCTCCTAAGGGCTTACTTCATCTGATCTCCGGTGGACCCCGTTTAGTAAAAAACGGAATTCCCTATGTTTCAAAGTACGAAGAAAAGTTTAGGGCTGACATTGCCCAAGGCCGAGCTGCTCGCACTGCGGTGGGCATTACCAAAGATGGAAAGGTACTTTTAGTGACCGTAGATGGGCTTCCCCGAGAAAGAAGCGCGCGCTCGGAAAAGAGCAGTATCGGCATGACACTAGAAGAACTTTCTGACCTTATGATTAGCTTGGGGGCCGTCGAAGCTATGAACTTAGATGGGGGTAGTTCCACCACCATGTGGGTAGATGGCCGGGTGGTAAATTCTCCGGTAAATGGTTACCAACAAAAAATAAGTAACGCCCTAGTGGTACGTCCGCGGCTCTGACTTTAAAAATTAACTCGGAAGGACTTCTCCTACTTCCAAGCCATAGCCCCAGACAAAATCGCAGGCCTTCATTCTTTTCCCCGCCTCTGGAAGAACTTCCAGAACCAGTAAATTGCCTGCTCCTGTGGCTACTACAAAGCCTTCTTCTTTAATTATTTCTAAAATCGTGCCAGGTAGTTTTAATTTAACTTTTAGATCCGGCACCGTAGCTTTTGTTTTCAAGATCTTCAATCGCTTTCCCCGATAAAAAGTATGGGCCGTTGGCCAAGGATACAAAGCTCTTACACGGTTGTGAATTTCAAGGGCGCTTTTGTGCCAATCAATCTCTCCGCTTTCCTTAGTTAGCGAAGGAGCAAAAGTAACTTCAGCCTCATTTTGGGGAATAAATTCTGCCTCCCCTTTTTCCAGCTTAGGCAAACTTTCTAGCAAAAGCTCTCCCCCCAAGGCAAACAACTTTCGGGTTAGGGTTTCCGCGTTGTCGTCTTCTTCGATTTTCAATTTTTTTTGAGCTAAAATGGGGCCCGCATCCAAAAGTTCCGTTAGCTTAAAAATTGTAACTCCCGTTTCTTCTTCTCCTTTAAGCAGCGCCCACTGAATCGGAGCTGCCCCCCGATACTTGGGAAGAAGCGAAGCATGCACATTGATAAAACCTAATCGGGGGATAGCTAATATTTCTTTAGGCAAAATTTTTCCATAGGCCACTACTATCCCCAAATCAAACCCCAGCGATTCTAAATAAGATCGAAAAACAGCATTGTTTTTGACTTCTTCTGGTTGTTCCAAGGGAAGGCCGTACCGCAAGGCAACCTCTTTGACTGGAGAAAAACTTAATTTTTGGCCTCTTCCTCGAGGACGATCCGGCTGGGTTACCACACAAATAATTTCATACTTTTGCTCTAGCAAAAGCTTTAAGATCTCAGCCGAAGGCCCAGGAGTTCCAAAATAGACAATCCTCATTTAAGCTTTCTCCGCCACCGGAATTAGAAATACAAAGCGCGAACCTTTACCTTTCCCCTCCGATTCTACCCAGATCCTTCCTTGATGATAACCAACAATTTCTTTAACCACCGCTAATCCTAACCCCACTCCTCCAACTTTTCTCGTCATAGTATCCTCAATTTGAAAAAACTTGTTAAAAATTTTGTCAAAGTATTCTTTTTCGATCCCTATCCCATTATCGGCCACTGACACTTCAAGAAAATCTTCTGCATCCCTAGTAACTATTTCAATCTTGGGTTTTTCCTCCTCCTTTGAAAATTTTAGGGCATTCTCAATGAGATTGTTAAAAACTTCGATCATCTTTTCAAAGTCCCCCATAAAATTATCATGGCGAGCTTCTAATTTCAAATTAAGCTCTGCTTGTTTCTTTTCTAGTTGGGGCTTCATCTGAGCCACGGCCGCAGCAATAACTTCATGCATAGAAATAAGTTCCCTTTTAATAGAAAAACGTCCGCTTTCAATTTGGGAAAAGTCTAGCAAACGATTAATTAAAGCCAAAAGCCGCTGATTATTTTCTCGCACAATTTTAAGATAATTTTTTTGATCTTCCGTAAGGCTTCCCAAGACCCCGGTCAAAAATAGGGAAACATAACCATCTGCAGAAGTAACCGGAGTGCGCAATTCATGGGAAACCATAGAGATAAATTCATTTTTCAAGCGATCTAACTCCGTCAAACGCGCGACCGCCTCTTTCTCCTTTTCATAAACTAAAACGTTTTCTAAGGCCACTCCCAGCTGTTCGGAAATAGTAGCCAGCAAATTACTCTTTCTCTCATCTAAAGTCGCAATCTTTAGCATCAAAACTCCTCGCGTCTGACCCTTCGTTTGCAAAGGCACCGCCGTCCACCCTACCGGAGCCTCCTTACCTTTAAAATCTTCGGGCTGGCAATTAAAGGCTAAACGCACTTCAAATCCCCCTTGCTCGTCAAAGAAAAGCAGAGCATAAGCTTCGGCTTGAAGCACGGGTAGAAGTCTTTCAATTGCTCGCCTTACCAAAAGCTCTAGATCCAAGCTGGAACCGACTGCTTTTGCTACATCGTAGAGGATACGCAAATCTTCGGTGCGCTCTTTTACCTTAGTTTCTAATTGCCGATTCCACTCGGTCATTAGATCCCTGGCTTTCTTAACTTCCTCCGACATGGTATTAAAATAGTTAATTACATCTCCAATCTCATCATTGCTGGTAGGAAGAATTTTAAAACTGAAGTCCCCTTGAGAAACTTTTTTCATCCCTTCTGCTACTCGCCGCAAAGATTCTGAAATAGCAGAAGCCACAATCACGGAAACAATTCCCACCAAAAGCACCAACATTAAGGTAGAAAATAAAGTTTGCAGCTGTACGTTAGTTAAGGCCTGTAAAAAGGCCTCTTTTGAAGCTTTTAAGTTCCAAAGCAGGGGCTTATAAATGTAAAGATTAATAATCTCCTTAAAGGAGAGAAAAAGCAAAAAGGAAGAAAGCATTATGGGAAGTACGCCTAAAAAGACAAAGAGAAGAAATAGTTTAACAAAAAAGGGCTGGCGGCGAAAACGAGGAAGAGTAACTTCCTCTTCTCGAGAAACAAACCTCTTTTCTACCTTCCTTCCCACAAAGAAAAGATACCCACCAAAAGCAATAATTACATAAACAAGTCGGAGAAAAAGCCTAGACCAGGTAACAGTAACCGCCTCGGCTTGAACATACTCTAAAAGAACAAACATAAGGGTTCCTAGACACAAAGTGAAATTGGATTTCTCTGTTTTTAGGAAAATGGCATATAACACGCCTTTTGCCACAAGATAAAGAGCCATTATAGCTAGGGGAAGAAGAAGAAAAACCTGATAAACCAAAAAGGATTGAGTTCCTATCTGCCACTGCACCCCCCAATAGGAAATCGTATGCTGCGTGCCATCTAGAACAAAAGTTAAAACCAAATAACTTATTCCGGTTAGAAGATAATAAACCGTAAAAAGTAAAGCCCAACGGGCTTTTTTTCTAAAGACCCCTTGCCCAAAATAGCAAGCCAAAATCGTAAGGGAAAAAACAGATAAAATTTTCAAAGGATAAACCAACCAAGAGAAAAGGGATAGAATATTTAACCAAGAAAAAAAGTTGCAAAAAGCCATTAAAAACCAATAACAACCTACTGAAGAAAGAAAGAGAACATAAGTTGTTTCCCGAACGCGATCATAAATAGTCCAGGCAGCATAAAGAAAAGAAAGAGCGACAAACAAAGAAACCACTACATTATAAAGGTTCCCAGTTTGTAGCCCTAAAACCGGAGTTGAAATATAACCAAATATCTGCCCTTCCCCCCACATAGCGCTTTAAGTATACTTCATTTAAAAAAATTTAGAAAGAGCTGCCGAAACAATGCCCTCTTCGTAACTGCCATAACCCAAAACACTGTTTTCCTTAGATAAATTAGAACGATTGACGATAAACTGGTACCTCAAGCTCAAGGCAAAATCAAACCAAAATCTCTTAGAAAAATATATTTCAAAAGAGTTTTTTTGATCGTGCCTTATAATCCCCGCATAATAATCTTCAGACAGAAAATCTTTCCACAAATATTGATCTGAGATTGAACATTCAATCCCTCCGGGCAGAGCAAAAAAATGATGCGCGCCTATTTCCTTAGCCGAATAAGAATAATCTCCTCTTTCTGCTAGTGATTGAGAAAGTTCTACAAAAAAGCTGAGATTTCCGATTAGGTAATGCCGAAAACCTAAAGAGGTTTCCCTGTAACTTAAGGGCTTATAAACTTCAATCCGATAATCACCTATTAAATAACCCAAATAAAGCATCGTCCAGCCCAGGGAAGCAGGTTTAAAGGTAGTATGAAGTCGGTAATAATAGGTGTCGTAATAATCTTGCCCATCTTTTTTGAAAGAGGAAAAATCACTCATCAAACTAAAAACAATACCTTTAGGCGTTTGATGGGACCATTTTAAGCCAAAAACCACCCCCTGGCTATTAAACTCTTGGTTTTTGGCATAGAGATAACGATACCCGCTAAGGTTAAAGGCCAGGGGTTGATAATTAAAAGTCAATCTCAGAAAAGTTGTGGTTTTTTGGTCTGCTCCTTCTGCAACTCTAATCGGGTTATAAGTTACATTATCGTCATAACTATAACTGAAGCCCGCAGAACCTTCTATCCTTTTACTCTCAGCTAAACAAAATTTTTGAAGTAACCACAGAATAAAAAGAAAGCGAAAAAGAAATTTTATTCCTTTCAAGCTACTACTTAATCCTTCTCTGAAGTTTCTGCAGTTCCTCGATTATTTTTTCCCTTTGTTTTTCTTTCTCTTTCTGATGCTCTTCTCTTTTCTCTTCCTTTGAAGGAACTTTGAGCGAAGGCGGTGGCAGTGACTCAGGTGTTGGTTTTTCCTTTTCTTTGGGAGCTGGTGCAGGTGTTTCCGAAGGGGGGGGTTCAGCCGGTTTGGGCGCTTCGGGAGCAACTTCTACTGGAGCAGGTGCTGTCTCAACCGGCTTGGGTGCTTCAGGAACAACTTCTACCGGTGCAGGTGCTGGCTCAACCGGCTTAGGCGCTTCAGGAACAACTTCTACCGGTGCAGGTGGTGGCTCAACCAGCTTGGGCGCTTCAGGAAGAGAAGGTGGTGGTGGCGCTTCTGATTTGGGTGCCTCCGGCACAGCAGGAATTTCAATGGGAGCTTCTTTGGGCAAAATGGGCGTGATTTCTGATGGAGCTATCGGTAATTCTATCTTCTCTTCCCTTTTTTCTTCTTTTTTCTCTTTCCCTATTTCTGGAGGAGGAGTCCACATTTTAGGTGGTGGGCCAAACTCTTTTGGTGGCTCCCAGGCCTTGGTAGGAACCGGAAAACCAGGAGGAGGAGCCCAAGGCTGAGGGGTCCACTTAAACTCAGGTGGCGGAGTCCAAGCCACAGCTGCTTCTCCAAATTCCGGAGGGGGCTCCCAATATCTAACTTGTTGGGGAGGCACATAGGTAAACTCGGGAGCTTGAGCTAAAGCCGCTCCGGTCAGAAAAAGGCCAAGAATAAAAATTACTTTGTGTTTCACCTTACTTTTGGGCTACCTTTTGCTGAGTTTCAACATGTCCCGCTGTCTTCTCTTGATCAAATTTAAACACCATAATTAATTGTGGGTCTCTCAAGGCATCCATAGAGGCCCCCACAATACCATAGGTGGCAATGCGAATTATGCCATCTGGGCTCATGTACATCACCTGAAAAAATCCAGGGCTTAAGTTGTTAAAAGCTACTGCTTTGCCCCAGGATTTATCCGGCTTAGGAAAACTATAAACATAGGGACCTGCTGCTATAACTGCGGTAGAAAGGAAAAAGATTAAAAACAAACCAATCACTTTTCTCATCTCGATCACCTCCTAGTAAATAAAATTTTATAAAACAAAAAACCCTAAATCAATTCTTCTCTTTTTTCTTTTTTAACCGAAACTTTTCTTATTAAACTTGGATCTTTAACCCGATCAATAAAAAGAACCCCATCTAAATGATCAATCTCATGCTGAAGAACGGTAGCCAACAAATCTTCCGCTTCAATTTTAACCTTTTCTCCATAACGATTGAGGCCTTTTACTACCACTTTCTTAGCTCTTTCTACCGGAGCTTCTACCCCAGGCAAACAAAGACATCCTTCAGTAAAAGTTTGGCTACCAGATTTTTCTATGATCTCAGGATTAACCAAAGCGATAAGTTCTCCCCCCACCTCGGCCACGATTACTCTTACTAACTCCCCTACTTGCGGAGCCGCCAGCCCTACCCCCGGAGCCGCATGCATGGTCTCAACCATATGATCAATAAGCTTAACTATTTCACGGGTAACTTTCTTAACCGGTTTGGATTTTTTGCGCAGAAGAGGATTGGGAAATTTTAAAATTTTTAAAACCACAAGGACACTATAGCAAATTTACCGGGTCTACGTCAACCAAGACCTTAATTTCCTTAGGAACTACTATTTTAGCTAAGGTTTCGGCCAGGGCGGGACGAATTTCTTCGAGATCTTTTCCTTTAAGTAAGATGCGGTAGCGCCACTGTCCCCGCCGCCGAGCAATAACCGCCGGCACCGGTCCCAATAGCCCTTGCACTTCGCGACGTTTTAAGAAGTTTGCCAGCTCCTGAGCCACCTTCTTCACTTGGTCTTGATCTGAGCCAGAAATTAAAAGACAAATTAATTTAGAAAAAGGGGGATAATTCAATTCTTTGCGATAACTGATTTCCTTTTGATAAAAAGATTCGTAATCATGATGGGCTGCAGCTTGAAGAGCATAATGCTCAGGATAAAAACTTTGAATAATAACTTTTCCCGGCAAGTGATGTCTTCCCGCCCTTCCCGCCGCTTGGGTTAAAAGCTGAAAAGTATGCTCGGCCGCACGAAAGTCGGGTAAATGCAGGGCAAAATCGGCCGAAACTACCCCCACCAAGGTCACCTTAGCTACATCTAATCCCTTAATCACCATCTGGGTACCAATTAAAACATTTGCTTTCCCTTGAGCAAAGGCAGAAAAGAAGGCCTCGTGCGAACTGCTTTTGCTAACTGCATCCCGGTCCCAGCGAAGAATACGTGCCGAAGGAAACATCTCGGCCACCTCTTTTTCAATGCGCTGCGTCCCCACCCCAAAATATTTAAGCTCTGTACCCTGGCAGCGAGGACAAACTAAAGAAGGAACACTATAGCCACAACCAAAACAAACCAATCCTTTCCCGGGAAGGTAGGTTAAAGATAAAGAACATTTAGGACATTCCAGTACCAACCCACACCTTCGACAAATTACCAGAGTGAAAAATCCCCGGCGATTTACAAACAAAATCGCCTGTTCGCCCTTAGCTAACACCTCTTTTAGTTCTTCCCTTAATCTTCTAGACAAAAGAAAATCTTTTTCTTTACGCATGTCTACAATTTCTACCGGAGGAAGAGGACGCTGATCAATTCTTTGGGGAAGAACCAGTTTGCGATAAAAACCCGATTCTGCTAGGTAATATGTTTCTACTGCCGGAGTAGCTGAACCTAAAATTAACACCGCTTTGTTTATCTCAGCCCATTTTAAGGCAGCTTCGCGAGTGTGGTAGCGAGGACTTTTCTCCGACTTGTAAGAAACTTCATATTCTTCGTCTACCACGATTAATCCCAAATTTTTAATTGGGGCAAAAAGGGCCGAACGCGTACCTAACACCACTCTTGTTTCTCCCTGATAAATCATAAGCCACGCTTGATTTCGCTGTTTCAAAGTCATATGGCTGTGCAGTACCGCAATTAAGCCCGGAAAACGCTCTTGAAATCGTTGGATTAGCTGAGGCGTAAGAGCAATTTCTGGTACTAGTACCAAAGCGCTTTTCCCTTTAGTGAGGAGATAAGCAATTGCTTGGAGATAAACTTCAGTTTTGCCAGACCCTGTTACCCCGCAAAGCAAAAACTTTTCTGATCTTCCTTGGTCAATAACTCCTTTGATGGCCTCTAAGGCTTTCTGTTGTTCCGGGGTGAGTCTTAGATTGGTTTCAGCGACCTTCACTTCTTTTCCTTCTATCCCTGGGGGAGACAGGGGTGACTTTAGCCTGGACTGAGGCGAGGAGAGTTCTTTAGGTTTTTGTCCCGGAGGCAGCATAAGTTTTAGAGCGGTAGCAAAAAAAGAAAAATAATAATAAGCCAACCACTTGGCAAATTCAACTTGTTCTTTTCCAAAAAGAGGGCAAGGAGAAGTAATTTTTATTATTTCCTTCACTCTTGTAACTTCGGCTTCTTTTACAAAACCAACAACATAGCCAACATCTTGGCGCCGGCCAAAAGGCACTATCACTTGATGCCCAACCTGAATTTTCCCTCTTAAATTTTCAGGAATAGCATAATGATAAATTTTGTCTATTTCACTGGAAACTTTTGAGAGAACTACTTCCGCAAACATGTTTAACTAGTATACCATTATAAACCGAAAAACTGAAAACCTACTAACTCACCCTGAGACAAAAATCAAAAATAAAAAATAAAAACTCAAGAATAAAAAATTTTTATTGGGCGTAAGCCCTGCGGCGCTGTGTTAAATTACCAATAACCAAAATAAATGTCACAATTAAACAATTAAACAAATCCCAAAAATTGTTTAATTGGGATTTGTGACATTGTTTAATTAATCTTTGGTTATTATTTGGTTATCGTATCTTGGTAATTGGTTATTTTTCTGAAGGGGTACGGGGGATGAGTTAGCGGTTAATCATTATCATTCAGAAAATGCAAAAATGTTTACCCGCAAGCACTGCAGGTCCCCGAAGAACAGGAAGAACAAGAACTAGAAGAAGTAGAATTTTCATCGCTTCTTTTGGTTCCCACGGGATGAAAAACTCTTTGAAGATCAGATGCCCCACAAAAGGGACACTTTAGGTCTTTGGGTTTTCCTCCCATTCCGTGAGAAACTTCAAAGGTTTTACCGCATTGATTACAATGATAATCGTAAAAAGGCATTAGAGAAACTCCTTTACCTTATCCCAAATTTTGTGGGCTGCTTCCAGTTTTGGCAACCGGGGCAGTTTTTCTATTTTGCCCTGGCGATCAATCAAAGTTAACTCACAGCTGTCGCTTCCAAAAGTAGAGGGATCATTAGCAACAATGAGATCCAAATCCTTTTCTTTTAATTTAGCTTGAGCATTTTCCAGTAAATTTTCCGTCTCCAGAGCAAATCCCACCAAAACTCTTTCTTTTCTTCCCTTTTGCTTAGCAATTGTTTTTAAAATATCAACTGTGGGCTCAAGTTCTAAGTTTAACGATTCCTTTTTTTTGATTTTTGCTTTTTGATTTTTAATTTTTGGGCTATAATCGGCTACCGCCGCCGCCATCACCACTGCATTCACATTATTATAATAATCAAGTACTGCTTCTAACATTCCTGCTGTCGACTCCACTTTAACTGGTTCAAGATCTAAAGGAGGAGGCAATTCAACATTAGCCGAAATTAAAACTACCGTGGCCCCCCTTTCCCGAGCCGCCTGGGCTAAAGCATAACCCATTTTTCCAGAAGACCGATTAGAAAGATAGCGAACCGGATCAATGGCTTCCCGTGTGCCACCCGCCGTTACCAGAAAGTGCCTCCCTTTCAAATCTTGTGCCATTCCTAACTTCTGAATTATTTTTTCTATTATTTCTTCCGGTTCCACCATGCGCCCTATGTCTTCCTCCCCACAAGCTAGTTTCCCTTCAGTCGGACCAATAAATTCCCACCCCAATTCTTTCAAAGTTTTAACGTTTCTAACTACTAACGGGTTTTCCCACATAAAAGTATTCATCGCCGGAGCAATTAACTTTTTGCTAGTCATCGCTAAAGCCATGGTAGTCAAGGCATCATCAGCAATGCCTTGGGCAATCTTGCTAATGATGTTAGCGGTGGCCGGAGCAATGACTAAAAGATCCGCTTTTTTAGATAAAGAAATGTGAGGCACAGAGAAATTAGCAATTTCTTGAGAAAAAAGGTCAACTATTACTGGATTTCCGGAAAGGGTGCGAAAAGTAAGCGGCCCTACCAATTTTGTCGCTTCCTTAGTCATCACCACCCACACCTCAGCCCCCAAATCTTTAAGACGAGAAACTATGGTGGCCGATTTGTAAGCTGCGATACCCCCGGTTACTCCAAGAATGATGGTTTTATTTTTAAGCATGGCGATAAAACTCACCCTGAGGGGGTAAGTTCTATGATTTTTTCTTTTTTTCTTTCTTGGGCTTTGCCGCTTTTTTGCCTTTAGCCAAACGTTCTAAGGCCGAAGGTTTCTCTTCTTCCGGAGGAAGCAAAAGTTCCTGGGGCTTTTTCACGGGTCCGGAAAGCACTTTTATCTTAATTTTGTCCGCGGCAATTTCCCTAAGCGCGGTGATCACCGGATTCGTGGGATCAAAGCTATCAATATAAGGAAGAGATCCTTCTGCAATTTGTTTGGCTCGAGCCGCTGCCGCATTAGCCAACAAAAATTTGTTTTTCGCCCTAGCTAATAAAGTATCAATCGTAATATCCATAATTAATTCAGCAACGTCCTTTCTTTCTCAACTCTAATGATGGCGGCAATTTTATCCGCCGCCGATTCCACGCGGTCATTAACCACAATGTAATCATACTTCTCCATTACCTGCAGTTCGGCAATGGCCGCGCGCAAACGATAATTCATCACCTCCTCATCTTCCGTTTTTCTCTTTTTTAAGCGAAAAGCCAAAATATCCACCGAAGGCGGAATCAAAAAAATAAAAACCACGGAGGCCTTCATTTCTTTCTCTTCCACCAATCGTTTAATGGTGGCTGCCCCCTGAACATCCACCTCTAGGACCACCACTTCGCCCTTGGCTAACTGCTCTTCAATAAACTGCCTCGGGGTTCCATAATAACTTCCGTGTACCTTTGCCCATTCCAAAAATTGGTTCTGCTTTACTCTTAAATCAAACTCTTCTTGGGTAATAAAATAGTAGTGCTGACCATGCACCTCTCCGGGACGCGGAGAGCGAGTCGTAGCCGAAACTGACAATTTTATTTCGGGGTGCATCTTCAAAAGTCGGCGCATTACTGTCGACTTACCCACCCCCGAAGGACCCGAAATCACTACTAAAAGCCCTTGCTTTCTTTTTGGTTTCTTGGGCATGGCTTAAATTTTATTTTAGCACATACCCCTTGACAATTCAAGCTAAAAATGATAGGGTTATTCCATTGTGAATAAAAGGACAAAAGAATTTATTATCGATAATGTTTCTCGGGCAGCACAGATTGTATTTGCTGTTCTAATTATCATTATCAGCCCCTTTGTTTCTGGCTTTAATCCTTTTACTGTAACTTCAGGAATCATAATTTATTCGTTATTGATGTTCTTCGGCATAGGGCTAAGCAAATCAATAAAGGAGGAAGAATAAATTATGGAACCCTGGCAATGGTCTGTGGCATCAATGGCTGCAGTCACAATTATTTTGGGAATACTTACTTTCTGGGTAATTCTCTCTAAACCCACGCCACAGGTTAAACATAAAACATAAAAAGGCATAAACATAAACTGTAAAAGGAGGAATAAAAAAATGAGAAAGTTATTTGTGGTTTCATTATTTTTGGGGTTGATGGTTTCTATAGCTTTTGCACAGGCCCTGATTGGAGCAAAAGCAGCCGGAATGGGAGGGGCAGGAGTAGCAAACGTTACCGACTTAGCAGCCGCTTATTACAACCCAGCTGCCTTAATGCAAAGTGGAGTTAAAGCAGCTGAAATGAAAATAGCACTCGGCGCCGCATACTCTCAACCAGATAAGTTAATGGAAGCCATAAGCAAAACTACTGATCCAGCAAAACTTCTTCTCGATAACTATAGCAATAATCTTTCCTTTACTGGAAATCTAAACGGAGTTGTGGGCTTGAATGTTAAAAATATTGGCTTAAGCATTTTACCTTTCTTGAGGGTTGATGTTAACAAACCAGCGAACAGTGTTGGGGGATCGGTTTCGGGCATTGGTCGCTATAATGGAGTTTTAACTCTGGGCACTTCTCTTTCTTTGCCCGGCTTTCCTTTTGGTTCCCTTGCTTTGGGCTTAAATGCAAAAACAATTACGGCCTACAAAGGATCAATCATTGCCAATGCTAGTTTAGCTGATCCCCAAAAATCCTCCGGGGTAAAAACTATTGATTCGGGTAGCGGAATGGGCTTTGACCTTGGCGTTTTGACTTCTATAGATTTACCCATGGTTTCCAACTTCAGAGTAGGATTGGCTTTGAGGGACTTGGCTACTAGCATAAAATATTCACCTAAAACCCAGAATGCCTACATTGATCAAACTACCGGGCAGATAACTACTGACGCAGAAGTCCCCGGGGCTGATTATACCGTCACCGAGGATAGTTCCACTGTGCTTGGTGCTTCGGCAGTCATTCCTGGCATAGGTGCTACCTTAGCTGGGGACATCGAAATGATAAAGTCAGATACCAACCTACACCTAGGCATTGAATATCCCATGCTCATGGGAGCATTACTTCTGCGAGCAGGATTTGCTTCCGGACCCAACCTGAGTTTAACTACCATTGGGACGAAAATTAATCTTCCCATTTTTACTCTTGATGCAGCTTTAATCTCGAACGCTAAAAATCCTGATCTCAATTCAGCAGTGGTTGATATCAACCTGGGCTTTTAAAATTAATTAAAAAGGAGGTGAGAAAAATGAAAAAGTTACTTAGCTTTGCGCTGGTTTTAGGTCTAGGAGCAATTTTACTTTCTGGCTGTCAGCAGGCACAGCAAGCGGCCGCCCCTCCCGTTCCTGCATCTACTGCCGCAAACTCAGTTGGAAGTCTCGTTTCTACCGGTCTCGGCTTTGACAACATTCTTATGGGAACCGTGGGAGTCGCAGGCGTATCGGCTAAGGGAGTAAAGACCACCACTATTGCCACCCCAGAATATGGAGCAGATGGTTGGTGGCATGCAACCTTTACTTATGGTGGAAGCGTTTCGGTTGACTCTTATTTCCGCATCTGGTCTACCACCCAAGAAATTACAACCAATACTGATCTAGATAATCTTGCTCTAAAAGATGTAGATAAGTTGTGGCTCTACGCCACCTGGAGTATTGGCTCCATTACCATGAACTTTGGTGCCAGCAAGGATAACCCACTTAAATTTACAGGTGTAGGTGCCAATTCAACTTCAGCTAAATCCTTAAGCGGGCCTATTTCCTTTGCGGGGACCGATGAAGACGGTACAAGTTACTCCATCACTCTAACATACTCAGATGTCTCCTTGTCCAGCTCAGGGTATCCTAATGGTAACGTCTCTTTTAGCATCTCCTCTGGCGGCACAGAAGTTATCGCAGGAACCATCTCCTTCAACGGAACGGCTACTGCGACTTTAACCTTTTCCACGGGCTACTCTGGCACTTATTCCATCGATCTTCTTACTGGAGTTGCAACTCCCGTTTCAACCTAATAACACAACTTCTAGTTCTTTTAAGCCATCCCGGCCCTCGGTCGGGATGGCTTTTTTTGGACGGCTCTTCCTCAAAAAGTGTGATTGAAAAGATAGGGCCTTCTAAATTTTCTCGAATTGTTTCACGAATTTGACCAAATTGCTTATTCTTACTTTTCTCTGTCTTGACACAGAGAAAAGTAACAAAAGAAGAAACTAGGTCAATAACCAAGATACAAGATACAATAACCAAATAATGACCAATAACCAAATTCCAATAACCAAACAGGAGAAATGAAAATAGTTTGCCATGAACCATATTGCTTCATGGTTTGGTTATTGGTTATTGAAAATTGGAATTTATTTGGTAATTGTATCTTGGTTATTGGTAATTTAGGAAGGTAAGTATGTGCCAAAGCCTAGCCAGGTCTTACCCTGCGAGCCGATGTTCGAGGCCTTCGGCGAGCTAGGGAATCGACGTATGTAAGCCGTTCTGGATAAAATAAGCGGAGAAAGCAAATTCAGGATTGCTTAAGCTGATATCGATAAAGGTTAAATGCAATTATTCCAGAAACAACCGTAGCTATTATTCCCGCAATAACCACCAAAAACATCAGCATATTAAACCTTACTTCCTTACAAAAAGAAAATAAATAGCAATAATCAAAACTGCGCTTATGATCGAGGCAACAGAAAAGAAAACCAGCAGGTCTTGAGAAATCATGAACTTACTCCTTTTGTAAAAACTAAAGACATGGTCAAAAAGATTAGAGCAAAAAGCAACCCCCAGGTACTAAAAACAAGAAAGTCTTCTAACTTCCTACTAATGAAAAACGGCGTAATTACCCCTGCTGAAAGCCAAGCAACTGCCGCATTAGTAAAAAATTCGGCAATTACTTTTCTCTGGCCAATCGATAATCTTTCCATGGTAAAAATTATACAAAAACCTGCTTAAAATTGTCAATGACATTCGAGCTCCTCGCAGATCAAAGGGGCACTTTCTATTTGCACTCCTTACAAATTTTTGATAAGATTTTAATAAACTTCAGTTTGAGGAGGGGGAAAAATGCAAAAGCTAAAAGAAAGGTTCATAACCGATGAGAAAGGTCGTAAAGAAGCAGTTATTTTAGATGTTCGGACTTATGAAGAATTATTAGAAGATCTGGAAGACCTATATATAATCGCCGAAAGAAAGAAAGAACCCACCATACCCTTAGAACAAGTAAAAAGGAGCCTAAAACAAAGTGGCCTCTTATAAGGTAGAAGTAAAAAAATCGGCTTTAAAGGATTTAGAGAAATTAGACAAACATTACATTTCTAAGATATTTCAAAAAATCGAATCCCTTCCTGAAAATCCAAGGCCGGTCCAAAGTCTAAAACTTAAAGGAAGTAGAGATAGTTATCGGTTAAGAGTAGGAGATTTTAGAATCATCTATCAAATAGATGACCCTACTAAAACGGTTACCGTCTTCGGAATCGGGCACAGAAAAGAAGTCTATCGAAAAGTATGAAGTTCTTAACCTTCCAAGAAATTGTAGAAAAATTAAATCAGTATTGGGCTAAACAAGGATGTGTTATTCGGCAGCCCTATGATGTCGAAAAAGGGGCCGCCACCATGAGCCCGGCCACTTTCTTTGGGGTTTTAGGCCCAAACCCTTGCCAAGTAGCCTACATTGATCCAGTAAGACGCCCTACCGACGGTCGCTACGGCGAAAACCCCAATCGGCTCTTTCATTACTTCCAGTATCAGGTAATCCTTAAGCCCTCCCCCCTTGAAGTTCAAGACCTTTACCTTGATTCTTTACGCGCCTTAGGCATTGAACCTGCTAAGCACGACGTGCGCTTTGTGGAAGACAATTGGGAGTCCCCTACCCTGGGCGCTTGGGGAACGGGATGGGAAATTTGGGCCGAAGGCATGGAAATTACCCAGTTTACTTATTTCCAAGAATGTGGAGGTTTTCCTTGCAAACCCGTTTCGGTAGAACTAACTTACGGCTTAGAGCGCATTGCCATGTTCATTCAAAAAGTTGACAATGTTTTTGACCTTGCTTGGAATAAAACGGTAAAATACCGAGACCTTTACTTAGCTCAAGAAAAAGAGCATTCCAAATACAACTTCGAGAGTGCCGATATCGAGGCCCTCAGCCTTATGTTTGGACTATATGAAAAAGAAGCAAACCGATTGCTTAATCAAGGCGAAGTGCTTCCGGCTTATGACTATGTTTTAAAGTGTTCTCATGCTTTTAATATTTTAGATGCCCGAGGTGCTTTCTCCGTTTCCGAGCGCATGACTTATATTTTAAAAATCCGAAAAATGGCGCGCGCCTGTGCCAAGCTTTACCTAGAAAGTTTTTCTAAAAGAGAAGGAGCCCAGAGTAAAAATGAACGCCCTGCTTGAAATTGGCTGCGAAGAAATTCCCGCTCGATTTATGTTGGGTCTTTTGGAAGACCTAAGAAGAAAGACCGAAGAAAAATTAAAGCAAAAAAGGCTCGCTTTCGAGAGGATCGAAACCTTTGGTACCTATCGTCGACTAATCCTTTATATCGAAAATCTTTCCCCTAAGCAAACCGATTTAGTGGAGGAAGTAAAAGGGCCACCGGCAGAAATGGCTTTTGATGCGTCTGGAAATCCAACCCAAGCTGCTTTGGGCTTTGCCCAAGCCCAAAAAGTTTCCCCCAAAGAACTTTTCCTACGCACTCTCGGCAATAAAAATTATGTTTTTGCCAAGGTAACCAAGCGTGGAAGACCAACCCCCAAAGTTCTTCAGGAACTTTTTCCTGAGATTCTTTCCTCTTTATACCTTCCCTTAGCCATGCGGTGGGGAAATTTAGACCTCAAGTTTATCCGCCCTGTTCACTGGATTTTAGCTTTGTATCACAATCAAGTCATAAAATTTAGCTGGGGCGGAGTTAAATCTTCCAATCTCACTTTTGGACACCGATATGGAAAGATCAAAGATCAAAAATCAAAAATCAAAAAGGCGGATTTTCTAACCTTCAAAAAAATTCTCTCTAAGTTAGAAGTGATCGTCGACCAGGAAGAAAGAAAAGAACTGATTCGCAAAAAAGTTGAAGAAGCAGCCAAAAAAGTCAAAGCCCAAGCCCAAATAGATGAAGACCTTCTAAACGAAGTAACTTTTCTTTTAGAAAACCCCATTGTTTATGTGGGGAATTTCAAAAAGGAATTTTTGTCTCTTCCCCAAGAAGTTCTTATTACCTCCATGAAAAAAAACCAGAAATATTTTCCTCTTTTAGAAAAAGAAGAAAAATTAATGGCTAAATTTGCAGTAGTTACTGACGGCTGTAAAAACCCAAAAGTAGTGGAAGGCAACGAAAAAGTGCTTTCGGCCCGCCTAGCTGATGCTCGCTTCTTCTACCAAGAAGATCTAAAACTACCGCTGAAGCTAAGAGTTCCTGACTTAGAAAAAATCGCCTTCTTTGAAAAACTGGGAAGCATGTATCATAAGGCAGAAAGAATCTCAAAGCTTTCACAATGGATAGGAAAAAGAATTGGACTTTCAGAAGAAAGCCTCAATTTGGTTAAAAGAATTGCTGAGCTCTCAAAAGCCGACCTGACTACTAAAATGGTATTTGAGTTTCCTGAACTACAAGGAACTATGGGAAAAGAATATGCTCTTCACTCAGAAGAAGATCCTAAGGTGGCACAAGGAATTTTTGAGCATTATCTTCCACGTTTTGCTTCGGATAAAATTCCAGAAAGCTTAGAAGGAGTAGCGGTGGCCTTAGCCGATCGTTTTGATTCCTTAGTGGGGGCTTTCTCCGCAGGTTATCTTCCGACTGGCTCTGAAGACCCCTATGGGTTGCGCCGCGCTGCCCACGGAATTATTCGTATTATTTTAGAGAAAAAAATCGACCTTTTGCTGGATGAAACCATTGAACATGCTTATAAACTTTTTGAGCCTGTTTTCTTAGGCTATCTTTTCAAACAAGGAGAAACTGGGTACCAAGATTTTCCCAAGATTAAGAAAAACCTCTTAGATTTTTTGGCCGCACGCTTTAAACCCCTTTTACTAGAAAAAGGTATTCGTTACGACCTTGCCGAAGCTGCCCTTTCAGATTTCAACGACCTTTTAGATGTCCAAGAAAAATGCCTGGCGCTTAACTCTGTGCTCAAGAAAGAATGGTTTAAGGGAGTGGTGCTTTCTGCCGATCGCGTCAGCCGCCTGGCTCAGGGGGCCCCAAGAGAACAGGTCTTGGAACATGACCTTGTAGAACAAGAAGAAAAAGAACTTTATCAGCTTTATCTCAAAATAAATTACGAAGTTAATGACAAAATTATGAAGGAAAAATGGTTAGAAGCCACTCAAACTTTAACAAAGTTAACTGAGCCCATTGAGCTTTTCTTTGAAAAAGTTTTGGTCATGCACGAAGACGAACGGCTAAAAACAAATCGTTTGGCCCTTCTCAAATCCCTAGGAAAACTTTATCTTTCAATTGTTGATTTCAGGAAAATTGTGCTTGAGACTTAACCTAGTCATGGAAACAAGAACTAAAAGACAAAAATTATCGGCAATTTTTTTTAAAACTTTAGTATTATTTTCTCTTTTAAGCTTTGCTTTCTTTTTGCTTTGGGGTTGTGGAGGAGGCGGCGGAAGCGAAATCCCAACCGAAACTACTACCACCTCTACTAGTACTACTTCTACTTCCTTAGCCGAAACCCCTACCAGCTCAAGCACCACCTCTACCACTGATAATGGCATCACTCCCACTACCACCTCAAGTACTACTTCTACCTACTTAGCTCCAGGGTGGCGTATTTATACCCTAGACGATTCTGGCAACGTTAACGAAAAAACTTCCATTACTATTAAAAGGGATACAGGCCGCATTAGCATAAGCTACTGCAGTAACTTTCTTTATGCCGCCTGCTACGACGAAGGAAGTGGTTGGTCAAAAGAGGAGGTTGACGCTTCAGAACGCGCCGTGGGGTCTTACAATGCAATTGCTATAGGCACTGACAATTATCCTCGCATAAGTTATTCCGTTCCTACCGGCAATTTAAACTTCGCTTACAAAGACGCCAGCGTCTGGCATGTAGAAACAGTTGAAGCGGGAAGTGATTTGGGTTCCTTTAATTCCCTGGCCCTTGATGCTAGCAATGTGCCCCACATCGTTTACTACGACGCAACAAGCAAACACTTAAAATATGCAAAAAAATCCGGCAGCTGGTCCATTGCAACTATTGACAGCAGCAATGGGGTGGGGAAATATTGTTCTTTGGCTCTTGACGCCAGCGGAAATCCCCACATCTGCTATTATGACGAAATAAATGGTGATTTAAAATACATTTACTCCGATGGGACTTGGCATCCAATTACCATTGATAGTACAGGCAATGTAGGGATATTTACGAGCCTCGCGGTTGATTCGGCGGGAAAGGTTCACATCAGCTACTATGATGTTACTAATTCGGCCTTAAAATATGCTACCAACCAATCAGGAAGCTGGCAGGCGGAAATAGTAGATAATTCTGCGGATGTAGGTTATTACACTTCTTTAGCCCTCGATTCCTCTGAAAAGCCCTTAATCACTTATTTTGATAACACCAACCTCAGCTTAAAGCTTGCCCAAAAGGTAGGAAATGATTGGTATACCAGCCTTATTGCCAGCAACGCCGGCTACTTTTCTTCTTTGTCCTTAGACAGCCGCGACAATCTTCATGTTAGCTATGTTGATAGCACAAATGGTTATCTTAAATATGCAACAAACAAGTAAATATCAAAAAGTAATTATTTTTTTAGTTTTCTTTTTGACTTGTGCGCTCAAACAAGCCGTCCTAGCTTCTTATCTTAGTTTTAATATCAACCTAAAAACCGAAGTAAGAAATAAAGAGTTAAAAGTTTTAGTCACGGCCCTCAATAAAGGAGATGAATCCGCTTACCATGTACAAACTGAGCTCCAAGTTGCCGGAAAAACAATTTTTGCCCAAAAGCAAGCAGAACTACCTATAAATGCTCCTTACCAAGCACAACTAACCACTGCTCTCTCTCTGCCTTCTTCAGGAACTTACCCGCTGGTTCTAATTTTGCACTACACCGATGCTAACCAATACCCCTTTTCTGCCCTGACCGTTCAAACTTTTTCCTACTTAGAAGAAGCAAAGTCCCCAGTATTTGGTCAGCTTAAACCCATAACTTTTGAAAAAGAAGGAAAGCTTCAGCTAAAAATAAAAAACTTAAGCGAAAATAAAGTTTCCCCTCTCCTTTACCTAGTAATTCCTCAGGAACTAACGGTAGAAGAAAAACCAAAGCCCGTAGAAATTGATAGTCGTTCTGAGCAAAATCTAACTTTTTCTTTAAAAAACTTTTCTGCTTTGGCAGGAAGCACCTACCAAGTTTTTGCCGTTGCCGAAGGAAGTGATCAAAACCTTCACTATACTCAAATTTTCCCTGGCACGGTTAAAATTGTCTCCTCTCAGAAAATTCTTGGGCTAAGTTATTCTACGCTCTTTTTAATCTTGATTGTTCTTTTAGCTCTATTTATCTTAACCCAACTGTTCCAAAGGAAAAAATGAAAAAAGAAGGGCTGGTTGATTTTCTTCTTTTAATTTTAATCTTTTCTTTTCTTCTCGGATATTTTAATCCTCATCTACTTCTTTCTCAAACTATCACTACAGGAGGAGACACCGGTTCCCATTACTATACTGCCGTTTACCTCAAAGAGGTGCTTCTTCCCAAAGGCAAGATCATGGGGTGGATACAGGGAAATTATGCCGGCTTTCCTCTTTTCTATCACTATTTTCCCCTACCTTTCTTACTAATGGTCTTGCTCAGCTTGGTCTTACCTATGACCATAGCTTTCAAACTGGTGTCGGTATTAGGCATTTTTCTCTTGCCTCTCTGTGTCTATATTACCTTTCGCCTTTTAAAATACAACTTTCCCATTCCCATTCTAGGGGCTCTTTTCACTTTGCCTTTTCTTTTTATGGAAGCCAATAGCATGTGGGGAGCAAATATCCCTAGTACCCTGGCCGGAGAGTTTTCTTACGGAATTGGAATTTCCCTTCTTTTCCTCTTTTTAGGAACCCTTTACGCCGGCATTCAAGAAAAAAAATGGGTGGTACTTAACGCTTTTTTGGTCTTTCTATTGGGTCTGAGTCATGGCTATGCTGTTATTTTTTCGGGGGTCATTGGCTCTTATTTTCTTTTCACCAAAAAATCTTTCTGGGAAAATTTTAAGTATCTTTTTCAGGTCTTTGGGCTGGGATTTCTTCTTCTAGGATTTTGGATTATTCCTTTTTTGGCCAATCTTCCTTGGGTTACTGAGTATGTAACCAGATGGCACATTAGTTCAATTTTTGAAGTTTTTCCTAAAATCCTATGGCCAGGCATGGGGTTAACCATTTTGGCTTTAATTTTAAATCATGCGGATCGCCGCAGTTGGTACTTTCTTTACCAAATGGGACTATGCTTTTTCCTTTACTTGGTCAGTCCCTACATAGGGATGCTAGATATTCGCTTTGTTCCTATTTTTCAAATTTTCATCGCTATTTTCGGAGCGACCTTTCTTCTATCCTTTTTAGAAGAAATTAAAGTTAAAGAAGTTCTTGCCGCTATCACCTTTATCATCGTAATTCTTTGGACCAATTCCAATGTTACTTACATCAGACACTGGATTTCCTGGAATTACACTGGCTACGAAGGGAAAGCTGCTTGGCCTCTTTTTAAAAAAATTAACGATTACCTCAGGCAGAGCAAGGGAGGAAGAGTCGTTTACGAACACTCTCCCCTCAACAACACCTTTGGCACCGAACGCGCTTTTGAATCCCTTCCTTTCTTTGCCGGAAGAAAAACGCTGGAAGGGCTCTACATGCAGTCCTCCATCAGCTCCCCCTTCATCTTCTACTTGCAATCTGAAGTTTCAAAAGTTTGTTCTGGTCCTTTTCCTCAATATCAATATACTTCGCTTAATGTCCCTTCGGCGGTTCCCAAACTTAAGATCTTCAATGTTACGCAATACATCGTTCGTACCCCAGAAGCCAAAAAATCAGTTGCCCAAGCAAAAGCCTTCAAGCTAGAAAAAAAATTTGATGATTATGAAATCTATCGCTTAACTACTAATGATGGGCACTATGTCGTTCCCCTTTCTTTCCAACCAGTGATGCTTAAGACCCAAAACTGGAAGAAAGATTTTTACCTCTGGTTTAGAAACAACCAAATTAATGATCTCTATTTAACAAAAGATCCCCTACCCAACCGCCTGACAGCCGAAAGCCTAGATAATTTGCCTAGAATTCCCATTCCTATTAAAGAGGCCAAAATCAGCGAAGAAGTAAAAGAGGGAGAAATATCTTTTACTACCAACCTCCCTGGCCATCCCCACTTGATTAAGGTTTCTTATCATCCCAACTGGCAAGTAGAAGGAGCGGAAAAAATTTATTTGGTCTCTCCTTCCCTCATGCTGGTTTTTCCCAAGCAAAGTCAAGTGCGGCTTTTCTTTGGCAAGACCATTTATAATTACCTGGGGGAATTTTTTAGTTTTACGGGCTTGCTTTTAATCTTTCTTAAGGCTTTTCTACCAAAGAGGACTAAGATATGATTTTAACTATCGACCTTGGCAACACCAGCACCCACTTTGGAATCTTTAAGGGCAAAAGCCTTCTAAAAGAATGGCGGGTGGCCACTGGCAAAATTTCTGATTATCAGAGTATCAGAAAAAGAAGATCAGAAAATCAGAAGATTAGAAACATTATCGTTTCATCAGTTGTTCCCCATGCCAATAAACATATCAAAAAATTGTTTCCGAAGGCCAAACTTATTAACTACAAAAATGTCGGGATAAAAATAAGAGTAAAAAAACCATCCGAAGTGGGAACGGATCGATTAGTTAACGCTTTTGCCGCTTATAAGCTATATGGTGGTCCAGCAATAGTAATCGATTTTGGAACTGCCACAACCTTCGATGTTATTTCTGCAAGGGGCGAATACTTAGGAGGTGCCATTGCCCCTGGGATTTTGTTAGCTCGGGATTCTCTTTACGAAAGAACCGCAAAACTGCCTAGAATTGAAATCAAAGCTCCAGAAGAAGTCATCGGAAAAAGTACACGGGAAGCTATGAGGAGCGGGTTGGTTTACGGGTATGTAGCTATGGTTGAGGGAATGACTAAGCGCATTAAATCATCCCTCACCTTTCGTCCCTCGTCCATCAAAGTGATTGCCACGGGGGGCTTAGCTAAATTAATTTGCAAGTATACTAAAATTATTGATAAAATAGATGAAAAGCTTACGTTAAAAGGCCTTCAACTCATAGGTGAGAAATGGCAGAAGAATTAAGTGATTTGCTAAAAGCTCGAAGAGAAAAGCTTGAGGAACTTAAAGCTCAGGGTATAAATCCCTTTCCTTATTATTTTCCCAAACTCATCTCGGCAGCAGAAATTTTAGCTCGCTTTGGCAACCTCAAAGAAGGGGAAGAAAGTGAAGAAGTTGTTTCTATAGCTGGACGTATTATCCTTAAGCGCGGACATGGGAAAGCAGCCTTTGCTCACCTCCAAGACCAAACCGGTAAAATCCAAATCTACGGCAAAATTGATCTTCTTGGTCCAGAAAGGTACCAACTTTTTCAAAAGTTGGACTTAGGAGATATCATCGGAGTTACCGGCAAGGTCTTTAGAACTAAAACGGGAGAAATCACGATTCGTCTTTCTTCTTTTACCTTACTTTGCAAATCTCTTCATCCTTTGCCTGAAAAATGGCATGGTCTTCAGGACAAAGAAATTCGCTATCGCGAGCGTTATTTAGATCTTATTGTCAATCCTGAAGTAAAAGAGGTATTCCTAAAAAGGAGCAAAATTATTTCGCTTATTAGAAAATTTTTAGAAGAAAAAGGATTCCTCGAAGTAGAAACCCCTATTTTACACGTGCTTCAAGGAGGTGCCGCCGCCAAACCCTTTGAAACCTACCATGATGCCTTGGATATGCCTCTCTTTTTGCGGATTGCTCCAGAACTTTACCTTAAACGTCTTCTGGTAGGAGGGTTTGAAAAAATTTTCGAGCTCGGGAGGGTCTTTCGCAACGAAGGTATGTCTTACAAACACAATCCCGAATATACTATGCTCGAAGTTTATCAGGCCTATGTTGACTATCACGAAATTATGAAGCTTACGGAAGAGCTGATCGTATTCCTTGCCAAAGAAGTTTTAGGAACTCTAGAGCTAGAATACCGAGGGGATAAAATTAACCTGGCTCCTCCCTGGAAAAGAATTTCCCTGCTAGAGGCCCTAAAAGAAGAAGGCATCGACTTAGCGGGAAAAACGGAAGCAGAAATCAGAGGTATTGCCAGGCAAAAGGGAATCGAAGGCTACGAAGAAATAGGTCTGGGAAAAATTATTAATGTTCTTTATGATAAATTTGTTGAGCCTAACCTTCGGCAGCCAACTTTTATTATTGACCACCCCTTAGAAACTTCTCCCCTGGCTAAAAAACATCGGGAAAAAGAAGGTTGTGTAGAACGTTTTGAGCTCATCATTGCGGGCATGGAAATAGCCAACGCTTTTTCAGAGTTAAACGACCCTTTAGATCAACGAGAAAGGTTTAAAAAGCAAGCAGAACTAAAGGCTGCAGGGGACCAAGAGGCAGAATCCATGGATGAGGACTTTTTACGGGCGCTAGAATACGGCATGCCCCCCGCAGGCGGCTTGGGTATAGGGATTGACCGCTTAGTTATGATTCTAACCAATCAGCCCTCAATCCGCGATGTCTTACTCTTCCCCCACATGAAACCTCTCTCCTCAGCTAAACCCAAAGAAGAAGAAATTAAAATTTTAGAGCCATGAAAGTTTGTGAGCTTTTAAAAGTACATCAGCCCACACTTTCTTTTGAGTTCTTCCCTCCCAAAACCAAGGAACAGGAAGAAGAACTTTACCAAGTAATTACCCAATTAAAAATTTTCTCTCCCCATTTTGTTTCGGTAACTTATGGGGCTTTAGGCACTACCCGGCAAAAGAGCTTTTTCTGGGCTAAAGAAATTAAAGCTCGATTTCAAATAGAGCCCCTGGCCCACCTTACTTGTGTAGCTGCCACCAAAGAAGATATCACCCAAGAGCTGCAAACCTTAGAAGAGATCGGGGTGGAAAATATTTTAGCCCTCCGAGGCGATCCCCCTGAAGGGCAAAAGGACTTCGTCCCGCCTGCCGGAGGCTTTCGCTTTGCCCGGCAGTTAATTGAACATATAAAAACCGTAGCCCCGCATTTTTGCCTGGGGGTAGCAGGTTATCCGGAAGGTCACCCCGAAGCACCCAACTTAGAAAAAGATATCGAATATCTAAAACAAAAAATCGAAGCCGGGGGGGAATTTATTATTACTCAACTTTTTTTCGAAAATCGTTATTTTTTTGACTTCCAAGAAAGATGCCGCCGCAGGGGAATTACTGTTCCCATCCTTGCCGGAATTATGCCCATTACCAATTACAAACAAATAAGAAAAATGACTAAAATTTGCGGCGCAACCATTCCCCCAGAACTTTTAGCTAAGTTGGAAAAATATCAAGCAGACGAAAAAGCCATCAAGGAAATAGGGGTAGAAAAAGCTACTTCTCAATGCCAGGAATTATTAAAAGCTAAAGTTGCCGGCTTACACTTTTTTGTGCTTAATCAAGCTGAACCGGTCTCTCAAATTCTGCGGGAGGTTTTATGATCTTAGCCTTAGATCCGGGAAAAGATAAATGTGGGGTAGCCGTTTTAGATGCGGAGGGGCTGGTTCTAGAGAAAAAAATCATTTCTACTCAAGAAATTTCCCAAGAAATTCCTTTTTTGCTTTCTAAATTTGGCGTCTCCCTGATTATTATTGGGAAATCAGCCTTTGGCAAAAAAATAGAAAGAGAACTTTCTAAGTTAGAACTAAGGGCAAACCTCATCTTTGTTTCCGAAAAATATTCAACCCAGCAAGCGCGTCAACTTTACTGGAAAGAAAATCCCCCCAAAGGGCTTTGGCGCCTTATCCCCACTAGCTTGCGCACCACACCGGTACCCATAGATGACTATGCGGCAATCGTGTTAGGGAAGAGGTATCTCAAAAACTAAAATCTTTTGCTGATTAAGCATGGTCTTTTCTAAAATCCTGCCGTAAGGATCAATCACCGCTGAAATGCCGGTGTTTGCTACCTGAACAAAGTATTTTCGATTTTCAATCGCTCGAAAAATTCCGGTGTTTAAATGGAAGTACGGTGCGGAAGAGTCGCCAAACCAGGCATCATTGGTAACGGTAAGGATAAGATCCGCTCCTTGCTTTACCCTCTTTCTTATTAGGTCAGGAAAAGTAGATTCAAAGCAAATGACTATCCCGAACTTTACTCCTTCGACTTCAATTAAAAGGGGCTGAGGGTTAGAGCTAAATTCTTGATCATAGTAGCCAACATATTTTAGAAAGGGATAAAGAAGCGGGCGAAAAGGAAGATATTCCCCAAAGGGCACCAAGTGCTCCTTGTCATAGCGGGAAACAACTTCAGAAGAAGGAGAAATAGCAACCACGGAATTATAGATTCTGCCTCTTTCGTAATGAGGGGTGCCAACTAAAAGCCAAGCTTGAGTGTCAAAGGCCAACTGTTTTACCCGGGGATAAAGTACGGGATCATATAAAAGATAACTGAAAACTGCGGTCTCGGGCCAGATAATGATTTTGGGCTTAGCCCTGGCTGCTTGCCTGGTTAGCTCCTCCAAAATTTTATAAGTTTCAAAAACCTTCTTGGGAGCTATTTTTTCTTTTTGATCAATGTTAGGTTGGATAAGAGCTAATCTTACTAAGGGGGATCCAGAAACGGAAGAATGCAAAACCCAAAAACCATACCCCACGGCTACAAGAATTAAAAGCAAAGAAAAAATGAGTGGTAGCTTCTTTTTGTAGAAGAGAAGCTCAACTAAAGCTGCGTTAAAAAATATCACTAAGAAGCTAATACCATAAACAGAAGTTAAGGCCGCTATCTGAATTAAGGGAAGGAACGCAGCCTGAGAGTACCCCACATCCCCTCCTGTCACCCCAAAAGGCCCCCACGCCCGCAGCCACTCAACCAGAACCCAAAGCAATGCTGCAATCAGCGGATACCCTTTGTACCCCCTTGATTTATCAAGGGGAAGCAGTGCCACTTTGTACCCCCTTGATTTATCAAGCGGATTCACAACCAATGCAAACAACACCGTAAACAGCGTCTGAAACAACACCAAAGCCCCCCATCCCAAAACCGCCCATACCCCTACAAAACGAGAAAGGGAGTTAACCCAAAATAGATCGAAACCAAAAAAAACCAGCCCAAAAGCAAAGCCACAAAGAACCGCATTTCTAAATCCTCTAACCTGCCTTAAGCTCCAAAAGAAAGGAACCAAAGCAACCCAGGCGATCCAAAAGAGATCAAACTTGGGGAAAGACAAAGCAAGAAGTAATCCTGAAAAAGCCGACCAGAAAAAAAATTTAAGCTTATCTTTCACTGAATGACCACCCGACAATTAAGGATATTTAAAGGAGCGCTAACTCCCTCTTCTTCAGGATCATCAACAGACTGACTGGATCCCGAAAGAGTAGAAATATAGGCATTAGTAGAAGTTAAATGATCTTGGGGAATTTTGGGGCCACTATCGGGCCAGTCTACGGTAACAAAATCAAAATAAATAGTATCCGGCAAAGTGTCAAAAATTTGACTGAGATCAAGCGTGAAAGTGATTTTATTGCTGGCTTCTTTTAAATTGGCAAAGACCTCACGACTAACCACCTGTCCCTGAATAAAGGGCCCCTTTGCCGCAAAAAAACCTCCATTTTCCATCACCACATAACCCGCCCAAGAAGAGAAAAAGTTACGATAGTAGGCCTCTGTGGAACCAAGCTGAGGGGTCATGCCGGGTTCGATAAATTCTGGAGCTTCTGGAAGCTGCTGCGGAGGAGGAAGAGGAACTCTTAAATCGGAGGAATTAGATAAAACTAAATAATAGCGCGAAGATTCAACTTCCCAAGTACCGCGTAAAGTTACCTCTACGGTCATTTGCTTCCCATAAGGGACAATTTGGGTGACGGTCCGAGCACAACCGAAGCTAAAAATTAAACAATTAAACAATATCACAACTCCCAATGTGCTCAAAAATTGTTTAATTGGGATTTGTTTAATTGGAAAATTAATATCTCCTGACTTCCCCTTCACGCTTAAATTCCTTTAAGTCCTTTTCAAACCCCTCGAAGTAAAAGCCCCGTCCGGGAGCATAACCTACTGGTTCTTCCGGAATGGCCTTCAAAGCAAAAACCAAACTAATTTCTTTGCGATAATCATTATAACTCGCTTTCATTTCCCAGCAGTGAAGATCATGCAAAACCATTATATCACGCACCTTAAACTCTTTGGTCTGAGTGTCAAAAACTTGACTAATTTGAAAATGCCACTGATTAGGAGCTTCCTCTAGAAGATAAAAATCATAAAAAGCACTTCCCTGCTTCAGCCCTGCCCCATTTAGATCCTGAACTAAGGAAAAACTGGTCGCCAAAAAACTATAGGGAGCTAAATGTAAGCTGGTAACCAAATCTTTATATCTTCGGTTCTCTAGGTCCCAGCCGGTAGTGGCCGTCCAGCGCAGCTTTTTATCCGGAGCCACTAATAAGTTGGTCATGAGGTCATAATAACGGTTGGTTTGCCAATTATGCCCTCCCTCGATCGACCAGCTAAATTTATCTAAATAGTAAAAAGTCATTTTCTCGGTCAAGTCGTGATAACGAGTACCCAGTTGATCGAAAAGGAAAGGAGTATTTCCTTCTGTATAACCCTGTCGAAAATTTAAATCGTTCCTAAAAAAGGAGAAAAGGTTAGTTTGCAAATTTGCGCTTTCTCGCAAGGCATAAAGTTGATCTCCGGGAGAATAAAAGAATTGATCAATTCCTCCCGCTAAAAGCAAGTTAGTGCCAAGTCCCAAAGGAAGGGTCTTAGAAGCATTTAAGCTTATTCGGCCCCGCTCCGCAGTAAAATCTCGTTTGGTTTTTAGCTGGGGAACATTTTTTACCTCCCGGTATCGACCAAAACCGAAAACCGACTGAAGATTAAAAAGTCCCAAATTTAAAGATTTAGGATAAATTTCTAGTTCGGGTTGTTTTTCCAGAAACTCATAGCGAGGGACCTCTGACAAATTTTGCCTAAAATCTATAAACCAGTTGCGGGTTAAACGCCAAGAAAAGTTAGCCTCTTGACCATTAAGCTCTACCTGCGGTTCTACTCTTTCTTCCCCTAAGTCTCCCGCATAAGCCGTGCTGTGATAATAATTAGCCGAAGTGTTAAACCTAATTTTATCTCCTAAAAGAGGCATGACAAAATTAAAGCGCTGGAATTTTCTCATCCATTTGGGGTCAACTTTAGAAGCATCATAATTAAAAGAATAATTTAAAAGCCCCTTATTAAAACTACGATTAAATTGCAATGCATACTTTTGATAAAAACCCGCCCGATCATCTAAGCTGCTCAACTTTAAGTTCCAAGCACGATCAAGCCGGTCTTCCAAGCCAAGATTCCAACTTGTCTGCTCTAACCTTCCCGAAGGCACAAGATAGGTACTAAAATAACGATGGCTAAGAGTCAGGTTCGTTTGGGAAGAAAGCGGCTGCTGATGATCAAATTTTGCAATTCGATCATGCAAGCCTGTATCCTTTTCGTCTAAAAAGTAAAAATAAAAAGGCCCAGTATTTACCCCTGTCCCCCACCCCTTCTTCTCCATGTAATCAAGCAAAATTAGCCCTCCCGGATAATCCCAGGCAGTTTTCAAGTAATCTCCTTCTACTTCGTTGTGTCCAAATATCCAGTTTTTCTCCCATTTTCTTTTAAAATCGTACCTCAAGAAAGGAAGCCAAAGTAAGGGCATATTCCCTACATAAGCCGTAACTCCCCAAGCATCCAGATGATCCTCGGGATAGTACTCCACTTTGTTTGCTAAAAGAAAGTAGTGCGGAGAAGACAAATCGCAAGTAGTTAGAGCCCCTCTTTTTGCGGACATCTTTTCCTTTAGGTCTGTGAGCGATTGTGCTGAAACATAAACTTTTCCCTTAACCGTTTTGGGGCTTAGGGCCGCTTGAAAATTAGAAAAAGTAGGTATTTTCGAGCGAATTTGATAAGTAAGGGATTTTCCTTGAGCTCGGTATCCTTCTGCAATTACTCTTACCTTACCTTCGGCCGTAACCAACTTGGTATTTTGATCTATTTTAAGAGAATCAGCTTGAATTTTTATCCCTTCCAACTCTACTTCCACTGACCCTTGAGCTTCCAAAATGCCCGTGCCTTCGTAAAACTTTAACTTATCCGCTTTCAAAATGGCGGGGATTTCTTGGGCCAACAAAGGAAAAGAAAGCCAAGTTAAAATCATTAGGAAACATAAGAAATAAAATTTAAAATCCATGGCCCCTAGGGAATGCGGAAAAGAAGACGCTGCTGGGCTAGCTCTGTTAGGGGATCAAACTCTCCTACCTTGCGATACAATCCTATGGCTTTGGCAAGTTCTTTTTGTTGAAAGTAATAATCACCTAAATTTAAACAAATGGCTGAGGAATCGGGGTTAAGGGCATAACTTTTTTCTAAAGCGGTCTTAGCTAAATCATATTTTTTCAAAAGCAGGCAAACAACGCCCAAGTTATTGTAAAAAATGGAAGAGGCAGGATGAAGTTCGGTAGCTTCAAGCAATTTAAGGCGCGCTTCTTCAAGCTTTCCAGCTCGGGCCAAAACTACTGCTAAATTATTAATAGCGGTCGCGAAACCCGGATCCAGCTGAATCGCCAAGCTGAATTCCTCTTCTGCTGCCGGAAACATGCCTTTTAAAAAGTAATCAAAACCCGCCTGGTTGTGTTCTTGCCCAAAAGAGATATTTACTTCTTCTTTCTGCCCCACTCGACGAAAAGGCCGCGCTTCCCTTCCCCACAGAGCAACAACTTCTCTTCCCCCCTCAAATTCGGAAATGGCCATTAACAAGGCCTTATTACGTAAGCTGGAAAGGCCCACGGCTTTTAATTGTTTAACCTTTTCGCTTAAATTCCCAAAATCTACATCTTGCTGCAAAACTGCCTCATAAGCTTTAATAGCTTTTTTTACTTCTCCCTGTGCTTCATAAACCGTGCCTAAGTTTGCCTGAATAACCTTTACCATCTCAAAAGGAGCAGATTCCAAAGCTTGGTGATACTTTACCGTTGCCAAATCATAGCGCCCTTGGCTGCGATAGATACTACCTAGCAAGTTTTCCACTAAAGCCGAACGGGAGTTGTCTTTTTGAGCTAATTGAAGTTGGCGAATAGCTTCTTCTCGATCCCCCTTTTTCAGATAAAGCTTTGCCAAATCAATATAAAGAGAGAGCTTCCACTTATCTTCTTCGATCCTCTGGCGCAAAGACGCAATTTCTTCTTCTAATTCCCTCAACCTTATTTCTCGATGTTTTTTCTGAATCTGGAAGTTAAAAGGGTCCAAAGCCAAAGCGCGGGCAAAAGTTTCCGCAGCTTTACGCAAAAGATTTAACTTTTGATAAGCTTCTCCGAGCAAAAGATAAGCGGGAATTACGCTTTTATCGAGGGCCAAAACTCCCTCTGCCTCTAGGGCTGCTCTCTGAAAATCCCCTTTTGCTAAATAAGCCTGTCCTAAAACCACGTGGGCATGCAAAAGATGAGGTTGAGATTTTAAAATCTCCCGACACCGGCGAATAATGGCATCGGCGGTAGTTTTATCCTGTTCGACAATCTTTCCCAGTTCAAAAAGCGCTTCCGGCATACGATTTTCTGCAAGAAGGGTTTCGGCCAAATAGGTGCGCGCTAAAACTTGCTCAGGACAAAGTTGTAAAATCTTTTGGTACCCCGCGAGGGCTTGACTTTTAAACTCGGGCTTAATCTTCATCAGCTGCGCATAAGCTTCTGCTGCCTCGCTAAATCTCCCTAACTTCTGCCAGGCCTCAGCCAAAGCTAAAACCGCAGAGGGGAGATTAGGATAATTTTTCAGGATGGCCTTTAATTTTTGAATCACATCCTCCAGCTTGTTTGGCTCTAGCGATATTATTTCTCTTAATTTCTCCACGGCGGCCTCAGGGTTCAAAATCTTCATATAAACTTCGGATAAGATTTCACGAATTTCTATGCTCCCCTCAACTTTTTTCAACAACTCTTCTAAATGATGTATCACTTCTCGGGCTACTTCCGGATCATCAGAAAACATATCTCGGTAACAATAAGCCGCTTGAAGATAATCTTCAGTTTTATAATAAAGTTCTCCTAATATCCTTAAAATTTGCTTATCGGCCGGCTTTTTCTGCTTAACCTGCTCATAAAGACCAATCGCCTTCTTGACCTCCCCTTTCTCTAAGTAAGCTCCGGCTAAAATTTCCACTAAGTTAACATCCTTATTCCCTTCCCGAAGCGATCTTTCTAATAAGGCGATAGCTTCGTCAATTTTTCCTTGCTTTATATAAATTTTTCCTAAAACATTATAGATCTCAACTCTCTGCGGAAAAATTTCTAAAATTTCTTCCAATTCTAGCAGAGCGGTTTCCACCTCCCCCAAAGCCATAGCTAGCCAGGCAAGAGAAAAACGGGGACCCAAATTTTCAGAAGCTTCTTCAATCTTTTTTTCGTAATCCAAAAGTACTTCCGGCAAAAGTTGCGGACACAAACTCACCGCCTGACGGTAAAGAATCTGCGCTTGCCGGTAATCTTCCTCTGTTAGATAATATTTAGCGGCGGTTCTTAACGCCCAAAAGTTTTCGGGATTTTCCTTAAGCGCTTTACGAACCTCTGACAAATCCTCTTTTAATCTCATCTAATGAAACCATCCTTCCCGCCAAAGAAAGATTGACCCTACAACAATAAAAAGAGCTTGCGGGGTGAAAGCAGCTAAAACCGGAGTTAACACCCCTCCCCTTCCCAGCGACCTGAACACAGAGGCAAAAACATAAAAGGTAAACATAAAAACAATAGTAAAAAGCAAACCCCAAGTCCGGCCCGAGCGAGGAGCTAACAAAGAAAAAGGGATTCCCACTAAAGCAAAAACGAAACATGTTAAAGGAATAGAATATCTCAAATAAAGCTCGGTTAATAAAGCGTGGGTTGCCCCTCCCCCCTTTTCCATGACTTTAATCAAAGTAGTTAATTCCTGGCGGTCCATGTCTTGAGGAGTTTTATCCCCCGTAAAAGTCAAAAGGTCTTCTGCTACATTAAGCTTCATTTCCGCAAAAGTCGCCTGATAAGTCAAAAAGCCTTTTTCGTCGTATTTATGAATTACTCCCTGCTTTAAGTCCCAAACCTTTCCAGAAAAAGTAGCAAATTCCGCCAGAATCATGCGGGGAAATTTTTCCGAAGTTACCTCATAAACCATAACCCCTTCCATGGTCTTATCTTTCATGTTTACCCGGCGAGCATAATAATAGCGCTGAAAAGCATCCTTGAAGAAAACATTTTCTTTTACTTCAGGCAAGGGTTGTTTATAAATAATCTGGCGAATAATATTGTTGGAAACATAATTGGCATAAGGAACAATTTTCTCATTAGTAATAAAAGAAAGTAAACTAACTAAAGCCGCGGCCACCAAAATAGGGGCGGAGATGCGAAAAAGATTAACCCTTGAAGTTCTTAAAGCCGTCATTTCGTTATCTTCACTCAGACGCCCCAAGGCCATGGTGGTTCCAAAAATAGTAGAGACCGGAAAAGTCATTACTAAAAGCGAAGGCATTTTATAGAATAAAAGCTTCAAGACTGCCCAAAGGGGAACCCCCTTATTAATAATAAGGTCCGCCATAGTAAAAAGAAGATCTACCGATAAGACCAAAATAAAACCAAACACTCCCACCAGAAACGGACCCAACATCTCAAAAAGAAGATAGCGATCAAGAATTTTCATTCTGCTTCTTTTCTTCTTCTCATTTCTCTACGCCGTGCCGCTTCTAATTCCTTCCTTCGACGCTGCGAGGGCTTTTCATAAAACTCGCGCTTTTTCATTTCTTCTAAAATTCCTTCGTGGCGGAGCTTAGTTTTAAAGCGGCGAAGAGCTTTTTCTAATTCTTCCCCTTTTTTTACTTCAACCTTAGGCATTTCTTCCCTCCTCTCTAGAATAATTTATGTCCCTTGATGCTCATAGGCCAAACAACACATCAAACGCCCACATAAGCCAGCCGTTTTGGATGAAGAAACCGAAAAGCCCTGTTCCTTTACCATTTTGACTGTGACATGCATGGGTTTTTCTAACCAAATTGAGCAACAAAGAGGTCGCCCACAAGACCCATATCCCCCAAAAAGCCGCGCTTCATCCCGAGGTGAAAGTTGCCGCAAGTCCACCCGGGCGGAAAAGAGAGTAGCCAAATCCCTTGTCAATTCGCGCAAATTTGGCACTTTTTCTCCTTCTTTCACTCGATAATAAACTATTATTTTGGTGGTGTCAAAAAGATATTCGGCATTAATAATTTTAATGGGAAGTTCGTACTCTTTGGCTTTACGGGCCGCTTCCACCACGGCCTTCGCTTCCATCTCTTTAAAACTTTTAACTTTCTCTATGTCCTCTGCCGTAGCATAGCGAATAACTTTTTTTAATCGGACATCTCGAGAAAGTGCGCGCGGATAGCCACGTACATAAGATACTATTTCCCCATATTCCAGTCCCCGATCAGTTTGCACAATTACCGGGGCCCCCACGCGAATTGACTCTTCTCGATAACCCGTAATGGGGCAAACCCGATCAAATTTTCTCAGCTTTATCGCTAACTTTGACTGGTCGACCATACTTCCCCCATCTTGAGAAAAGCAACCTCTAGGGTTAACTTTACACTGGCATTCTTTTTTAAGTTTTTAACCGCTTCTAAGAGTAACTTAGTAATTTTGAATTTCCCTAATCGTTCTTTGACCAAGTAAGCCAAGGGGTAAAGGAGCTCTGCCACTTCTTCCCTTTCCTTGCCCAGTTTTGAAGCCCATTCCAAAGCTCTAGGAATGGAAAAGGGTTTACCCAGCCAAGCTTCAAATTCCCGATAAAGTTCTTCCACCTCAGAAGAAAATTGAATCTCATGGTACTTTTCTCCAAAAATAATTTTCTGGCATCGAGAAATTATGGTGGGAGGGAGACGATCTTCCCTTTCCACCAAAAGCAAAAAAAATACATTAGGAGGCGGCTCTTCTAAAGTTTTTAAAAAAGCCGCGGCTGCCTCTGACGTTAGTTGATCAGCGCCTTCTATTAAAACCCCCAAGTAATTGCTTTGGGAAGGACCATAACCAATAAACTGCTGTAGCTGGCGAATTTGCTCTATTTTAATCGAAGAACCATCAGGCCGAACGACCAACTGATCAAATTTACTGCATCCCAAGCGCTCCACAAACAACTGGGCTTCCTGCTTCTTAAGCGAAGAAGGAGGACCAATAAGAAGATAAGCAGGAGCAACACGCTTATGTTTAATAATTCCTTCTAATACTGGGTGCACACCCCCATTATATCATCTTCGTAAAACCTCGTAAACATCCGAAACTCGACGAATGGCCGCCATCACCTTAGCTAAGTGCTGAGCATCCCTCACATCCACAATAATTTGCAAGAAAGCCGAACTGCCTCGCTTGGTGGTAACCGAGGCCGCCGAAACATTCGTGCCGGTTTCCGAAATCTGCCCTAAAATATCCTTAAAAACCCCAATCCGATCAAAGGCCTCTACTTCAATTTCTACTGGAAAGATCTGGTCTAACTCAGGATTCCATTCTACTCTCACCAATTTTTCTGCAGGAATTTGTTGACGGGTAAGATTGGGACAATTTCGACGATGTATAGCAATTCCTCTTCCCTGGGTGACAAATCCCACAATTTCATCCCCAGGGATAGGGTGGCAACATTTAGATAAGCGAACTAACACATTTTCTAATCCCGAAACTTTTACCGCGGTTTTAGCCCGCACGCGCGGACGAGGTACCAGCAGGGGCTTAACTTCCTTTTCCTCTCGGGCTACCAAGGAAACTTCAACCTTTTTTTCGCCAACCTGTTTTTTAAACCAATTTTTTATTTTTACTCGCGCGCCGGCGGTTTTAACAAAGCTCAACCAATCTAAACTCGGATTATCTTTTTTCCCGGTAATAATCTCCACAATATCCCCACTATTTAGCGTGTAATCTAAAGGTACAATTCTTCCATTAACCTTCGCTCCTACACAGCGGTGCCCCACTTCGGTATGAACGCGATAGGCAAAATCTACCGGAGTTGCCCCTTTAGGCAAATCAAAGACATCTCCCCGAGGAGTAAAAACAAAAACCTCATCCATCACTAAGTCCACTTTTAAGCTTTCCATAAAATCCTTGGCATCCTTAAGTTCGCTTTGCCATTCGAGCATTTGTCGAAACCAGGCCATCTTTTGGTCGAGCACTTCATCCGTTTTCCCTTCTTTATAACGCCAATGGGCCGCAATGCCATACTCAGCAATGCGATGCATCTCTCGTGTGCGAATTTGAATTTCTACCAGTCTTCCTTCGGGGCCTACTACGGTAGTATGCAGGGATTGATAACCATTAGATTTAGGCACCGCAATATAATCACGAAATCTCCCCGGAATCGGCTTCCAGCTGGCGTGCACCATGCCCAACACGGTATAACACTCCTTAATCGTTTCCACAATTACCCGTACCGCCGTCAAATCGAAAATTTCTTCAAATTCTAAATTCTGGTCTACCATCTTCCGGTAAATACTGTAAAAATGCTTAGGCCTTCCTTGCACCTCTGCTTTTATCTCGATTTTCTGAAGCATTTCCCTTAAAGCTTCCATAAATTTCTCAATATATGCTTCTCGATCCTGACGACTTTCTGCCACTTTCCTTTTAATTTCTCCATATTTTTCTGGTTCCAAAAAAGAAAAAGCCAAGTCCTCCAACTGCCACTTCAGTCGCCACATTCCTAGGCGATGGGCCAAAGGAGCAAAAATCTCACGTGTTTCCAAGGCCGTTTCGCGTTGTTTTTGGGGAGAAAGATACTGCAAGGTCTGCATATTATGTAAACGATCTGCCAGCTTGATCACCATCACCCTAAAATCTTCCCCCATAGCCACAAACATTTTTCGAAAATTTTCCGCTTGGCGTTCCTCTCGACTCACAAAGCTGAGCTGGCTAAGTTTGGTAACCCCTTCTACTAAACGTGCAATCTCTTCCCCAAACAACGAAACCAATTCTTGCGTACTAACCCCCACATCCTCCACTACATCGTGAAGCAAAGCAGCCGCAATAGTAGTAGGACCTTGTTCTAAGTCCGCTAGAATTTTGGCTACCGCTAAAGGATGGGTAATATAGGGTTCTCCCGAGAGGCGGCGATGTCCCGCATGAGCCCTCTCCGCAAAGGAGTAGGCCTTTTCCACAATAGTTAAATCGGCCTCCGGATGATATTTTTTTATTTTCTCGAGCAGTTCTCTCATCGCTTTTGGTAGCGACTGCGATCCATTACCCCAATTCCCGGAGGAATGGCTGGACGGCGCTCTGCTTTCTCCTTAGGAGCAGGAGGGCGCCCTCCTCCCGAAGCTCTCATGGCAATAATTACCCGACAAGAATTTTCTAAAGAAGAAGTATACTTGTAGGCCTCTTCTAAGTTTTGCCCAATAGCAAAACTCCCATGTCCCTTAACTACGGCCACCACATTGGGGGCTTGCAAAAAAGAAGGAAGCATGCGAGCTGTCTCTTCCGAACCAATCGGTTGATGAACCCGAACTATGGGAGCCGCCCTGAAAAGATACTGTCCTTCCGCATCTTGAGGAACAATTTTGTTATCCGTTAGGGAGACCGCAATAGCACAAGGAGGGTGAGCGTGGACAATGGCTTGAGCTTTGGTTTCCCGATAAAGGGCCCGATGAGTGGGCAGTTCCCGCGAAGCCAATTCATCCTGATCCCCTGGTTCCAATCCCACTTCAATAATGTCTCCCTCCTTTATTTCTCCCAGCATAACATCCCGCCGGGTAATATAAATTTTATCTCCCTGCCGAAGGCTAAGGTTGCCTCCGTGAGAATCAACCAATCCTTCCTGAAACAAGTACTTTCCTATACGCTGAAATTCTTCAAGCATGACTTACCTCCTCATATAGCTCTTGAAGGCAAACTTGTCCGCCGTAGCTCCGCACTTGGTTCGGAGCGAAGGCGGATTAAAGCCAGTGTGCCACGGAAAGGGCTTCGAACTCTGAAAATTTTTTAAACTCCTCAAAGCGCAGGATGATCTCTTTATGCTTTAATCTCTTTAAGCGATCAAGGCTAAAATCCTCTACATTAAAAGAGGCCATTACTGAACCAATAATTACCGCTTTGCGGATATTGGTCTGGGAGAGGTCCCTCGTTTTAGCTAAGTAACCCATAAAACCTCCGGCAAAACTGTCTCCTGCTCCCGTGGGGTCTCGCAGCATCTCCTGAGGATAAGAAGGGGCAGAAAAATGATGATTATCAGTGAAAAGAAGAGCCCCATGTTCTCCTTTTTTAATAATTACCCCTTTGCATCCTAGTTCAATTAATCTGCGCGCGGCTAGAGGGATATTGGGGGTTTCCATAAATTGCCTAATTTCCGCGTCGTTCATTAACATAAAGTCCACTTTTTTTACCACTTCATGAAGTGCCTCTCTTTTCCCCTCAATCCAATAATTCATGGTATCTGCCACCAAAAGCTCTGGCTTTTTCATTTGTTCTATTACCTTCAATTGAAGCTCGGGATCAAGATTAGCCAGAAAAACAAAAGAAGCGTCTTTAAAATTTTCTGGGATTTTAGGTTCAAAGCGGGCTAAAACATTTAATCTTGTTTCTAGAGTATGGGCCTGATTCATATCATACTCGTAATATCCTCCCCAACGAAAAGTTAACCCCTCTATCCTTTGCAAACCAGAAAGATCTATTTTGCATGATTTTAAAAATTCCAGATGTTTTTCTGGAAAGTCAATCCCGATAGGACCAACTAACTTGGGAGGAACAAAAAAGCTAGCAGAAACCGCTGCATACACCGCCGACCCCCCCAAAACTTCTTTCTTTTCTCCAAAGGGGGTTCGAACCGAATCCAAAGCAATGGATCCCACAATTAATAAAGACATTATTTCAAATTCCCCAAAAGTGTTGTAAGAAACGCTGCACAATCCAAAGCAAAATTATTCCCACATAAGGAGAAACATCCATCCCGATCCTAGCAGGAGGAAGTCCCAAGCGAATAGGGCTGAGCAAGGGATCAGTAAGTTTATTAAGGACGCTCCCCCAAAAATTCATTGGTCGCCATCCAAACCAAGGCAAGATAGCCCGCAAGGCCAAAAGCAAATAATAAGCGGCAAATAGAAAACTTATTACTTTGCCCATAGTCGGCTTAATTTTTTAGATTTCCTAGCAGCCGCTCTCACTGCCTGGCGCAAAGCTTCTTTAAATTTAAATTTTTCAAGGACCTTTAATCCTTCTATGGTTGTTCCTCCAGGAGAAGTGACCATGGTGCGCAGGGCAGCAAAAGAAAGATTGGTTTGTTTGGCCGTTTGCCCCGCTCCTAAAATCGTAGCTTGGGCTAATTCAGCCGCCACCTTTTTGGGCAATCCTAACCTTTCCCCACCTTCGCTGAGAGCTTCCATCATTAAGTAAACAAAAGCAGGTCCTGAGCCAGAAAGACCAGTAACGGCATCCATCCTCTTTTCCGAAACTTCTACCACTTCCCCCACCCTCTCAAAAATCTTTCTGACTACTCCAAATTCTGAATCACGAACCCCTCTCCCTCTCGCTAAAGCAATAATCCCTGCCCCAACCAAACAAGGGTTATTAGGCATAGCTCTAACCAAAGGGAGGCCCGGGAAATTTTTTTGTAAATAGCGCAAAGGAATGCCGGCCGCGATAGAAACTATTAACTTTCTTTTCCCCTTCTCTTTTTTCAACCCTGCCATTACTTCTGGAAAATTTTGGGGCTTAATTGCCAAAATGACAACCTCTCCAAAAGCAAAAGCTTGTAAGTTATCGGTGCTAATCTTAATCTTATATTTCTTTTTAAGGTAAAGCAACCGCTTCCGATTGATATCCGAAGCAAAAATTTGATATTTTCTTAATCGGGAAATTAGGGCCTCCGCCATCTTTCCCGCGCCAATAAATGCAATTTTCATCTAGAGAAAAAGGACTCTCTTTTTTCTAATTCTTCCCCTAAGGAAGCACGTTCTTCTGCCGCGACAATGTTAATCTCGCTGGGAGTGAAAAGAAAAATTGATTCTCCAATCTTCATCATATGCCCATCTATGGCATAAGCCGTTCCACAAACAAAGTCAATCAAACGAGTTCCCTCGGAGGGATCTAAGTGCTTTAAATTAATAATTACCGGCGACCCCGCCCGTAAATTAGTAGAAATATTTAAAGAATCCTCATAAACCTTAGGCTCGTAAAACATAATTTCGTAATTGCCTTCTCCTTTGCTTTCTTTTCGAACGCGCAAAACCGATCCAATCTCTAGCTGCTCCCCCTTACTCTTTTCTTCTCCTTCTTCTACCAGCCCAATAAACTGCTTTGCCCGTTTTATAATATTTTCTACCATGACTATCCCTCCCTGAAAATTGCTCTTCCGATTCTTACCATTGTGGCCCCTTCTTCAATCGCTACTTCAAAATCATCGGTCATCCCCATCGAGAGGCAAGACATTGAAATTCGAGGAAAATTCATAGCTAAGATCTGATCCTTCAACTCCCTTAATTTTCTAAAACAAGACCGAACTTTTTCGGGATCTTCTCCTAAGGGCCCTACGGTCATCAGTCCCTCAACCTTAATTTTATCACAACTTGAGGCAAAACGGACTAACTCTTCAACTCTATCAATCTCTGCGCCAAATTTTGTTTGTTCCCCTGAGGTATTGACTTCGATGAGTACAGATACTTGGTTGCTCGCTCGCCTATTTATTTCTTCTAACAAACGCTGGCTGTCAACGGATTGTATTATATCAAATAATTCCAGCGCTTGTCCAACCTTATTGCGCTGAAGATGCCCAATCATATGGTAAGTAATTTGAGGAAATTGAGCTTTAATCCGAGCTGCTCGAATTTTTGCTTCCTGCACCCGACTTTCTCCTAAGTCAGTAACCCCCGCCGCCAAGGCCTCAAAAACCAAGTCATCGGGGACATTTTTTATTACCGCCACTAACTTAATCTCCTTAGGATCACGTCCCACCCTCTCCGCCGCCCTGGCTATTCTTTCCCAAACCCTTTGAAGATTGTCTTTAACCAACATTTTTAATTAAAGTATAGCAAATTGCTTTTTCTTTTGGTATATTATCTTTTATGAAAACCAGTCGTTGGTTTCTTCTTTTTCTTTTAACCATAACTCTTATTAACTACCCTAATCCCTTTAATCCCAAAGGGAAACAGATAACAACCTTTGAAGTAACGGCAGATACTTCCCAAGAAGCCAAACTTTACTTGTACGATATGGCCGCACAGCTTTTATGGCAAGATAACCTTTCTCTAAAGAAGGGCACTAATCGCTTTAGCTGGAATGGCTACAACCAAAATAACGAACTAGTAGGCTCCGGTATTTACCTTTGCCGCTTAGTTGATCCTTCCACCTACAAAACTTTAGCTAAAACAAAAGTATGGGTTATCAACCGTTAATAATTAAACAATTAAACAATGTCACAAATCCCAATTTTATTGCCGTAATCATTGGAGTTTGTTTAATTGGGATATTGTTTAATTCCTTGCCGGCCCTCGCACAAACCACTTTTGACCCTTTAACAATCGGCCTGGGGGCGCGGGCTTTAGGAATGAGTGGGGCTTACGTAGCGGTGGCGGAAAACAGCGATACCATTTTTAGCAACCCTGCTGGCCTGGGAGAAGTTGATACTTTCCAATTTACCAGCATGTCGGGAAAGCTTTTGGAAGAGATCAACTATCTTCTACTTGGAACAGCTTATCCTTTAGGAAATCAAAGCGCACTTGGAGTGGGGTACGTGGGGAGCTTTATTTCTGGCATTGAAATCCGAAATGCTCAGAACATCTTTTCTCGTTTTGCTAATTTTGGTAGCAGTGTAGGAATTTTATCCCTTGGGAAAAAATTTGGAGAAAAGACCTCCCTAGGCATCAACTTGAAATATTATGCCATCGATGCTAGCGAAATAAACGAAGGGGACGGGTGCGGATGGAATGTAGACATTGGCATCTTACAACGCGACTTAGGCTGGGTAAGCTTAGGACTGGTAGGACAAAACCTTTGGTCTTCAAGTTATATTCAATATCAAAATGGAGAACGGGAGGAATTACCTCTTACTTTTAAGCTTGGAGCTAAGATGTATCTTCTGGGCAGCGGCTATCGTGCCGCACTTTTTTCTCCCTTAGAATTTAATTTCATCGCAGAAGGAGAGTGGAGCTTTAAAAAAATAAAAAATTCTATTCTTCGCTACGGGGCGGAATTTTCTCCTTTGCCTTTTTTCACCTTGCGGGCCGGAATAATTGACCAAAATCTTTCCACCTATGGGATAAGTTTAAAGCTTGCTGGCCTATCCTTTCACTATGCTTACCAACCTTCAGGCACATACTTTTCTTTAACTTTTGAGGAAAGCGGCTGGCCTGCCCCGCCTACCCCCGACACTTATTGGGCAAAGCAGTTGCAAAAATAAAAAAGATGTGTTATGATAAAAAAAGATATGCCAGTCGTAACCATGAAAGAATTATTAGAAGCAGGGGTACACTTTGGGCACCAAAGTAAACGGTGGAACCCAAAGATGCAAAAATATATTTATTCCTCCCGGAATAATATCCATGTAATTGATTTGCATAAAACCATTCCCCTTATTGAAAAGGCCTATGAATTTGTCAAAGAAACGGCTACCAAAGGCACCGTACTTTTTGTGGGGACCAAAAAGCAAGCCCAAGAAGTGGTAGAAACTGAAGCCAAACGCTGTGGCATGTTTTATGTTAATGAAAGGTGGATGGGAGGAACGCTAACTAATTTCAAAACTTTGAAAAAAAACATCGCGCGTTTAAATGAGATTGAAAAAATGAAAGAGGATGGCACCTTCGAAAAACTTCCCAAAAAAGAGGTCATCCTCTTGGAGCGCGAACATCGCAAATTACTTCGGGGATTAAAAGGAATTCGCAGTATGACCTCGCTTCCTTCTTTGGTTTATATTGTGGATACGGTTAAGGAACAAACCGCCCTAAGAGAAGCCAAGCGCCTGGGAATTCCCGTTGTAGCCATCGTAGATACCAACGCGGATCCTGATCAAGTGGACTTCCCTATCCCAGGCAATGACGATGCCATCCGTTCCATCAAGCTGATTACGAGCATCATGGCCGATGCGGTAATTGCGGGAAGAGAAGTAGCCAAACCCACAGAAGGGGGCGAAATCATTGCCAAACCCTTAGAGGAAGAAGAAGTCGAAGTTCTTTCCCAAGAACAAGAACTTGAGGAAACGGTTCTTTCCACGGTCTTTGTCCCTAAAGAAGAAGAGGAAGAAGAAAAGAGGATTGGTTTTTAATATGGAAATTTCTGCAGAAATGATAAAAAATTTAAGGGAAAAAACGGGCTGTGGCATGATGGACTGCAAGTCCGCCCTTCTAGAAGCCAAAGGAGATTTCGAACAAGCAGTAGACATCTTAAGAAAAAAAGGAATTGCGGCGGTTGCCCGTCGAGCCGGCAGAGTTGCCGCAGAAGGCCTCATTGATGCTTACATTCACACCGGAGGAAAAATTGGGGTCTTAGTAGAAGTTAATTGCGAAACCGATTTTGTGGCCCGGAACATCGAGTTTCAGGCCTTTGTCAAGGATATTTGCATGCAGATTGCCGCCAGCAATCCCCAATATATTTCTCGAGATGAGGTTCCCGACGGCATTGTCCAGCACGAAAAAGAAATTTTAGAAACCCAGGCCCAGCAAGAAGGAAAATCAGAAAAGGCCATTGAAAAAATCGTCGAAGGTCGTTTAGAAAAATTTTATGCCGAGGTCTGTCTGCTTGATCAACCTTTTATCAAAGACCCCAAAAAAACCATCAAAGATCTTCTGGGAGAATTAGCTGCCAAAATTGGGGAAAATATTGTCATCCGCCGCTTTGTAAGGTTTCAGCTGGGTGAAAAGTCCTAGCCCTTCTGGTCCTAAGGTTGTTCTTATCGACGGTAATTCTTTAGCCTACCGAGCCTTTTATGCCCTGCCTGATACTATGCGCACTACCACCGGGATAACCACTAACGCCGTTTATGGGTTCACGACTATGCTCCTAAAGGTCTTACAAGAAAAACCAAATTTTGTGGCGATTTCCTTTGACCGACCCGAACCTACTTTTCGTCATAAAGAATACAAAGAATACAAAGCCACGCGCGAAAAAGCACCCCCTACCCTGCATGAACAAATTCCCTACATTAAAGAAATAGCCCAAGCCTTTGATATCCCCATTTACGAGGCCCCAGGTTATGAAGCCGATGATATCATTGGAACCCTGGCAAAAGAGGCAGAGAAAGAAGGTTATGAAGTTACCATTCTTTCCGGGGATCTTGATCCTCTTCAGTTAGTTAATGAGAAAATTAAAGTGCTCACCACCCGCAAGGGGATAACCGACACCGTCCTCTACGGCCCTAAAGAAGTTGAAGAACGCTATGGACTAAAACCTGAGCAACTAATTGATTTTAAAGCCCTAAAAGGAGATCCTTCCGACAATATTCCTGGGGTCCCCAAAATTGGAGAGAAGACAGCTATCGAGCTCTTAAAAGAATTTAGCTCTTTAGAAAATTTACTAAACAACCTAGAAAAAATAAAAAAAGAAGGACTACGGGAAAACTTAAAGCAAAACGCGCACCTAGCCAGGTTAAGTAAAAAATTAGCTACCATCATTACCAATGTTCCTTTAAAGATTGAATTTGAAAAATGTGCACGAGGTGAAATCAACTGGGAAAAAATACTTCCCTTGTTTGCCAAATTAGAATTTGAAAGCTTGATAAAAAAATACGGGAAAGAAACCCAAACCTTTCAACCCCAAGCAATTGTGGAACAAAAAAGGGAAGAAATTTCTAAGTTTGACTTCAAGCTGATAGAAAGCGAAAAGGATCTCGAAAAACTTTGTGCGGAGCTAGAAAAAGCAAAGGAATTTGCTTTTGATCTAGAAACTACCAGTGTAGATCCTTTCGTCGCAGAAATAGTGGGCATTTCTTTCTCAACCAAGGCCAAATCAGCTTATTATTTACCCATTGGACACCGGATGAAACCAAAAATTCATCCTCAGGTCCCTTTGCCAGTTGCGGTCGAGAAGCTTAAAGCTCTCTTTATCTCCCCCCAGCTCAAGATTGGTCACAATTTAAAATATGATATAGAAGTTCTTACGAATTGTGGGGTAGCCGTCAAAGGTCCTTTTTTCGATACCATGGTTGCCGCTTACTTGCTTGATCCCATCTCTGGCAAATACGCCCTTAAACACCTGGCTAAGCAATTCTTAGGAAGAGAAATGATAAAACTTTTTGAACTCATCGGCAAAGAAGCAGAATATGAAAACTTTGCGGAAGTTCCCATTGACCTTGCCGCAGATTATGCCTGTAGTGATGCCGAGGCAACTTTTGGGCTTTACCAAATTTTCAAACTTGCCTTAGAGGCCCAAAACCTAAACCAGCTCTTTTTCGAAGTAGAAATGCCTCTTATTGAGGTCTTAGCAGAAATGGAAAAAAACGGGGTGAGCATTGACTGCCAGCTTTTAGAGAAAATGTCTAAGATGGTTGAAGAAGAATTGAAGAACCTTAAACGCCACATCTTTGCCATAGCCGGAGAAACTTTTAATCTTAATTCTCCTAAACAACTTTCTTCTATCCTGTTTAATAAACTAATGCTTCCTATCATTAAGCGCACCAAAACTGGCCCCTCTACCGACAATGAAGTTTTGGCTGAGCTCGCTGCTCAAAAGTTTGAAATTGCCGAAAAACTTATAAATTACCGCGAACTTACCAAACTCAAAAATACTTACCTCGATGTGCTTCCCACCATGATTAACCCAAAAACGAGTAGAATCCACACTTCCTTCAACCAAACTATTACCGCCACCGGCCGGCTTTCTAGCTCTAACCCCAACTTACAAAATATCCCTACCCGACTGCGTCCCGCTTTTGTTCCCGCCCAAAAAAATTGGCTGATCCTTTCTGCCGATTATTCTCAAATTGAACTACGAATTCTTGCCCACTTAAGTCAAGACCCCGAGCTTATCCGTGCTTTTAAAGAGGATCAAGATATTCATCAGGCCACAGCTTGTGAACTAGGAATTCCCCGAGCCTTTGCTAAGACCGTAAACTTTGGCATTATTTACGGGATTTCAGACTTTGGGCTAGCCAAGCAACTAGGAATTAAAAAATCTACTGCTGCTCAATACATTGAACAATACTTTGAAAAACACCAAGGGGTAAAAAAATTCATAGCGCAAACCATTCAAGAAGCAAAGGAAAGAGGATATACTACTACCCTGCTTGGAAGAAAAAGACCCATGCCAGATATCAACAGCCCCCACGGAGGTTTGCGAGCCGCAGCAGAAAGAATGGCCATTAACACTCCAGTGCAAGGAACCGCGGCCGATATGATTAAGGTAGCCATGGTAAAAATATTTAGGAAAATTAAAGAATTAGGGCTTAAATCCAAAATGATTCTTCAGGTTCACGACGAGTTGGTTTTTGAACTTCCTGAAGAAGAAGAAACTTTGCTTAAGAAAATCGTAGAAGAAGAAATGAGTACCGCTCTTCCTCTTTCCGTTCCCATCAAAGTAGAAATAAAAGTAGCAAAACACTGGAGTTAAGAACTCATCCTTCATACCCTTCTCTTGATAGACCACAGACTGAAGACCAAAGACTTGTCCGCCGTAGTTCCTAGAACGAAGGCGGACCGAAGCAAGTTAGGGGTGTCGGCATCGGTATCGGTAACGTCACGTTTTCGTTATGGTTGGAGTCTTTGCCGTCCGAAAACAAAACCGAAACCGATAACGCGACTAAACACGATACCGATACCCACAACGAAAACGGGTGACTTAAGTTGGATTATTGGGATTTGTTTAATTGTTTAATTGTGACATTTATTTTGGTTATTGGTAATTTAACACAGCGCCGCAGGGCTTACGCCCAATAAAAATTTTTTATTCTTGAATTTGTATTTTTGATTTTTGATTTTTATCTCAGGGTGAGTTACTTATAGCTTACTTTAAACCTCACTTCCAAGGGACCAACGGTATAGATATCTTTTTCCGCCAAAATTTTTAGATTAACTAAGCGATTGGCGGTTTTGATTTTTCTGGCAATTTCAAAGATTTGAGCGTAGGGGATGCTTCCTATTCGGCCGCTGGGGTCAGGAGAAACTCCGGCAAGGCGCGCATTTTCATGTGCTAATCTCAATAACTTCATAATTTCTTGTTCGATTTCAGGAAGAGAAAGCTCAGAAGAAATATCTGCCTGAGCAATTTCCTCTCCTTTTTGGTAAAGGCGGCGATTTTCTGCTAGTTCAAAACGCACCGCTACTTCTTCTCCCCACATAATATTGCGCGCGGCCACTAGTTTTACCAGGTAAACTCCCTTTTTTGCCTGTAAAAAAGAAAGAGTTTCAGTAAAATCTTCCGGCGCCGCATAAATCAGATGTTTTTCCCCTCTAAGTCCCAAAGTACGCAAATAGGCATCAGCCGCAGAAAGAATCTGCTTTAAACCTGACTCCAATTTTTCTTTTTCAGGACCTGCCTGAATAAGAGACTGGAAAATTACTTCTCCTAATCTAAAAAGAATTTGCCCTTCTCTTACCAGCCTAGTTTCCTGTTGCAAGCGTTCCTTTAAAGATTCTAATTGCACAATCTGGGTTCTAGCCATTCTTAATTTTTCTTCTAAGGCTTTCTGTTCCTTTAGTTTTTTTTCTAAAGTCAAATTCAGTTCTTGTAAAGTACGGTTGGCAATTTTTAGTTCCTCAGATTTCTTGCCAATCTCAACTTTAAGCTGTTCGAGCCCTAACAAAGCTAAGCGCGCATCCTTAGAAACTCCCAAAAGTATCAAAAGGGTGCTTAAAGCAATCAAAACCCCAGAAATCACCGTAATAGCTATAGCGGTGTAACGGGGTCGAAGGTTAAAAATAGTCAACCTCTTTTTACCAATGTAGCGCCCAACGTAATTGCCTAGGTAAGCAATTATCCCCCCCAAAACTAAAACCAAGATGGCCACTCGAAAGACAAAGGCAAACATTACTTTTCTGCTGCTTCTTTAAGAATGTAAAGACCCACAGCTGCCGTTACCAAGTTGGGCATCCATGCCGCTAAGCCAGGAGTGAAAAGCTGCATCTCTCCTAAAGCTAAACTAAAAAAAGCAATAAGATAATAAAAGAAAATTACAATGATAGAAATCCCCAACCCTACTGAGCCCGAAGTGCGGCGAGGAGAAAGCCCTAAAGGAGCACCTAAAAAAGCAAAAACCAAAGAAGCAAAGGGAATAGCCATTTTCATGTTCAACTGAATCTTAAGATCCGTTACTTCTACTCCCATTCTTTCTTTCTCGGCAATGTAATGTCGAAGCTGGCGCAAATTCATTTCGTCTGGGTTTTTTTCTTCGGTATAAAAATCCGCTGGAGTATATTTTAAGGTAAGATATTGCTCTTTGAATTTCACCAAATGTTTATATTCTCCGCTTTCCGCAATAAGATAAATAGTACCATTGCGGAAAAGCCATTGATTTTTATTCTGCTGCCAAAGAGCTTCTTCTGCGTTAATAATTTGGGCCAAGCGGCCTTCTGCAAATTCTTGCACGATTACCCCCTGCATAACTGATCCCTTAATCGCTTGAGCATAATAGATGCGTTTCAAAACACCCTGCTCTACTTCCGGAACAAAAACATTTTTTTGAATTTTAGGGGGCTGTTTTACCGCCGTGGCCAGCAGCAAGTTCTTGGCCGCTCGGTTTGCCTCGGGCACCACCACCTCCGAAAAGGATAAATTAACTAAAGAAACCAGCAAACCAAAAGCTATTACTGGAAGAATCAAGCGAAAAAGAGAAACCCCCGAAGCTTTAAAAGCCGTGACTTCTAAGTCGTGAGACAAACGAGAAAAAGCCAAAAGAGCAGCTAAAAGCGTTGCCATAGGGAAAATATAAACTGCAATTCCGGGCAAACGATAAATGAATATCTGCAAAGCTACTAAAAGCGGCATGCCCCGCAGTACCACCGCGCGCACCAGTTCAAAGAGCACCATAGAAGCCGAAAGAATGGCGGTGAAAGCCCCTAGCCCAAAAAGAAAGGGCTCCAGTAGCTCTCTAAAAATATAGCGATCAATGGTCTTAATCAAAGTTCAAACTCTTCACCCAAATAAAAACGCTTTGCTTCTTCGCTTTGCGCAATTTCTTGAGAATTACCCGCAACTAAGATTTGCCCTTGGTGAATAATATAAGCCCGATCGGTAATTTTTAGAGTTTCACGCACGTTGTGGTCGGTAATTAAAATCCCTATCTCTTTTCTTCTGAGGTGAGTAATAATCTGCTGGAGGTCGGCCACGGTTTTAGGGTCAATTCCGGTAAAGGGCTCATCAAGTAATAGAAAAGAGGGCCCCAAAGACAAAGCCCGTGCAATTTCTACTCTTCTTTGTTCTCCTCCCGAAAGAGTATAAGCTTTTTGTTTGCGCAGGTGCGTAATTCCTAATTCATCTAAGATGGTTGTCAATCGGCTTTGGTATTCGTTCTTAGGTATTTCCGGCATTAGTTCCCATAAAATCAAGATATTTTCTTCTACCGTCAATTTTCGAAAAATCGAAGGCTCTTGAGGAAGGTAACTAATTCCCATTTGGGCGCGGCGGTGCATAGGGAAACGAGTAATATCGTGGTCTCCTAGAAAAACTCTCCCTTGATTGGGACGCACCAGGCCCACCACCATGTAAAAAGTAGTGGTTTTCCCTGCCCCATTGGGTCCCAAAAGGCCAACAATTTCCCCTTGGTTAACCTCAATAGAAACCTGATTAACCGCAACTTTACTTCCGTATTTCTTAACTAATTTTTCAGTTTTGAGGTAAATTGGATTAACTCCTCCAGCTTGCGGTAAGCCGCACCCGAAGTTAGGACCTCCTCCGCAATTTTAATTCCTTCTTTGAGATCCTTAGCTTTCTCTCCCACATAAATGGCCGCAGCCGCATTAAGAAGAACTACCCAGCGCTTTGCTTCTTTCTCTTCATTCTTCAAGATCCTCAAAGCAATCTCGGCATTTTCTTCTACACTTCCCCCAAGAATATCCTCCCGACGACCCCGCGGAATCCCAAAATCTTCGGGTTTAATAAAATAGGTCTCCAATCTCCCATTATGAAGATGAGTCACCTTCGTGCGATCAGAAATAGAAATTTCATCCAAACCATCCATGCCATGAACCACGAGTGCTTTTTTAACTCCTAAATTTTTCAACACTTTCGCCAACATCTCCGTTAAGTTTTCTTGAAAAACCCCTAACAGCTGAGCCGAGGCCCTTGCAGGATTGGTAAGCGGACCTAAAATATTAAATATGGTGCGAATGCCAATTTCTTTACGCGTGGGAGCGGCAAAGCGCATGGCCTTATGAAAGTTTGGGGCAAAAATAAAGCCTATGCCCACCTGGTTGATACACTCTTCAACTTTCTTGGGCTCCAGATCAATTTTCACCCCTAGAGCTTCTAAAACATCGGCTGAGCCGCAGCGCGAAGAAACCGAACGATTGCCATGCTTAGCGATGGCGACTCCAGCCCCCGCTGCTACTAAAGCCGAAATAGTTGAAATATTAAAGGTCCCAGAAACATCCCCTCCTGTACCACAAGTATCAACTAGGTCTTTGACATGAGGAAAAATATTTATCGCATGCTCACGCATTTTCTCAGCGCAACCGGTAATTTCTTCTTCTGTTTCTCCTTTCATTCTCAAAGCGGTAATAAAAGCCGCAATTTGGGAAGGAGTGGCATCCCCCCGCAGGATGGTATCCATGGCTAAGGCCGCTTCTTCGCGCGTTAAATTCTTCCCTTCGACTAACTTCTTAATTGCTTCTCGCATTTCTTTTCTCCCTCAAGTTTAGGAAATAGAAAGAAAACCCATAATTTTGTAAATCAATTTAGCCACCGTAAAAGGTGAGGCTAAATCTCCAAAGCGTGGGGAAAGTTCTACCACATCAAAGCCTACGATATTTTTCGTAGTACAAACTCCTTTCAAAACATCCAGTACCTCATACCAAAACATTCCCCCTGGCTCCGGCGTCCCTACCGCGGGAACCGCTGCCGGATCAAAAACATCAACATCAATGGTTAAATAAACATCTTTACTTAGCTGATTTTCAATTTTTTCTACCAATTCCAATTTTTCTGCCCAATGAATCTTATTAATCTGACCCGTTTTATTAGCCCACTCCCATTCCTCAACTGAGATACTTCGAATCCCTACCTGCACCGCCGGACAAATTTCAAGTACTCTTCTCATGGCACAAGCGTGACTTTCTTTAGTTCCTCCGTAACTATCACGCAAATCCGCATGAGCGTCTAATTGCAAAACAGAAAGATTCCGATAAAAAGATTTAATTTCCTCAACTACTAAGGGAGTAAGAGAATGTTCCCCCCCCAAAATGACCGGAATTTTTTGCTCCCTAACCACCTGCCTTACCACGGAGGGCAAACGGCGGATAGTTACGGGCCTCCAAGTATAAATCCAGCCCCTGTGATAAGGTTCATAACCTAGTTCCTCGTCAAACCATTCAACTTCTTGCGAAGCGCGAATAATGGCTTGGGGACCCTTTTTTGTTCCTTTGCCAAAGCTGGTAGTGGCTTCATAAGGGCAGGGAATAACCACAAACCTTGACTTCTGATAATCATAATACTTAGCTTCAACCCCTAGGAAATTACGGGGGACTTTTAGAGTCATAGCTTGAAGTTTTTCACGTTCCTTGAGTACCAAGAATCAGTGATATACCCGAGGACGATCAAGCATTGCTTTTCGCTCTTTCATCACGAGATCCGCAGCATGGTGGATATTCTTAGGAAATTCCACGCCACGATTTAACAAAACCACCTCGTGATGCGCAGCCTCAAAAATATCCAGCAATTCGGCCCGGGCATAGTCCGTGTCAAAATCCTTACAAGAGAAAATATCAATAAAGGCATGCTCTTTGTCGGGAAAAGTATGAATTGAAATATGTGATTCTGCAATCAAAACTACTCCCGAAATTCCCCAATCTTCGGGCACTTTGCCTACATATTTGAAAACATAAGGAGGCATAATTTTAGTCATTCCAATTTTTGCCGGAAAAGTGTCAAGAGTATTAAAGATCAAATCAATATCCGCCAACTTTTCCTTAGGACAACCGTAGCAATCAAGCATCAAATGTGGCCCAAACCCATACTTCACTTCGCTAGCTGAGGTCTTCACTTTATTCCATCAACCTCCTTTTAAAATTTTAAGCTCGTTTAGAAACATTTTAAAACAGCCTGCTAATTTGTCAAGAGGTTTTTTTTGCGTTAAAATGATTTCGTGGAAAATTTTGAAATTCTTCGCCAAGAAATGGTAGAAACTCAGCTAATCCCTCGAGGAATTTCTGATCCCAGAGTACTTGAGGCTTTTCGCCGAGTTCCGCGTCATGAGTTTGTCCCGGAAAACCTTCGCTATTCTGCCTATGATGATTGTGCTTTACCCATTGGGGAAGGACAAACTATTTCTCAACCCTTTATGGTAGCCATCATGACTGAACTTTTAAAACTAAAAGGTAAAGAAAAAGTTTTAGAAGTAGGAACGGGCTCAGGTTACCAAGCCGCTATCCTAGCTGAGCTTTGTTCCCAAGCATATTCTATAGAAAGAATTTCAATCCTCTCAGAAAGAGCAGAAAAAATCCTAAAAAAGTTGGGTTACCAAAATATTAAACTGATAGTGGGAGATGGAACCCAAGGCTATGCTGAGGCTTCTCCTTACCAGGGCATTATTGTTACTGCCGGGTGTCCCAGTCCTCCTCAACCCTTAATTGACCAACTGGCAGAAGGCGGTCGTTTAGTAATTCCCCTGGGAGATCGATATCTTCAAACCTTAACCGTCATTACCAAAGAAAACGATAGAATTAAAACCGAAGAATCTATTGGCTGTGTCTTTGTGCCCTTAATTGGAAAGTACGGTTGGCCGTCTAAAGAATTAGAAGAGTAACTGTTCATTTTCTAGAAAGGACCTGCGAATAAAATTCGCGGTTCGTTAAATGGATCCCGCGAGAATAAATTCTCGCACCTAAAAGGGATGCGAAAATTTTTTGCATCCCTTAAAAATGGAACCGAGAATTTATTCTCGGGTTCCATTTTTGAGAAGGATCCTGCCTACAGTTGACTAAGTCTACTTAATTCATTAAAATCAATTAGTCATGCAACTTTTAATTTTTATCCTCCTAGCTTACCTTTTAGGTTCCATTCCTTTTGGGCTGCTAGTTGCCAAAATTTGGAATGTCGATATTCGCCGCTACGGGTCAGGCAACATTGGAGCTACTAATGTTTTTCGAACTCTAGGGGCTCTTCCGGGTTTAATAGTTTTTCTTCTTGATTTCCTAAAAGGAACCCTGGCTGTGCAAATTGGCTACTGGATAGGGGGAAACCCCTTTATCATTTTAGCCTTAGGAATAGCAGCCATTTTGGGGCATATGTATTCTATCTTTTTAGGTTTTAAAGGAGGAAAAGGTGCCGCCACCGGCCTAGGGGTGCTTTTGGGCTTAACCCCTGACATCTTCTTAATTAGTTTTCTTTTTGCTTGTGCGGTAATTGTTCTAACTCGTTATGTCTCGTTGGCCACCATTTCAACCGCAATTTTAATTGTAGTCCTCATGAAAATTTTTCACAAACCTGTACCTTACTTTTGGGCGGCAGTTATTGTCGGCATCTTCATTTTTATTCGCCACTTTTCCAACATCCAACGTCTCCTTCAAGGAAAGGAAAATAAAATTTAAGTTGTCTTCTTCTTTGGCTCCATTTCAATGTGATTTCCTACTCCTCGAAGTTCCACTCCTTCTAGCTCTCCTGCAAAATATTTACGAAGCTCTTCTGGAATAACCACTCTTCCTTGGCGATCCATTTTTACCTTATAACTATTCTGGCAAAACTGCTCCCGATGCTCGGCTAAAAGTTGGCGATAATAATCTTGCCAAACCTCTAAAGAAAAAAGAAGAATAAGAAACTTACCTTCACGCTGAGATAAAGTAAGATAAACTTCAAGGGACTTTTCCTTTAATTTCCATAGTTCTGACCTTAATCTAGAAGGTATAATTAATCTATGTTTCTTATCTATTTCTACAAAATATGTCCCGGTAAACATCGGTTTAAGGTTTTTGTTTGCGTACAAATTAGATATAGGAAAACCTACCCTATTTACTCCACTCATTTCTGGTCACCTCCTACTATCATCATAGGCCCTTCAGACGCTACGCTTCAAATAACCAATTACCAAATTCCAATTTCCAAACAAAATAAATGTCACAATTAAACAATTAAACAAATCCCAATAATCCAACTTAAGTCACCCGTTTTCGTTGTGGGTATCGGAATCGTGTTTAGTCGCGTTATCGGTTTCGGTTTTGTTTTCGGACGGCAAAGACTCCAACCATAACGAAAACGTGACGTTACCGATACCGATGCCGACACCTATAACTCATTGGTCATCAATGGTTTAATTCGGATTTGGTGGTTGGGACTTGGGATTTGTTTTGATCTTTGGATTTTGATCTTTGAATTTTAGATAGGGATTCAGGAACTACCATTTTTTCTGCTTTCTCTGCTCTATTTCAAAGGTCAACTAAATAATCTTTAATAAATTTCTCAATGGCTTTAACCGTTTCATTCTTCAGCTTGGGGGGACTGGAAGCAACCCAAACCGCAAAGTTGTATAGCTCCCGAGTGTCTACTTTTAACCATTTTTTATTTTTGTATAGAAAAGTAAAAAGAGTAGTTATGGCAATTCTCTTATTGCCGTTTTGAAAGGGATGGTTTTTTATAAGCAGGTAAAACAAAATGCTTGCTTTTGCCAAAAAAGTAGGGTAGAGAGATTTTCCCCCAAAAGTCTGAAACGGCGTGGCCAAGCAGCTCTCTAAAACATTTGGAAAACGCGTAGAAAAATCGGGGATGGGTTCGTTAAAAGACATGGTTTCTTGGGCAAGGCGAAAAGAAAGATATTCAACTTCTTTAACCGTTAGTTTTTTCATTATTCCCTTCCCAGTAATTTTAACACTTCGCCATATTCTTTTACCGTTTTCCTAACTGCGGCATCGATTTCTTTTTTATCTTCTTCGCTTAGTTCTTTTCCCAGCAGGGATAAAACAAACCTTTGGGGAATAGCATAATTCCTTCCAATCCTTAGGGCCTTTATTTCTCCTTTTTTTACCTTTTTATATAGGGCAATACGGCTAATGCCAAGAATATTTGCCAACTCAGGGATAGAAATGTACTTATTATCCTTCATTCCCAACCTCCAATTTTTGCCTAAAAATAAGCAAGAAAATGTTAACCAAATTCAGTATGATTAACGAAAGTTAACCAACTCACATCATGTTAACACGTGGGAAGGTTCATGTCAATGGTCTTCTGGTTCCTCCTCGAAAAGGGTGGCGGCTTCTTTGTCTCCCCCTTTTCCCCTCTAGTAATTAGTAAATCAAATATCAAAAATCAAAAATCAAAAATACATACTTAAAAATAAAAAATTTTTATTGGACATAAGCCCTGCGGGCGCTGCGTTAAATTACCAATAACCAAAATAAATGTCACAATTAAACAATTAAACAAATCCCAAAAATTGTTTAATTGGGATTTGTGACATTGTTTAATTAATCTTTGGTTATTATTTGGTTATTGTATCTTGGTCATTGGTTATTGGTCTTCGGTCCGCCTTCGTTAAACCCTGTTCGCCGTAGCTCGCCTTCATTAAAATTTCGGCGAGCGCTGCTTGTAGAGCGAAGGCGAACTTCGGCGGGCAGGTCTGTGGTCTGTTTTTGATTTTTGCTTTTTAATTTTTGGTTTTTACTTGTCCACCTGATCATCTGATATTCTGATGTTCTCGCTCTGATACTCTGATATTCTGATCCTCTCACCCATAGATGACAACCATCCCACATTTTTTAGGAAGAGCCCAAATCAGGTTGACTAAAAAGCAAATTCATGCTAAAGTTATACCGATATGGCGGAAGGATATCAAGGAACCTTTATCGAAAAAGGAAAAGGAGAAACGGAGTTTCTGGAAGTAGAAGAACTGATTAAAGAAACTTTGGAAGAGAGCAAGCGGCTCGAAAAACCATCTGTTTCCCCCCAAAAAGAAGAAATAAAAAAAGAAGAGTTTAAAGCCACCACCCTTTCTACCCCAACCCCATCGCCTGCAGCTGAACCTACTAAGAAAGAAGTTTCTTCTTCCGGTTACGAAGAAACTTTTAAAGAATATCAGGCAGGAGATATTGTTAAAGGAACCGTAATCAAAATCGACCCTTCAGGAGTCCTGGTAGATATCAAATACAAGGCCGATGGTTTAATTCCTCCGGAGGAACTCTCGGAAAAACCTTTTAGCTCCCCAAATGAAGTAGTAAAAGTGGGAGAGGTTATTGATGTTTACATAGAAAATCTAGAAAACAAAGAAGGTTATGTTTTGCTTTCTAAGAAACGAGCAGATTATGAAAAGAAGTGGCAGCTGGCTTACGATGCCTTTCGCAATAAAAAGCTCCTAGAGGGAAAAGTCCTGCAAGCTTTAAGGGGAGGTTTGGTCGTTGACTGTGACGGCATTCGAGGTTTTATTCCCGCCTCTCAAGTAGCTAAACGCCCAGAAATTTCGCTGGAATCTTTTGTGGGGCAAACTCTTCCGGTCAAGGTGATCGAAGTTAATCGAAGACAAGGAAAAATTGTGCTCTCCCATAAACTTGGAGCCGGAGAAAAAGAAAAGTTTGCCGCGGAAAAACTATTGGACGAATTAGAAGTTGGGCAGATCCGAAAAGGAAAAGTAGTTTCTCTGAAAAGCTTTGGGGCTTTTGTAGATCTGGGAGGGATTGAAGGGCTTATTCATCTTACCGAGCTTTCCTGGAAAAGAGTAAAACATCCTTCTGAAGTTTTAAGACTGGGAGACGAAATCGATGTTTTTGTGTTAGGAGTGGACAAAATTAACAAAAAAGTTGCTCTAGGCTTAAAAGAACTCCAGCCTGACCCATGGGTAACCGCAGCAGAAATTTATAAGCCAGGCCAAATTGTTAAGGCAAAAATTTTGCGCTTTGCTAAATTCGGAGCCTTTGCGGAGCTGGAGCACGGACTAGAAGGATTAATTCATATTTCTGAAATTTCTAAAGATCCTGTTTCTAAGCCCGAGGATGCCGTAAAAATCGGCGACGTGGTCGAAGTTAAAATCCTTCGGGTTATTCCCGAAGAACAAAAAATTGGACTTTCCATTAAAGAAGCCCTTATAGAAAAAGAAAGAGAAGCGCTCAAAGAGGCAGCTCAAGAAGAAAAGAAAGTTACCATTGCCGATATTCTGGCAGAAAAAGAAAAGGCGCGAGCAGAAAAAGAAGCAGAACAAATGGAAGAAAGCGAAGAAGGGGTGGGATGAACTTCGTTGAGCAGCTCGAGCAAGCTATCAAAAAAAATCAAAGTTACTTATGCATAGGCCTGGATATTGATTTAAGTCGCATCCCTTCCTCCTTTTTAAACTCTGAAGACCCTATCTTTTCCTTCAATCGCTCCATCATTGAAGAAACAAAAAACTTAGTTTGTGCTTTTAAACCAAATCTGGCTTTTTATGAAATGTATGGGCTCTACGGCCTAAGTGCTTTAATTAGAACCATCGAATATATCCACGAAGAAACTTTTCTCCCTGTAATCTTAGACGCCAAGCGAGGAGATGTAGGGCATTCTTCGGCCGCTTACGCCAAAAGTATCTTTCAAATTTACAAAGCCGACGCTACTACCGTTAATCCTTACTTGGGTTACGACTCACTTCAACCCTTTTTAGATTATCAAACTAAAGGGGTCTTCGTTTTATGTCTAACTTCTAATCTGGGTTTTCAAGATTTCCAAACTCTAGGAGCCAATGAGCCCCTTTATCTTTCCGTAGCCAAACATGTTAAAGAGTGGAATCACTATGGAAACTGTGGGCTGGTGGTAGGGGCAACCAAGCCAGAGGAACTAAAAGAAATTGCTAAGATCGCTGAAGGGATGCCTATTCTTATTCCCGGAGTAGGAGCGCAAGGGGGAGATTTAGCCGCCTCGGCAAAGTTTGGGGGGAAATACCCCATCATTAATGTTTCTCGCAGTATCATTTACGCTCAAGACCCCAAGCAAGAAGCTTTAAAAATTAGAAACGAGATCAACAAACATCGCCATGAAAAAACCTAAAATCGAAGTAATTAAAAATTTAAATTACCAGAAGGATTATACGGTTAACATCGAGTTTCCGGAATTTACCTGCGTTTGTCCTAGAACTGGGCTGCCTGATTTTGCTACCATAAAAATTGAATATGTTCCCGACCGTTTGCTTATCGAGTTGAAATCTTTAAAATTTTATTTCATCTCTTATCGCCATCAGGGAATCTTTCACGAAGAAGTAGTAAACAAAATCTTAGATGACCTGGTAGCGGTGTGTCACCCCCGAAAAATGAAAGTTACCGGCGAATTCAATGTGCGAGGAGGAATTAAAACCACCGTCACTGCAGAATACCCCAAAATTCTCCCAAAACCCTAACTTGTGCCCGAATTAAGCGGAAAGGTCATCCCTTTTTATTAGGCGAATTCTTGGGTCGCCGCGATCTGTTCCTCAACCCTTTTGGTCCTTCGGCTTGCCAGCGCCTCAGCCACTTGCGAACCGTGTTCCGGGAACAGC
>Ga0078972_1000996_pt1 | contig 113437 bp, 103 predicted proteins | sample YelNatPaOPGAMG01_FD_67568 | JGI IMG/M metagenome (GOLD analysis project Ga0078972, IMG submission 67568) | Hot spring thermophilic microbial communities from Obsidian Pool, Yellowstone National Park, USA - OP-RAMG-01 (SPADES assembly) (version 2) | ecosystem: Environmental > Aquatic > Thermal... | reverse complement strand
CCTTTCGGACCGGTGCAACATTTTGGCTAGGCATCCCCTAGCCGAGAACAAAAAACGTTTCAATCCCCACCGGTCCTTTCGGACCGGTGCAACCTTATAACGCCTTGGTCATTGACATATACTTCATGTTTCAATCCCCACCGGTCCTTTCGGACCGGTGCAACGCGACTCACTCGGCGACATTTGGCACACGGCTCATGTTTCAATCCCCACCGGTCCTTTCGGACCGGTGCAACTCTACCCAAAACCAGTTCTCCAATCGGATTTTAGTCCACTCTTCACGACAACTTCAACATATGTTTTTTTTGACTTAGCCATTGCAAAAGGAAAATTCACGCTCAACACTCTGCGCGGACGCTACGTTCAGAGACCCACCGCTCTAGGTTCGCTCTATGCGAGTAGCGGTTGGTCAAAGTCAATGTACGTATCCCGTCCATAACTCTCCACAACTTCATCCCTAGATCCCCGGAGATGATATATCCGTAGGCTATCTTCTTCCTCGTTTACTATCTGAAGCAAACGCTGGCGCAGCCGTTCCAGATCCATCTCATTCACCGTGCACTCGAAGACGGAGAATTGTACACGCTGACCATAGTTTTGGCACGCCCTCGCCACCTTGCGCAGACGTCTTCTCCCCTCTTTGCTCATTGTGTTTACGTCATAACTTATGAGAATATTCTGCCGCATCGCCTCACCTTGGCATGTAGGGTACATAAACCTCTGTTTCGCCCCTTATGCAGCGCGCCAGTAAGCGTGCTTGCAGATAAGGTACAAGACCAAATGGAATTTTTGTCTTAAGGAGCGGATGAGAGATTTCGTCCTGCTTTCTTTTTTGATATGCAACTATGACCGTTTTTCTTCCTGCGTCATTCAGGAGCACAGACTCCCCAGGACGAACGTCGAAGTCTGCTGGCTTAATCTGCCTCAGGTTGATAAGACTGAGAGTCAACCGTTCTGCAATCGCGGGGCGAAATTCCTCCATTAAGTCGAGCGCTAACGCGGGGCGTCCGGGTCGCACTGCATGAAGGTAACCGATCTGCGGATCCAGCCCCACGCTTTCGACGGCTGAAATACAGTCATTCGCCAAGAGCGCGTATAGAAAAGACAAAAGAGCATTTACCCGATCCCTCGGCGGACGGCGAGTTCGAAGAGTCAACTTGAAGTCGGTACGCTGCGCAAATATCATGCTGTCAAAAGCCTCGAAATATGCAGCAGTGCCAAGACCCTCACAACCACGAATCTCCTCGATCGAACTAGCGGCGCGAAGTGACTCTATGACTCTGGCTATTTGCTGTGCCGCCCTCCTCAGTATCCTCTCTCCATCCTCCGACTTGCACTCTCGTGCAGCCCTCAGAATGACAGAACGACAGTTCTGGAGTTTTCCGGCTACTATACAGCGGGCAATCCTAGAACAAGTTTCTTTGTCTTCGCTTGCTCTGTACTGCGAGCGTCTCAGCAAGACGTTGCCAGTAGTCGGACCCACAAGTCGGGCTTTGAACCGCCCGTTAATGTCCAGGAGGGTGATATTTCTTCCCTCCTCCGCGCATTTGTGTATCATTAACGGAGAGAGCATGACTCGTCCAAAAATTACCACGTTACCTATGTGGTGGAGAGGCGTCTGAATGATTGGTTTGCCCTCTGCCTCTGCGACCAACGTTTCTCCATCTAGATGCACGTAGGCACCTTGAGTCATTACGAAGAGCGTGTTAAGAAGTTCGCGGCTCACAGATTTCCTCCTCAGGTATCGGAATAAATATGTGATCCATAAATGTCCGCACGGCAGTCGCAAAGTTCGGCACACATGCCTCAACAAGAGAACAGTTCGGACATCGTGCATCGTTCACTGGAGGGGGTAATGTCCCTCCAAGCTGTAAGCGCCGAACATCAACTATTACTTGCTCAGTCTGAGAGCGTAGACACGCATCGAAATGCACCTCGTGCCTACGCCGGGACGAATAGTAGAAGATGGCGCCACTATTAACTGTCACACCGAGCATTTCCTCTAGGCATAGTGCCTGAGCGCATAGTTGGAGATTGTCATGCAGTTTGTTTCGCCGAGAGCCCGACTTGTACTCCACTGGATATATAGTTCCGTCCGAATGAAATTCCACTAGGTCTGCCTTGCCCCGGAGCCCCAGCCTATGTGACCATATTGGCAGTCCGCGCTCTACCCGCATGCCTTCTTCGACTGCATGGGTGTTCTCATCTACACGCTCATGGACACGCGCTCCTCTGAGCGTGTAGATATTCTCATCGAATACGTTTTCGATATATATGAGCGCGAACTGCCTAGGACAGTAACTATAGTGTTCGATTGCCGAAACAAGAACGATTTCTTCTTCGGACCACTCGTGCATGAGATCAGCCTACTAAACGCTCCAAAGTGACTCCTTCAGGGAGACCAGCGCTTTCTAAGGTAATCTCATAGTCTGAGAAAGACCGCGCCGTTTCGACGCCTTGCTTGCGCTGAACCTTGAGCCTATCAAACAGGCGATAGGCATGCTCATTGCCCAAAGGATTGTCGTGTGTGTATATGTACAATCCCCGGATGCTCATGAATCCACGGGCAGCAGAGCGATCAAGGTCCCACATATTCTGAAGTGCTTCCCAGAATAGAGCGAGGTCATCAGGCTGCACGCCCGTATCTTCTGCGAACTTGGGAGAGAAAAATCCCTTTGCTAGATACAGTCCGTAAGGGAGAATCGCCTTGCGTCCCATTTCGGTAACCTTTCCCCTACCACGCTCCCCATCTTCGTCATTCGACACAACCTTGGCGTCCTCTGGTCTGGTGATTGCTACCCGGGTGATGGTTAAATCCAAGGGAACTATTGGATCTATAGAACGAGCGAACGTGAGTTGAAGAGGTCCGCGCACCTGGCCACAATTGACCCCTGTGGTCATGACCGCGCCAAACATACGTACGTCATAGAAGTTATCGCACATCCACCGGCGGGCCTCTTCAATATCCTCCCTAGGCTGCTTAGTCCCCCTGGATTCTATTTGGCACTCTTCGTAAGCCCTTTGGTGCAAATCATTTAGAGCCACACCTTTGTTCTGTATGTAGATTTTGTATCTTCCCTTGTCTCCGTGCTTCAGGTCCACGTAGTCGCGTATTTTCCTTTTCAAACAGACATCCGTTACAAGACCTTGCATAGTCTCAGGATCTACACGTGGCATGTTTCCCGCATCGGGATCCCCGTTTGGATTTCCGTCCTGCACATCGAACAGGATTAGGAAGTCATGCCTTAGTCCGGGATTTGTGATTCTTTCGGTGTTCATTTAGTTTTCCTCCTCTGCATTGTTGATTTCACTTTCTTCTTTAGCCCACCTGTGGACTTTTTGGTGATAGTAACCCAGTGCAAACATTGCCTGTTCTTTCAGAGTTAGTGTCCTTGGGAACTCCTTTAGGTGTGATAGGATTTGTTGCAAATTTTGCTCAATCCTATGGTACACATTGGGCTTGTCTCTGTTGAGGGTATTCATGTGAGCCCGATTCGTTCGAAAGAGGTTCCCGAAGACAGTTGCAGGTGCCGAGGACGCAGCTCCGTAGTAGCGGTCTACTAGGGTTGACTTTGGATTGACCGCTGCTATCTGTGCTACCTCTAGTTCGGCAAGAAGCCTGCCGCATAGGTAACCCGGCGATTCACAAGTAATGTCTAGTTTTTCCATATAGCCCTCCTTTTGGTTGGTGATTTGAGATAGAAGTGCAATTTTGACCAATGCTGCGCGCGGACGGGTAACCTTTTGTTCCGCGCGGTTGCGCAAGATAGCCTGAGCAAGCATCCAATCAGGAAGCGCGTCGCCATAAAGTGCACACCGCACAAGAACACGGGGCACATTGGCAACCATCTGGTCACTTGCCCTCTGATACAACGAAGCCGCAAGCGGATAAACACTTAATGGCTTTTCAGGCTTACCGCTGGAGTCCAGCAGTCTCTGGAGTGTGAACCAACGTGCCAGATTAGACTGTGCTCGCGGTATGGTGGTATGAAGCCAATCACGGACAACAGCTCTTCCGCCCGAGGCAGAGAGCGACAAAGCATAAAAACTTGTCGGCTCGACACTGGCCTCTGCAAAAATACCAGTGCGAAACGACTCTAGTAGTTGTTTCACATCCGACTCGTCAGGTTTGGAGAGTAGCAAGGCCGGATCGAACCCCGTTTCCTCTCTAGTCCAAAATACGAATGCAGTCGGTCCAACAATCAGTTTCTGGTTTTCGGAACGAAGCATTTCGTTGATTGAATTGGTAAAAGCCTCTGCACAAGTTCGGCAGGTTGGAGCGACCAACGAGGCATGCAGATTGTACGACTCAAAAGCGTCTTGATTCGCTGATATCAAGGTGACACCACTTGTCTGGCCACCGGGCAAACCCTTGATCTTCAAAGGGAGCCTTTCCTCTACAGGTCTGCGCTTGCCGCAGATTAAGCACTGCATTACCGCCCCACCTTCAAGCGTGTATGATTCCCAAAACTCGCGTACCGAGGCAAGTTCAACAGGCAAAAGTCCCTCAACCCGAAATGTCAATATGTCGCTCTCCTCCGCATCAGCAGGAAGCAGTGCAGCCTTATCGGGGTAGTTTGTCAGAAAAGCGTGCACCGCTTTTACAGATTGTTCGCCTGTCTCTCTCGCGCAGGAATCAATTAGGTCACAGAACGCCTGATGTCTTTGGGGAGTCTTTGGGTCATCCCCTACTCCGAGAACGTACCTAGCGTCATCCGCGAGGAGTTTTGGTTTGATCTTCGAACTTCGGTTGACATGTGGCATCAACATTTCTTGGCCACGGTCTTTTCCCTTTGTCGCACCTCCGCTGGTGGGCACAAGACCTTTCCCGACCAAGTTCCCTCGATTGTCGAGGTCTATTATCCACCTGACGCGTGTTTTCTGGTACATCGAGGGTGGGGTATTACTCCGGTTCCGGTCAGCGAATTCCACTAGTTTTTGCAGCATCATCTCTAATTCTCCTTTCCATAAACAACCTCCTGAGGAACGCGCAGGATGCCGTTTTCGAGACGAGCGTTGAAAAACTTCGGAGTTTTGGACTCTTCCGAATCATAATCCAGGTCAGCAAGCATGAGACCCAGATCGTCCGTGAGCGGGATTGGTACTTCCGTACCATCCGGCTCTGCAAAGTCACATGCGAACTCGCGGCAGCCAAGGTACGGTCGGTGAAGACACTGCCCTCGCTGTAGCCTGCGCCGGAACTGGTCGCGATATTTTGCATAAGCCGCCTCGCCCGGTTCCTTCGGCACCACATCTGCACGGATTATGTAGGCAACGTCGCGCAGAGCGAGTGTGTGTCTTTGAGCACGATCCTCGTCGGCGAAGTAGCCACCGCCGTTAGTGACCCATCTTCTGGCTGAGTCCTCTGACTGGCGCCTATTAATCTCATTACGCAGGATTGAAAAATGCCGTATTGGCTTTAGGACCCATATCTCCTGGATACGCCACTGAAACTCGGGCTTCCAGAAGATGGCTTCGAGGATTCCCCGAGCGGCAGATGGTGTCATTACAGGATATGTGACACGCTCCACCTTCATTTCTGGGCGAGTAAAGCAAGCAAAGTCGCCCCAGACTTTCACCTGCAATGGCATTGCATTGCTCATAGTATCTCCTCCTTTCAAGCAATTAGATCTGAAGGATCGGCAAAGTACTCCACAATCCCAACCTTCTCATCATAATTTCCAGTCCAAACGTACAAGCCGTCGAAGACTTCGTCGATGCAGCCACTCTTCAAGTATTCGCTAATTTGGCGCCGAAAAACTGCGACTGTGTACGGCTGCAAATCACGCCATTCCTTCCTGGACGCACACCCCTTGGCTTGTAGCCTCTGTAAGAGTTCGCGGGGGCGATCCCCCCAGAGGACAACGACAGGTACGGTGTCTTCATCGATCATCCGGAATCGCTCGGCAACGGTTGCATAGTTAAAACTCTCGCGAAGTTCCATTATCTTCTTCGAATCAGTGTTGCAGTCCTGCCACAGGCGATTGAAATATAGTGCGAATACTTCGGGAGAATTGAGGTCGCACTGACCAGCGCTCAGGATTTTCTGCGCTTCGGCAGTAGCGGTTGCATAGTTTCCCGTCGGGACGTGCCGCTCCTCAGGTTCGAACACAATGACCTGACCCTTCGCTAGCCTACCTTCGCGGTTGCAGCGTCCAGCCACCTGAACGATTCTGTCTAAAGGTCCCATCGCTCTCAATGCAACCGGAAAGTCCAAGTCAATTCCGGCTTCGATGACCTGCGTTGAGACAACTCGGCATGGCTCTCCCGAACTAAGTCGCCGCCGCACCTCCTCAATAACGCTCCTCCGGTGCGCAGGACACATGAGAGTAGATAGATGGAATGTAGAATCGCCTTCCAGAAGGTGGAAGAGTTCTACAGCATCCCTTCGTGAGTTTAGGACGCAGAGCACCTGAGGGTGCTTCATCATTTCATCGGCGACACGTTGCCAATCCCAAGGATTAGGCTCTACATAATATTCGACACGCTTCAGACTTTGAAAGTACTTTTCAGCATTCGGAACTATCTCCCCAACGCTGCATTCGAAGTTGCGCACGTATGGGTTATCCTTGATTGAAAATGTAGGTTGAGTAGCCGTACTGAGGACAAGCGTAACGCCGTAGTTAGTCACGAGTTCTTGCAAGATACTGAGAATTGGGGTAAGCAGGTGGATGGGAAGCGTTTGGACCTCATCAAGCACCAAAACACTGCGTGCAAGGTTGTGTAACTTCCGGCATCGAGAAGATTTATTGGAGAACAGGCTTTCAAACAACTGGACGGTAGTCGTAACGATAATCGGAGCATCCCAGTTCTCAGACGCCAACTGCCACCACTGCACCTGCTCCGATTCATCGTCATCTATGGCAGTCAAATCCATTCCAGAATGGTGCTCCAACACACATGCATCACCAAATATGCCTCTGTAGACATCAGCAGTCTGATCAATTATGCTGGTATAGGGAATAGCGAATATCACCCGCTCAAGGCTGTGCTTGATAGCATGCCGAAGGGCAAACCCCATAGCGGAGCGTGTCTTTCCACCACCAGTAGGCACGGTCAATTTGTATACCCCTTGCGCGCCATTCGCAGCATCAAGACATGTATGGTATATCTCCCGTCTTACCGCATTTACATGTGTCTCCGCACCTTGTGAGCACGTACATAGCAGGTTGTTTTGATCAACCTCGAAACACTGCCATAATTCCTTGGCAGTTAGATTCATTTCGCGACGCTCCTCCCTTGCGTGAGCCTTCGCGTGATCATAATGGGCCTCGGTGTCCAGCCAGTCCGCGTCCACCAGAGCGGAAAAAACCATCCGGATAAAAAACTCCAAAGATAGGCGATCACGAGCATATTCTGGTATTAGGCTCCGGCATGAAACGTCCAAAGTGAGGTCTTTCAGGACATCATTGAACCACCCCTCTTCTCCTACCCCCGATAGTTTGATCTTCGCTTCGGATCGGTTAGTCAAGCCAGTATGATGGCAGGCAGTAACCAGAGAAAGATCTTCCCTTCCAAGTCGGGCAAGGGCAACCCCACTATATATTGCGTGCGGTACTTGCTTTGCCTTTGTAACACCAGCGTGCACCTTCCTAAGATACTCTTGGAATTGAGGGTTTGCCTTGCCAATGTCATGAACCGCACCCACTAATCGGCCGAGTATACCAGCACCAAAAGCCTCGCAGAATTGACCGGTCATGTTTGCCACTGCTCGATGATGGGCTTCAAGGGTCTGCCATGTTCCGTGTTGGTTGGGGCTATGAGCATATAGCGCACTATTTGACAATGAACGTTGCATCAATCCAGGTCCCTCATCAAAAAAATCATCCACAAGGAGAAAGCATAGATTATGATAGCAGGTGACGTTGAAATTTTCGAATCATTTGATGAGAATTTTCGCAATTTCCTCGAGCCGGCTAGTAACCCGCAATGGGTGAAAAAGCATGATAAAGGGGTAACCGGCACAATTCTTGGAAAGTGAGCATCGAACACATAATAATACATCGCAAAATTTAGGTTCTGTCGATGGTCTATGGATGCTCCTTGTGCATTGAGTGTCCACCAAGGCTGCCAAACCTGGGACAGCCGGACTTTCTTTCGTTCGTCGGTACAATATCCTGGGCTGTCGCGCTATTCTGGCCGGTGCCTGGCTCCTTCTCAAGAGTTGAACCGGGTGCAGCATGCCCCATACATCATATTCATGGCGGTCGCATTGTACAGCGAATGAGAGCGTTCTTTCACCCGGCTAGATCAAACACCAACGTGCATACCCGCCTCTTTCCATATCGCCCGATTACTAAATCGCCAGAGCAGCACATCCCACTGCCGCAAACACCGTTTCTACATCTCAATATAAGAAGCGTATGGCTTCAGCCAGTCATTACGGGTTCGCGTCTGCATGCGTTGACACTCTGGCGAGCCACTTCCTAGAATGGAAGTACCAAGCACTACATGCACAGGACCAACCCTATGGGAGCCGTCATATCTGCCAGTAGGAGAACCGACATACCGGCTTTTTACTCCGAATGGTTCATGAACCGCATCAGGGCAGGATATGTCGTATGGCAGAATCCATTCTCACACATCCAATACAAGACGTCCCTGCATCCCGATGACGTCTGGGCAATCGTGTTCTGGTCAAAGAACTACCGCCCACTGCTTCCCCATCTCGATACGCTCGATTCCCTCGGATACCGAATGGTCTTTCATTTTACGATCACAGGTCTGCCAAAGTTGTTTGAACCAAACGTCCCAGACTTATCTGAGGCGATTCATACTGCATCTTACCTTGCTGAGCGCTACGGCTCCGAGGTTGTTCTCTGGCGCTACGACCCGGTGCTTATATCCGACATCACAGGTTGGGAATATCATCTCGCCCGGTTTAGACAAATCGCTGCATCACTCGAAAACGTGACACGTCGTTGCTACTTCAGTTTCCCTGTCCTTTACAAGAAGGTCCGCCGAAATGCGCAAAGACTGCATGCCAAAACTGGCATCGCCATTTATGAGGTACCAAAAGAAAAACGCATCGAACTTGCTTTGGAAATGGCAAACATCGCAGTGCAACATGGAATTGAGATGTACTCATGCTGTGGCGACTACCTAGTTGACGGCCGCATAATGAAAGCCCACTGTGTGGACGCAGAATTATTGAATCGCTTATTTCCAAACTGGATAGGGAAACTCCGCAGGCGACCTACGCGGAAAGAATGTGGTTGCTATGAAAGTGTGGACATCGGCGCATACAACACCTGCGCTCACGGGTGTATATACTGCTATGCAAATGCAAATAAGAACGCCGCACGTCGCGCGTACGAAGAGCACGATCCCAATCAGGACTCCCTCGCGCCACCGCCAACGACACATTACGAATAATGCCAGACGACACCGCTCTGAGACAGGTAAATCAGCGTCTCGCTCGCACCTTATCAGCCGTCTTTCTTATGCCATTCACCATGTCCTCGATTTCACGGTCCGTAAGACGCGGATGCATTGGGATGTTGAATTCTCGTCGGTAGAAAAACTTTTCGTGGACGGGGCAGAGGTTATCGCCATAACCTAGTCTCTTTAGTGCTGTGAAGTGATAAGTAGGCTGGTAATGCAGAATCCCTTGAATCCCCTCCTCACGGTAAAGCACACGCAAGAAGTCATCCCGGCTCGCTCCGAGTTCTTCCTCCTCGATGCACACGGTGTACAAATGGTACACATGCGTACAGTTGGGATCCTCGTACACAGGTGTGACGCCCGGAATCCCACTTATTCCCTCGGTTATTCGGCGTCCGATCTCACGTCGCTTTGCGTTGAGCATGGGAAGTTTCTTCAGTTGAGCGCGCCCCACTGCGGCTTGGACCTCATTCATCCTGTAGTTGCATCCAAACTTACCATTCACGTCCACGATGTTGAAGTGAGAGGGAATCCAATAATCAGTCTGGTTCGGCCAAGGCTCGAGGTTCATGCACCGCAGTTTCTCTATCGCATCTACCAAGTCATCCCGATTTGTCGTAATCATGCCGCCCTCGCCGCATGTTGTCATATTCTTAAGCGAATGAAAACTAAAGCACCCAACGTCGCCAATGCTTCCAGCCTTCCGCCCTTTGTACTCGGCACCAGGTGCATGAGCACAGTCCTCGAGAACAAACAGGTTATATTTGCGAGCAATCTCCATGATCGGGTCCATGTCACACATTTGCCCACCGTAGTGGACAACATAGATCGCTTTCGTCCGCTCGTTGATCTTGTCCTCAATCTGCCCCGGGTCAATGTTAAATGTCCGTGGATCAATATCAGCGAAGACAGGACGCGCGCCTTCCTTGAGGACGACAAGCGATGTGGCAATGAAAGTATTAGGTGTCACAATAACCTCGTCACCAGGACCAATCCCGAATGCCTGAGTCGCCGTGTGCATTGCCGTAGTGCAGTTTGAAACGGCAAACGCATACTTTGTGCCGCACATTTCGGCGAATTCTTTCTGAAACGCGGCCACCTGTGGACCCATCGTAAGTGTATCTTGCTGCATCGCTTCCCACGCAGCGTGCTTTTCCTCCTCATCGTAGATTGAACCAAAGAATGAGTATGGCACCTTCAGGGTAACCCCGTCATCTACCGCATAACTACTAGTGATGCCGCCTTCTGTATCTGCGCCCGTGTATCTCTTTTCCTCCATCTGCCGCCTCCCAACCTAACGCTGTATTCCTAAGTATACCGCAAAGCACGGTCGGCTGTCACGGACTGCCACAACCGGCAAAACAAAAGCAACCCTTGGGACGATAGCGAATTCGTAAAAATGCCTCCGGTAATATTGCTAGTTTTGCGGTTTCGAGTGCATCTCAAGCGAAAACCCCAGCGTGTTGTTGTATAATTTTAGAGCGAGATTAGAGTAAGGAGAAAGACGTGCAGCGGAGAGAGTGTAACTTTCGCTTGATGAGTTTTGCTGCAGCATGTGCACTTGCGCTCATCATTGGTATTGTCCCGTCTGCCTATTGTGATACAGCCGATTGTTCCTGGGTATTCTCCACGCCGGGCAACATGCTTGGGTGGCAAGCGAATAAATACTCAGGCGCCGGCGTATCAGATGGATACTTCCATGGTACCACAACTGCATACGACTCCTCGCTCAAGGGACCCTTTCTGGGATCTACTTGCCCTGCAAGGACTAACCACTACGTACAAATCAAAATGAGGATGTACTATCCTGATTCGCCCACGAACCGCTTCGGTGCTTCGGACGCGTACGTATACTTTACCACCTCTGTCGAGCCCTCATACAGCAGCAGCAAGTCCGTGGCCTTCAAGACATACGGCAACGGCGTCTGGAAAGTATACAATGTTCGTATGGGACATTTGGCGACGTGGACGGGCAATATCCAGCAGTTGAAGATCTACTGCACAAGCGTGACGGGCGCAAGGACCGATATTGAATGGATCAAAATTATGCGTGACACCACCCCTCCGGAATTTGAAGCAGAGAATATGTGGACCTATGAAGACGGTGAGACCACTAATGATGCTACGCCAACCATAAAGGTAAGAAATGCATGGGATCAGGTTTCTGGGATAGACAGAGCTGAGTTCTACCTCAGACCTGGCACGTCCAGTTCGGAAGATGACTGGACGCTTCAAGGCACAGACGCCGATCCGTCGGATGGGTGGCAATTCACATTTCCCTCGCTAGCAGATGGTGTCTATGACCTGGGTGTCAAGATGTATGACAAGTCAGGCAATGCTGCATGCTGGCTTGACGGCGACAACAAGTGGATAGATGACTTGTGTATCAACTCTACAACGCAAACTCGAATTGATGTCCACGCTTCCTTAGTCACGAAGCCGGTTCAGAAAAAGGATATTGGAAATAATTCAAACTGGTTTGAGTGGAACAATAAATATAATCCGGCTACCGCGAGGCTACCAGACTCGTTGGAAACCCTAATTGGTCGAATGGGAATACCCGTCTTCCGGTATCCTGGAGGTTGCTATTCGGATACCTTCTACTGGAAAAAGTCCATTGGTCCACTGGAATCACGCGAAGACCAATACTCAAACGGATGCAATACACAACTGGTGAACAGGGGACCTGCAAAGTTTGGGCTCGATGAGTTCCTACGATTCTGCGAAACAAGAGGAATGGAACCAATGCTCACGGTCAGATTCAGATGGCCGGGGGCACCTGGAGCACCTGGCCTGGATGGCCCCGACCCGTATGCCGAAGCCCTCGCTGATGCTGTTGACCTCGTCGAGTATTGCAATTCGCCAAACGACGGGTCGAATCCGAACGGAGGCACAGACTGGGCGGCTGTTCGAGCAGCAAATGGACATCCAGACCCATATAACGTCAAACTCTTTGAAATCGGTAACGAGCCGTGGGGACCAGACCCGTACGGGAGCCCTGGAAACATTGGACTTGACGGCGCGTCCACGTACTCCGTCGCATTTTTGACTTTTCTGGAACAGATGAAGGCAGTTGATCCAAGCATTGAAGTGAGCGTCACATCCTACGCACAAGCGGACTCACAGTATGACCTGTCCAACCCGTCATGGATGTTCAGCGTCTATGAGCAAACAGGCAGTTTCATAAATCATTCCCAGATTCATCCCTACGTGCCATATAGTTGCTGGCAGACCGACCTCGTCAAGTTATATCAGGAGACAATGGCGGCACCAAGGGCACTGGATGATCTTCTCTGCGTGCAAAGACAAGCAATACGCCAGACAAGTCCAGATAGATACGGTGAGATTAGGCTTCGTCTGACCGAGTGGAACATTAACTACGGTTGGGTTTATGATCCTTCGCAAGGCAGGATCAATCTGCCGCACGCGAAGACTCTTAAGGCTGCGATTGCTGCTGCCGATGCGATTCGTGTATTCTTGGAAAATCAGGACATCGTAGAAAGCGCTGAGTGGTGGAATCTCTATGACTGGGTATACGCTCCGATTGCCGCTGACGATGTCACGGCGAACCCCGTTTACCACACGCTCCGTATTTACAATAAGCACTTTGGTGACGACCTGGTGCAATGTAAGGTTACCGGCTCGCCGACTTTCGATTATGTCCAAACACCCGGAAGCATACTCAAATCCCAGTATGACCTCGCTTATATCACTGCCATTGCATCAATCAGTGATGACCGTGAATCTCTTTATCTGACCGTAATCAATAAGGACCGTGACAATTCACACGCCGCAACCATAAGCCTTTCGGAATTCCTTCCACCTGGCGCCAGTCAGGTAGACGCCGAAATATGGGAACTCAACGGACCAAACGTGGACGACTACCAGCATCCCAATGATGTTGGGATCACTGAGACAGTCGCGACATATCCAGCCTCCTTTACCTACGTGTTCACTGCACATTCTGTCACAAGTTTCAAATTCACCCAGTCGCCTATGTCGGTAGATCACCTGGGTTTTCTTCGATCGCTCGAACCGGGCACACGCGTGCACGTCATGAACAAAGTAGTGACAGGTCTCATAGATTCGAACGCCTTTTATATTCAAGAAGAAGACCAATATGCTGGCATCAGGGTGGTAGCACAAAATACGAATGTCAGGACAGGAAACCGAGCAACAATCGTCGGGCGAGTGAGAATTAACGAGCATCTTGAGCGCTACATTGATGCCGAAGCTATCGAACATGACGATTCCAGCGTCACAATTGAGCCGATCGCTATCGTCCAGAAAAGTTTTGTTGAGCCAACTGTCTCCACGACCGGTCTTCTGGTGTGCGTGTTTGGCTGGACGACCGGAACCTCGGAAAACTACTTTTATGTACACGATGGTTCACAAATTCAGAGCGGGAGCGGGAATGCTGGAGTCAAGGTATATTGTGGTTCGCCACCAGGTGACGGAAAGTTAGTGGTTGTAACAGGGATCCGCTCGCAAGAAATTCAAAACGGAGAGAGTTCGCCCGAACCGGTCATTTACACTCGCACCGCTGGGGATGTAAACGTGATTTTGTAGTTGGGACTTGCTGTTATGGAAACGCATGTCTCCTGCAAATGAGGCTGGTATTCCAAGACGTTCCATCCCTCAGGAAAAAGCGTGGGGCTCTAAAAAGGCAGAACCGCTCATGTAACCAGCGACATGCTGATACGCGACCAAGGAATGTCTCACCAAAGCGGACGGAACTTACGATTATTCCGCGGCGACTTCCTCGAGGACTGCCTCAGGGATATCGAAGTTGGAATAGACCTGCTGGACGTCGTCGTTGTCCTCAAGTTGGTCAACTAAGCGAAGGACTTGGCGAGCCTCTTTGCCATCAACCGTGATCGTACTCTTTGGCAGGCGGGTCAGTTCTGCGGTCGTATACTTGATGCCTGCGGCGGTGATTGCATCACGAACAGCAGCAAAATCATCGGGGGCAGTTATCACCTCGTATGTGTCCCCCTCCGAGCGAATATCCTCTGCACCTGCATCAAGCGCGGCCAGCATCAGAGTATCTTCGTCAACCGAGTCTTTCTGAATCGTAATGATGCCTTTGGGCTCAAACATCCAGGCTACACAGCCGGATTCTCCAAGGCTACCCCCGTTCTTCGAAAAGATCGTGCGAAGTTCCGCGACAGTCCGGTTACGGTTGTCCGTGAGGGTCGACACCATGATCGCTACTCCCCCGGGTCCATATCCCTCGTACATTACCTCTTCGTACTGCGCACCCTCTATTTCACCGGTGCCTCGCTGTATCGCACGCTTAATGTTTTCTTGTGGCATACTCGCTTCACGAGCCTTTTGAATTGCAAGGCGAAGTCGGGTATTTGCCTCAGGATTGCCACCACCCTCGCGGGCTGCGACTATGATCTCCCTGGCAATCTTTGTAAAGATCTTTCCGCGCTCCGCGTCTTGCCTGCCTTTGCGAAGCCTTATATTATGCCACTTTGAATGACCGGACATTCTCCTATCTCACCTCAAACCAATTGGAAACTCCCACGCACAGTATATCACGCCCGGCTAGGTACAGTCAACCAAGCATGATCCTAAGAAACTTAGATGCGCAGTCACTACCTTAATGGGCAATCTACTATGTAGTTCTAGCACGCTTTTTCACACAAATATGAAGGACAACAGGAGTTTGAAAAATAAATAAAGAGAAACCGTGGCTTTACGTCACTTTTGTGTCGGAGCGCTGCTATCCCATGCTGAAACGCAGACAGCGTTACATCTGGCATAATCAACCTAGAGGAGCAACGATATGAGTGAACGGAAAATCAAATGTGCTGTGGTGGGATACGGAGGAGCATTCAAGATGGGGAAGGCACATGCCGACTGGATCAACAATACCGGTCGGATGATCACTGTCGCTGCCTGCGACACAGATCCCTCCCGAATGGTCGAAGCAAAGAATGATTTCCCAGACATCCAGACATACACAAGCATTGATGACCTACTCGCCCAAAGCGACGCTGAGTTAGTTGTAATCGTCACGCCGCACAATACACACGCACCGCTTGCTCTAAAAGCAATAAGTGCGGGAAGGCATGTCGTCCTCGAAAAACCGATGTGCATCACTGTGGCAGAGGCAACTCAGATGATCGAGGCGGCGCGAAAAAAGAAAGTTGTCTTGACTGTATTCCACAATCGCCGACACGACGGCGACTATATGATGACAAAAGAGATCATTGACAAAGGATTAATCGGCGACGTTTTCCATATTGAGGCGTTCATTGGTGGATACAATCATCCCGGCATACGGTGGAGAAGCTACAAAGAAATATCTGGTGGCTGTCTCTACGACTGGGGCGCACACTTCGTAGACTGGATTCTAAACCTTATCCCTGAAAAGATCGAGAATGTTACCGGCTTCTTCCACAAGCGAGTCTGGCTGGACGTCACAAATGAGGATCAGACTCAGGCGATAATCCGCTTTAAGAATGGAGCAATGGCTGATCTTCAGGTGTCAAGCATTGCCCGACTCGGCAAACCAAAGTTCCGAATTCTTGGTACGAAGGGCGCAATTGTAGACGAATGGAAGGGTACGCTTAGATTGGCGACCGCGGTTGAAGGGATTCCAATTGATACCGAGGTAAAATACAAGGAAAGCACCTGGCCTGAGTATTACCAAAACCTGGCTGCTACTCTTCTCGATGGAGCACCACTCGAAGTGACACCTGAATCTGCGCGTCGGGTCATTGGCGTAATCGAGACCGCAGAGAAGTCTGCACGGAGTGGACAGGCTGAGAAAGTTGAATTTGAATAGTGCGCTATCGGAAAAATCTTAGGTCACGGATAACATCATATTATCAATCAAGCGGGTGCGCCCAATCCGTACGGCAAGCAGTACAACTGCATTTGTTGTAATCACTCTTAGGGGTTCGAGAGTTTCAGGGTCGGCTACTCCGACATAGTCAAGTTGTGCCAATGGCTCGGTTCGAATGAATTGCTCAATCTGACGACGGAGTTCGTCACCGTCTCGGACCCCCTGCTCCAAAAGGTCTTTCGCGTAATTCAAAGACCTACACAAGATTAATGCTGCCTTGCGCTCCTCTTGCGTAAGGTACGTGTTACGTGACGACATTGCCAAACCGTCGTCCTCTCGAACCGTGGGCATCGGAACTATATCTATTGGAATGTTTAGGTCACGCACCATTCTCTCGACTACCTTGAGTTGCTGATAATCTTTGCACCCAAAATAGGCTCTATGGGCAGGGACGATGTTGAATAGTTTAAGTACAACAGTTGCAACTCCTTTGAAATGCCCTGGCCTAAACTCTCCCTCCCATCTCTCCGTGACATGTTTGATGTCTACGTAAGAGGAGTAGCCAGCCGGATACATTTCTTCAACAGAGGGATTAAAGATTACGTCAACGCCTACATTTTCCGCCATCCGCACATCTCTGCTCATATCGCGAGGGTACTGTTCGAAGTCCTCGCCAGGACCGAATTGCGTCGGATTCACGAAAATACTCACCACCACAATGTCGTTTTCGCTTCGAGCGCGGCGCATAAGGGACAAGTGTCCCTCATGAAAGAAACCCATTGTCGGCACAAAGCCAACTGACTTTCCTTCGTTTTTAGCAGAGATTACATATTCCTGAGTCTCACGAACCGTGTGTAGTATGAGCATTATTTCGCTGTTCCCAATGGAAAATGGTGTGAACTAGACACATGACGGTCGTCCGGGCAAGAACTACGAACTATGCTCCGGACCCGGAAACTTGCCTGTTTTCACCTCTTCAATGTACGCCTTGAATGCAGCCATCGCTTCATCAAAGAAATGAGCGTACTCCTTCACGTGCTTGAGCCGAAGACCATATAAGCCCAGCATGTCATAAGACACTAGGACTTGTCCGTCGCAGTGTGGTCCGGCTCCAATGCCAATTGTAGGCACCGAAACCATTTTGGTGATTCTTTCTGCCAGGGATGCAGGTACCTTCTCGAGTACAATGGCAAAAACCCCTGCTTTCTCGACCGCTTCCGCCTCTCTCAGTATACGCTCCGCCTCTGCCTCTTCTCGTCCATGTACCCTGGGTCCACCGTATAACGCTGCCGACATAGGCTGCATGCCAAGATGTCCCATTACAGGAATCCCCGCACCCACAATCCGTTCAATCGCCTCAACCACCGGTCCTTCTAACTTAACCGCGATTGTCAGAGCCTCGGTCAATGGCTTGCCTGCTACTACTTTACTCGCTACTGCACCTGCTTCCTTAACAAATCTCGCCGCATTCTCGAGTGCTTGCTGGGGCCCGGACTGAAAACTCATGAAAGGCATGTCCGCGACCACCATGGCTCGATTAACACCTCTCACCACTGCCTTGACGTGGTGGAGCATATCGTCCATTGTAACAGGCAGTGTCGTCTCATATCCTAGTACTACTTGCCCAAGCGAATCACCGACCAGGATGATGTCGACACCTGCTTCGTCAATAAGTTTCGCCATAGAAAAATCGTATGCCGTGAGACAAGTTATCTTCTCACCTCGTTGCTTCATCTGCAGCAAAGTCCGAGTGTTTATTCTTTCAGCCATTGTCTTAACCTCACCAGCCTGGACGAAAAGTGTCGCCTATGACCCAGCCGACAAGCACTATGGGAAACGCAAGGTTGCCGCCCCATAAGAGAACTTGCTTCCAACCAGGCGTGTATATTATAGCCATGAGTACCACCAGAATGAAAGTTGCAAGGAAAACCTTCAAGACAGACTTTGACAAACTTTCCTGGACTGCACCGGCTATCAGGTAAATAACCGCTGCAGCGTAAAAACTAATCATATTTATGACCACCAGAAGCAAGCCGATCGGATATACCATGGGTCGCGTTCCCGAAGCCTGGATAACTGTAAACACAAGTTCGTCGTCAATTCGACCTACCAACTCGTTCACGCTCAGCAAAATCCCGATTATCAGGCTGTCCACCACCAAGACCGTAATCATAGATGAACTCCAGGTACTAATCATTGGCAGGTTCATTTCCAGCCAGCGTACCGGACTCTCGTGCGCACCAACCAGAAGCATCAAAAGCAATCCCGCCGTGGACAGACCTATCAAATTGATGCCAATCTTAAATACAGCACGCTTTTCCTCCATCAGGTGCCCCTCAGATGTCGGTGCACGGCGTCGGGCAAGTCTCCGCAATTGGTTTTCAGCCTCTGAATTCAATGGGTCAAGTTGAAGAACCAACGTATACTCCGCAATGGCTTCGTCCACGCGGCCCTGTAGCCGGTAGACCTCAGCCAACAACATATGTGCACGGACGTTTCTACGATCGAGGTTCAGAACCTCACGGCAAGTGTCAATAACAATTCGAAACTGTGCACGGGCAAACGCCTTTTCCGCTTCGTTCAACAGCGCGCCGACATCAACCACTCGCGCGGTTCGTTGCACCCGCTCAGGTCGTGGCTGCTTGGGCTCAGGCTGCCAACTCGGTCGTGCAGTCTGCTGGCGGAGGATCTCTCTATCCAACATCGCGTCGTATATCACCCGGCGGTCAGGATTTATCAGGCATTCGTATGCCTCATTAATGAGTATAAAGAGACGTTTTGCTTCTTCCTTATCTTCCGCGACGTCGGGATGATAATGACGGACTAATCGCCTGTAAGCTCTCTTTATTTGTTCAGGCGTTGCGTTTCGAGAAACACCCAGTACTTCGTAGTGCGTCTTGTCAATTCGCATCGGCTATCAAAACTGATTGATAATTGTTGAATAACGACTGACGTAGAAGTTAACGACAACCGTCCCAATATACGCTGCGATACCAAGCAGAAGCAGGACACCAAGAACTACGGTCATCTGTGATATGGCTACCTCTGCTTCACCTTCTGCGTATTCCGCCGCTTTTGTAAGCAGGGCATCAATCTCTCCTGATTGCTCACCAGTACGTAGCATATCCATTGCAACTGGCGGCAAAACCCCTGAGCGGGCAAGCGACTCCGAAATAGTCGAACCCTGTCTCACCATCGGGATTGCGCTTTCTATGCGCCTCATCAAGAAGATATTACCGGTGGCTTTTGCGCCGTACGCAAGCGCCTCACCGACTGGAACACCAGCGGCAAACATCGTCGCCACCACTCGATAAAACCTTGATAATGCAAGCATGCGGACGGCACTACCTATCTTTGGAATTTTCAACTTGATCACATCCAGGACATATCTGAAAGGATAGACTGCCGAGAACGTCCTGTAGCCCACCCACACCGCCAGGATTATCAACAGCAAAGGAAGCAAAGTGTGCAATGTCTCTTTCAAATATGCTCTGAATCCGCTGAATATCAGAGTAGGCAATGCCGGTATGAAAATGACAGCCATGACGAGCACTTTTGGGTAAAATGTCGCCACCCGCAGCCTCTGACGAATAGCCTGTTCTCGGTCAAGATAATCGGCAAGGCGACCCAGCGAAACGTCGAGTGTTCCGCTTTCCTCACCTGCGCGAATCAGTGCGATGTGGAGGTCTTGAAAAATCCACGGATAGCACCGCAATGCTTCGCTCAGTCTACTCCCTAGTTTCACGTGATCTGCCGACTCCCGCGCTACCCTGCGCAGACCTCTTCCGCAGCCACCCTGCCTACCGAGCGAATCCAGCGCATGCGTGATCGTCATTCCAGACTTGAGCATCATATGAAGTTGCCGAAAGAAAAATGCAAGTTGCCAAGTATTTGCACCGCCGAACACAGGCTTGAGAATCCGGCGAGAAGCCAAGGCTAGCAAGCCACCAGATGGCAGTGTCGGCGACCCAGCATTTCGAATTTCCAAGATGTAATATCCCATGGCACGAAGTTTGGCAGCCGCTGCCAACTCGTTCTCCGCCTCCAACGTGCCAGTATGATCGCGTCCTGCTTTATCCTTTATGCGGTATACAAAAGTCGCCATATTCTGGTATCACATGTTCTCAAATGTACTTAATACCTTCAGCGTCGTTAGTCCTTCAATGCAATAAAACGCAACTGCAAGGGCAATTATATTAACTATTATGACAAAGTGGACCGCCGCCCGTTCCGCCCTCCCTGCCGAGTTCAGCGCCGCGTCTTCATAGTAAGCGGAAATCCTTTTGAGCGCATCTCCGACCTGACCGCTTTGCTCGCCGACCAACAATGTCCTCTCATCGTCCTTCGTAATGCATCCTGCCGCTGCCATAGCCTGAGTCAAACTTCCGCCGGATCTGAGGATCGCACCTTGCTCCCTCAACCGCCTTGCCATCGCTAGATTCTCAGACACGTTACACGCAGCCTCCCATGCTTGCACGGGTAATACCCCTGCATTCAAAAGTCTGGAGAGCACACGAGCGAAGGACGCAAGCGACCTCTCCCGTTTTGCTTGCCCGATCCAGGGGATGCGTAAGGCAAAGGAATCCCAAAACTCGCGAATTGACGGCGTACTGATCACAGCCTTCAAAATGAAGTACGCCAGAAGCAACAGCACAAATGGAACAACCACATATTTAGTCGTCCATATGAGCCAAGCAATCACGCCGGCGCTAATACCCCGAAACCCCTGTTCCATCAACTTTGGTGCAATGATAGGAAGTGCAGGCGCCAAGCAAAACGTTCCAATGGCATTGATCCACCCCAACCAGATCACCCATCTTCGAAGTCTAGTTGATGCCCTCTGGGCTATTTCATAATCGAGTGCCAGATCGCCTATTATCACCGGCAGAAAACCACCCAACTCGCCCGCTGCAACAACACCAACAATATGTCTCGGGAAAGCCCGAGGGAACTGCAACATCGCTTCGCTCAATTTGTGACCCGCCTGAACTGCCACAGTGAGATGCTCGCAAATCCGTGCCATAATCCGATTGCTGCACTGCTCTCCCGTCTTAGTAATTGCATGATGCAGAGTAACCCCAGCATTAAGAAAAGAAGCAAGGCTGCGGAAAAACACTGCAAGTTCTCTTGGCGGTGGCTTCAGCCGATAAACTGGTCCTATCGGAGTGGACCGAACTGCTTGTTTGACAGGTTGCGCGCCTTGCTTCGAGGTAGTCGTTGGAACTATCAAGTTCACGATATATCCCTGAGATGACAATCGTTGGAGTACCTCGGCTTCAGATCGCGCGTCCATCGCCCCTCGTAGCCTTTTGCCCGATTTATCCGTCACCTCATATCGGAACAACGGCAATTACGACACCTCCGGGAGTCTACATACTCTCTGATGCTTCAATTCTGCAACAACCTCTCCTGGTTTACGCCCATCAGGAAGCATCAACTGCGGGGCAATCTCCGCAAGAGGAATGATCACAAAAGCCCGTCTCATCATCCTTGGGTGGGGAATCTTGAGGTCTGGCATGTCCACTATCAAATCATCAAACAAGAGAATGTCTACGTCAATAATGCGCGGCCCCCACTTCCTCGTTTCCAACCTGCCCATCTGCCGCTCAATCCCTTTTGCAACCTCCAACACTTCTTGCGGCGAAAGAGTGGTTTCAATCTGAACCACAGCATTCACAAAATCCGGCTGGTCAGTAAAATCAGTCGGTTCGGTCAGATACATCGAAGAAACTGCCACAATTTGAATCCCTGACTGTGCTGCGAGTCTTTGCAATGCAGCACGAATATTTGCACCCCTATCACCGAGGTTCGACCCGAGGCTCAGGTACGCGGTCGCCAAAAGTTCTTCGCTCCTCTCGACTGACCTGCTTTGAGGTGGTATAGTATTCAGAAACAAGTGTGCAGACACATTCATTATAGCCAGTTTTGTAGCAAAGGGGAATAGAAAACCACCTGCCTATGCGAAATGTCATTATTGGAACAGCCGGACACGTGGATCACGGCAAGACCATGCTCATCAAAACCTTGACCGGAATTGATACTGACCGGCTAAGGGAAGAGAAGGAGCGCGGCATGACGATTGATCTTGGTTTTGCCGTCCTGAAGTTCCCAAACGGACAACGCGCCGGCATTGTGGATGTACCTGGACACGAACGCTTCCTCAAGAATATGCTTGCCGGGGCAGGCGGGGTTGATGTCGCCTTGATGGTCATTGCTGCCGATGAGTCAGTAATGCCCCAGACCCTCGAGCACCTCGACATTTTAAACCTGCTCGAGGTGAGACACGGTGTGATAGCCGTCACTAAGTCAGACCTTGTGGACAGTGATTGGCTGGAAGTGGTTCGAGAAGACATCCGGACTTGCGTAAGAGGAACATTCCTGGAGAATGCACCAATTGTCTCAGTCTCGTCATTGACCGGCGACGGGATTGCTGATCTGACCACGGCACTTCAGCAAGAATGTGAAAAAGCAGAAGGGCGACCGATAACAGGTGCTTTTCGCCTGCCTATTGACCGAGTGTTCACATTGACAGGTTTTGGTACGGTTGTCACCGGTACCCTGGTTTCCGGCACAGTGAGAATCGGCGACCAAGCGGAAATAATGCCGATGGGGCTCCAAACCCGCGTTCGAACCATCCAAGTGCATGGTTCGAACGTGCAACATGCCGAAGCCGGAACACGGGTTGCAATGAACCTTGCCAATGTTGAGGTTTCTGACATCCGAAGGGGAGCAGTATGTGCGACTCCGGGGTTGCTAAAGCCTTCAAAGTTCCTAGACGTGAGAGTGGTACTCCTCAAGCGTGTTCCTCGCCCACTCATCAATCGCGCACGCATCAGACTGCACATAGGCACGTCCGAAGTGATCGGCAGAATTACTTTGCTTGATAGAGACAGCCTCACACCAGGCGATGAGGCACCCGCCCAGTTTGAGGCAGAGAGTCACATAGCCGCACTGCGTGGTGACCGGTTCGTAATCCGCAGTTACTCACCGATGATGACCATCGGCGGCGGAACAGTGTTGGAACCCACCCCTACAAAGCACAAGCGATTCGACACCCAGGTGATTTCTTTGCTTCAGGCTGGTATTCAAGGGAGTCACCAAGAAGTTGTGGAACAAACTTTGCGAAGGATTCCTGGCGGCGCGACTCCGACTGATCTCGCCAAAGCATGCGGCATTTCAGAAGAAGAACTACTACCAATCCTGAAAGCGATGAAGCACGACGGGCGCATTGTCGAGATTGGTGGCAGCCGATTGTTCCATGTTGACATAATTAGCAGGCACAAATCTGAGTTGAAGCGCGTCCTTGCAGAATTCCATACGCGTCACAGTCTAAAGCCGGGAATGCCAAAAGAAGAATTAAGGAACAGCATCAGCAAAGAACTTGACGTGCGCACGTTCACTTCTCTACTTACCCAGATGCACAATGACGGGGAAGTGGTCATGTCCGATGCATTTGTATCCTTGGCAAACTTCCAACCCTCACTTGGAACAAAGGAGCAAGCCGCGCACGGGCGCATAGTTAGTGAACTCAGGAAAGCTGGACTGAACGCACCTTCGGTTCAGGAATTGCTACACAGCACAGGGCTGCCAATTCCGCAAGCCAAGGATTTGCTTGACCTTTTGATTCGCCGCGGCGAGATAGTCAGAATCGCTGACGATATCTGCCTTCATCGGGACATATTGATGCGCGTCGAACAACAACTGCGGGATTACCTTGGGAAGCACGGCAAGATTACCATTAGCCAGTTCCGAGACCTAGCAGGTACCACTCGGAAGTACGCAGTACCCCTCATGGAATACTTCGATAAGCAGAAAATCACTCGACGTGTCGGCGACGAGCGAGTGCTTGTCAAACCTTAGGCGGGACAAACTCTCTGATCTCAGATTCTGTCTTTGGCGGCTTGAGTCTGCCGTCAATTATTGCTTTGCGAAGTGCTTCCACTTTTTCGAGAACATGCTGAGGAACATCATGCTTTGTGTATCTCATTGGGCTCAAGCCCACACCACCTTCTTTCAAACCGAAGACCCTGCAACCTGGCTGGAAGTTCCCTTGCACCACGGATTTGCACGTCGAGTAAACAGCATTGTCCACACGCTTCATCATGCTCGTAAGTACGCGACCTGGCGAAATGTAATCTTGATCAGCATCTACACCTATGGCATAGAAACCCGGACCTTTTGACCTCGCCGCCTCGATAACGCCCAATCCACACGAGCCAGAAGCATGAAAAACGATGTCTGCTCCACGCCCAAATTGGGAAAGAGCCAATTCCTTTCCTCGCGCCGGGTCATCCCACTTACCCGTATATGCCACCATCACCTGTATTCCAGGTCTCACTGTCATGGCACCCGCTCTGTAGCCACATTCGAACCGCTTGATCAAAGGGACCTCCATGCCACCGACGAAGCCGATCTTGCCTGTCTTGCTCATCATCCCGGCCAGCGCACCCACGAGGAAACACCCTTCTTCCTCTCGAAATTTCAGAGCCAGAGTATTTGACAATTTCGGCGCATCGCCGTCAATGATCACGAACTTCGTACCCGGGTATTTTGGCGCAACCTGTGCAAGGGCATCTTCCATCAGAAAACCGACAGCAAAAATGATGTCATAGCCTTGCTCTGCGAACTTTCGGAGGTTTGGAGCATAGTCCGCCTGTTCTTTGGATTCAAGAAACTTAGTCTGTATGCCAAAGTCCTTGCCTGCCCGCTGAAGCCCAGCCCAGGCCATTGCGTTGAACGACATGTCCCCAATGCCGCCGACGTCAGTCACCACGGCAGCGCGAATCTTGCCGCCTTTTGGCACCTGCTCAGGCTTCGAGCACCCAGCAATCAGCGCAAGGCAGAACGCAATACAGATCGCAGTACATCTATAAATGGTAACCGACACGTTTCCTCTTTTGCGACAGGCCCGATTCACGAACAGCCACAACCCTCCACTGCAAGCCAAAGCCCAGGATGAGGAAGGACTCGCCGCACCACTATACTTCCCACCCTTTGCGATATGCGCGATGGATATATCGGTCTGCCTTCGGACAATTCATTGCGCGCATATTGGCGGAATCCCAATAAATCGGCTCGCCGGTGAGCAGAGCCAAGTTGCCAAGCAAGCACAACTCGGTAAGACCAGAAGCATAGTCGAAGTTCGACATTGCTGGCTGACCACCCTTACAGGCAATTACCCATTCGGCATGGTGTCCTGGGGATCGAGGCAAGGTCGGCGCTGGCTTCTGGAAGCCCTCAAACTTCTCCTTTGGCAGGAGTTCATACCCGCCGCCCCCATCTCCCGGTGCATACATGATGCCTTCCTCGCCAATGATTACAACACCGCTTCCTGGCAACTCCTCTGCTCCAATAATACTTGGGGATGGCTTTAGCCCTCCGTCGTACCACTTCAGTCGTACCGGTGCCATACCATCCCGTGCCGGGAATGTGAACCTAATGATGGACTGCTTCGGGTAGCACTCCTCAGTGATTTCGTTCACAACTTCTGCTTCCACAGAAATCGGATTATCCAGTTTCAACGCCATGTAGACCATGTTCAGTGTGTGGCATCCCATATCACCAAGAGCACCCGTGCCAAAGTCTTTCCATCCTCGCCAATTGAATGGCTGATAGCACGGGTGATAAGGTCGCTTTGGCGCCGGTCCCAGCCACAGGTCCCAGTGCAACTCTGGCGGCACTGGCGGAGTGTCCGTGGGGCGATTGATGCCCTGAGGCCAAATTGGGCGATTTGACCACACATACAATTCTTTTACCTGCCCGATTGCACCAGCCCTGATTACTTCGACACCTTCGCGCAGTTCATTGCTCGCTGTGCCTTGATTGCCCATCTGCGTGGCTACTTTGTACCTTCGGGCAGTCTGTTTCATAAGCCTTGCCTCGTATATCGAGTGGGTGAGAGGCTTTTCGCAATAAACGTGCTTGCCCATTTCCATCGCTCGGATGGAAGCCGCCGCATGATGGTGATCGGGAGTGCTCACAACCACCGCGTCAATTTCTTTGTGCATCTTATCCAACATTTTCCGATAGTCAAAGTAGATTTTCGCGTTTGGGAACTTGTCACCCGGAATCGCTTTCTCATTCACATCACATAAAGCAACAATGTTCTCACTGGAAAAATGGTTTAGGTTGTCGCGCCCCTTGCCTCCTGTCCCAATGATTGCCAAATTAAGTTTCTCATTCGCCTCGTATCCAAAGGCAAGCCGGCTGTCACGCAGGAACAAAAATCCGGCAACCCCTGCGGTTGATGTTTTCAGAAACGTACGCCGATCCATACTAGCCATAATAAACCCTCCATTAAGCCCATTGATAACAGGGCGAACCAATCCACCCTCTCAATAATTATACACATTCCATCCAAACACCTGCGTCGAATCAAACAACATGCCTGGTTGTACTCGACGACAGAGTGCCTGAATGCAACAACCTCCCGTTGACAGTGGCCAACACCGATGGTAGAATTCAAACCGTAACAAATGATATTGAACTCAGCGGAGCGATGTCCGAGTCTGGCCGAAGGAGCACGACTGGAAATCGTGTAGCGGGACACAAATCCCGCTCGTGGGTTCGAATCCCACTCGCTCCGCCATTATTTTCTTGGCAAATTACCTCCAATGCCTGCTTCCCCCAACCACCTATCCAGGATTTACCATCGAGCAGGAAGAATTTCTGACCATGGCATATATAACTGAAAGATAACCGAAAGGTAGGTCGGATAAGTGGAACGCATCTTTGCTTTGCTCCTGGTAACTTTGCTCTCAACCGGTCTGGCAATCGCTCAGCAAGGAGGAGACACCATGCTCAATGCTACCATAAAGGTAAGTCTGGACAAGGTTACCGGCAAAATAGATCCAAACATATATGGGCACTTCACAGAGCACCTGGGCGGTGTCATATACGACGGGATATGGGTGGGTGAGGAGTCCTCGATTCCCAATATTGGCGGTATCCGTAAAGAACTGGTCGAATACATGAAACGGATAAATCCGCCAGTCGTGCGCTGGCCTGGTGGATGCTTTGCAGACAGATATCACTGGATGGATGGTATCGGTCCTCGTGCTACTCGCCCAAGGCGATACGGTCGCTGGAACGATGCATCGGAAAGCAATGCCTTCGGAACGCACGAATTCATCAATTTCTGCCGACTGATTGGCGCGGAGCCATACATCGTAGGCAACGTAGGCACCGGCACACCCGAGGAATTCCAGTCATGGATTGAATATTGCAATGCGCCTACTGGGTCTACTTCGCTGGCTGAACTCAGAGAGAAAAACGGCAGCCGAGAGCCATTCAACGTCAAGTTCTGGGGCGTAGGGAATGAGGCCTGGGGCTGCGGCGGGAATTTCACACCAGAAGATTACTGCACTGAATACCGCAGGTTCACGACCTGGTTACCAGGTTATGGCAAGCCACTCTACCTTATAGCCTGTGGACCTTCTGGGAATGATACTCAATGGACCAGGCGTTTCTTCACAAAGTTCCGAGATTATTCTTCTGTCCCCGTCAACGGCTGGGCACCTCACTATTATTGCGGAACAGCAGGCACTGCAACTTCATTCACTGAAGATCAGTGGTACGAACTGCTTGCTCGCGCAGCAGAAATGGAAAGGTTGGTTCAAGACCAGTGGGAAGCCCTTGCCGAAAAGGATCCTGAGCACCACGTGAAACTTGTCATAGATGAATGGGGCTGCTGGCATCCTCCGGGAACAGAGATAAACAAGACGCACCTTTTCGAGCAGATGAGTACTCTCCGAGATGCCGAGGTTGCAGCGATAACTTTAGACATATTCAACAGGCACTGCGACAAGGTAGCCATGTCGTGCATTGCACAACTCATTAATAACCTGCATTCTCTTTTCCTGGCAGATGGAGCAAAGTTTGTGGCCACACCAAACTTTTATGTATATGAGATGTATAAGGTCCATCAGGGCGCCAATGGAATCAAGATGGACATCGCAACGCCATTGTGCGAGTATATTCTCGGTGCAGAAAAGAAATCATTTCCATGCCTACTTGGTTCTGCTTCAATGAGCGGCAAAACAGTTCACATTTCGATTGTGAACACAAGCGTGCAGCACGAAATCCAGGCAACCATAGATATCGGCAACGCGGTTGTCAAGCATGGCAAGCAGACTGTATTGACACACAGCGATATTCACGCACACAATACCTTCGAAAAACCAAATGAGGTTGTGCCGCGTTCTTCCGTCCTACAAGTCACTGGGAGTAGTTTTGGGCACGTGTTCCCGCCCAAGTCTATATCAATGCTGGAACTAGAATTAGAATAACAATTCGAGGTAAGCCATGATGCTCAGGTGCATTCCCTTGCTATTCCTTTGCCTTACTGCCCATGCCAGACAGCGCGAGTGAACCGACCCCTTCTTTGTTGTTTATTACTGACATTGAGAAGGACGTCTCCGTATCGGCAGACTCACCGGTCCGATCCCATTCGTCCGGAGTCGTCTCATCTATTGAGGTCGAGGAACTAATGGCGGCAGTGTCATGATCAATGAAGCACAACGCAGCCTTAACGATGTTCTGTCCTGTAAAGACTGCGTTGGCTAGATGCTTCAGATTTGCCTACGTAGGGGCCCACGGCGAACCTCTATATATCATTATCCACATGGTCAAGATGGTCAAGATCCTCTGGGTTGCAGGCCTACGGGAACATCTCCATCTCGCCCATGCCGCACGATTCGAGTTTTTAGAACTTAATAAAGTCGTTACCCCTGTGGAAGCCCCGGGCGACCGTAACTATACTAGCCGGGAGCACGAAAGATGTCAGCCCCTATTGCGCCACAGCCTGCTACCATACACAGGACGATACAGACTGCCACAGCTCCAAATACAAAGCGACTTCAGTAATGCTCTTACGGTGAGTTAAACCATCCGCGCTACGATTCCCCTATTCATCATTCTGCTCAGTGCCCACACGTCAGCACATCCAATTCACATTCTTCCTTGCTCCCCCTCTCGAGCTCGATACTATGGCCGCCAGAAACTGCGTTGACCGCCCCCCATTCGTCGCGCTTCGAAGGCGCAGTCATGCGCCTAGAAGTACAGTGCGCCCGACACTACTGAAGTGTTTCGCGGACTGCACGCAAATTGCAACTTTATCCCCAAGAGGTTGAGTCCCATCCCAAGTGTAGGTTTGTTCTCGTAAAAACCCGCCCAAAGTCTGAGCGGTTTTCCCACCTTGAACTCTGCCCCTAGGTTGATGGAAGGCTTGTTGAATGCGTTCGCTAGGTCCGCCGCCAAGAGTACCTTGTCCCCTGGCAATCGGTGCGCGATCCCAATGTTGACGGCCCTGTCACCAAAGGTGCCGGCGCCCCCTGGTTCAATCAGATTGCGTACCATTACCCCTATAGTGGTTGTGGGTGAGACATCTCGCAGGTACCCGACATCGATGCCCAAGCCAGAGTCATCAGTCTCGACAGCAGCAGGGGAATCGTCTACAACGTCATAGTCCGCTGGATTCGTTGGGTCGGGACCCACTAGATTAGCTTTGTACCTAAGAACCTGGCTGAACCCTTTATTCTTCACGGACTTGATCGTCACGCCAATAGCAGCGTCATTCTTAATTCGCTTCGACATGCTGATTCCAATTTCGACCGAACCAGCCCCGGTAATCACACCTGTTGAGGGGACCGTCGGCTCTCCATGCTCGAAATATATTCTTGGTTGCTCAGTATTCGGGTCTATTTCTATATCGGCATTGAGTGTTGCGTTTATAAGAGGAATAACAGTGAGAGCAAAGTTTGGCATGACAAATCCCGAGTTCGCAGAGAAATCGAGCTCAGTCGTACCCTGGCCGAGGTCCTTCAGCAGTTCGAGTCGACTATCATCATCAGTTGGTGGGTCTTCCACAACGTCTTTCCAGTCCAGGCTCGTCTCAATTCTGACCTGCAAATTCAGCGGTTGAAGCTGGAAGTGCGCGACTCTAGACAAACCAGAGGGGTTCCAGTACGGGGCGCTGATATCATCCGCCACCGCCGTAAATGCCCCTCCCATGCCGAGAGCTCGCGCCCCAACGGCAAGTTGTGCGTGCACGGGCACTGCTCCAAGAACTAATGCTGAGATCGCAAAGCACACCACATAAAGTTTACAAGCCTTCATTGCCGTCCTCCTTACATAGTAATTGCTCGCCATCATTCTTATGTAATAAGATAGCGCCAGGTAGATGGTACTACAAGCGCCAATTCATGTCAACATCCGCGCAGGTAGTGTCAAGTTTTTGTGTAAAATTAAAATTCAGTAGGGCAGCATCCCGCAACGTTTGTTGAACACATCAAAAAACGACAAACATGACATGAGCCAGTCATAGCCCGCTTCAACAGCAAATCAAGTCACTGGGAGTAGTTTTGGGCACGTGTTCCCGCCCAAGTCTATATCAATGCTGGAATTAGAATTAGAATAACAATTCGAGGTAAGCCATGATGCTCAGGTGCATTCCCTTGCTATTCTTTTGCCTTGCAACGAACTACGCAGGCGCACAAGACCTAATCCTGCAAGAAAACTTTGTGCACGGGAGAACCGGACCTGGCTGGGAAGTACATTTTTCGCCGGGCAACCAAATCGGATTCGAAGACGGACTAGCCCGCATCCGTGCGCGTCTACACACCTTCGCACATCTTTCACGCCACATTGATACCGACAATATCGCTGTACAAGCAAAGATCAAGCCGTCGTCCCCTGAGGGAATCAGTTGGTGTACGTCCATATTTCTCTTTTGGAACAACGCAAACTGGTGCCAGGCAGGAATGATAAGCGATCCATCAGGCGTGAATCGTTTCTATGCTGCAGAGACACTTGATGGCTTTACCTTCGAAACGTATCTTGAGCCAACAGAATTCTCAAAAGCACACTGGGTGCGCATTGAACTCGGAAGTGATGCCCTGCGATACTGCTTTTCTGACGACGGACGCTCATGGAAATGCTTACGTGTCACCAAGCGACCAAACCAATTTGTAGGACCGCCAGTCAACCTCATTGTCGGCAAGGGCTTCTCAAACGACAAGCCCGAGTACTCGAAGCCTGACCTTGATAATGATTACACCGACCCAGGTCCCTGGGCTGTCTCGGAGGTAAGCGAAATCAAGGTTGAGACCCTCCCTAGTTCAAGACGCACCTTGAGCACTATTGAGCAAAGGGAGATGTTTGAAGCAGGGCTTGACCCGGTGGGGAAAATCGAACTTCAGGGCAAGGCTGACCCAATCTATGAGAAAGTAGCCAACTACTACCCACCCATGAAATATCCAAAGGAGGCAGTCGGCGTTCCCGAACATCCCATTGACATCTGCATAGACCATCTTGGGCGGCTCCAACTCAATTATAATGAGCCACCAGTGGCGTGGATTGAAGTGAATGGCAAACCCATCGCCGATGAGGCACATCCATGGAAGCGACAGGTGGATGAAAACGGACCTATAATTTACCTTACTTGTCAGCGCGACGGGCTCCTTTACAAACAACTAATCTTCGGCTGGTCAGAGGACTTCAGCCCTGACGGGCCGCTTTATGCCTATTTGAGATTGATTGTACAACATGTGCCTGGCACGCCACAGGTAGACATGCCACGAAAGATTGCACTAGCATACGGCGCCGAGGGGAATCATAAGGTGTTCCCGCTTGCAGTTGCAATGTACGCCGGTATCCCTTCGGGCGTAGTATCACTCAAAATGCCTTTTCCCCACCCTGACCGCACAACTGCCATTTCATATGCAGCAATGGAGCAGACATACAATCAAACTATAGACTTTTGGAAGAAGATTACGAAGAACGCTGAAATTTTCCATTGCCCTCTTACTCATGCTTACAAGGTGTGGATAAACTATGCCATGCTCAATGTGGACATAGTAAATGGGTACCCAGAGCCACATGACGGAACCGGTTTCTATGAAGAAATATATGGGTACAGTGCCGCCCTGCATTGTATCGCACTCGACATGTATGGCATGCACGACCGAGCAGAACGATACCTCGACACGCTTATTCACTTCCAACAGCCTGATGGTCTGTATACTCAAAACTTCGGATTACCCGACCAGGGTTGCTTCCTTCTTGCGCTTTCCGAGCATTATAAGTTCACAGGACAAAAAGACTGGCTAAGACGTGTCGCACCGCACATCGTAAAAGCAGGAGATTGGCTGATCCGAAAGCGGGCGGAGGCACCAAAGGAAGGCATTACCAAAGGCCTGATCAAGTTTCGCCCTTACTGTGATTATCCCGAACCCGAAGTCAACTATTTCGCAGACGCATACTGCTGTGTCGGTTTGGAAAGAGCCGCACAAGTCTTGGCTGAAATTGGAATGACCGAAGAAGCCGAACGATTCTCCAAAGAAGCGAAAACGTACAGGCAAGATATTCTTGCGTCCATGGACAAGTCCGCAATTACCCTTGGTGCACAAACCGTGCTTCCACTCGTGCCGGAGACCCATAGGTTACTAAAGTCAAGCGGATATACCGCTGGTGACTACTATGGCTTGGTTGCATCATGCCTTCTGGAGAGCGAGTTTCTGCCGCCATACGACAAGCGCTCCCGATGGATCACTGATTTCCTGGAGCACAAGAATGGACTAATCGCTGGTGTATGCAAATTCCAAACCGGTGGAATTGACCACGCTTACACCTATGGCTATCTGCTGACCGAACTTAAGCGAGGCAATCCGCGAAAGGTCATCCTGGGTCTATATGGAATGCTTGCTTACGGCATGACTCGTGATACTTACTCTGGAGTCGAGTGCACATCAGTCGTCACTGGCACAAACATGTGGACCCTGCCGCACTTGTATTCTGCCACTCAACAACTTCGAACGCTGCGCATGATGTTCATCCGTGAGGATGGCAACGACCTCCGAATTGGTGAAGCAATTCCGCGGAAGTGGCTTGAAGATGGTCAATCTGTAGAAGCAAAAAACGCACCAACCCATTTTGGCAATCTTTCTTTCCGAATCAATTCAATGGCAGATGAAGGTAAAATCGAACTCAATATAATCCCACCGACGCGAAAACCGCCCGCACGGATATTAATCACATTGCGCCATCCCGACATGTTGCCCATCAAGGCACTCATTATTAATGGGAGGAAATCCACAAGTTTTGGCAATGAGGTTATCCAACTAGAAGGTCTGAAAAGACCAGCAAAGATAATCGCACTCTACAAATGAAGGAGCAACAGGTAGTGAAGACTAAGAGACTCACCATCTTGATACTCTCTTTGTGCATTTTTGGAGCGCTGATGCCTGCACACGCCGAAGGATTCAAGATTCGAGGCATAAAAGGCTTGTGGTGGGAGGGCATCGAGAAATACAATCTTGCTCTTCCCTGGCTTGCCCGGCATAATCTCAACTTCCTCATGCTCTGTTACACGTCGTTTCCCGCAAGCGGCACGGATTGGAGAGCGGACTACACAAACGCCGAAAAAGCACAAATAAAGGAACTTGCCCAGCGAGGCAAAGCCCTCGGTGTTGAGATCTGCCTGTCGTTCAACCCTGGTATATGGAGCAACCCTCCCTTAGTGTACTCCAGTGACCAGGACTGCAAACTGGCATTTCAGAAGGTAAGAACGGTGCACGAATTAGGTGTGAGGTGGTTTGCGCTCTGTCTTGACGACATCAACCGTGCGCTTCAACCAGAGGACCAGTCAAGATTCGGCAACCTGGCTGCTGCTCAAGTTTATTTCGTAAACCGCCTGTGGGAGGAAATGAAGGCGCTCAAGCCACGTCCAAGGTTAATCTTTTGCCCAAGCGCGTATACAACCGCTGATATGCGAGAGCACCTAGAGTACACAAAGACAATAGGGAACGGAATCAGCCGAGAAGTGATGATGTTTTGGACGGGGCCTCAGGTCTGCTCGCCTTCAATAACCGCAAGCGATGCTCGACTTGTGGCACAATGGCTAAAACGCAAACCCTTTGTCTGGGACAATTACCCCGTCAATGACATGTTCGCATGGCGTCCACTTCTATCTCCGCTCAAAAATCGGTCTTCCGATTTGAAAGATGCTGTTTGCGGATACATTGCCAATCCTATGAAGCAGTGGCACTTGTCAACAATCCCGCTAACAAGTACTGCGTCATACCTCACTAATCCAGAAAAATACGACGCAGAGAGAGCAAAACAGCAGATTATCGAGTCATATCCCCGCGATCAGCAACGAGCGATTCGCTTGCTCCTCCACCTCTACGGCGATTCGTTCTGGGGTGAGCCGGGGTTTCCTCCCAAGCCCGAGTATGTCAGCCGCGACCAGGCACAAAAAGACCTTCATATCTATCGTGCACTGCGAACCGAACTGATGCGCAATGCGGGACTCTCCGATTTGTGGCTGGACATCCGTGATGCCTTGGAGTCAGACATCACGTTCCTTGAAAAGATAGCAGTCGACCGCAGAGCCACCTCGCCGCTCAAAGCATCAGGAATTGATTTTGAAGGTGGCGCCGCTTCTGTCTTTGGCTGGCTCAAGTACGACAAATTAGTAAATTACGTCTACGCAAAGTCTACAGGCAGAAACGAAATGCACACATCGTTTTATCTCAGTGAGCAATGTCCTAAGGCAATTTTAAGGCTCACAGCACGGAATGACGACTGGCAGACGAACGGCACCATAGAAATTATGCTAGACGACTACCAAGTCTACGCGGGACCGGCAAACTTTCCAAGCAATGCCTTTGAAACAAAGGAGTTCACACTACCGGGTTCGATTTTGAAAGTTGGGGAAAACTTGCTAAGAATCCGGATGACTGAACAACAAGGAGCCCTAGGCATGCCACCGTGGTTCATGGTGTCAGACGTGGAACTGATCCCCCTGTCACCCCAGACGAACTAATCAAATCACACCACGCCCCAGGCTTGATTCAGCGTGTAGTGCTTATGGCTTCGGCACGAGTTTCACTGCATCGGCGAGGACGTTTCCGTCCGCGTTATTGGTAAACGTGATAGAACCACTTCTTCCTTTCTTGAACCAAAAATCGCCAAGGTTTACCCATTGACCGCTCATTGATCGCAGGTCAATTCGCCTTACAAACAGCCCCTGTCCCGACCGTATTTCTACAGGCGCATCCGACGCATGATCATCGGACGGGTCTGGACCGAACCAAGCATAAACAGTGTAAGTACCCTCCCTTGGCACGTTCGGCTTGAATATTGCCACAGCATCTCCATTGCCCTTGAATGCCCAGCGCGTACCAAGGTAATAACCGATTTGCAGATTACTTCCATTAAGCGCATGATGCCATGTACCTTTGAAAGAAACCGAAGGTGGAGAATCAGTGTCGTCAACTACAATCGAACCACTTTCCTCTTTTGGTCGCGCAGGGGGGACCTCCGCAGCGTTGAGACCTGCTTGGAGGATGGCTCTCGCAGGATTTGTGATGTGTTCCGGACCTGCCATTCGATTTCCGACTATGACCGCAGAGCGCGTTTGTCCACGCAGTGCCACCTGCGACCCTTTTGCCATGAAATTACACCCATTTACAAGAACGTCGCCTCCAAAGGTCTCTATCGCAGGCGTACTCAGCCCGCCGCTTGCACCCCACTGAACGAAATTGCAGTTGTTAAAGGAGACTGTCCCTTTTCCCGCAATTCTTGCTATCTGATGAGCAGGTCCCCAGAATGCACAGTTTTGGAACGAAACGACTCCGGTGTGCGTACCCTTGACCACCACCTCGGTTGGCTTGTCACCAAGGAAACTAACGAACTCTCCATTGGTAATAAGCAAACCCGGGAGTTGGGTCTGTTCGACAAGCACAGCAATATTGCAGGCGTCCGCTCCGATTCCTAGGAAGTTACCGTTTGTGGGTCCGTCATCGCTGCTGATAAACCGATAGCCGATTCCGTAGCCAAAGCAGAAGGTGTTCAGTACGTATTCCCAATCAGAGCGCGCAAAAATAAACGCCTCACTCTTCTCAGTCATCCATTTCTGTAGATTTGGATTGTCACCCCATTTCCAAAATGGCCAGAAGTGCACGTTTTCTATCCTGCCAACGTCATAACATTTATCCACGAATATGCCCCGCCGCAGAGGCTGACCATATAAGCCACGGATATAATGTCTGCCGCTCGGTTTCGTGCCAAAATCCACTGCCTGGTAAGGATTCACAAGCAGGCAATCCACGATCGAAGCATTGTCTCCGCCCGAACACGCGATACACCACGGGTAGGGCTTTATCCTGTCAGCGTCCTGATTCGGATAGTAAATTGTTATACCTTTTATGAGCGAGTTCGTCCCGAGAGCGATAAACGGCGAACCTTCTTCGGAACCTTCGCACTCGACCGCAAGGAGCGTCGTTCCTTTAAACTGTGTCCAGGCAGTGGGAATGTTCCAAACACCCTCCAAAGTTGTGTTTGAGGGTATTGTCAGATGACCTTTGATAAGATAGTTGCCTGCTGGCACGCGAACAATAGCACCATTCTCACCCGCAGCATCGAGTGCCGCCTGAAATGCTGCCGTGTCATCTGAAATCCCATCACCTTTTGCTCCGAAATCACGCACATTCAATGTTGATTTCTCCGTTTCACTCTCGGCGCATACTCCCATACCAAGTACCGAGACCGAAAGCAATATTAGCATAAACTTCATTAAAACCCTCCCACGCATAAACATAGTAGCCAGTCTAACCGCTTGCCCCAAAAAACTCATCATTTCTCAAAGCCAAGATGAATTACAAGTTCCGACTACGTTATTAGGTCGTACGCGCTATGACGAAATATGAAGCCGACCAAGCCTCCGTTGCCAGCTTTCGCATAATTGTGATACAAATGCGAAATCATCTCACCTGTGAGATCGCCCAAACTCTACTTTCCGCGGATTTGGTTCTCGAGCGTCCCAAGCCGGCAATTCGGCATGATTGTCCGTCACTCTTGGCGACGGTTGGACCACCTCACGCTCGAGATTCAATCTGGATACTTTTCGCCTTAGTTCGAATGGCAAAATTGTGCAGTCCTGCAAGAATTAATAACCCACCTTGTTATACTCAGACAATTCCCGCTGATTGAACTCTGGACCCCCCTCGCGGTTATTGCTCATATAAACGTGTGGGCGAAGCCCTTTCTCAAGCATCTTCTCAATCGCCTCACCGCAGATCGCCCAGAGAATAGAAATAAAGCCAATTCCAGAAAGAGGTAACACTTTGACGTCCATACCCGAGACATCAAGAGATGCATCACCATAGGGTGCGCATATGTCAATCACAAGGTCGCCAACATCAGCCAACTTCTTGCCAGAGGGGTGCATCGAGGTAACCTGAGATGTATATTCCAGCGACGTTAGTACTATGACCTTTGCTCCTATATCCTGACATGCCATTGCAAGTTCGATGGGAAATCGGTTTCGACCGGAGACGGATCCTACAAGTACGAGATCTCCCGACCGCAATTGGCTTGTACGCACAGCCGTACGGATTTGTTCTAAATCCTCTTCAATGTGCTCCGCCCTTGGTCGGTCTCGCTGACAATCTGCGACAAGATTATCAAGATGCATATTGAAGCCAAATCTCCGAAGCGCCATCAGACCCCCAGCACGACCTGTCACCTCAGACGCCACGCCGTGACCCATGTCTGTGATGAACACCGCACCGCCCGAAGCCCAGGTGTCTGCGATCATTTGCCCAGCCTTCCGGATATTTTCCACCTGCGTGTCTACAATCTTGTCCAACAAACCATGAACCGCCTGAAAGTACCTCTCAGCAAGCATCTTTACCCCCTACCAAGCGACCAAACAACACATAACCCGAACCAATCTATAGTCTGCATCTACTCAGTCCTTTGTCTGCTTATATGCCGTCAGGGTTTTCTCAATTTGCTCAAGGAGCGCTTGCGTCCAGTCGACTCCCATTGCCTTCAAAGCAAGCAGAGCCGCGCCAATGCACGGAGGCACAGATGGTCTGATTGGCCTGAGCCTCGGAGCCATTGCTAGTGCGCGCTCGCAAACACGGTCCCAAAACATTTGGCATCCCTGGGCAACACCACCGGACGCAACGAGAGGATAGTCGCATGACTCGAGCCCTAGATGTTCTATTAAATCCGCCAACACATCAGAAATGTCATCTGCAGCATTCAGTATTATCTCCTGCGCGATTCTATCACCTTGTTCGGCCGCTTCTGCTACTATCTTTGCGACTGACGCAATATCCGCACGGCTTGCTTGCCGGTCGTAATACACCCAATGGAAGATATCCTGCATACTTTCCACGGGCAAATTTTGTGGGATCAAGTATTCGAGGACCGTGCGTCGCCTCGAGCCCCAAGGAGATGCCATCGCTGCACGCAGACCAGCCAGCCCTATCTGATAACCACTCCCATAATCGCCCAAAAGTGGCCCCAAGCCATCCAGTGTCAAAGTCGTTCCGTCTTCCTTTTTTGCTGCGACAAAAGACCCAGTCCCAGAGAGGACAACTATGCCATACGTTTCTAGCGCCGTCGCAAGCCCCCTGGTCAGTTCGCCCGCCGGAACAAATCGCAGACTCGAAAAAGGCAACCGGGATTCATCAAAGACATTAATGTGGAGTCCTGCGACCCAGAGCTCATCAGGGCGATGCTCACCTAGTGCGGCATGCACTGCATTCGAATATGACTCAGTAGCACCACGCTGACCAGCCCAGAAGACTTGCCCGGTTCCCCCACGCCCCCAACCAAGAACAGTACCGGTCTCATCCACAAGCACAGCGTCACTCTTTGTTCCGCCGCCGTCAACACCCATCGCCAGTCTTTTTGTTCCCATTGCAATCCACTCAACACGAATCGTCAACAACTATGTGGACGGAATCATTCATCAAGTGCTCCATGGCGAAGCCCGATTGGCATAGCAGCCGGTTTCCGGCACGTGCTTTCCAACTGCACGTGCCTCCCCTGCGTTGATGCGTCGTGAAATGCATGCATAATGTCCAACACGTGATACGCAAGTTCTCCACTTGCACGGTGCAGCCTCCCGGAACGAAGAGCATAAGCCATGTCGGCTACCCCAATGCCCCGTGCATTCTCGGCGTAGACGTGCGTCAACTGCACTTCATCCCATTCCTTGTCTTGCGCACGCCTGATACGAACCGGCCCACCAAATGAATTCGGGTCTGGAACTGAAAGCGAGCCTTCCGTACCGTATATCTCAATCCTGGGCAGGTTTGCTGCCCAAACATCGAAACTTGTGATGATTGTGCCGATAGCACCGTTTTCAAAGTCCATAATACCTGCCACGTGCGTCGGAACGTCTACCTTTATGACAGTCCCCCTCTTGGGCTCACTGCCAATAACTCGTTCCGGAAATGTGATCCTTGCAGAGCCAGTAACCCGTTTCACAGGACCTATCAGATTGATTAGTGCAGTAAGATAGTACGGCCCCATGTCAAACATTGGACCGCCACCTACTTTATAGTAGAACTCAGGGTCTGGGTGCCAACCTTCATGTCCATGACACATCATAAAGGCAGTAGCCGCAACTGGTTCCCCGATTGCTCCATCGTCGATCAACTTACGGCAGGTCTGAATTCCGGCGCCCATAAAGGTGTCAGGAGCACAGCCAACCAGAAGACCTTTTCTCGCCGCAAGATCCAGTATTTGCCGACCTTCCTCCCGTGTAATGGCAAGAGGCTTCTCATTGTATACAGACTTACCTGACTCCAAAGCAGCCATTGCGATAGATGCATGAGCACCCGGGGTAGTGAGATTTAGTACAATCTCAATCTCCGGGTCGCCAAGCAACTCCTCCACAGTCATCGCTTGACAGCCAAACTCCTCAGACTTCGCCCTGCTCCTTTCAGCGACGAGGTCTGCACATGCCTTGACTTCAATTGCCTCAAGCACAGCAGCGTTTCTGAAATAAATCCCGCTAATGTTGCCACATCCCACAATGCCTATCTTTACTGGTTTGATCGCCACTCCTTTTCCTCCTATCTTGCAGCCCATATAGCGCCACGCTTTATGATCTCAAGAACCTCGGGCACCTCGAAATCTTTTGCAACGTGACCAAGCGACATGTAGAAAACACGCCCCTCACCATACCTGCGCTTCCACACAACGGGCATAACGCATCCTGCAATCCATGGGTAGGTTTCACCACCTACTGTGGTCGTTGCCAACACCTCATTCGACGGATCAACGTGCATGTAGTACTGCTCCGAATGCATCCTGAAGTCACTTAGTTCAGCAACAATCGGATCTTCCGGCTTGATTATGTTGACTTCATAATCAATGATCCCGCCAGGATGCTCGACCCACTGCCCACCAACCATAAACTGATATGCCGTGTTGTTTCTAAACGAATCCCCCATCCCACCATGCCATCCCGCAATTCCAACGCCACTTCGGATTGCGGAAAGGAGACCTTGCTCTTGGGGACCCGTGATTTGTCCCATCGTCCAGCACTGCATGATCAAGTTCAATGACTTCATCTTGTCTTCGTCCAGATAGGAATCAAGTGTGTCGGATATCTCGACTTGGAAGCCACTGGCTTCAAGGACGGGGGCAATGATATCAACGCACTGCCTGGGCTCATGCCCTTCCCATCCACCCCAAACCATTAAGACAGACTTCATATTGTTCCTCCGATTCCTCCTTTATTGCTGGCACACGCCACGCCTGCCAGTTTAGCAAACGCAGGCAACGGGTGCAACACTTAACGCACCCTGCATTTTAGCATCTATGAGTGACAGTCTGCCCACTACCTGAGAGAAAGCAAGTCCTGATTAGAACGCTGGCCCTATGCTCGTTTTGGCTCGATTACAGAAGCAATCGGTCAATCAAAAAGTGAGTCGCCTCGGAGACCGCGCAGACCAACAGATTACTTGCCTGTGCTGACTTACTATTTTCGAAAAAATTTTTGTATATATCTGGAAGCCAACGGCACGGCTGCGACTAACAACAAATGCTTAATTTCGCATAATTAACCGATGCACCTGGCCAGAAAATGTTCGAATTTTGTCTTCCCCAGTAAAGGAATGTGACGAATACCTGGCGAAACCACAAATGACTGTGGCGATCGAGATTTCTTGCCCGACCGCAATAATGCAAGAAAAACAAGGGGAAAACCGTTTTTTCATTCTGTAAGGTGCGTTGCATTTTTGACAATTATGTGGTATGCTTGAGTCGTAATCGTCTGGCTCTTCCCTCGGCCAAGGGCATCCCAGGACCACTACAAAGAGCGGAGAACCACCATGACAAGTTCAGAGGAAGCCCCGTCTAATAACCGGAGTATTGAACCGGCGCCCTCATTCCGCGATGAGGCTTTGCGGCTGATCAATCTGAGCCTCGAAGAGGCGCGCACCCAACATCCTCTGGACATACCGCAGATTTTCAATTTCGACCGACCCAGCATGGGAGATATGGTTCCCATCAAACTATACCGTGCGGTGCGGCTCATAGCATTTCGCGAACTTATGGGTTCCCAGTTATCGTCTGCAGTACTTCAGGTGGCCGGGCAAATGCTAGCCGGGAAACTACGAGTTCGCGGTCTAACGGATGCAATCAATGCAATCGAGGATCTAGGCGTAGGCAAACCCCGCGTCCAAGAACAGTCGGACGAACGGCTGGTGTTAACCCTCGAAGAGTGTGCAACGTGTTCGGGAGCCCCGAATATCGGCGAACCGCTCTGCTACTTCGAGGCTGGGTTCCTGGAAGCAGCATTGAGTGGGAACGGAACGCAATTCACGGTCACGGAAACTCAATGCTGGGGACTCGGCGACAAGATATGCGTTTGGGAGGCAGTACCAACCGGTGAGAAAGCGCCTGCCAATGAACCAATAGAACTCCTTGCAGCACTTGCGGGAAAGGCTGCAGACGCACTTGATAATGCTGTCACTATTACCGAAAGAAGCCGCCTGCTTCGCCGTGCTTACCACGACTTGCTGGAGTCTGAACGCCTGAAACAAGACCTTATTGACATGATCATCCACGACATGAGGACACCATTGGCCGCCTCCATAGGCTCAATGCAAACCCTGGCAGAAACCGCATCAAAGAAACTCGCCCCACAGGAAGATGCGGTGCTTCGCATGGCAATACATTCGGCACAAACTCTTCTCGGAATGATAAATGACTTGCTTGACATAAGGAAATTGGAAGCAAATGCATTGATACTTGAGAAGAGCACAGCGCCGGTTGACGAACTCGTCCAAGAGGCGGTTGATCATGTTGGCATTCTCGCTAAGCGCAAACGTATAAGTCTTGTCTGCGAAATTCCTGTCCACCTTCCCTTGGTAATGGTTGACCGTGACAGAGTCGTCCGCGTGATCACAAATTTGCTGAGCAACGCCGTGCGTCACACGCACTCAGGCGGGATGATAAAGATTGAGGCGAACACACTGCCTGAAGAATCTGCAGTGGTAGTGCACGTAACCGACACAGGCGAAGGAATCCCAAAAGAGTATCTGCCAAGAATCTTCGATAAGTTTGTCCAAGTTGATACCCATGCCTCTCGAAGGAAACTTTCTACCGGTCTAGGTCTCACTTTTTGCAAACTGGTAGTCGAAGCGCATGGTGGGCGCATCTGGGCTGAGAGTGAGCCTGGAAAAGGAAGCACCTTCTCCTTTACCCTCCCTGTTTAGTTAGCGCGTCTTTCGGTCACATAACTGGGCGCACACCAGTATTTTTACCTGTTTTTGCCTCTAGCCATTGACAGGCTATTCCTGAGGTGGTATAGTTGGATGATGCTGTTTGGGTAAGTGCACGGTCGCACGCATCCAAGCACCACTCACCCGCGACTAGCGCGCCAACAAGGTAAACCTTGGGGGTCAAATTAGCGCATCCACAACAGAACAGATCCCACCTAGACAGCCATCACAAAGAAGGAAACTCTTAATCCAGAAACTGGGCAACACCAAGGAGCAGCCTGATAGCATAGTATTACTTGCTTTTTAAGGCTGCCGCTTCCCCAGCAGACAAGGAGGTGAGTGGAGAGACTCTATTCCGTCCGTATCAACTGCAAAAGAAACCTCGAATGCAAAGCAAGGAAAGGTAGAGGAGGTGAAAGAAGTGAGCAGAAGAATGCTTCTGACGAGCATCACATTGCTCATAGTCGTGGTGCTGTGCTCTGCGCTATCGGCTCAGGGGTATCCTGTTTACAATGTCCAGAAGGAAGCTCAACTATATGGCAACCTCAAGCAGGGCGACATACCCGTCTGGGGCAATGTTGCATGCGGACCAACAGCAGCGATCAACTCGTTCGTCTATCTCCAGAACAAGTACCCTACCGTTTATGACAGCAAACTGATTGGAGATGCGGACAACGATGGGATTCCTAATACTTACCAGGACCTGATCGCTGTCGCAAACACGTTGGGTGGTCCTAACTATATGAACACCATTGCCATGAATACCACATGGCATGATGATTTCATCTGGGGCAAGCGCGCGTACATTGAACAGGTCGCTCCAAACGTAACCACCTACGCTGCGCAGGACTTCTGGAACTGGAACAATCCCCAGAGACCCAAACCCGCGTGGGTCCAGCAGGGATATCCTACCTGGGACTTCCTGTACAACGAACTCCTGAACTGCCAAGACGTAGAGATTCTTCTCACTTGGGGGGACGGCGGTCATTATCTGACGCTGACGAGTTTTCACTGGTCAGACCTTGACTGGGACGGTATTATTGACCAGAACGAAAACGCGTGGATCGACTACATTGACCCATGCACAGGAGCATGGGGTCAGACAAACATCTGGCATTCGTTTGTCGGTGGCGGTCAATGGAAGATAGAAACAAACTATTATTCCAGTTGGATCAGCATGGCTGTAAAAGAAAGCCCTGTGCCAGAACCTGGATCACTCCTAGTTCTCGGTTCGGGACTGGCCAGCCTGCTTGGTTTGTTTAGGAAGACCAGGCGCGCCTAGCCGCGCATTCTTAAGACATAAGGAGGCTTGCTCTTCTAGCAGATAATACTGCATGGGCGAGCCTCCTTGCTATTCGTCGGAGATCGTCTCACCGTGGCGCATTGAATCCGATATGTCTCCCATCGCAGAGCGAAACCGTGCAAGCGATTCCCTCGACTTCTCGCCTGTGGCTTCAATTTCAAATCGCCGCACCGAGTCTTCGCATGATATATGCACTTCTAAGTGGTCTGGCGGTAGGAGGTCAGGTATCTTTTCCGCCCATTCAATGACCGTAATCCCAGAACCGTAGAAGTACCCGTCGCAGTCCAAGTCTTCGATTTCTTGCGGCGTGCCGAGACGAAAGAGGTCAAAGTGGTAGAGTGGTATGCGTCCCATGTGCTCATGGATAAGGGTAAAGGTCGGGCTATGGATGAGGTCGCTGACCTGGAGCCCGCGCGCAATTCCTTTGGTCAGCGTTGTCTTGCCAGAGCCGAGTTCCCCAGTCAGAGCAATCACTGTGCCTGGCTGCAAGCCTTCAGCGAGTTGTCTCCCAAGTTCCTCTGTCTCCTCAGGACTGCTTGTATAAACAAACAATCTGGATGCATCTTTCATGATGAAACCTTTGCAGGCTGCCCTCAGTTGCCAGTCGTAGCGTCTGTCCTAACCGGTGGTCCGACTGCAACGACCCTGTCCGAGGGCGCATAGTAGTCGTTCGACACAAGTTCGCGGTCAATCACAATGCCTGCCTGCTTTACTACGCGATACACTTTGACTCTGTACCCGACCCGCCCTGCCTTGCGTTCAACACGTTCACCCGGAGCAAGCCCGTCGTCTAAACGTTCTATTACTCTGTATGGAATCACAGAATATCCCCTGGTCTCAATCTCCACTTGCCGATTTCCTGTCTTCTTGCCAAACAAATTAACTACCACCCGTCCGCTTACAACCTCAGCGGAGATATAAACTGGTGCACCTGTGGTATTTTCAAACTTCAGATCGATCCGCCCATATTCGACCGTCGCATCCCTACCAGGAGGGACATAATGGACAGGCATGCTGTGGTGACTCCTTTGCCTAATCTTCAATCCCGCGAGCAAAGCAGCGTTATACAAGGTCGTAGAGACCTGGCACACTCCGCCGCCAGGACCCTGCCTCACCTCGCCCTCTACAAAGACAGGCGCGAACATGAAGCCTTTCTTTGGCAGGCGCGGACCCACCCGACTATTATAACTGAACACCTCACCAGGCTTAACCAAGCATCCGTCAATTGCCTTACAGGCCAACCTTAGATTGTGCAGCCGGGAGCGCGCAGAACCCGCCGTCGGCGTTGAGTAAGAAGCGAGTAGACCATCTACACCTCGCAGGTCAGCCGCTGTAATGCTAGGTCTGAGTGTCTTTACACGGAGGGCTACCTCATCGCGTCCAGTGTTGACTGCCTGGATAATTGATGACGCGCTGGCTTCTTTCTCAAGCCGACATCCAGGTGTGTCTGGGCGAATACGCACCACACCACCGTGGTAGAGAACTTGCGCATCAACCGCTTCACGATCCAACTCAACTGCAATTTTTTCAAGGCGTTTAAGAAGAACACCTTTGTCGAAGGCATACACCAAGGGCAGATCTCGCCCCCTTTTCCAACATGCCAAAATGTCTGACAAACGCTCGAAAAGGTCCCCGTGCCTTCCCACAGAATACGCTCTGGCGACGGAATCGGTAACGTTAACTGAAACGCCGATATCACGTAATATCACCGGATAAGATCTTGTGCCCGTATTTAGCCTTATTGTTTTGTTGCCAAACTCAGCACTCATGGTCGCCAGGCGCGCCTGTGCTTCGGATTTACTCAGTCCGCCTAGATCCATGCCAGCCATGCGAACACCTGGGTAGATACGTTCGTACCGCAGAACGACGCCACTGATTAGACCAGCACTAAACAACACCAATACCAATCCGGCAAGAATTACGACGAAGGTTTTTCGCATATCCGCTCCGCAAAGAAAAAGACCCTTCAGCCGCTCTCAGCGGAGAAAGGTCTCTCACCTCGACGCTATTCAGTTTATACCAAAAAGCAAACTTTTCTACAAGGAAAGTCTCACCTCGAATGTATGAGTCTCAAGAGCGGTTTACTGCAGACAACTCATCAAAGGCGCCGCCAACTCAGCACCTGCGCTACCACAATTTCTACGTCTCCGCCCGGCATTCCAGGAGGCAAATGTTTAGAAAGTTTAGGCACTTGGTAAATATTCGGCACATTAGTGCCCATGTCGAAGTAACTGGCAACATATGTACCTGCAAATTGGTTCTGTTTTGCACTGATGATTGTGCGCTGTGCGTACCATGCACCCACGCCGTACAACTGGGCTTCACCCGAACCTGTCGCAAAACCGATGTCTCTGCCAGCGATGACGCCCAACGCATCTTCCGTTGGGAAAGTTCCAAGCGGGAGCACACTCCCATGTACTCTCACATCACTTTCCACAAATAGCGTCCCTGTGCCGCGAAAAGTAACTGTTGTACCTTTCCTAGATAAGTCCAATGATCCGTCAATCCGCACGATGCCGGAGATCGTGAGTACTTTCGTGCTTTGATTCCATGAGATGGAGTTGGTACCGTCCGAGTAACTGAATGATGGAACAGTGTCATCAATCTTTGTCACGGGTACCGTCATAGAATTAGCCTGCAGATACGCCCTATAGGTGCTGTATTCAATGCCCGTGTGAGGGTCCACATACGAATCCAGTAGACTTGGAAAAGTTATCCGGTCGCCCAGATCATAACCCTGTGCTGTTCCGTTATCAGAGTAGACATTCGCAGATCCTTTGTTACCTCCCCATCCATCCGACACAAACACTCCGTCTAGCGTCTCCTTTGTCAGATTGCCAAAGACATTTGGGTCACCAGCAGTAGCAGTTCCAGAGAGATTAACTTTTCCATGTTTCACCCTCAATTCAGCGTTAAGGGTGTACACTCTCTCGCCGCTCCACGTTTCTGGCACCAAAGGCGGCACTTTAGCCATAAGAGTCACTGGCATCCCGTTGTAGTTATTGCCGATGTGGGCATTTCCACTGAGGTCACTTGCAAGTTCATGAGCAGTCAGCGGTGGGTCGTATATCCCATTCAGGTTATTGTCCTGGTATGGCTCGGCAGGGCTCCAAAGTCCGTTGCCGTCAGCATCAACGAACGGTTCACCTGAATCATACCGACCATTGTGATTAACGTCCGTATAGGTCTCAGCGTTGTCCCAGCGACCATTGCCGTTTAAGTCTGAGTATGGCTCGCCATCACCTAATATGTGCACCGACCCACGTATGTCCACATTGCCATTAATACCTCTACCTGACTGCCCCACGCCTGCAAAGATGGCGTTGTCCCAGACGCCTACAGAACGGATCTTGATCTTGACCTGAACAGCCTCAGTGACACCCCGATATGTGGCTCTGGAGGTTAATACTGCATATGTATCTAGAAGTGCATCTGGAACAACATCAACTGTGCCGGTTGCGCCGTCAACCAAATCAGACAAGACAGAGGTGATGTCATAGTTTGTCCTAGCCGTGATTATGCCTCCGTTTGTCTCCGCCTCGTTGATGATCACGTTGATCATGTACTCGACGCCAGCCTCCGCCAGGTGGAAAGCCGTGGCGTGCTTCTGGTCTCTATCCGCTCTACTCAGGTTAGTTCCTGAAAGCGTGACATACGCAAGTCCCAATACAGCCACCATCAGGAGCACCATAACTGCCGTCATGAGTGCACTACCCTTTTTTGAATGTACATGGCACAGCAAATACTTCATTATGCTTCAGTCCCTCTTGAGTGTGACCTCCTAGCCATTCCGAAGTTTGACGCTTTGAATGAGAATTCTCGGGTCAATTCCTCCGTGTTCGGGGTCACGTCCTCTTATTTCCAACCTAACCAAAGTGCCAGACGCCGAAGTGTGAAGTGACATGCTGTCAATATTCTTACCCATAAGAGTCTTGCGCCCGCTCACTGTCTTCCAAAGGTAATTGCCAGACGACTCCATACCTGTTTTACCGGAGAGATAATATACCGCGGTAAGTCCTGCAATGTTCTTTATATAGGTCTGGCTCGTGGCATCATAGTATGGAAAAGTAACCGCAAGACGATTGGTCGGACTACCCTCGTTAATAACTTGGGCACGGCAGCCCTCTTGTATATCGAGCACCATCTTTCGCATCGCCAGACTGGCGTAGAGATTCGAGGTAGTACCGCTCGACCCCAACGCCCAGAGTTTTAGTGATGTGGTGAGGATATAAAGGGTAGCCAAAATAGCCAGACTGAGAAGACCTGCCGCGACAAGAGTCTCAATAAGAGTAACACCACTATTCTTTGAATGGAAGATGTTTTTCATATTCATGGTTAGCCGTGATCAGAAATTAGCGTGACCAGGCGCGTGCTTCCATGCACCTTCCGATAGCCGCCCCAGGTAATGGTCACTTCAATTTTTTTGATGCCATCTGCGTATTGAGTCACACTCACCCTTTGGTTGCCCTCGGGGACCTCGCTCAAAGGCGTATCCACTGGGTCACCACAAAGCACATTTGAATAACCAGCCGACCTGAACTGTTCGATCTGCTGCTGGGCTACGTTTGTGGCGTAGGAAATATGAGCAGCCTTGATTCTGGAAACCTGGCTCGTTGGAAAGACTACGGACATTATCAGCGCCGAAAGTGCCAGTATGAATACCACAAACAAGACTTCAATGAGTGTGAAACCACGTTGACCTGGTTTTCCTACTAACCGAATCATTGCATCACCTGGGCTCAAGAGTGTGATCGCCGCCGATACTGCAGGTAGGGTCCGTACTAAGGTCCCCAATGGTATATTCCCCTCCCGCCGGGCAGCGCGGTTCTTTCTTTAAGTAAGCCGGGTACAGATCTTCCATAGTTGGTGTATCCGTGGATTTCTTTTGGTTATCCATCCCCCAGGCCTCTTTGGCATATCTTATTTCACGCAATTGGCTCTGACATGTTCTTGCCTGGGAACGCTGCCTAGCACCTACCCAAGCAGGTACGGCTATCATGAGCAGCAGCCCAATGATTAGGACTACCACCATTATTTCCACAAGGGTAAAACCGTTGCGATTCCCCGCTGGATTCAGTCGTGCGATCATAGATACTCCCCTAGGGCTTTAGATTAGCGGACAAACCCAGGAAGCGGAGATGTGCGGTTCGTGGTCGATGCCGCCCTAAAATCAAACGTATTCCAAACCTAGTAGCAAGGAGGTGGACGGCCTGTATGAAGCCGCCCACCCACACACTTGCCTATAATGCATGAGTTGGAATGCCGCTGTCGCAGGTAGGATCCGTTCCTATTGGTTGCGGATCGTATGTTCCTCCAGACGGACAAACAGGAGTCTTCTTGATATAGTTGTCTGAACCAACGAGCTCTGAAAGCGTAACTGTATCACCTGTCGTCTTCCTGTTGTCCATGGCCCACTGCTCTTTCGCAGCGTCAATCTGCTTCAGGTTGGCCACACAGCTCTTTGCACGCGAGGTTTCCCTCGCCTTGATGAAGTTGGGAACCGCGATGGCGAGCAGGATTCCGATGATTAAGACCACAATCATGATCTCAATCAGTGTGAAGCCTTTCTCACCGCGTCGCATCTTTCTAAATGCCTTCATGTAGTGATACACACCTCCTTAGTGATTTGTCTCAGACCGGTGCCATGCAGACTAAGGCTCACGGCCAAAAGACAGCCTCTTTACGGGAGACACGCAAACTCTCCGCTTCATCAGGGTTATTCCACACCCATCCTTGGCTTTCACACATTAATTTGACCACTGAACCAAGTATTGATTTGTTCTTTACCAATCCTAATTATCGGCTGAATACTCTCTGGCTCTACCGCAGACGACCAATACAAAGAGAATAATGAAGCCCGTCTGCTAGAGAGGACGAATCGGCTAACAAGGTGAGTGCCTTCTTGCTCGTGGTAAGAATCGTGGAATGCTCCGGAGGTTGCACGCTATCCTATGTATGTGCGGAAACACAGGTCTATCGAGATAGCATGCCGCGATCCGACGGCGACCTTCGCAGAGGCGCAGGTTGCGCATCAGGTTGGTCTCAACACGCCGGGATGCTTGCAGTGTCTCAGGCCATTACGGCCAAAATGCGTACGTCTGGACATGTAACAGGATGCCAATGATTGTCCAAAGGCTACCCATCACACACTCACCCAAAATGATTCCGAGGAAGAATGGCACTGCCTGTCTGTATAGCCTGAGTCCTCCATATCTAAGTAGGAGGAACTTTACAAGCCAGGCGATAAACATACAAAACCATAGTTGGTGCATTGACCAACTACTCGACACCGCGTAGCCGACCGGGTGGAAAGGAAACCAAAAGAACCTCATCCGCAGGGAGTTGAGTAAGATGGTCAACGTGAACCCGACAGTGATCGCCCACGCTATGTTCGCGCTCGGCGGAGGGGCACCCGTAAGCCAGGCGTTCAGCCTGTTATAAGGCTCACCCCCAAATATAAGCGGCACTGTCGGAGGTGCTACCTTTGAGGCTGCTCCAACCTGATAGCACACATGGAGTTCAGACCAAAAACTGGCAATGGTCCCGGCAACAACCGCAATAAGAATCGCAAAAAATAGGCGACGATAGTTCATAGAGGCTCGTTCCGCGATCTTGAACCCTTCTAGTTGGAACGGCATCGGGTGGGCACGGTATGCCCTATTGAACCAAAACAACATTGAAAGAACTACCAGGTTCGGCGTCCCAAGTTTTGACGGTCCGATTAGTGAAGGAAGGATTGCGTCCGGTCCAGCAGCGTGGAGATCATGTGCCGGTGGACCCAGTTCAGCCCGCATCCGTGTGATGGCCACCGACATTGCAAAGTAGATGGCAAAGAATGCAAAGATTAGCCACCAGGACATTCCCATACAGCGCACGAAAACTACCAGGATCAACCCACCAATCAATGCACCAATTGCCGCCGTTTCGTACCTAACGGGCTCGCCTTCGTCGTCTAGATCACCCTGCCATGTCCATAAATGAGACAATATTGCCGCAAGATGCTTCCTGCTTGCCCAAAGGGCGAAAAAGAAAATGCCCATGTACGCACCGAACGATTGCTCATTCACATACGGAAACCTGGGTATCTGATTCCAACCTAGTGCGGCGGCTATCACCAGTTGTGCCTTCCAAACCAGGAAGAAAAACCAGGATGAGAAGGAGAGATCCAGGGGTAGTAATGTTCCCAACCCAATACCAAAGGGATAGAAGTGCAGTGGAGTGTAACCTATAGCATTCCAAGGTGGGCTGACAATAAACTCGTTCAGCCTGATCTCCTTTATACGAAGACCCGGAATCGAGGGATAGAGGACGTGTAATCCCTGAAGAAGATCAATCGCAACTGCCAGCCCAATACCAGCCCAAAGCAGTCGGTTGCGGAAAAAAGTAGTCCTTTCGGTCGAAAGATCAATTGGCAACTGTACAAGGGGATAGGTCAATTTCTCGCGCTCTGTCCACTGCTTTCTCAGAAGCACTGTGAGGCAGAGCATCACAAAGACAAGCGTTATAATGAAAATTGTCCACATGCAAACGGGAAGAAGCCATACCATTATAATTTCCCGCCGGTAAAAAGTTGTCGCCCCTTGGTAGAAGCCGTCCAGTGCTTTCTTGTCACTTACGGAAAGCCAGCGGGGTATGTAACCTAGAAATAGACTCGCCCATTTGTTTTCAGGCGTCGCAAACTTGAACGGGTGAGTCATTCCTGGGACAAGAACCTGGATCATATCGTGCCCGGCTAATGCGGAGGCGAGGTTGATCATCACGTAGATTGTCAGGAGTTCGCCCTGAGAAAATGCCCATCGAGGCAGAAATCGCTTCATAAATGCATTGAGGACGACGAGCAATACGAGGAGAAATACCGCATTATAGAATAGCGAAATGGTCGTCGGGTGGCCTGCGTATCTGACTATTTCAGTTACGAATATCCAGTAGTTATTGAAAGGAATGAGGAGAAGCGCCAGCAGAATCGCTCTTATGGTAACTCCTGATGAATACCTCTCATCTCGCTTCTCACCCAATTACGCCCTACCTCCCTGCCACGGTCATCTTAGCGATTTTGAAGGTAGGACTCACCACGCTAGACACGAACCTGATGTCATTGGCTATTTCTTCGATATTAAGCATCATGTCGAGCATGTTTCCTGCAATGGTAACTTCTTCGACTGGGTATGACAGTTCGCCTTCGCTTATCCACATCCCACATGCACCTACAGAAAAGTCGCCCGTGACAATGTTTGCACCCCTACCTATCGTTTCAGTCACGTAAAGACCACTCTTTATTCTCCGGATGATATCCTCCTTGGAAACATTTCCAGGCTGGAGATAGAAATTTGTGGGCGCGACATGCGGTATCCCAGAATAACTGCGTCGCGCATTCCCAGTCGGCTCTGTCTTGTACTTCCGCGCAGACCGCGCATCGTAGAAATACATTTGGAGCACTCCGTCCTCGATTACAACCTTGCGCCGAGTAATTACGCCTTCTCCATCGAAAGCCATGGAACCGACGCCACCCGGCATCAAAGGATCGTCAATTACTCGAACTATTCGAGAGGTAATCTGCTTACCAATTTTCTTCTTCAAAAAAGAGACTCCCTTCCCTACTCTGTCGCCGTCCAGGGCACTGAAGATCGGACCCCACAATTCCTCACCTACGGACTGGTCGAATACGACCGGTACTTTTTGGGTCTTAACCGGTCGTCCGCCCAGTTTTCGGATTGCCCTCCTTGCCGCCTCGCGCCCAATTTCTTCCGGCGCATCTACTTCACCCAAAAAACGTCGGCACGAATACGCTGTTCCTATTTGTCTTCTCCCATTCTCCTCGGCAACCGGTGCACTCCAAACTGACAAACTTGTGCCAGAACTTGAATACGCAATACCTCTTGAGTTCACCAGGTAGCAGGTCCCTACGCCGGAACTGACCTCTGCCCCATAACTGTTTGTCACTTTGGCATCATATTCGAGAGCCGCTTTTTCCGCAGCCCTGGCCATAGCAATCTTCTTCTCAACGGATAAATGTGCTATCGCTGGGTCAAAGAGGCCAAGGTCGCAGGGGGTGCCTTGATCTACGTCCGGGAGCCCACCAAATCGGTCTCGATTCGATGCCTTCGCCAATTGCACTGTCGTCTTGACAAGATCAGCCACTGCCTCTTTCCCAAAATCAGTCGTGCTGGCGAAAGCCATCCGCTTATCTGCAAATATTCGCAGTCCAAGCCCCTTGGTGGAAGCCTGGGTAAGTTGCTCCACCTCCCCCAGCCTCACCAGGACCTCGAAGTCGCTACCCGCCTGCAGATATACTTCTGCCTCGTCTGCTCCTGCGTGGAGCGCCGCTTTTACGATGTCTTGAGCAAATTCAAGATACTCCATACTGACAATTGCAAGCCCACAAAGCATCCAAAGTCTGCTTTATGCTAGGCGCTCGTTCCTCCAACCGTGATTTCTGAAACCTTGACCGTCGGCATACCCAAACCTACCGGCACATGCTGTCCGGCTTTACCACATGTACCCGTTCCTCGGTCAAACCGCAGGTCTGAGCCCACCATCTCTATTTTATTAAGAACCTCAGGACCATTTCCGATAAGCGTTGCATCCCGGATTGGACTTGTGACACGACCACCTTCGATCAGATATCCCTCGGTTACCGTAAACACAAAATTCCCGCTTGTAGTGTCAACCTGCCCGCCGCTGAAGTTTCTCACAAAGATACCGCGTTTGACTGACTTAATGACCTCCTCAGGATCGTACTGACCAGCCTCAAGGAAAAAGTTCGTCATCCTTGGAATCGGAATGCTCTGGTAGTTGTCCCGTCTTCCATTCCCTGTCAGTGGCAAGCCAAGCAAGCCGGCATTCAAGCGATCAGTCATGTACGCCTTAAGCACCCCGTTCTCAATTAATACAGTCCGCTGGCCAGGCGTCCCTTCGTCGTCAATACTAATGGTTCCGCGCATGCACGGGATTGTGCCATCATCAACCAACGTGCAAAGAGGAGAGCTGACTTTGTCGCCTATACGGTCGGCATACACCGAGGTTTTCTTCCGCACTGCATCGGCCTCTAGACCATGTCCCACAGCCTCATGCAAAAGTACTCCGCCCCACCCCCCGTGGATTACTACGGGCATCGTGCCTGCCGGAGCAGGAACCGAATCGAGTTGAACGATTGCAATTCGAGCAGCTTCCCTTGCGATGTCTTCGGGGGAAACTTGCTCGAAGAATTCCATACCAAGTCGTCCGCCCGCACCTTCGAACCCTCCACGTGACTCTTTCCCTTGTTTCGCTAGACAGAATATTGTCATCCGCAGAAGCGGCTGCCTGTCGTACACCCACAAACCCTCTGAGTTCGCTACCATGATCTCAGTGTCATCAAAAACAAGTGCCCCCTGAACCTGCTTAATTCTGTGGTCAAACGCATAGGCCGCCTTATTCGCCCTCTTTAGCAACATAGCCTTGGTCTCGACAGAAACTTCGCTTGGGTCTAGCAACGAGCGATAGAATGAAGGGACATCTTGTCGGCTTACGCGAACTGGTTCCTCCGTTCCTGCACCATCAGCAACTTGCGCAGCAACGCAAGCCGCTTGCAATAGGTTCTCGGTGGCAAAGTCATCACAATATGCATAACCCGTCTTCTCGCCAGATATGACTCGAATGCCGACGCCCTGGGATATACGCACCTGACCAGAGCGAATCTTGCGTTCGTCGAGGGAAATGCTCATATTACTCGAACGCTGCGCATAGACCTCCGCAAAGTCGCCACCTTTTCTCAGTGCCGTCGAGAGTAACCGCTCGATAGACTCCTTTGGAAGCAGAGAGGAAAAATCTGCGTCGGACGAACACTCAAAAGCAGTCAAGTTCGATGGTTCCATTGTTCAAGCCCAGAAGCCACAATCATATGCCGGCTGAATGGTAACAGAAACAACCGAACCGGGTCAAGGAGTAACCCCGTACCGCCGCCAACCCTGGCTATCAAGGTCAAAACCCAAGCACCAGGTCTCTGGACTTATACCGGTTTGCTAGGCATTGGGGTTGAAAAGCCGAAGGAATCTGCCTATTGAATCAGTAATACGGTAGACAAAACGAAATGTGGGATCCTTAAAGACATAATCAAGTTCGAGGCCCTTTTCCCTTAGCAGCCCTTCCTCCCGAAGTCTCTCAATCATTGGGACACCTCCATACAAGCGGAGTTTATTCGTGCACACAACCGGCAGCCTGCCCGCCCCATTTTCGAGCCTCATTTCACGCACAAATTGTATGTTTTCTAGAAGTTCGCCAAACGTCACATATGGATCAAGGAGAATCAAGCCAGCGTAGATGTCAATCCCTAATCTGCGCAACATCTCAATTGCCCTGCGGCTCTGCTCCACCGTGATTCGCTTATTGTAGGTATCCAGTTGTCGCTGGACACCCGACTCTACGCCAAGGAAAACGCGAGTCAGCCCAACTTCTTTGAGTGCCTTCAGGAGGTCTTCGTCTGCTTCATCTACGCGGCATTCGATCGTGAACGTGAAGCCTAGTCTTCGCGATTTCATTTCTTCGATCATATTTAGAATACGCTGCCGGTTTCTTTGCCCAGGCCCAATGAAATTGTCATCCGAAAATACAAACTCGCGTATTCCTGTCTGCGCGATTACCCGCTCGATCTCGTCGAGGATATTACTGGGGCTCCGGTACCTCGGAGCGCGCCCCCCGTGAAGCCCGTAAAAACCATGAATCGAGCAAAAAGCACATCGGTGGTAACACCCACGGCTACCGGAGATCAAAGCCGGCACTTTCGGCGATATGGACGCAAGTTCATCACGTGCGGGGAAGGGTAGCGTGTCCAAATCTTCAATCAAAGGGGGAAGCGGGTTCAGCACAGGTGAGCCATTGTCTAAATATGCAATGCCAGGGACATTGCGGAAATCATGCCCCTCAGAAATCTGCCGAAAAACTTGGCTTGCTGTAAGCTCACCTTCGCCTCGAACCAGAAAGTCAAACTCTGGGCATGCGACAAGGATCTTTTCGGCCATGAACGTGGGAAGATAGCCCCCAGCACAAATAATAGCGTCCTTGCGGTGTCGTCGAACCTCTCGCGCTATGGTGAGTAAATTCTCTCTGTGGACATCGTAAGCAGTGATCCCAATGCAGTCAAACTCCCGCGAAAGGATATCTGAGATTGTATCCTTTAGTTCCTTTCGACGAAGATACGCATCAAACATCTCCACTTCATGTCCATCTCGGCGTAAGACCGCAGTTATATAGCCCATCCCAAGGCTTTCTGTATGCCGAGTTGGCGACTGTTTCCCATCCATTGGTGGACTTACTAGCAATATTTTCATGACTGCTTCTCCCCATTCATTCCCGTTCGCTACCGGCAGACTTCCTCCAAACCAGGAAATTGGTGGTCTGCCAGGTTGCGTCCCATAAGTCACCGCAGGTTCGCGCCAAGCGGGCAGAACAACTACCAGCGCAACCTCGACGAACAATATCAACCGCACTATGCGATCCCTGCAGGCACCGTCCCTGCTTTGGCAGAGTAGACCCTCCTGCGCGAGTTCCTGGACGTGCCACACCCCCACGTGGAAAACAAGTTCCCGACGGAACCAAGAAACTCACTCCATGCGCGCACCATGTGTGTCGCGAAAAGAATTCTTGCATCATGACCTTTGCCGAGCAGAAAAGCACCGACATAACGAATGCACAGGCTTCCCATGCGCTTCATAACAGGGCTTGGTGATCCGATAGCGGCTTGACAACAACAAGGATTTCCGCGCTGCCTCCAATTCCATGAGTTGCCTCGTTGTCCTAGCGGAAGCCTGCGATTCCTCGTATAATTGCACAATAAATAATATTTGCTTGTCTGCCATTCTAGCATAAAATTTAGGGAAAGTGGCAAAAATGGTGATGGGATTTGCAATTTTATGATTGAGACCGAGGCAATGACTTGACAATACCACACTCAAGTGGTATAATAACGTCAGAATCACGTCCCAGGAGGACTTACCATGCGATTAGACAAATTCACGATAAAGGCTCAAGAGGCTGTGATGGAAGCACAAAGTATTGCTGACAAACACAGCCATCAGGAAATCGGCACTGAACACCTTCTGCTCGCCCTGCTAACACAGCAGGAAGGCATCGTTGCACCTACTCTTCAGAAAATCGGTGTGGACCCAAAAACAATTGAGGCGCGGCTCAACACAGCCCTGGAACGTTTGCCAAAGGTCTCTGGTGTTGTTGGGCAGTTGTACATGTCGCCCGGGTTGAGAATAACACTTGAAAAATCATGGGAAGAGGCTCAGCGACTCAAGGACGAGTATGTGAGCACTGAGCACCTGCTTCTTGGAATAGTTGACTCACCTGGCGAAGCAGGCGACTTACTTCGAAGCATGGGGGTGACAAAGGACAAGATTTACCAAGCCTTGGTCGACGTTCGCGGTACGGCAAGGGTGACTGATCAAAATCCCGAAGAAAAATACCAGGCGCTCGAGAGATATGGGCGTGATCTTACTGAGGCGGCTCGTAAGGGCAAACTTGATCCCGTCATTGGACGAGATGATGAGATTCGACGTGTAATCCAGGTTCTATCACGGCGAACCAAAAACAATCCTGTATTAATCGGTGAGCCTGGCGTAGGCAAAACGGCCATCGTAGAAGGGCTTGCCCAGCGCATTGTTTCTGGCGATGTTCCAGAAGGGCTAAAAAACAAGCGCATAATTGCACTGGACATTGGCGGGATGGTGGCAGGGACAAAGTACCGTGGTGAGTTCGAGGACCGCATGAAAGCCGTGCTCCGCGAAGTCGCAGAGGCTGAGGGCGAAGTCATCCTGTTCATTGATGAACTTCATACCGTGGTGGGAGCAGGAGCAGCCGAAGGGGCTGTCGACGCCGCAAACATGCTTAAGCCAATGCTTGCACGCGGAGAACTCCGGTGTGTCGGCGCAACAACCCTGGATGAATACCGAAAGCACATTGAAAAAGATGCTGCACTTGAGCGCAGATTTCAACCAATTCTGGTCTCCGAGCCCAATGTGGACGACACAATTGCCATCCTGAGAGGGTTGAAGGAACGGTATGAAGTCCATCATGGCGTGAAGATAAGCGACTCAGCAATCATAGCGGCTGCTATGCTGTCGAACAGGTACATCACGGATAGGTTTCTGCCTGACAAAGCGATTGATCTGATTGACGAGGCATGTTCGCGGCTCAGGATTGAGATAGACAGCATGCCCACTGAGATTGACGTCATCGAACGCAAGATCCGACAACTTGAGATTGAGCGGGAAGCGCTCAAGAAGGAACGCGATAAAGCAGCCAAGGAGAGACTCCAGAAACTCGAGGAAGAATTAGCGAACTTGCGCGAAGAATCTGCGGCGATGAAGGCTCATTGGCAGAAGGAAAAGGAAGTCGTTCAACAAATCCAGCAGATTAAGCAACAAATAGAACAGGCTCGAACGGAACTTCAAGCGGCAGAACGTGATGCTGACTTGCAAAGGGCTGCTGAACTCAGGTATGGCGTGATACTCAACCTGGAAAAGCAACTGGAAGAGCAGACCGCCCGATTGGCTGAAATTCAAAAGGACCGCAAGATGCTCAAGGAGGAGGTTGACGAAGAGGATATCGCAGAGGTCGTGAGCAAATGGACCGGCATTCCAGTGTCAAGGATGCTGGAAAGCGAGATGCAAAAACTTATACACATGGAGGAGAGACTCAAGCAACGCGTCGTCGGACAAGATGAGGCTGTGGAGGCTGTCTCGAATGCTGTAAGAAGGGCACGCGCAGGATTGCAGGATCCAAACAGACCAATTGGGAGTTTCATCTTCCTCGGCCCAACAGGAGTCGGCAAAACCGAACTAGCCAGGGCATTAGCCGAGTTTCTCTTCGACGACGAGAAGGCTATGATCCGACTCGATATGTCTGAGTACATGGAGAAGCATTCGGTCGCGCGTATGATTGGTGCCCCGCCTGGGTACGTGGGGTACGAGGAGGGGGGCCAACTGACCGAGTTGGTCCGCAGACGCCCGTACAGCGTGGTCCTATTCGATGAAATCGAGAAGGCGCACCCGGACGTATTCAACGTTCTTCTCCAAATACTCGATGAGGGACGCCTGACGGACGGACAGGGGCGGACTGTTGACTTCAAGAATACCGTAGTGATCATGACGTCCAACGTTGGCTCCGCGTACATATATGAACATACGCTCGGATTCCGCAGAGTATGCTCAGCAACCGACGAGACGGAGTTCAAGAAAAATGTGATGGATGCTCTGCGACAACAGTTCCGACCGGAGTTTCTAAACCGTGTGGACGAGATCATAGTATTCAAGGCGCTTTCCAAGGAAGACATCAAGCAAATCGTGGAGATACAGGTGGAGCAACTTAAGAAGAGACTGGAAGATCGAAAACTGACCATAGAATTAACGGACTCGGCAAAGGAGGCACTTGCAGAAGAAGGATTCGATCCGGTCTATGGAGCACGTCCACTCAAACGAACTATCCAGCGGCGGATTCAGGATCCGCTTGCGATGAAGATACTTGCTGGCGAAATCCACGAAGGGGATACCGTAAGAGTAGACTATGCCGGCGGCGAATTTACTTTCACACCAATCGTGGAGGCAGAACTGGTGAGTTAAGGCTCGATATAGACTCAGCAAAACGAAGGGGTGGGTACCTAACCCGCCCCTTTTCTTTTGAGCCACGTAAACTATTGCGACAACACGCGTTCCAATGATGCGATTCCACCTCCGATATCCTTGGACAATGGTTATGCCCAGCGTACACATGGTGTCTGGCAGGTTATGAGACTTTGGAGAGTTCTGTGATCGGCAGTCTAGATGATCAACTAATTCGTTATTCGTCTCACTCCCGTTTTTGCATGATCCGGTTTTCAGGCGGTAGACCATTCTCCCAAAAAGCGAGTAGCCGATGGAAAAACTTTGGCACATCGAATGAAAGAATGAAAGACATCGCGCACCTTACTCACATCGAGTTCTTGTTTGTCCGTCCGCCAACGAATGAATGCTGGCAAGAATATGCTGAGCACCCCATGGGCAATGTTGGCAACGATTTCTCTTCTATCCGCATGTTGTCGTCGGCATCAGGTCACGTTATAATTGCAGTGGTGTCCCATAAACACGCCGAAACATGTTAAGCATAGACTTCGAAGCACACAATCGGGAAGTGAAAGAGGTCTGGGAGGCTTATAACGCCGGTAGCCCAACGCGCGTTCCGATGGTGCTGGGTATAAACGTGCGCTATTGGCTCTTTACCCCATGGCTCAACCCAAAAGGTATCAAGTTCAAAGACTATTCAGAAGACCCCGACCTCATGCTCGAAACCCAACTTGACTTCCAGCACTACGCACGCCACAATTTGATTTGCGACACAGAAATGGGCATGCCGAAGGACGCTTGGCCTGCAGTAACAGTAGATTTCCAAAACACTTATGAGGCATCCTGGTTTGGCTGTCCGCTTTGCTACTACGAGGGACAAGTCGCGGACACAATTCCGATTTTGACCAACGACCGAAAGCATGCCCTCTTCGATAAAGGAATCCCAGACCCGTTTCATGATGGCTCGATGGCCACGAACCTCCGCTACTTCGAACACCTCAGCCGGAAGATCAAGAACTACACTTTCATGGGGCTTCCTGTGGCGGGTGTTAACCCGTGTGGGCTGGGCACTGATGGCCCATTTACTGTTGCGACGAAACTCCGCGGGGCAACCGAGATTTGCCTCGATATCTACGAGGACCCTGCCTACGTGCATCAACTAATGGACTACATCACCGAAGCCACCATTGTTCGGATCAAGGCATGGCGTCAAATGCTAGGACATGATCCCAGACCGCAGTGCTGGGGCTTCGCTGACGACAGTATCCAGTTACTCTCCTGCGACGCCTACCGTGAGTTCGTGCTTCCATACCATAAGCGTCTGATATCCGATCTTGCGGGTCCCGGACCGCACAGCATCCACCTCTGCGGAGACGCTACAAGACACTTCACCACCATTCGAGACGAACTTAATGTCACGACGTTCGATACTGGGTTTCCAGTCGATTTCGGTTGGCTCAGGAGACAACTCGGACCCGATGTCCAAATCAACGGCGGTCCGCCTGTTCAATTCCTCCTCCACGTAAGCCCGGCTGAGGTGCGCAATGCGGTTCAAGCAATTATGTCGAGTGGTATTCTCGAAGGTCGGAAATTCGTTCTCCGTGAAGGAAACAACCTTGCCCCCGGAACACCGGAAGAGAATGTTCTCGCGATGTACGAAGCTTGCCGCGAATTCGGCAGATTCCACTCTGATTAACCGATCACCACAGGCACAAATCGAAAATGCCCAGGGTGATAAGCACCGAATTTATTGACTCACTCACCAAGATTCTCAAAGAAACGAGCAATTTCGTCACGTGAGAATACGGGTAGGTCTCGAAGACCTTTTGACGTGCGGATTTTCAAACCATAATTCTTTGGCATCATCCTGCCAATAACAGCGGCATTTATCCCCTCATTCCTAAACGCTTCAAGCAAGGCGGGCGTGTCAGATGGAGATACTGAAATAATAAGACAGCCTGACGCAATTAAGCCCAACGGGTCCAGCCTGAACGCCCGACAGATAGACTGCGTCTCCCGCAATATGGGTACTTTCTGCATGTCTACTTCAAGTCCAAGGTTGGAGGCTATGGAGAGTTCCATTAATCCAGTCGCCAACCCACCTTCCGTAGGGTCGTGCATGGCGTGAACATGTGCTGTCTGCATGGCGATCCGTGCGTCCTTAAGAACGCTTATCCCAGGATTGAATAGCAGGTCTGCCGAGCGACGGAGATATTTTTCCGTAAACCACCTCTCTCGAAGCCGGTCATGAGCTTCACGGGCAAGAAGGGCAGTCCCCTCAATTGCTATGCCCTTTGTCAAAACTATGTCGTCTCCTTCGCAAGCGCCAGCCGCCGTCACCAGTCTAGAAGATTCAGCCTCCCCAAGCATGCAACCAATTATTATAGGACGCTGAAGGTCAGCCGTAACCTCAGTGTGCCCACCAACTAAACTTACACCCAACTCACCACACGCTGAAAGAATTTGATCGAAGATGTTTTCAGCATCGCTTTGGCTCATGCTTGTTGGCAGCAGAACCGTGGTCATCAACCATTTAGGGACTGCTCCCATTACAGCCACGTCATTTGCATTGACATTGACAGCGTACCATCCGATCAGGTCAGCCGCAAAGGTTATAGGATCGGTTTTGGCGACCAATAATCTCTCGCCATAGTCAATTACCGCCGCATCGAGACCAACACCGGGTCCGACTATCACCCTATCGTCTAGATTGACCTTCGCGAGCATGTCAGCCAGGAACTTATGCGGCAATTTGCCTATCTCCATCATGATGAAAACGCCACTGCCAGTGGACGGCACCTCAATCAGCCACCAGAGGTAACCACCGGCAGCACATACACACTCCTTTCATTTTTCCGACGGAACGATAATGCCCCGCATTATGATATTCTGGCAGAAAATAAACACTAGCAGAGTCGGAATCGCTGCCAGGACGAGTCCTGCATAGACAAGAAACTGTGGCGCCCATATCTGCATTTGATATAGCCAGACCATGAGCGTCCACATTTTGGGGTTCTGCAAAACTAAGAAAGCCCACATAAAAGAACCGTAGGCTGTAGTAAATGCCCCCAGCGCAATTACTGCAAGGACAGGCTTCGATAACTGAATCGTGATCTTCCGATACATTTGCATCTCAGTCGCCCCATCCATTATCGCCGCCTCATAGAGTTCCCTTGGCAGGCTATCAAAAAAGCCTTTGAGGAGGAAGATTGAGTAGCCGTTTGCAAGCCCAGGCAAAATGATTGCCCAATATGTTCCCAATAGGTGAAGTTGCTTAATTAGCAAGAAACTGGGAATTGCACTTACCTCCGCCGGGAAAGCCATTGTTGCGAGCAGGAAGAGCAATATCTTATATGTGGAACGCAAGTTGAATCTGGAAAGCGCATATGCGCACAGAGGATTTACGGTAAGAGTGACCAGCACGATCGCGGCACAGAGGATGGCCGTATTGAGTAGCGCACGCCCGTGTAGGAGGACGTAATCAATCACTTCCCGGTAATTGCGAATTGCAAACTCCCATCGAATATCGCGGGCATTCTCCCGAAGGTCAGTTAGGTCTGTTTCCGCATACGGAGGAGCAACGTCCAGAAACGAGGCAAACCGCGTGCCTAGTGCGCTGTTCATCCGCTCGATCGTTCCAAACTTTCTTTCCAGGTGCTCCCTAAAGAGAATCTCCGGGGTTCTTAGTTCCACCATCTCTATAGGCACAGCGTTTTCCAAAAATTCTATCCAGTCAACCAGCGGAATCCCCGATTCCGGAGGACTTTCGGGCAGTGTTACTTCGCCAAAGGACTTCACAGATGCTTTGTAGGCCTTGTTGAACGCTTCGATGGAGTTGTACTTTTCCCTCAGGAATGCCTGAAAACTCGGTGTTGCGCGCCGATTCAGCCGAATGAAATGCACTGGACACTCTTTTCTGACGTAAGCCTCCCACTCATCTGCCATTTGATCTTTGGGCACATGAGCAGGTAGATGTATATCCGACCGCCTACAATACTTTGAGCCTAGCGCCGTATTGATTGACTTGATATCCCCGTATCTTAATCTGAGATACTCCTGAAACAAGCCGTCAACAGGCACAGTCATAAGGTACCGCTTCGGCTGAGCAACTTTGAATTTCAGAAACTCTCGATACTTTTCCGTTCGTTCAGGAGTGAAATTCCTCTGGGACCAGTCCTCAATAGGCATGGGGACTTCCATCCAAGACTCATTCGCCTCGGTGTACGTCTCATTCAGTTTTTCCAGGTCACCACCAAACTTTGTTTTGAGGAAATTCCGATATTTATAGACCATTTCTGGCGTGATTCTGGACAAAGAGAAAGAGTTCGACAGCATCATTCGATCAGTAGGGAGCGAGTCCTTGAACTGACGCCACTCCCGCACGAACTTAACCCTGACGTGCTTGGGTGGCTTTAACTCCTCAAACGTAGCAAGTTCGGTACCGACCCAGGCATTGTATTTGACAATTTCCTCACCGTATTTAGCCTCAACGTATTTACGGTAAAGTTCATCTTCTGAGTAGAAAAAACGAGGGATTAGCCGAAACTGATTTTGATCTACCGGGCTTGTAAACGAGGTAGACACCATTAGCAGGAAAGGATAAACCATGGTAGCAGCACCCAGAGTGAGAACTATATAGAGTCCCGCAATGAGTGCTCTAATCTTTCGCTGTTTTCTACCAACAACCGTGATTATAGGCATCGCCTAAAACCTCAAACACTCAGCCAACCCGACCGAAGAGAGTCTGTTTCATCTATCGGCTCAAGACGTCAAACCCCGGCAGTCTTGAATTGCAAGCGTGAGAGTATCCTCAACTGGAACACCGTAAACCCAACAAGGAACGATCCAAGCAGCCATGCCATTGCCACCGCATAGCCAAACTTCAAATAAAGAAATGCGTTGTACCAAATTTCCAAGCCAGCAACGTGCGTCGCATACATCGGACCCCCGCCCGTCATCACGAATATGAAATCAAATGACCGGAAGGCGTGGATGAATGCACCCACGAAGTTTATGATGATTAGCGGGCGCAAATAGGGAATCGTGATGTGCCTAATCTTTTGTATAACCCCTGCGCCATCAAGGTCAGCGGCTTCATACACGTCTTCAGGGACGCTCTTCAATGCGGCAAGGTATATAATGCAACCCGGTCCCACGTGTGCCCAAATGATTGGTAGAACGACACACAGCATCGCCAGCCGTGGGTCCTGGAGCCACGTCTGCGGCTCAAACAATGGAATCCTCATGGGAACGTGAAGCAATGACAATAATGAGTTCATACGAACAAGTACCAAATCGTTGAACCCAAGAAGTAGCCTGTTGAGCAACCCGGCTGGGCTTGGATTGTAGAAAAACTTCCACAAGAACATTATTACCAAGCCAGTTGTTACAGCAGGCAGGTAGTAAAGCGTTCGGTACAGCATCTTGAACCTGGGAACCTCGTGCAACATGAGCGCGAGTACTATTGGGCTGAAAAAACCAAGTCCGAGGGACAGAAGCATAAACTGAAAACTGTTCCAGAATGACTTCCAAACCTGTGGCGTAAAAAGCACTTCACTAAAATTCCCAAGCCCCACCCACTTACTGCCTGCGACAATCTTGTAGTCCTGAAACGCCATTATCGAACCTCTGAGCAATGGGTAATAAGCCCAGAGCGCGACAGAAGCCAACGCAGGAGCCATTAGCATGAAAGCAAAGACACTCCGTCGCACACTTGTCCAGTAGGACCTTCGTCCTTTTTTCACGTCCATAACTGGCGACTCGTAATCTCGAGAAAAACTCCGGATAACGAATCTGAATACTAGGAAAAAGAGTGTAAAAAGTAGCAGGACAACAACCAGAGCAACCCGGCGACGGACAGCCAAAATCCTCGGGTCTACAATCCCCATAAGTTTCTCGTTGCAATGCGCAACCGCTTTGTCTAGAAGATTCTTGTAATCTGTGCGATCACTCAGCCATACCGCGTCCAAAGGAGGCGTCATTTCCTGATAAATATTCTCACAATTTCTTCCGTATGGCTCTGGGCGCCCAGAACGCAAGGCCTCTTCAAGCGTCTCATTCCAACCTTTTGGAACTTCTTTGAGATACTGAGAATACCCGAACCGCTTAAGGTATTTGGGAGCGATGAACCGGGCATACCCCGACTCAACATAGACTTTACATCTGATACGGGCAGCTTCCTCACTCGCCCAAAATTTTATATATTCCCATGCTGCGTCACGCACCCGCTTGTCTTTCACGGTGGCATTTATGCCCATCATGGCACAATTCAGTTCGTTCCCGCGCTTGCCCGTTGGTCCATATGGAACAGGCGCAATGCCTATCAAATTCGGGTTTACATTGGAGATCATCTGATCGTTTATGTAGCCGAACACCATACCGATTTTGCCAAGTTGCCACAATTTGCCATAGTCAGTGTCTCGGTAGGCAACACCTCGATAGGTCTTACCGTTCCTTTGCCAGCGTGCTCGCCCGAGTTTTTGATAGAACTTGAGAGCGGTGACTGCGGCATCATCATTGAACACAGCGCGCCAATTGCCGTCTTTGTCCTGCGCCACCGCTTCACCGCCCGCTGACCACAAGAGATCTATGAACCACCAGGATGCATGCGGACCTGCGAATAGTGCCATCCCGTACTGACCCTTCTCCGGAATCGTAAGTTTTTTGGCATACTCGAAAAGTTCGTCCCAATTACGAGGTGGTCTCTCGGGGTCTAAACCCGCTGCGCGGAAAAGATCTTTCCGGTACTGAAGGGTCATTACATAAGTCTGGTAAGGGATTGCCCATACGTGGCCATCCCGCTTGATCACTTGCCAGACTGGCGGGTATATCCACTCATCCAGATCTTCTTCCTTCGCCCACTCCTTCACGTATTCGTCTAGTGGATATAGAAACTTCTGTTGAATATAACTATCTGAGATTCGGAAGTTAACATACAAAACGTCTGGGGCGACCCCGCCTGCCATGGCGAGGAGGGGCCCCACCTCCATGTCCAATCCAGGCGCAGAAAGCCCACGAAAACCCTCCAGTTTGATATTTGGGTGCAACTCCATGAAGCGCTGGACTATTGCCCAGTTTGCCTTGTCGGGTACACTGCGTGCATCTTTCAAAGGAAGGCGGTGCACCCTCAGCACAATCTGTTCTTTCGAAACTGGTGATGCAAATGCACTGCAGACTGTCACGCAGATCGGCAGGGCAATCAGCAGAATTCTCAAAAGAGACGAGTATTTTACGCGCGGTTTAAGTTTGACGTTCAAACTGCTAAGGGGCATTCCATGCGCAACCAACCATTGGATTCTCTTCTTTGTCTAGTACTTAAGCAAAACGCCTAGCGTTTCCTGCGGGCGCGAAAGGACCTGCTCATAAGCCTCTGCGGCTTTCTCGACCGGATACTCATGAGTGATTAGATCATCCACTCGAATGCGTCGTTCAGCGAGAAGACGGATGAACTCCTTGAGGTTTCTACCTTCAGTCCAGCGCACAAAAGGATACGGCATGTCCAAACCGTCGCGCTCATACGAAGGATCATAGCGTCCTGGCCCCGCTGCACGAGAAATTACAAAATCTGCTTCCTTGGCAAAAAACAAACTGCGGTCAATTTCCATCCTTGCCACGCCAACCATTACTATCCTGCCGCCAAATCGAACCATCTTGAGAGCCTGGTTGACCGGTTCAGAGGACTCTGACGCCACCACTACCAACACAGCATCCGCGCCCTGCCCTTCGGTAATGTCGGAGACGTAGGACGGAACGTCCTCATTAGCGCTCATAGTCTTCACGCCTGCAGCCGCAGCAATCTCAAGACGGCTCTGCAGAAAATCGGTGGCTAGCGTACGGTACCCCACGGCATTGCAGATCCGAGCAATCAGTTGCCCGAGGACACCGAGTCCCATGATAACCGCCGTTTCCCCGAATGTGAGATTTGCACGTCGAACCGCCTGTATCGCAATACCCCCGAGACCGGTAAACGCAGCCTCCTTGAGTTCGACACCTTCTGGCAACTTTACACAGAGGTTCTTGCCAATGCAACAGACGCCGGCATGTCCACCAAATGCCGATGGGCTCCCGTAATTCCCCACCCTATCGCCTGGCGACAAGCCCTTGACATTCTTCCCAACTTTCACTAAGACGCCGGAATTCGAGTACCCACAGTTTGAATCGGGGCGATTAGGGTCGGGATTTTTTCGCCTAGCCATAACGCCCATAGTCTCCGTGCCTGTGCTGATCAACGAGTACGCCGTCTTTGAAAGCACGCAATTGTCGTAGAGTTGTGGCTCCTCTACCTCCTTCACCACTATTTGACCCGTGCCATCAATAAAAACCTGCTTCATGATACCCTGCTCAACGGCATTTCGCGCTTGTTCTCGATTCCCGACATCCCGCACTTTCATGCCAAACCAAGCGACAATTCGACGGCGAGATCTAGAAATCCCATATCTACTCCGGGAAGGTTGACTTATACATCTATTCTCCGTCCTTCTCGTGCCGATTGATACGCAGCCAGCAAGCATTCCATTGAACGATTGCCATCTTCCGCAGAAACTGGCGGTTCCGTGTCATGAAGAATAGCGTCGGCAAACGCCTCAATCTCAGCTTGGTAGATATTCACAGGCTCTGGTACAACTTCCCTGACAGAGATATCGCCCGACGTCCTGGTCTGCTTGGCCTCATAACCCTCTTGGAACGAAGAGTATACGACGAAACTACCGCTAGAACCCTGACCGATCGTGCCCCTGGCAAGAATACAACCCTTTGTGCCATATATTTCAAGCGCATTCTGCGCCGCCGCATCCGGGATATTGAAGAAACTTTCTACAACTCCCATTGCTCCGGAGACAAACCTGAGAAGTACAACCGAACTGTCATCCACAGGATATTCCTGTACTACGTTCTCGGCGAAAGCGATCACAGCCTGAACTTCGCCAAGCAGTGTTCGGAGCAAGTCAATAGTGTGGATTCCCAGGTCCATCAGGGCACCACCGCCACTCTGCGCAGGGTCCTGTCGCCACGCGCCCGGTATCCTAGGATACCAACACGTGAGTTGAGCCCGCCCCATCACTGGTTTGCCTATTTCTCCGGAGGCGATAACTTCTCGCATGGCTCTGTGACACGCATGGAATCGCATCATTAGGCCTACACCCAGTTTGACGCCTGCGACTCTGCACGCTTCAGCCACCTTGCGGCAGTCATCCATGGTCATCGCAAGAGGCTTTTCGCAAAGGACGTGTTTGCCATTCTCTGCTGCCATCAGCACCTGCTTGGCATGAACATTGACTGGAGTGGCAATGTAAACAGCATCCACATTCTGATCCCTGACTAGTTCCACATCAGAGGCATACCACTTTGGTACACCATACTTACTGGCGACATCTTTGGCCTTTCCCTCATCAATGTCCATGACGGCAACCAGTTCTGAATTATCTGCCGGCATTATCCCTTCTGGAATCGTGCGTCGGTCTGCGATCCCGCCGGCACCAATTACACCCCATCGGACTCTTCTTTCCATATGACAGCCTCGCCTAGTTCTTATTTTTATTAAGGATTGTGCGCGCTGGTTTCGATATCCAATCGTGCTAGAAAGAACCAATCGAAGGTTCTATGATATCAGCGGTAGTCGCACAGGGTGACCTTCTTCCGCCGACATGTCCGCTGCGATGCACACCTCATGCGTTTTGACAGCATCCTCGAGATTTACATGGGACTCCGTATTTGTGAGAATGCAATCCACGAGATGGTCAATCTCCGGCTGAAACGGATGATGAGTCACATCACCACTGTCCGGTAGAATTGTAGGAATTTCAAGAAACTTTGTCTGTCCAGGCAAGAGTGCCTTAGAATACAACCTATTGTCTCGCAAAGTACCGTTCTCGCCCAGTAATTCAATACTAAATGTATACGGCGATCTAACATCCCAGGTAGCGGAAACCTTGCCTATTCTGCCATTCTCGAATTTCAGCGCCGCCACTATCGTGCCTGGATATTCGCACTCACCTGCATTAGTCGTATATGCGCTGACTTCGACAATCTCCGACTCCATAAAGTAGCGAATCGCATCCACAGCATGACATCCTGCGGCGAGGAGCATACTCCCACCTGCCTTCTTGGTTGTCACCCAGTCGAAGCCTTTGTACCAACGCCCCAGGGGGTGCCAGTAATCCACTTCTGCATAAAATATTTGCCCAAGCGCAATTGTCTTTTGCAAACCCTTTATGCACTCAAAGAGCGGGTTCCACCGGAGCACAAAACTTACCACCGTCTTCACCCCGGCCCTTCGAACGACATCCCGCATTCTTGCCAGGTCTTCAAGATTGAGAGCAACTGGTTTCTCGATTAGTATGTGCTTCCCCGCTTCTGCCGCTTTGATTGTCTCGATGGCATGCCTGTCATTGGGCGTACAAATTGAAACAATATCCACCCGTTTGTCCGCCAAAAGTTCGTCATAATCGGTGTAGATTGCGCACTCAATGCCAGCCTCATCCGCCTTTGCTCTTGCGCTCTCCGCTTTTCGGCTTCCAATAGCCACAACTTCACAGTGAGGATTGTTCTTATACGCCTTTATGTGCTCCCCAGACACCCATCCTGCTCCCCACACAGCAGCGCCGAGTTTAGCGTTCATCACAACCTCCTGCATAGTACTCATATTGAGCCATATCCAGATATCCTAACTTCTGACCCAAACCTGGATGCCCTCGCGGCAAATCTCTACTTTGCGTATGCCGATGCGACCTTGGCAACCGCCGTTGCTGCATCCTCCATATCCTTTATATCGAGGGTCGGGTGCACTAGCAACCAAATCGTTTTCGCCCCAATCGCTCGAGCAGTCGGACAGTCAGTTTTCGAATAATCAACCTTTCCCTTATACCACGGACATTGGAACGGGCAGGTGGTTTTGCCATAGCCCACCATTTTGAGAAAGACCTCTTCTTTGTAATTTTCCGGCGGGACACCAGCGATACAGGGAATCCCCTCTGCCCGAAGCGCCATAATGAACTCATCCCTTGTGCACCTAAGGAGTTCTGGCTTAATCTTAAACGCATACTTGTAGAAAGCATGCTTTACATCAGGCGACTCATAAGGCGGCTCGACCTGTGGAACCTCGGAGAGACGTTTGCTCAGGTGATGTGCATTCGCCCTGCGCTTATCCACCCACTCATCGAGACGTCTCAAAGCCGCCATACCGATTACGGTTTGCATCTCCGTCATCCTATAATTAAAACCCATCCGATGGTGGATGTACGGATAAAGCGCCTCCATTTGGAGAAGGTCTTTTCGCTCCTCTTCCCAGTACCCGTGATCCTTGAAACTGCGAGCTATTTCGGCGAACTCATCGTTGTCGGTAGTGACAGCACCGCCTTCCCCGCCAGTGGTGATAATCTTGTCCTGGCAAAAACTAAATGCCGCCAGGTCGCCCAAGGAACCTACCTTCTTGCCTTTGTACTCTGCACCGTGCGCCTGAGCAGCATCCTCAATCACCAAGATGCCTCTCTTTTCGGTAACCGCTCTGATTGCATCCATGTCCGCGGGATGACCATGAAGATGAACGGGAACAACAGCCTTCGTGCGCTGCGTGATCAGTGCTTCAACGGAGTTCGCATCAATGTTCCAAGTCTTTTCATCTACGTCGGCGAAGACAGGTATCGCATTCTGGTGGAGAACCGCTGCTGCAGTGGCAATGAATGTGTAGGATGGGACGATCACCTCATCACCAGGTCCGATGCCGGCTGCTGCATAGGCAACGTGAAGCGCACTCGTACCAGAATTCAACATGACAGAATGCTTGACGCCACAGTAATCCGCAAACTGCTTTTGGAACTCCATGCCTCGGAAGCCAGTCCAATAATTGACCTTGCCACTATCAAGCACTTCGCGTACCGCCTCCTTCATGTCGTCCCAGAAGTACGGCCACGGCGCAAATGGCTTTGTCCTGACCGGGGTTCCACCATCTATTGCAAGTTTATCAACTGACATACACAACCTCCCCAACTAATTGACCTGCGTTAGTCCTCCGAACCAACCTACGGTAGTAACCTTTCCGTCTTCAATCTAGGCCAACGGTCAACAATACGAAATGCCTCCGCATAGCGAACACCGCATTGCCAGCCTCGGAATTTCGCACAATCTTCTATGAATTCGATGACGTCGAGATTATCGTGCTCTTTGAGCCAAACAACTTGGCTTTGGTGGCACATCATCATCTCTTTCTTCTTTTCAATAAACTCGGTTATATCAACATACTCCCCTGGTTGAAAGTCCACACCAGCGACGCAGTCCATGTAGAAGATTGGCGGAACCTTGTCGTGATAGGTATGCTCTGTCTTCCAGTTCGGCAGCGAAGCATGAAAAGACGCGTCGTATACAAGTTGACTGACAACGCAGTGATCCGGCATATAATCATTCGGCGAATGTGTAATAATAACGTCAGGACGAGTCATCCGAATCATATCAATAAACAAGGCTAGGGTAGCACGGTCATTAAACACTTCGCAGTCAGGCAAGCCAATGGTGATGCTCTCAGCACCGATCCTGCTTGCAGAGAGTTGGGCTTCCTTGCGGCGAATTTTCGCCAACTCATCGTTAGGAATATGGAAGTGCCCTTTGTCGCCAACACATGCATGGCACATGATGATATCGTGCCCCTGGCTGGCATATTTTGCTAGTGTCCCTGCACACAAGATTTCGATGTCATCCGGATGTGCTCCTACAGCAAGAATCCGCATAGTACCCTCCCAAATACTGTGTAACCGCTGAAAAGTCTCAGTGCTACCTTTGCGCGCTAGTTTGATACTTCCTTCTCACCCTGGGTCCGTCCGGAGTATCCTCCACTATAAAACCAGCAGACAGGATCTCTTCTCGTATCCGGTCTGCTGTCGCAAAATCCCGTATTTTCCGTGCTTTTTCCCTCTGTTCCAATAAGTGCTGAATCTCCTGGGGCACCTCTTCTCGTACAGCCAGCCCGCGCTCAGACAGTTTCAAGCCAAGGACGCGGTCAAAATTTAACATGGCCTGATAGACTTCCCTACCGCCTCTTCCATGAACGTTTATCTCCTTCATCAGCCCGAAGACGGCGGCAAGAGCGACCGGTGTGTTCAAATCGTCGTCCATGGCCTCATCGAAAGCGGAAGTCCAATGTTCGACTTCTGCATCAAACCCGCTTGGATTCTCCCTGTCAAGACGGCTAACAAAATCGTAAATACTTTCCAAGCCTGTCTTCGCAGCGTCAAGCGCCTGCCAAGTGAAGTTGAGTTTGGAACGGTAATGTGCACCAAGGACAAGGTACCTGAAAGCGAGTGGATCGAATCCCCGGGCTATTACATCCCGCAGTGTATAAAAATTGCCCAATGATTTACTCATTTTCCGATTTTCTACAAGCAGATGCTCAGAATGCATCCAGTAATTAACAAATGGCTTTCCTGTAGCGGCTTCAGATTGCGCGATTTCGTTTTCATGATGAGGAAAAATGTTGTCTACGCCTCCCGTGTGGATATCGAATGTTTCACCTAGGTACCTCATGCTCATCGCTGAACATTCAATGTGCCAACCTGGTCGCCCCTTACCGAGTTTAGTGTCCCAAAACACCTTGCCGTCTGCCTCATCCCACGCCTTCCACAGGGCAAAGTCGGAAACCTGCTCCTTTTCGTACTCATCTGACCTAACTCTGGCACCCGCTTTGAGTTCGTCAATCCTGAAATGCGACAACTTGCCGTACCCGGGAAATTTCGAGATGTCATAATATATCGAGCCGTCTTCTGCTTTGTAGGCAACACCCTTCTCCAATAGTATGCTAATCAAGTCCACCATGTCCGAGATATGCTCAGTCGCTCGCGGATACACATGCGCAGGCTCAATGTTTAAACGATCCCGGTCCTGATAAAATGCCCCAATAAAAGTAGCCGTGTAATCGCTCAGACTCACGCCATTAGCATTTGCTCCCCGAATCGTCTTGTCATCCACGTCTGTGATGTTCATTACATGCCGGACATTGTATCCTCGGTACTCGAGATGCCGGCGCAGTATATCCTCAAATAGATATGTCCTCCAATTGCCAATGTGAGCAAAATCATAGACCGTTGGTCCACATGTGTACAACCCTACTTCTGCATCACGTATTGGTCTGAATTCCTCTTTCCGTCTTGTCAGCGTATTGTAAAAACTAATCGACATTGCTCCTCACCGCTGCGTACGTTGCTCTGAAACTGAGAAAATAATGACTATGTGAACACGTCCCTTAGGTAGGTCAGACTTGAGCGGGCAATGCTGATGGGATCGGGCTCATAGTCGAAAACTTCTACAGAAACATAGCCATTATAGCCAATCTTGCGCAGAGCCGACGCCACAACCCTAAAGTCCGTATCACCCATGCCGGGGCCCTTGCCGCTTTCGTCGTTTGCGTGTACGTGCGTGATCTGGCTACCCGCACGTTGTATCAGTTCCGGAATCGGACGAAGTTCCGAACACATGCTTTTGACGTCCACCATCAGCCGGAAGTTCGGGTTGTCCACAGCCCGCACCATACCAAGTGCGTCTTCCACAGTATTGATAAAATTAGTCTCGCGGACTGGGAGAGGTTCGATGCACAGACAGACACCATTTTCCTGCGCAGTCTGCGCGCAATGTCTGAAAGTCTCGCATGCGTAATCCCACGCCTGCTGGTAGGTCAGACCCTCAGCGACAATACGCTGCTTCGGTGACCCAAAAGTTAGTATACTGCCGCCAATGTCGGCGCAAAACCGAATAAGTGAATCAAGGTAATCGCGGGTCTTCTTCCTGACTTCTGCATTCGGGTGATTGATATGCAAGCCTTCGGGTTTCACCAGGAGCCAGTGTAGTCCAATAATCTCGATACCGTGCTCCACGGCTTTGCGTGCAATTTCCGCACGTTCTTTCGCTGTGATTCTTTCCACCGAATCTGCAAGTGTAAACGGTGCAATTTCTACTCCGTCGTAGCCAATCTCCGCACAGGTTCGGAACACTTCCTCGATGTTCCAACCCTGAAAAGTCTCATTGCAGATTGCAAACTTCATTCAGCCTCCAGCAACGAAAGAGTCAGGCAATTATAGCACAGACAACTCTCATTAGGTATCACAACACCATCGGCATTGCTCAATACCAGCGAAAGCCTGTCCTAGAGTATCTTAATTGCCATAACTGGGCAGGCAAAGCCGCAATATCCACACAGGATGCACTTACTTGGATCAACCACAGGCTTGTTGTCGCGCATGGTAAGCGCTCCGTATCTACATGCCGTGATACAAGAACCACATCCCTTGCAAAAGGGGCGAACGTGCCAGCGTCTTTCGGTCTCTTTGAGATTGCGCTCCACAGATGCAGGAACTTCTTCCCCTACAGCAACCGCTATGTTATATATGACTTCTTGAAGAGTGTGCATCCCTACTGCAACAGAGTCGGCTTCTTCGACCGAAAAGGCAAACTCAAGTGCCTGTCGTGGATTTGCATAGAGCAAGCCCCCGGCGAGCGCCTTCATCAAATAGACACCTTTGCCTGCTCTGTGTGCCGCCTTTATACACGAAAGCATATCTGACATGGTGCCCTGGAGTACTCCCTGTCGCCCTTGATTGTACACCGTGAGAATGACATCAACATCATGCCAGCCGATGATTTCCCTCAGCACTTCGCACGAATGTGTCGAGACGCCTATCGCACGGACTAGCCCGTCAGCCCTTGCCTCCAGTAGCGCCTCCCATGCCGAACGCCGACTCATTAAGTCCTCAATCGAGTCAACATTATGCAGTTTGAAGATATCAACATAAGCCACACCAATCTCATCAAGAGCCCTCTTGACCGACATCCTCATGCTTTCCGCATCTTTTGCCATGGACTTCGCAGCGATGACAGGGCGATCATCAATCTGTTGCAATGCGAGGCGCATGTGAGGATACGTTTCGTAGATTTCGCCCAGGTCGAAAAAGGTAATCCCCATTTCGGCAGCGGAGACCAGAAGGTCCGCGCCTTGTTCGACAGGAATTTCGCGGATCTTGAATGTGAGCGTACCAAAGGCAAGCCTTGATACTCTAATGCCCGTTTGTCCGAGGGTACGATGTTCCATGAATCAAGCGCTCAGCAAGCGACTCGCAGTCTCAAGGATAATCCTCTCGGCATCCTCGCTTATCATTTGTTCACCGTAAAGCCTGTATGCCACGTCAACCTCATAGCCACCTTCAACGAATGACTTTGCGGTAGGTACGTATCCTATGTTGCCGTTCGAGTAAGCACAAACCATGGTCTTGGGCTTCATCACCTTGATATTCAGCGCATATTCCACAAAGACTTCACCTGCCAATGAGAGAATGTTGCAGTCCCCGATGCTCAATCGAAATATTTCAAATGGTATAGATTGTTTTGCACCACGGCTAAGCAAAGTCTTTGCCCAGTCGAGGTAAGCACGCGCAATGTTCTTCGCCACCTGGCTTATCTGTGGATCGCTATTTGTCAGGGTGCTTTCAGAATCGGCGATGACACGCTCCAATTCCTCCTTTTTTGGAGGCGGCTTCAAAGGCAATTGGACCGTTTCACTCCTTATTACCAACCGAGCGTCTTGGGCGAACTTAATGCTGGGTAGAACGCTCAAAACTGCGTCGGCCACCTCGCGTCCCAGTTTCTCCACTGCCTCCCATGACATGCGCTCTCTGGGATTGATATTACCGCAGCATCCTTGGAGAAACATGGCATGACCGCCAATCGAACCTTCAATCGCTCTCTGTGCGGCGCCTGGCCAGTCAGCCGATACTTCAAGTGCGTCGCCTATCACTACTGCGTGACAGGCATAATTGAACAGCACCGCAATCGGCCTGCCTCCAATAGCCTTGAAGTACCATACCCCTAAAGCCGGATCAATGACTCCTTCTGGATTAGGAGCAAGGTTAATACTGCCGTCTGGCGCACGCATTCGGCGATTCACGGCGATTCTTGCCTCACCCACAGCACACCCGAACTCCGCGGGCTGCATTCGGTCAACAGCCTCCTCGATGGTTAATGCTATTCGTTGGAGCACTTCCTCAACATAAGATTCATTAGGAATGCCACATGCCCTCAATCTTTGCATCGCCGGACCGGTGTGCGTGTGCGAAGCACATAACAGGATATTGCCTGCCGGAATTCCAGTGCGATTCGAAGCGTCAGATCGAATTCGTGCGGTTTGGTCCGCGTCAAAACCCAATAGGTCCGCCGTCACTATCGCGCCCTTTGTCTGACCGTCTGAGATTGCCAGCGCTTTTGCATGAAGGTCGTCATGAACTCCCGTGCAACCGCTGGTCCTGCTTGCGTAACCCGTAAGATCTGACCCAAGTGGCGGATTGATCAGTGAATGTGCGACCCCTGCCAGTAGTTTTCCCAAGCGAGTGCTCCCTCTGCCAACGATATGGCTTTTCTAACTACCAAATAATTACCGAAGCATCCAAAATATTCCTGCTCATCAAAACGCCACACATCGTGAGCAAACGTACTAAAACACGCAGTTCACCAATAATCTTAAAGAAGAACCAAAGTGGTGAAATCTGCGTTTTTTCACTCGATCTTCTCCAACACATATCGCCGCGTGCCGTCATTGGCGGCAATCCAGCCAACTCCATCACCGTCTGGATGTATCTCAGTCGTCTCCAGAGGCTGCCCATCCTGGTCGTATCCTGTGCACTTCCAGGAAGCGTCGGTGTGAAAACCAATCAAGTCGTTGCCGTAAATATTGATGATCTCGAGTCCACCATCTCTGTCCCGAACGGCGATCGAGCCTTTTGCCAAGAGTCCGCCCAGATTGGCCCGTATGCCCCTGCCGTCCAGGTATCTATATTCAGGAGACTCCACATAGTCTGCGCGGCGTCCATCTATTAGCGCTGAAAACTCCGTAAATCCCTTATGCCGTGCGTACCAGCCCCAAGGCGGGAGTTCAACCGTTTTACCACGGATTTTGAGCGCCCAGATCCCCGGAGAACCGTTGACGTATATGTCGAGCCCATTTTGATAGCGCACGTTTAGGCGCGAGAGTTTGATTACATCACTGGCAATTGCCTTTGAGACCGAATACCAATTCCCGTTCAAATCTGCATATCGGATAACTAAAGGCGCTTGCAAAGCATAACGTTTCTGCAAAGCCTGGAGCATGTAGTATGACCGGCAAGTCCGTTGTATACCGTGTTGTTCCTCGACAAGCCAACCGATATGTCCATAGGCAATTGTCGCTGCAATAAAGTGATCAATGCTCTCGTCAATCTTCTCCGGCTTGTCCCAGCCCGGCTGCTTAAAGAAGCCTCCTGTCCATGGCATACCAATGTCACACTCCAGCGTGTGGATCTTCATCAGGTCGAAGGCGACATTCAACGGTTCCTGCGATAGGTCCACGTTAGTATAGGCCAACCCATAATTGCCAGTCGCAAGTCCCGCATAGAAGCACTGATATGTACCCTCGGACCAGGTGGGGCCATAAACTCGCTGATCGTTTAGCAAAAGTTCCCCATAGGCGTAAAAAGTTGCCGCGAAAGTACCCGCTCCCGGCACACGCGCATCAAAATCGCAATAACCCCAGGGAGCAACCGCCGTGTGCACATCGGTGTACGCGGCGGTCGCCCCGAACTTCTTCTTGATTATGGGGGCGAGTTTGGCGTCCAGTTCGACTGCTCTGGAAGGCTTTAAAGCATAGCATCTCGGCCATGCTGGGCGCCAATCCCCTTCCGGCGTCCGTTGAACGTAATCCTCATTCCAATATTCATTTACTGGCGCGAAATCAGTGTAATTGGTATAGAGCCCGCATAGCCAACCTAGGTTCTTTTGCGCAGCAATGTACCGCTTCAGCCCAGCATCGCCACCTTTCTTCGGGGCTGCTTTGGTGCGCAGAGTGAAACTCTCCCCTCCGTCACGCCACGTGATCTCATGGTTGCACTGGGTCAATTTCTCTATGCCGTAAGACCGCAACATTTTCGACCTGGTATGCTCATTCTTGTAATTCTCAGGCCCCCATGATTCCTGCCACAATCGCTCACCGGCAATCTGACCGTGAGGCGTTGGAGGATTCGCAATCGTCGGCAATGTCTCTTCAAAAATTGGTGAAACGGTGAGAAAAACCCGCTCATACAGGTCGTTTCGTCTTCCATCGGTTTTCGCTATGTATCGCACCCCGCCATTGATCTTTGCCGAATCGGCCGCCACCCACTCCTTTGACCAAAGCGCCGAGGCATTCGAACGGTACCAGTCAACCCAGGCGGATACAAACTGCGGCTTATCCACGTCTCCGAAACACAAGATTCTAGGATTTGAAGCACCAAAGGTGAGATAGGGAACGAGAACAAGTTTCGGATTATCCACGCCGGAAACTTCACCCAAGTTGAGACCATCAGCCGCGCCTCCGCGGCAAATAAAGTCAATAACCAGAGATTTCTGCCATATTCGCATCCTGTACTCCACTCTGGCGACATCGAACTCAAAAATCACAGAGAGTTCACCCTTTGACAAGGATGACTTCAACAATCTGCCATCACGCAGAGTGCCACCAAACTCTAGCCCACCATTTCGCATCGGGACGAAGGATCTGTTGTCACCTATCGAAGCAGTAATCTCGTCGAGACGCCCAGTCGTAGGACGGTACGTGTATTGAACCCGGCAGTCTTTGCCGGAATAACTGAACACGTATGACCCATCACCTATGTCCTTCACGTCGTTCGAGAATGATTTTTCGAAATTGCAAGGAAGGATGGTTTCTTCTCTTGTCGGAAATGGCAAGCGCCCAGTCCCCGTGCCGTTTAAGCCCTGGTCCTGACCAGGGAAAGGTGTTAAATTCCGCGCAGGGCGTGGCTCAAACTCTAGTGGCCCAAGGTGCTCCTTGTAGAAATAGATGGAATCCAAAAAGATGGCTTGCGGCTTAACATTGTTCATACCTGCAATTTCGATGCCGCAAAACGACATCCCGCTTCGGGTTTTCTCCAATTTCTTGTGCGCTAGCCACCATTCCTTCCAGCGAACGCGAGTAAGATACACGGACTCCTCATTTCCCGAGCTGTCCGCGAGCAAGATGTGAATGTTTACGAAGGGTACGCCAGGCTCAGGCGCCCATTCCCACAGATTGCCATAGATCCACATGTTGATGCAATCAAACTCCTCCGGGATGGGAATAGGCTGCGGCGGTCGAATCACCACACGACTTGCCTCGGATTTGCCCGTGTATGATAACTTGCCGACATACTTGCCCCACATCTGCTGCTCCCGTGTCCGCACGAGTTCACCATCCGCGCCTTCGAGACACTCAATTCTCCAACCCGACAGGTCTTCAAATCCAAATAATGGCGTCCTGTCCTCGGTGCGATTCTTCATCTCATATGGACGCAGACCAACGCGGTCGGCGTCGGAAGAAAGATTGATAGCAGGCTTGACGACCACCGGCAACACCTCCGAGAGTACTGCAGTTTGGAGCACCAGAAAAAGAATTGTGATAACCGCAAACATTCTCACAAATGCGCAATTCGACCTGACGTTGTTCATATCCTGCCCATCTTGCTTTGACAGATATACTGCTTCGCCACAATGTAGTTTGTCATGCAAAACCAAAGTGTTAACGAACATGTGCAGCCCTCTACGTCTCTCGGCAGGTGAAACGCTTATCGGACGGATTATTTGCCTTCGTGGGATGGCAACCACTATATGCAGCCTCCAGATGTAAGCGCATAAATAATAAAGAGGACCAAAGCACTCCCTTATGGTAACTAGATTATGAGTTCTCTTCCGCGAATTTCTGGACTTGAGCAATATTTGACTAATCACTCAGCAACAATCGGGATGGAGAGCGCAATCCATCTTCCCCTGTCATTTGACAAAGTGGCGGTTGTGTGTCATAATATGCTACGCATAGTGAGCGAGATAGCCAGACCTAGTGCCGATACTGGTGACTGGCTCGCCGGTCGCTCAGCGATCCGATGTTCGAGAGACTTCCCGCCATATATGGCGGACACAGGATATCCTTGAAAATTCGTTTCATCGACATAGTTGAACTGCAGGTGCTCAGTGCGCATTGCAGTCTCGAATGACGCTGATGGGCATCCAGGCTTACGCATACCGACAGGCGCACTCTGTCCGTACACGCTATTTCATGTGACTCTTAATAATCGCTGATGCATTGATTTCGCTAACCGCGGGATTTCTTACGAAGACAAGGAAGTAGTACACCGCTCGATAGCAAGTCCTGCCGGGCACGGGGGGGCGATGGCATGGAAAGCCGGGAAGAGTTAGCGGCGAAATCGCAGCAAGCGTCACGAGGTATCCTCGACATCCTGGGGCACCTGCATCACCTATCGCAACATGTTGCGGCAGGCGAGATTGAACGAGTGCTCGAACTTGCCGTTGACATTCCATTGCGATGCTTGCGTGTCGATAAATGCGCTCTTCTCCTCCCATCGCCAGCGAGCCGCATTCCTGCTATAGTTGCGTCAAGGAATCTTTCTCCAACTTTACGGGAGCATTTGACCGACCCAACGCGTGACGAGATCATCCTCTTTGCAGCATCGAAGTCGGAACCCAAGGTCGTTGAAGACCTAACTACTCTGCCAACCGAAGTGGCACGTCCATACCTTAGAGAGGATGTACGATCAATAGCGGCAATCCCGGTACAGCCTACCGGTTCACCAGCGGGTGTACTGCTGTGTCTTATGTGCCGGAGAACTTCATTTACGGTTTGGGAAATCGAACTGCTATACACAGTAGCAAATCACGTGGCTGCTGCGATCGGACGCACAAGCCCGAAGCCCGGCGACCTTGCCCGAAGTTTCACCTCCGACCGGTTAAACTGGTTTAGGCTACCGCATCTTGACGTCCGGCAACTCCTGGAGCGAGCCCTGGCAGAGGTCATATATGCAGTCAACGCCGACAGCGGTTCAGCAATGCTATACGAGGGTGGTTCGCTGACGATTTGTGCTGTACAAAACCTTGCAGAGACAATAACTCCTGGCACGAAAGTTGAGGCCGGATCAGGCATTGCTGAGTGGGTAGTTGCACACCAGGAGCCATTAATCCTCGACGGTCCCGCCGACCCGCGCAAGTTCGGCCCGATACCTGAGCGCCCTGAGCTAGTCTCATCTATCTGCGTACCGCTGAAGGGCAAGCAAAAACTTGTAGGAGTTCTCAGCGTAAACAGCACACGTCCGAACCGCAAATTCGGCATCGGCGAATTCGTGCTTGTCTCAACCGTCGCGGGGCATGTCGGATTGGCTGTCGAAAACACAATCATTTACCAGGCAGCCCGCACACAGACACGTTTCCTCAACAGCCTCTTCAGAATTGGTAAAACAATAACTTCTTCACTAGACCTTTCCAATGTCCTAGCGATGATAATGGAGCAGGTCCAGGCGCTGGCTGGTACAGATATCTGCTGTATCATATTACAAGACCTCCTCACAGGGCATATGCAATTGGCAGGCGGACGGGGATTGGAGGGAACCCGCCATGAAGAATACATTGACCTTGCTGCACCTGGAATCCGAATTGCTCGGGAACGCCGCCGCTACGTAGTCATACCAGATGTCAGGGAGTTCGAAGACTTAAAGCACACTGAGATTCTAGACAAGTACGGCGTGTGTTCCGAAGCAATTATCCCTCTTGCAATCAAACGCAAACACGTTGGATATCTTGTCTTGTTTAGGAAAGAACCGGGTGGACTCCCCCAGCAGGTTCTACGCCTTTTGGTAGGCTTTGCTGAACTTGCAGCGATTGCAATTGAGAATGCCCGGCTTTATGCACGCCAAGCAGACATTGCTCATATCACTCAACACCAACTCACACCACGCGCGCTAGGACCTATTCCAGGTTTCGACATTGGATACAAGTACGTTCCAGCTGACCTGGTGGGCGGCGATTACTTTGATGTTGTGAAGATCACCGAATCCGAATATGGAATCGTGATCGCCGACGTATCAGGACGAAGCACAACGGCAGCCTCCCATATGGTGATGTGCAAACATTCGCTACGCGCTTTATCAGATGAACTCCTATCACCGGCACAAATCATTCAAAAGATGAATCGCTTAATACATGATGAAACAGGACCGGAAGCTTTCATTAGCATGTTTTATGGTGTCATGAACACTAAGAAGCGTGTCTTCTCCTTCTGTTGCGCAGGACATGAGCCGGGTTTGTTATATAGAGCCGATACTGGTCGAATTGAGTACTTAAACACCAAAGGGCTCTTACTCGGAGTTGCGCCTTCTGCATACTTTGAGGAATGCAAGACCCACCTGAAGTCTGATGACGTTTTGCTGCTTTATACCGACGGCTTAGTGGACGCAATATCACGGCAGTACGGTGTTGCGATCGGGGAAATTACGTGTACGCTATCCGAAAACTGCCTAAAATCGGCTCAGGAGATGGCCGATAATATATACAAACTGGTCAGAACGCACACCACAGAGTCTGTGGACGATGTTGCATTTCTTGTCTTGAAGGCCATCTGAGGCAAGCCACAAGTGACAGAAGAGAGAATTATACGCTTAGAGATACCACGCTCTGCCAAGTATGTAGCAGTTGCTAGAAACATTGTAGACAGCCTCTCAAACCGCATCCCTTTAAGTCAAGAGGAACTAGAAGACCTTAAACTCGCGGTGGGAGAGGCGTGTGCCAACGCGATAAAGTTCAGCAGTCCAAAAGCCTCCTGGGTTCAAGTTCTGTTTTCCATCAAGGATGACCGCATAGAAGTCGAGGTGAGAAATAAAGGTACGGCAAACGGACGTACACACGTTGAGCCAGTTCTGCCTCCGCCAGAAAACATGCAGGAAGGCGGCATGGGCATGTTCATTATAAGACGACTTACAGATAATATGAAGATTGACTCACGCAACGGTGTAACAAAGGTGAAGATGGCCAAGAAGTTCCCGAGACCACTAGAAGAACAACCTGCTTATCGCACTTCTTGCTAACGATATCTGCTCCAACACGCACTCTGGCGCCGTTCCTCCGTAAACATTTCGCGCCCTCACCGATGATGCGGGATCAACAAAGGAGGCCATGTCCTCGAATTTATCTGAGAATTGCCTGACCTCATTGATAGTCAAATCCCGAAATGACTTGCCATTCTCAATACAGTATCTGACAATTCTACCGGTAATTTCATGTGCTTGGCGGAACGGAACTCCTTTCTTCACCAGGTAGTCTGCCACATCTGTTGCCCTTGAAAAATCATGCTCAAGCCCCGCGCTCATTTTACCAGCATCGAATTGACTCGACCTGATCACTTCACAAAGAACATGAAGGCATTGCTTGCTTGTGTCTGCGGCATCAAAAAGCGCCTCTTTATCTTCCTGGAGGTCCTTATTGTACGCAAGCGGTAGAGCCTTCAGCACGGTAAGCAGCCCTATCGCATGCCCGTAGACTCTTCCCGTCTTGGCGCGGATCAACTCTGCAGGGTCGGGGTTTTTTTTCTGAGGCATCAGACTGCTGCCAGTGGCCACCGAATCGTCGAGTTCGAGAAACCCAAACTCGCTAGTATTCCAAATAATGAGTTCCTCAGCAAATCTGCTCAGATGCATACTCAGGATGGCTAATGCGCACAAAAACTCCGCCGCGAAATCACGATCTGAAACCGCATCAATACTGTTTTCACTCACTTGTGAAAACCCCAGCACCTGGGCAAGGTATTGCCGGTCAACTGGAAAGGAAGTACCTGCCAGAGCCCCTGCTCCGAGGGGAAGTATGTCGGTCCTCTTAAAACAGTCTGCAAGGCGTTCTCTGTCCCGCTGCAGCATCCATAGGTAGGCAAGGAGATGATGGGCAAGGGATATAGGCTGTGCGTGCTGGAGATGTGTGTACCCTGGCATGATTGTATCTACGTGCTTCTCCGCTGTCTCGACAATTGCCTCCTGCAAGTTTCGAATGAGGGCATCAATCTCGCGAATCTCGGATTTTACATACATGCGGACGTCTGTCGCGACTTGGTCGTTCCGACTTCGAGCAGTCTGCAGCATGCCTCCTATCTCGCCAATCCGCTCCTGCAGTAAGCGCTCGATGTTCATATGAATGTCTTCGGCGGAAACATCAAACTCTACCTTGCCTGCAAGTATGTCGTCACGCAACTCTCGCAACCCCTGCACGATCTTTTCCGCGTCGCTGGCTGGGATGATCCCACATTTGCCAAGCATCGAAGCATGGGCGATGCTCTGCTCGATATCAAATTTCCAGAGCCGTTGATCGAAGGTTATCGAGGCATTGAACCTGTCAATTATCGGAGACGTATTTTTTCTAAACCGACCACCCCAGGGTTTCGACATCACTTACCCCTCTTGAGCCACCAGTACATCTTGGACTGCAGACCATGGACTTTGACTGCTCCAGTCATCTCACTCTGGTTGAAAGTCTTCGTGTCGAATGACGCAAGGTCTTCTGAATAAAGAGCCCATTTGCTCTTCCGTCCCACCACCCTGGCAGTTCCTTTAAACAACTGCATCCAAACTGTTCCTGTCACGCGCTCCTGAATCTTGTTGATAAAAGCCTCCAGGTCTTCTTTCAGCGGGTGGAACCAAAGACCCTCGTACGCAAGTTGACCCCATTCTCGGTCAACAATTGCCTTGAATTTGATCTCTTCCTTGGTGGACACAAGGGCCTCGAGGGCTTTGTGGGCAGTGATAAGAGTCACTGCTGCCGGGCACTCGTAGTTCTCACGCACCTTAAGACCCAGCATACGGTCTTCCATGATATCAATTCTTCCTACCCCGTGCTCACCAGCGATCCGATTCATTTCTCGTATCAAGGAGACACCGTCCATTGAGGACTCGTCAATCGAAACGGGAATGCCCTGCTCGAACTCAATCTCGATTACTCGAGGCTCGTTAGGACTGCTGTCAAAGCCCTTCGTCCATTTGTATATCTCCTCTGGTGGATGATAGTCCGGCTCTTCAAGCCTTCCGCCTTCGATAGAGCGCCCCCAGAGGTTTTCGTCAATGCTCCATATCTTCTCGACGGACTGCTGGATTGGTATCCCCCTCTGCCTTGCGTATTCGATCTCCTCGCTCCGAGTTAAATTGCGCTCACGCATCGGCGCGATTACCTGCTTATCAGGAGCAAACGTACGCACCACGATCTCAAATCGAAATTGGTCGTTACCCTTGCCAGTACAGCCGTGCCCGAAAGCATCCGCATTGACTTTCTGCGCAATCTCGACTGCTTTCGCCGCTATAAGTGGACGGGCGATTGAAGTGCTCAACGGATATCCCTGGTAATCGCCATTTGCCTTAATTGCGGGAACTATAAAGTCGCGCACAAACTCTTCCTTCGCGTCAATCGTGTAATGTTCCGTACCCAGGAGCCGCGCTCGTTCCTCCGCCTGCCTGATATCTTCCGGCGGCTGACCGACATCTACGGTCACCGTGACAACCTTGTCGAACCCATAGAACTCCTTCATCATCGGTATGCACACTGACGTGTCCAGCCCACCGGAATAGGCAAGCACTACTGTCTTCATTCCCATGTCACTCCTTTTCTTTTCAAACCCGCTGTGTCCAATGAATATCTATGGTCTCGATTTACCACGTGTCTCACAAGAAAGCCAGGGCGCTGCTCATCTTGCGATTTACATGAGCAAGGCCATGATAGCCTTTTGTGCGTGCAATCGGTTCTCTGCCTCGTCAAACACGACGGAGTGTGGTCCGTCAATCACTTCGTCGGTGATTTCTTCCCCCCGATGCGCAGGCAGTGGGTGCATTACAATTACGTCAGGCTTTGCTACCCCAAGGATCTTTTCGTTTACCTGATAGGGTGTGAAGATGGGGACTCGCTTTTCATGCTCTTCCTCTTGTCCCATGCTCGCCCACACATCGGTGTAGATAACGTCTGCACCTTCTGCTGCCTCAAACGGATTAGTTGTAACTCTTAAAGTAGAACCTGTCATTTCTGCTACTTTGAGTGTCTTATTAATGATCACTGTGTTCGGCTCATAGCCCTCTGGCGTTGCAACCGAGACATGTGCCCCAACCTTTGCACCAAGGAGCATAAAACTATGCGCCGTGTTAAATCCGTCGCCCAAATATGCCAGTTTTAACCCCCTGAGCGTACCCTTTTTCTCGCGAATGGTCAGGAAATCTGCGAGTGCTTGACACGGATGTTCCAGATCCGAAAGACCATTGATAACCGGGATGCCAGCATGTTTCGCCAACTCGGTCACTGTGCTATGCTTGAATGTGCGGGCCATGATTCCGTGCACCCATCGCTCTAGGTTCTTGGCAACATCATGCACTGACTCGCGTTTCCCGAGACCAATGTCCTGGGGCGCCAAATAAATCGCATGCCCACCTAGTTGAGCCATTCCGACTTCAAACGTGACTCTTGTCCGCAAAGAAGGCTTTTCAAAAATCATGGCAAGAGACTTGCCGGGCAAAATGGGGTGAGCCAATTGTTGTTCCAGGCTGCGCGACTTCAACCTCACACTGAGATCAAGTACCTGGCCTACCTCTTCGGGAGTTAGGTCATCAATTCCGGTCAGGTCGCGCCCACGCAAGTTGTCCGGTATCTCAAGCGTGTCCTCGGATGTTGTATCGTGATTATGAGACTGGCATAGACCCCTGAGTTCACGAGTAATCCGCGCTGCGCTCACCCCTAAATCAAGCAATATGGAACCTGCAACACCCCTGTCATTTTTTGCTAACCCCACAAGCAGATGCTCAGTCCCAATAAGATTGCTGTGCAATTCACGGGCTTCTGCATAAGCCAAGTCTATAGAGCGCTTCGCATTGGCAGACAACTGCATATCTCGTGTCTGAGGAGAACCTGACGGAGGCATGTTAGCAACAAGCCTTGCCCTCAAATCATCCAGGTCCACAGATAAGCGTTTCAGTAATTTGCAAGCAGTAGCCTCGGTATCTTGGAGCAACCCAAGAAGCAAGTGCTCGGTTCCTACAACAGAATAGCCTCTCCTGCCCGCCTCTTCCTGCGCAAAGAATATTGCTCGTCTTGCTTTTTCACTAAATCGTTCCCACATGTTATTTCCTCATCGCCCAGGACTCTGAATTTACATAAGTTCACGCCGATTGGGACGCAGCCTGGGAAATATCAGATTCAGACTCAAAGGGAAGTGTGCCGGCCTGAATGTTCCTCAACTGGCTCCGTATCCATTCGGGATCTATCCCGTGTGCAGTCAGAATCTCACCCACTACGCCGTGCCGTTCCCGCGCTAGTCCCATGAGCAAATGCTCCGTACCAATCCATTCTTCGTTGCCACGCCTGCCTTCATCAAAAGCCAGGTCAATCACATGCTTCGCTTCGGCAGTAAGCTGCATTCCTTCGCCCAAGGCTTCAGTACCACGCGAAAGTCGCTCCATCAGTTCCACTCGTACGGTGCCAAGGTCAACGCCACTGCGTTCCATAATCTTTGCAGCCACGCAGTCCTCTTCTCTTATGAGTGCGAGAAGAAGATGCTCCGGAGCCACATGGCTATACCCAAGTTTGCCTGCCTCCTCAACTGCTAGGAAAACCGCCTTGCGTGCCTTTTGCGTGAGTTGTTTCCACATTCCAACTTGTCCTCCTCAAAGGAGAGTATGATCAAATAAGCGACTTGCAGGAATTTCCAGCAAGCAACATCTTTGTCATTTACCAACCATCTCTATCCCAAAGACGCCTCTAGTATCTGAATTGCCCTGTCCACGTGCTCCCTCTGGACGATCAATGGAGGGAGAAAGCGAATAATGTTGTTGCCTATCGCGTTGACTACAAGCCCCTGCTGCAGGCACGCAGCGCTGATGGAGGCCGCGTCGTCGCGCCCGAGTTGGATCGCCAACATGAGCCCAACCCCTCGCACTTCCGAGATGTCATTACGCCTTGCCTTTAGCCCTTCCAATTGCTGCTTGAAATATGCCCCTACTTCTGCCGCATTCTCAACCAATCCTTGGTCTGCTATTGCGTCAATAGCGGCGATGGCAGCGGCACAAGCAAGCGGATTACCCCCAAAAGTCGAAGCATGATTTCCAGGTTGGAAGGCTGCTGCTACTTGATCCGATGCTACACACGCACCTACGGGGAAGCCCCCGCCCAATGTCTTTGCAAGGGTCACAACATCTGGAACAACACCATAGTGCTGAAAACCGAACCACCTCCCCGTACGCCCCAATCCCGTCTGTATCTCGTCAAGGATAAGCAGAAGACCGCGCTCGTCGCAGAGCGACCTGACGTCCTGCATGTATCGCCTGTCCGCTGGGAAAACTCCTGACTCACCTTGGATCGGCTCAAGCATCACCGCGCAAGTATTCTCTGTGACCGCAGCCTCGAGAGCATTTATGTCATTGTACTCCACATGCTTGAAACCCGGCACAAGTGGCTCGAAACCGTGGTGGTACTTAGGCTGACCCGTTGCTGTCACGGCAGCCATCGTGCGCCCATGAAATGAGCCAAGTGCCGTGATGATTTCAAATTTGTCTGCACCTCGATTCTCCTTAGCCCATTTGCGCACAAGTTTGATGGCACATTCATTTGCTTCGGCACCACTGTTTGCAAAAAATGCCTTCCCCAAGCCTGTCAGTTTGACCAACCGCTTCGCAAGTTCGGGCTGCTGTGGGACATAGTAAAGGTTAGAAACATGCATGAGTTGACTGGCCTGCATGCGAATTGCTTCCACGACTGCCGGGGGACAGTGACCCAGCCCGCAGACAGCAATCCCTGAAAGAAAATCGAGATACTCCTTCCCCTCAGCATCCCAGAGCAACATTCCCTCGCCACGCACGAAAACAACCGGCTGCCGGGTACAAAAGTGCATGACGTAGTCTTTGTCCATTTGTATTACGTCCTGCGTGCTAGTTGACATATCACGTTTCCTTCTCCATTAAACGCAGAGAGACAGAGCAGAGGGCTCCGTCTCTCCGACTACCAAAAGCCGGTATGCGATTGTCGTGCACTCCGGCATCTTCACATTGTCACCCACATCTATGTCTTGTTTGTTATTCTACCTCCAGGCGCCGCGATTGTCAAATTAATTATACCGACCCAGACCTGCCGATAATAGCCACCAACCTAGCATGCATGACCCCACCGCTGTTACGTCCGCTCTCGTACACGTGCTAAGCAATCATTGTCCCTATGCCTTTATCCGTAAAAATCTCCACCAGGAGTGCATGTGGAATTGTCCCATCAATAATATGCGCACGATCAACTCCACCCTCGATTGCTGCGATGCACGCCTCGAGTTTTGGAATCATCCCTTTATCCACCTTGCGGACGAGTTCCCTGGTCTCTGAGAGTGATAATTCAGGAATCAAAGAGGATTTGTCCGAAAAATCACGGTAGACCCCAGTGACGTCGGTCAAGATAATCAACTTCGCGGCTCCCAAAGCAGCAGCGAGTTCGCCCGCTGCGATGTCTGCATTTAGGTTGTACGACACACCATCGGGCCCGGTGGCTACCGAAGACACAACAGGAATGTATCCCTCCCTGATTAGCACCTCGATGATGTGCGTATTTATTTCCACTATCTTTCCTACCTGCCCGAGGTCCGTGCCTTTTATGATTGCCTTCTCTGCAAGCAGTAGATTCCCATCCTTTCCACTAAGCCCTACTGCTCTTCCTCCCTGAGAGTTGATTAGCGAGACTATTCCTTGGTTCGTCTTCCCGGTAAGCACCATCTCCACGATCTCCATTGTCTCAGGGTCCGTCACGCGCAGACCTTCGACGAACGAAGGCTCTTTGCCAAGCCTTTTCATCATCTCGCTGATCTCGGGGCCACCCCCATGGACTACTACAGGACGCATGCCGACGTAGTGCATCAAGACAATATCTTTTGTGACAATTCGCTTCAATTCTTCGTCCAGCATGGCATTGCCCCCGTATTTGACCACAATCGTCTTCCCGTAATATCGGCGAATATACGGAAGCGCCTGGACCAATATTTCTGCTTGTTCAACGTCCGTATTCATCTGAACCCCCGGTAATCCCACAAAAATGCACTCAGAAACTTTGTGTACAATTTAGGTGTGATACTCTGCGTTGATCCTCACATAATCGTAAGAAAAATCACAAGTCCAGACGGTCGCACTACCTGGTCCGCCTCCAATGACCAGCCGCAATCGCACCTCCGAACCAGTTAGGTATTGGCGTGCGTCCTCTTCTGCGGATCCAACAGGTTCTCCCCGTGAAAGAATTTCGATTTCGCCTAGAAATAGTTTCATGGATGATGGATCAAAATCCACGCCCGATCTCCCGGCGGCAGCTACTATGCGCCCCCAGTTGGGGTCGCCTCCGAAAAAGGCTGTCTTGACCAAGGGCGAATTGGCAATTGTCTTTGCCACCACCCTTGCTTCCTCAAAAGAAGCAGCACCCTCTACGCACACTTCAACGAGTTTAGTGGCCCCCTCACCATCTGCGGCTATTTGCTTAGCAAGCGACACTGTCACTGAATCTAAAGCAGACTGGAATGCCTCCAGTTCAACGCACTCTGCTTCGATTCGTTTGTTGCCTGCCAATCCATTTGCGAGAATCAAGACAGTATCATTTGTACTGGTGTCGCCGTCCACAGTCAGGCAATTGAACGACTTTTCCACCGACCTCTTCAAACTAGCGGACAATAACTCTGGAGCAATGGCTAGGTCGGTCGTAATAAAGGCGAGCATCGTAGCCATGTTGGGACAAATCATCCCCGCCCCCTTCGCAATCCCTCCAATTGAGGCGTCCACGCCAGCAATGTTAAATCTCGCCAGTGCTTCCTTAGGGCGTGTGTCAGTCGTCATGATTGCCCGAGCTGCATCTGCTCCGCCCTCTCTGTTCAACGACGACACCGCCTTGCAAATCCCATCAGAGATTCTCTCCATTGGAAGAAGGCGCCCAATCACACCAGTCGATGCCACAAGCACATCATTGTCATTGATGCTCAAACGCAAAGCAACTTCTGCCGCCATGCGCCGTGCGTCTCTCAAACCTTGCTGCCCGGTGACAGCGTTTGCATTTCCGCTGTTTGCGACAATGGCACGCACCGAGGCACTTGGAACGCGCTCCATATCAAGCAAAACCGGGGCCGCTTTGATCCGATTCGATGTAAAGGTGCCTGCCGCTGACGCCGGACATTCCGACACAATGAGAGCCAAGTCCAAGCCTCTTTCCTTAATGCCTGCGCGGACCCCAGACGCCAAAAAGCCCTTTGGCTCGGTGACCGCTCCCACTGTCTGTTCAACCTCTTTCATGGCTCTATCCCGGGCGAATCAAGACCAGCCCTTTCGTCAAAACCACACATTAGATTCATGTTTTGAATTGCCTCACCTGACATGCCCTTGATTAGATTGTCTATCGCAGAAATTACCACAACCCGCCCCGTACGTTCGTCTACTTTGAGTCCGATGTGACAAAAGTTTGATCCATAAACATCCTTTGTCGCTGGATAAATTTCCGGATCAAGAACGTAGACAAAGTAGTCAGCGGAGTAGTACTCCCGGAACAATTCTGTAAGTTTTTGACTTGTTGTGTCTTCTGTCAACTTGGCATATACAGTTGTCAAGATTCCTCTTGTTATGGGAATTAAGTGAGGCGTGAATGACACAGCCACCTGTTGTCCTGAAATCACCGACACTTCCTGCTCAATCTCCGGCGTATGCCGATGAATTGCGACATTGTAAGCCTTTATGCTTTCGTTTACTTCTGGGAAATGGAAGTCGAGTTTCAGCGCCATCCTTCCTGCACCTGAAACGCCAGTCTTCGCGTCTATGATAATCGTGCTCACATCTACAATCTTCTCCTTGAGCAGTGGAGCAAGAGCAAGGATAGCGGCAGTCGGAAAACATCCCGGATTAGCCACTAGTCTTGCGGTCTTCAGTTCAGCCCTGTATAGTTCTGGAAGCCCGTATACAGCCTGGGGAATCAAATGCGGTGATTCGTGCCTCATCTTATACCATGCTTCAAAGGTTCTCAGGTCCCGGAGGCGAAAGTCTGCGCTAAGATCAATAAACCTGACACCTGCTTCAAGGAAACGGCTTGCTTCCTTCATCGCCCAACCAGGATGCTGCGCCGAAAACACGACATCGCAATTCTCGATCGCTTCCTCTGCATTGTAAACTTTGCACTCGACGTCTAGAAAGCCGCGAAGATTTGGAAGAATGTCACTTATCTTCACTGGCTTCTCTAGTTCTGAACTCAGATATGTCAACTTTACTCCAGGATGAGTAGACAGGATACGCACTAGTTGACCGCCGCCGTATCCCAAAGCCCCCACAATTCCGACTCTGACCATTTGAAGTTCCCTGCCTAAAAAACGATAAGCGGCGATTTTCCTAACCGAAACCGCCGATGCCGTAATCATAACACACGAAGACGGTCTTATCAACGGCGGTGCTCTCTCGAAAGATGAATGCACTCTTTGAGGACTTACGTAGTTGACTACCTGCGGGCAGCAACAAGGGACGTATAGTAAAGGCGGTTGGTCAGCAGATTATCAATAGCGACTCCGCCGCGTGAAGATGAAGAATGTATGAATAGCCCATTGCCCATGTATATGCCAGTATGATCAATTGCTCCGCCTTTGCAAGCAAAGTAGAGCCTATCCCCAGGCCTTAGATCATTATACCCGACGGGGGTACCAACACATGCTTGCTCACGTGAGGTCCGCGGTAAACTGATACCATTGCTTTCGAAAACAGCCTTCACAAAACCTGAACAGTCAAGACCGTCGAACGAGTAGCCACCCCATTGATATGGAATGCCCAAATATTTCAGGGCAGTATTGACAATCCGCTCGCCCTTGGCGGTCGTCCCGCACTTTTGCCCTTTGACATGGTAATTCAGAAGGCGCACCTTTGTCCTTTCGACCCATCCTGTGCTGCCATCGGCCATCAGAACGCCGTACCATCGTCCGCTCTCGCCGATGATTGCAAGGTACGTATCTTTGGGACAGGTATACAGAGGATAACCCTTTGTGCTCGGACCTCGCATTATCCTGGTATTGTCAGCAATCACAGCACCAACTCTTCCAATGATTACTTCTTTCCCAGAAGATCGTTGGGTCGTCTGGGCTGTCGCCACATATTGCCCAGTTGAAGTATTCTTCTGAGTGGCTCCAGTGGTCTCGTGGTCTAGGCGGAGGTCGTCTTTCTTCTCACCTGCCGGTGGGTCAAGACTTATTACAATTTCACCATCGGCTAATGCCGAAACTGTTAGCGAAATCAACAAAAACAGAATCCAGGGTGCAGGTTTGAGTTTCATCTGGCATCCCTTGCATGACGCAAACAACCTAATATGAAAGATTATCTTTCTGGGCTGAATAGTTAACCTGAATTGCTGTATTGGCGGCTTTAGGTACTATTCTTTCGCTAAGTCACCGCGCTTCCTTTCAAATTATCGGACTGAGCACACGACCGTCTTTAGTTCTGCTCTCAAGAGTCTTCATTCCGCGCCGTAGACTGAGTGCCAAAAAGGTCAACGGAATGGCGGTGCTTGAAGGCTTGCCGCAATTACAGCGTCGCTACTCAGCGAAACTTGCACATTTGCAGGTCCCCAAATGAACCATGCTATCGTTTCGAGAATTGGAACGCGCGACGTGCTCTCTTGCGACCGTACTTCTTGCGCTCCTTCACGCGCGGGTCTCGTGTTAGGAAACCCATCCTCCGGAGCGGTGTGCGGAGGTCTGGGTCTGCGAGCACAAGCGCCTTGGCAATTCCGTGACGGACGGCTCCCGCTTGCCCGGCAATCCCTCCGCCCATGGCAACCGCAGTAACATCATATTTCCCTGCCACCTCCACCGCTTCGAGAGGCTCACGTACGAGGGTCTCCAGCGTAGGTCGCCCAAGGTACTCCCTTGCCGGTTTGCCATTAATGGTTATATTACCTTCGCCCGCAGTCAACCAGACTTTAGCAGTAGCGTTTTTTCTGTGACCTGTCGCATAGTACCTGACTTGCTCTGCCAAGACAGTATATCCTCCTAAATCTCAAGCACCTCAGGCTTCTGCGCCTGATGTTTGTGCTCAGCACCTCTATATACCTTCAGTTTCTTGAGCATATGTCGCCCCAGAGCGTTATGAGGCAACATGCCCTTCACGGTCCTCATGATAAGCGACTCCGGTCTCTCAGCCAGCAATTTGCCGTATGTCGTTGACTTTAAACCATCCGGATACCCAGAATGCCAGTATATTCGTGCTTCAGATTTCTTGCCAGTCAACAACACCTTGCCAGCATTGATTATTATCACGTGGTCGCCTGTATCAATGTGCGGAGTAAAAATCGGTTTATTCTTGCCGCGCAGGATAGCAGCTACTTGTGCAGCCAGCCGTCCAAGCGGTTTCCCTGCGGCATCAATGACATACCATTTCCGTTGTACTTCGCTCGGCTTTGCCGAATACGTTCTCATCTTACACTCTCCTAGTACTCAACCCGTGTCAAAAACAATCCTTGCGGCGGCGCCACCACTCGCACTGCCTGACGGTCTCGCATAGCCAGTATCTCGGCAACTCTCTCCACAGGCAGTCTTTCTTGCCCTATTTCAACCAAGGTGCCAACAATTGCTCTTGCCATGCCCCGCAAGAAAGCATTAGCCTTTATCCTAAAGATGACAAACTCTCGCCGGCTGCTCACTCTGCAATCAAATACCTCACGGGTCGTGCTCATCCCCGCCCGGTCAGGCGCACCAAACGAAGCAAAATCATGCGTCCCGACGAGTGACTGCGCTGCCAGCCTTATCGCTTCTAAGTCAAGCGGCGCCTCAATCCGCCAGGCGTATCGTTCCAGGAGGGCTGACGGGAAACGCCGATTCAATATGACATATGCATACGTCCTCGACTTCGCTGAATACCTGGCGTGAAAATCCTCGGCAACCTGCTCAGCTTTCTTAGCCCGAACGTCGCTTGCCAGCATGCCATTCATCGCTGGACAGATCCGTTCGACTGGTATAGTTCCATGCGTCCGAAAACTAATTACCTGCCCGGTCGCATGAACCCCCGCATCGGTACGCCCTGCCGCTATCACCCTGATCGGCTCGCCAAAAAGCCTTTCGAGAACGAACTCTATTTCTCCCTGTACCGTACGCCTTCCGGGCTGTTTTTGAAAGCCCGAAAAATCAGTACCATCATAGTCCACGATTACCTTGATGTTGCGCACGGTGGATATTTATCTACTCCGATGTCAGTTCCATTTTTACCATCGGAGCCGCATCTCCGCGCCGGAAGCCGATCCTGGTTATTCGCGTATATCCGCCCGGTCGGTCAGAAAACCGAGGGGCAATAGTGTCAAAGAGCACCTTAACAAGGTTTTCGTCGTCAAGCCACCTGCGAGCCATGCGCCTCGAATGCAAGTCATTTGTCTTCGCAATAGTAATAACCTTCTCGGCAATGCTCCGAAGATCTTTTGCTCGTGCCTCGGTAGTGTGAATCTCGCCACGCTCAATCAGAGCGCGCAGAAGACCTCTGAGCAGCGCCATTCTCTGATCGCTTGGTAGCCCAAACTTCCGTCCTGCAACTCTGTGTCGCATACCTTAATAAGCCTCCTCCGACTCTGACTCTTCAGAGACACCAGATTCGCCTCCGCCAGATCCTCCGGCTGGCTCGCCAATTCTTTTGAGGCTCAGACCCATCTGAGCAAGTTTTTCCTTGACTTCTGCAAGCGATTTCTTTCCAAAGTTTCGAATGCCCATGAGGTCCTGCTCGCTAATCTGCACTAGTTCGCCAATGGTAAGAATGTTTGCTTTCTTCAGACAGTTATACGTTCTGACAGAAAAGTCCAGCTCTTCGATCCTGGCATCCCGCGCTGCAAGCGGTATCTCGTCTCCGTAGGCTCCGGTTGCATCGAAGGGCTCGAGCCTACTACCGCCGGCAAACTCCGCAAACAGCCGGATGTGTCGCTCAAGTATTCTGGCCGACTCACTCAGGGCTTCGCTCGGCGCAATAGCACCTGTCGTCCAAATCTCGAGCACTAGTCTCTCCAGATCGGTTCTATGACCCACTCTAGTTGGCTCGACAATAAAATTGACCTTGGTCACCGGAGTAAACTGAGAGCCCACGGGTATGACCCCGATGGTAGGCTTGATCTTCTCATGCTTTTCCGGCAAAACGTATCCCTTGCCAATTTCGACCGTCATCTCCATGGACAAGCCTGCGGACTCATCGCTAATCGTAGCAATGTGAGTTTCAGGATTAACAATCTCGATGTCAGCCGGGGTTCGGATATCTGCACCTGTGACCTCACCGGCTCCTTTTACATCAATCCATATCGTCCTCGGCTCAGGCTTGCTTGCACCATCCCTGTGCATCTTAATGTGAATGTCTTTGAGATTCAGAAGAAGTTCCGTTGTATCCTCTTTCACGCCTGGAATTGTTGAAAACTCGTGCAACACACCTTCAATCTTCACGGAGGTGATGGCTGCTCCAGGGATAGAAGAAAGCAAGACGCGCCTGAGAGAATTGCCAAGCGTGATCCCAAACCCACGCTCTAGCGGCTCAACCACAAACTTTCCGTATGTCTCGTTTTCTTCCATAGTCTCTATGTGAGGCGTTATCGCTTCCATATGTATGCTCCAATCTCGGTGTTGAGAAACCAGTCTGGATATTACGAAAATTCTTCCTTATCTGGAATAGAACTCCACGATTAGTGTCTCGTCTACCTGTGTATCGATTTCGTCCCTGAGTGGAAGGCTAAGAATCGTGCCCCTTCTTGCTTCGGCATCCAGGCTCAACCATGGCGGAACCCTGCCGCCCGAACTCTCCAACGCTTCAACTATGGGAAGAATATTCTTACTTTTCTCAGTTACCTCAATGACGTCACCAGGCTTGAGCAGATAGGAAGGTGTGTTAACCTTCCGCCCATTGACCAAAAAATGACCATGGCTGACCAACTCGCGTGCTTGCCGTCTTGATGACGCAAATCCAAGCCTGTAGACCACATTGTCCAGTCTGGACTCGAGCAACTGGAGGAGGATCTCTCCGGTGACTCCACGCCTCCGCATTGCTTCACGGAGGTAAATGCGCAATTGTGTCTCCCGAATGCCGTAAATCCTCCGCAACTTTTGTTTTTCTCTGAGTTGTGCGCCATACTCTTTGATCTTGCCGGGGCGAGTCTGCCCGTGCTGACCTGGCGGATATCCCCTGCGCTCAAAAGCACACTTTCTTGTGTAGCAACGCTCGCCCTTCAAAAAGAGTTTCGCACCCTCACGTCTGCACAATCTGCATACAGCCTGTATCTCACCCGGCATTTCTGTACCTCATTAAACCCGTCGTCTTTTAGGAGGTCTGCAACCGTTGTGTGGAATTGGTGTCACGTCCTTGATGGACGTCACATCTAGCCCCACGGCCTGGAGTGACCGAATAGCGGTCTCCCGTCCTGAGCCTGGACCTTTGACGCAAACATCAACGCGTTTCACACCATGCTCCATAGCCTTCCGCGCACAGGACTCTGCCGCCATTTGGGCTGCAAAAGGTGTCCCCTTCTTTGTCCCTTTGAAGCCAACGGTGCCTGCAGAAGCCCACGCTATCACTTCGCCCTTTGTATCCGTAATGGTTACAATAGTGTTATTGAAAGTTGATTTAATATGGGCAACACCATGAGCGATGTTCTTCTTTTCTTTCGGTTTTGCTCTCCCAGTTGCTGCTTTTCTAGCCAAGCCGTGGATACCTCCTTATTTCTTCTTCCTCTTCACACCGACGGTCCGCCTCGGACCTTTTCGTGTACGAGCGTTTGTACTGGTTCTCTGCCCTCGCACAGGCAGCCCGCGACGATGTCTGAGCCCGCGATAACAACCGATTTCCATCAGCCGTCGAATGTTCATCGCCACCTGGCGGCGCAAGTCTCCCTCCACCCTGTACTCGCGCTCGATCACCTCGCGGAGTTTGCTGACCTCGGATTCAGTGAGGTCCCGAACTCGCGTCGCTGGATTAACTCCAGTCTGCTCCAGGATCTTCCGACTGCTGGACGGTCCGATTCCATAAATATACGTGAGCCCAACATCTACACGCTTGTCGCGCGGGAGATCGACACCTGCTATTCGTGCCAAACTTCACACCTCCACTCAGCCTTGACGCTGCTTATGCTTGGGATTGACGCAGATCACCCGTACGACGCCCTCTCGCCGAATTATCTTGCACTTGTCGCATATTTTCTTTACGGATGCTCTGACTTTCACCGACTTCCTCCGTCTGCGCCGTCTCCTTTTGATCAAACTTACCCACGGCGCAGATTTTGTATTATAAATGAAGTTGCCCGCATTGGTCAACCCATAATTTCACTCATCACAATGTTTTCAAAAAGGAATGTCTTCGCCCTCACGCAGTGTGAGGATGTCCGGACCTTGTGACGTTATCGCGATTGTGTGTTCGAAATGAGCAGAAAGTGTCCGGTCCTTCGTTACCATGGTCCATCGGTCGCTCAGAGTCTCAACTTCTGGACCACCCATGTTCACCATTGGTTCTATTGCCAAGGTCATACCCTCTCTCAAAACAGGACCCCTTCCGGGCGGACCGTAGTTAGGCACCTGCGGGTCTTCGTGCATGCTACGACCGATTCCGTGACCGACGAGGTCACGCACTACCGAGTAATCATTTTGCTCAACATACTGCTGTATTGCATGCGAAATGTCGGTCAGCCGGTTTCCAACCTGAGCCTGTGCAATTCCCCTAAAGAGCGCTTCTCTAGTAACCCTAAGTAGATTTAATGCCGCAGGCGCAACTTCCCCCACCGGCACGGTAACTGCCGCATCTGCATGGTAGCCCTGAACGATTGCCCCGATGTCCATTCCAACTATGTCGCCCTCTCTCAAAACACGTGCGCCGGGAATGGCGTGTACTACTTCTTCATTCACAGCCACGCAGAGTACGGCTGGGTAACCCCTGTACCCCTTGAACGACGGCAAAGCATTGCGCTCGCTAAGTATCGCGGCTGCCAGTTTGTCAAGGTCGGCAGTTGTTGTTTTCCCTGGTATGATTGATGCTTCCAAGCGGGTCAAGGCTTCTGCCACAACCTTCCCCGCAGCGCGCATCTTTTCAATTTCCTGTTTGGTCTTCGGTATAATCATTCGACCAGCGCTTGGGCGGCAGGCAAAGTCATACTCCCACCCTTGCGCTTAATGCTCCTTCTACGTATCCGTATACTTTTTCGACCGGCCCCATTGCCGGGATTCGCTCCAGTTTTCCCTTACTCTGATAATAATCAATAAGTGGTTCAGTCTGTTCCTTGTACACATGCAATCTGCGCCGTATTGCCTCAGGAGCGTCATCTGAGCGCATCACGATTTCCCCGCCGCAGGCGTCGCAGGCATCTGGCTTACTCGGCGGGTCTGTGTATATGTTGTAAGTAGCACCACACTTGGAACACACACGCCTACCGCTTAGGCGCCTTACAATCTCTTCCTCATCAACCTCAAAACTCAGAACCGCATCTAGTTCCTGCCCGCGCTTTGAAAGTTCCGAATCAAGTGCTTCTGCTTGTGCCACAGTCCTGGGGAAGCCGTCCAGCATAAAACCTCGCTTGCAGTCAGATTTTTGCAACCGCTCGGCTATGATACCTATGACGACTTCGTCTGGCACCAAGTCGCCCTTATCCATATAAGATTTAGCCCTCAGACCAAGCGCTGTGCCCTGTCTGACAGCCTCTCTCAAGATATCCCCAGTTGAGATATGTGCTATTTTATACTTTTCAGCGATAAGGGCCGCCTGCGTTCCCTTACCTGCGCCCGGAGGCCCCAATAGTACCAGTCTCATTATCCAATCGCCTGACTAAATACACCAAATGCTTTATTTCTGCTTAGACCACTATGTTATCTAATAAAGCCCTCGTAATGCCTCATCAATAACTGTGCTTCCATCGCCTGCACTGTCTCCAATGCGACACCAACCACAATCAGTAGCGAGGTGCCACCGACAAGGTAGAAGGAAGTAACCCCTGTGATCCGTGGCGACCAGTATTGGAGCAGTGCTATTATGCAAAGGAAGACGGCACCACCAAGCGTTATCCTAGACATAACCCGGTCAAGATATTCAAGCGTAGGCTTGCCGGGTCTGATACCTGGTATGAACGAACCATATTTCTTCAAGTTCTCTGCCACTTCGGGCACGTTGAACTGCACCGCTGTGTAGAAATAAGTGAAGAATATGATCAAGATGGCGTACACGACTGCCCCTATGGGCGTGCCGGGACTAAAACTTTTTGCAAAGTTCTGAATCGCCGTCCCAAACTTCCCACTCCCGGCAAATTGAGCAATCGTTCCCGGAAACATCTGTATGGAGATTGCAAAGATGATTGGAATGACGCCCGCAGAATTCACTCTGAGTGGCATGTATGAAGTAGCGCCGCCATATACTTTGTTGCCAACGACTCGCTTCACATGCTGGATCGGGATCTTTCGTTGAGCCTGCTGTACCGCCACGATCCCCACGACTGTCGCCAGGAAGATAAGCGCCATAAATATTACTTTCACCACGTCGTAGGCGCCACCTCTGACCAGGTCTATTGTGTTTTTGATCTGCGGCGGCAAACTCGCCACAATACCAACGAAGATCATCATTGAGACACCATTGCCAATACCCTTGTCCTGGATTTGCTCGCCAAGCCACATTAAGAAAGCCGTACCTGCAGTCAACGTGACAACTATTTGGATGAAATGCCATGGTGTCGCCGTTAAAATGCCCATTCGCACCAACATACTGTTCATGCCAGCAGCCTGCATCGCCGCGAGAACTACCGTCAGGTATCGGGTGTACTGGGCGATCTTCTTCCTCCCATGTTCACCTTCCTTCGCCAGTTGCTCAAGGCTTGGCACCGCGATTGTCAGAAGCTGCATGATAATTGACGCATTTATGTAGGGTGCGATTCCCATGGCCAAGATGGTATACTTCTTCAGAGCACCCCCGGAAAAGACGTCAATCAAGCCAAGCAAGTCTGTCCTTCGGAACAATTCTGCCATCTGTTCGCGGTCTATCCCAGGCACCGGAATGTGTAAGCCAATGACGAACACACCAAAGATCCAAAAAACAAAAAGGATCCGCTTCCGAAGGTCAGGCAGTTTAAAGGCGGCTATGATTGAAGCGAGCAATTCAGATCACCTCCACTGTGCCGCCTTTTGCCCTAATCTTCTCTTCGGCGGACTTACTGAAGTGGTGAGCACGCACCGTGATCGCACGTTCGACATCTCCCCGACCCAGTACGCGCAGGCCATCCTTTATATCCTTGACGATGCCTTTCTCCTGCAAAAGGTCAGGTGTAATCACATCTTCTTCCAACTTTGCCAGTTGATCAAGGTTCACGATGGCGTAATCTTTCTTAAATATGTTTGTAAAGCCGCGGCGCTGTGGCAAACGGCGATGGAGCGGAGTCTGACCGCCTTCAAAGCCAGGGCGAATTTGGCCCCTGGCTTTCTGACCCTTAGTACCCCTGCCTGCCGTTTTTCCTTTCCCAGAGCCGATGCCTCTGCCGACGCGCTTCCGCTCCCTGGTGGAACCGGGGGCAGGTCTTAAATCACTTAGTCTCACTCTCTTTGCCTCCTGACGTTGACTCCTTAACCTCCTCCACCTCAACCAGGTGGGCAATCCTTCTCACCATGCCGCGGATCTGCGGAGTATCCGCTTTTAGAGTACACGCATTTAACCGACGAAGACCGAGCGCCTTCACGGTCCTCTTCTGTTTTTCTGAATATCCTATCGGGCTCTTCTTCAAAGTAATCTTAAGCACCTGACTCATCCTCCACGCCGATGGGGGCCACCTCTTTGTCCCCTTCTTCCACATCGCCCTGCGATGTTTCCGACGCTGCCATCACCGCTAGGACCCCTTTCGGTAGCATCTCTTCGAGAGACTTACCGCGCAAGGTAGCAACCTCGTCCGCCTTTTTCAACTGACAGAGGCAACTGATTGTGGCTCTTGCCGTGTTGATCGCGTTCGGAGCACCGAGCGACTTTGCGAGGACGTCCCTGACACCTGCTACTTCCAGAATTGGGCGCACAGCACCGCCCGCCACAATTCCCGTACCAGGCGACGCTGGCTTCAGCAATACCAGCGAAGCACCTGCCTGGCCAAGCACTTCGTGTGGAATTGTGGTCCCAACTAGTGGCACCGAGATGATATTTTTCTTTGCATCTTCAACGCCCTTTCGGATAGCATCCGGCACGGCTCTGGCTTTTCCTAGACCAAGTCCAACGTGTCCTTCTCCGTCGCCCACAACGACAAGCGCATTCCAGCTCAAAGTGCGCCCACCCTTATGGGTCTTTTGAACCTTGTTCGTCCGGATAACTCGCTCCTCAAGGTTTAATGTATCAGGATCAATCCTCGGCATGCAGACCTCCTAGAACTCCAGTCCGCCTTCTCTAGCGGCGTCGGCCAGACTTTTCACCCTTCCGTGATAGCGATAGCCCCCACGGTCAAACACTACTTTCGTAATCTTTTTTGCTTTTGCACGCTCCGCAATCAGGCTCCCGACTGCTCTTGCCGCCTCAACCGTCCCCCCATTTGGAAACTTTTCCTTGATCTCATCATCAAGGGTTGATGCGGCTACAAGCGTTCTGCCCGTGGTATCATCGATCAATTGTGCATAAGTGTTATAGAGACTGCGGAAGACATTCAGCCTGGGGCGTTCCGGAGTCCCATACACGGTCTTTCGCACACGCTCATGTCTCTTTTTTCTCAACAACGTCTTAGTTCTCATGCCAGACGCTCCCCCACCTTATGTCTTACCGCTCTTGCCTGCCTTGCGGCGGACAATTTCATTTGCATATCTTATGCCTTTGCCTTTATACGGTTCAGGCTTTCGTATATTTCGGATCTCTGCGGCCTGTTGCCCAACGACCTGCTTATCTATGCCACGCACAGTTATGACCGGTATTCGAGTTTCCCGTCCTTCATATTGAACCACAGCCTGACCAACTTCGAACTCAATGCCCGGCTTTGGTACCACTGTCACTGGGTGCGAATACCCGACGTTTATCACAAGATTCTTTCCTGCCAACTCGGCTCTGTACCCTGTCCCATATATATGGAGAGATATCTCATAGCCTTTTGTCACACCTTCGACCATGTTTGCAATCAAGGTCCGCGTAAGCCCATGAAGCGACCGATGTACTCGGTCGTCCGACGGTCGCTCAACCAAGATTTTGCTGTCCTCGAGCCTGACGGTCATATCCGGGTGTACAGATTGCTGAAGAGTACCCTTCGGACCAGTTACAGTTACCATGCAGTTTTGTATGTCAACTTTGACCCCATTTGGAATTGGAATGGGCATTTTCCCGATTCTAGACATTTTTCTGCTCTCCTACCACACGTAGCACAAGACCTCGCCTCCGACACCTAGTCTCCTTGCCTCGCGATCGGTCATCACGCCTTTGGAAGTACTCAGAATGGCGATGCCCAGGTTACCGAGTACTCTTGGTATCTCGCCATGCTTTGTGTACACACGCAACCCTGGTTTGCTGATCCGCCGCAAGTTCGTAATCACTTTTACCTTACGGGGTCCGTACTTAAGGTGAACTCTAAGCCGCTCATGGCTGTTATCCTTAACTTTTTCAAATCCTTTGATAAATCCCTCGGATTGCAAAATCTTGAGTATCTCCATGTTCATTTTTGACATTGCCACGTCCACGTGACTATGCCCTGCAAAGTTTGCATTCCGAATCCGCGTAAGGAAATCTGCAATTGGATCAGTAACCGACATATCTTCCTCCGTCTGTTTGCCTGAGCCACTCATCGCCCCAACTCGAGACTACCAACTTGACTTGGTAACGCCAGGAATCTGACCACGATGGGCAAGTTCCCGGAAGCAAATGCGACAGACACCAAATTTTCGCAAGTAGCCCCGAGGTCTACCGCACAATCCGCATCTGTTGTATTTTCGAACCTTAAACTTTGGCGTACGTTTCGCTTTTTCGATAAGTGCCTGTTTTGCCAACTGACGCCTCCTCGCTGACTACTCCTCTTGCTTTTCCTTCTTTCGACTTTCAATTATCTGCTGGGCAATATGAGCCGGCACTTCTTCGTAGTGTGAAAGTTGCGTTGTGAACGTGCCTCGGCCCCTCGCAATCGAACGGAGGTCAATCGCATACCTCAGCATTTCCGCCTGTGGAACCAGCGCCCGCACTTTCTGCCGACCGCCGCCCACCGGTTCCATTCCCAATATGCGACCCCTCTTGCCGTTCAGATCGCCGATGACATCACCCATGTACTCCTCAGGGATAATCACTTCCACGCTTAGGATTGGCTCCAGAAGAACAGGTGAAGCCTTCTCTGCTGCGTTTTGGAAGGCAAGTATACCCGCCATTTTGAAAGCCATTTCCGACGAATCAACTGTATGGAACGAACCATCGTATAAAATCGCCCGCACATCAACGACCGGATAACCTGCGAGTATTCCGCGCTCCATGGCCTCGCGGATGCCCTTCTCCACCGCTGGAATATATTGCCTTGGTATCGCACCACCAACAATTCGGTCAACAAACTCAAAGCCCTGGCCCCTTTCTAGCGGCTGGATCTCAATCCACGCATCGCCGTACTGACCGCGGCCACCCGTTTGTTTCTTGTGCTTACCTTGCGCCTTCGCAGCAACCTGTATCGTCTCACGATATGGGACTTTGGGGGCTTCTGTCTCCACTTCCACGCCGAATTTTCTCTTCAGTCTGTCAACAGTTATCTCCACGTGTGCCTCTCCCAAACCGGAGATCAGCGTCTGACCTGTTTCTTGATCACGGTGATACTTGAAAGTGGGGTCCTCATCAACAAGTTTTGCGAGAGCCGGACCAAGTTTGTCTTCGTCGCTCTTGGTCTTGGCACGTATGGCAACTGAAAACACGGGTTCCGGGAATTCGATTGTCGGGTAGATAATCGGCTTGTTCTTGTCGCACAAGGTATCACCAGTGCCTGTTTCCGAAAGTTTGGCAACCGCCGCAATGTCTCCCGCATGTACCTCCGAGGTAGCAATCTGGTTTTTTCCGCGCAAGAAATAGATTTGTCCAATGCGTTCTTCCACTCCCTTTGTGGAATTGAACGCATGGGAATCGGACCTGAGCACCCCTGAATAGACGCGGAAATATGTCAGTTTACCAACATATGGATCTGCAAGGGTCTTGAAAACCAAAGAAGAAAAAGGCTCCGTGTCCAGAGGTTTTCGCTCCTCGTCTCCGCCCGACGGATTCTTCCCCTTCGCTGGAGGCACATCCGCTGGCGAAGGCACGAAGTTCACAAGGCTGTCCAATAATGCAGCAGTGCCTATATTCTTCAATGCAGAACCGCAAAATACAGGAACGACTTTTCCTTGCCGGATTCCTGCACTCAAACCAGTTACAATCTCTTCGCCGCTCAGCGGTTCACCCTCAAGGTACTTCATCAGTAGTTCATCATCATTTTCTGCGGCCGCTTCGGCAAGGGCGTCGCGATACCTGCCAACCGCCTCATTCATATCAGCCGGCACTTCACCTACGGTGACTTGGTTGCCCTCGCCAGTAATCGCCTTCATTTCAAGGAGGTCAACAATCCCCTTGAAGGTTTCTTGCGAGCCTATCGGCAGTTGCAGTGGCACCACCCTGGAGCCGTACTTCGCCCTGAGTGCCTCAAGCACCGCATAAAAGTCGGCGTTTTCTCGTTCCATCTTATTAATGAAGAATGCTTTCGAAATCCCGTACTCTTCCGCAAACTCCCACGCAGTCTCAACTCCGACTTCTATGCCTGAGACAGCGCAGACAACAATCAATGCTGTTTCTGAAACCCTTAGGCTGCCTTTCACATCGCCCACGAAGTCGGCGTAACCTGGGGTGTCAATCAAATTGACTTTGGTATCTTTCCATTCGCACGGGATTAGAGTCGCATTGATACTAATCTTGCGCTTTATTTCGTCTGGATCGTAGTCAGACGTAGTGGTACCTTCGTCAACCTTCCCCAAGCGATCAATGGCACCGGATGTAAACAACAGTGCCTCCGCAAGCGAGGTCTTACCGCAACCGCCATGTCCTGCGAGGGCAATGTTCCGTATTTTGTCAGCCTTGTATGCTTTCACTCAACGTCCTCCTAACGCTCGCGGAACGGCATCCCCAATAGTTTGAGCAATGCCCTGGCTTCTTCATCAGTCTTTGCCGTAGTGCAAATGATGACATCCATGCCGCGAATCTTATCCACCTTGTCATACTCGATCTCAGGAAACACAAGTTGCTCGCGCAAACCCATTGCAAAGTTACCTCTCCCATCAAACGAGTTCGGCGACACACCACCAAAGTCCCGAACCCTCGGAAGAGCAACGTTCATAAGTTTGTTCAAAAACTCGTACATTCGCTCGCCGCGGAGCGTTACCTTCGCACCAATCCTCATTCCAGCGCGTATCTTAAAATTAGCAATGGATTTTTTTGCTTTGGTGACAACCGGCTTCTGACCCGATATCAAACTTAGGTCTCTAACCGCGCCATCAAGAAGTTTCGGATCCTGAACTGCAGCGCCCACGCCCATGTTGATAACCACCTTTTCGAGTCGCGGAACCTGCATAATGTTCTTATATCCGAACTGCTTCATCAAAGCGGGTACTACTTCTTTTTTGTATTTCTCAGATAGTCTCGACATATGATTCAATCCCCATTAGACAGCATCTATCAACTCGCCGCACCGTTTGCACAGCCTAACGCGCTTACCGTTCTCGGCGACTGTGTGCCCTACACGGCTCGGCTTATCGCACCTAGGGCATATGAGCATAACCTTGCTAACTGCAAGCGGCGCAGGTTTCTGTATCCGTCCGGTCTGGGTCTGAGGCGTAGCCCTTGTACTCCGCCTTGGCCTCTGGTGACGGGTCACAATGTTGACGCCGTCTACTATGACCGTTCCCTCACTGGGTGAGGTACGAATTACCTTCCCGCGAGCACCTTTATCCTTACCGGACAAAACTACGACCATATCACCTTTCTTAACATTCAGCGCCATCTTGCATCCTCCGCCGGGTATCTTAGGACCGTATCAGAGAACCTCAGGGGCAAGAGAGATAATCTTCATGAAGTTCTTCTCCCTTAGTTCTCTTGCTACGGGTCCGAATATTCTTGTGCCTCTCGGTTCGTTTTGCGGCGTTATGACCACAGCCGCATTGTCATCAAAACGGAGATACGAACCATCTGGTCTCCGTATCGGCTTTTTTGTGCGCACGACCACCGCACGCACTACGTCCCCTTTCTTTACAGCAGCCCCAGGGGTTGCCGACTTTACTGCTCCAATGATTATGTCTCCGACGTCTGCGTATCTCGTACTCGAACCTTTAAGGACGCGAATACACATGATTTCTCGTGCGCCTGAATTGTCTGCCGATCTTAAGCGTGTGTATGGTTGTATCACCTTTACCTACCTCTTCCGCAATAATGCCCGTCCCAACAACAAATGTCCTGGTAATCTCATGACAATTGCAGCCGCCGGGACGAGCAGATTCTCATTTGGCTTTCTCGATGATGCGCGCCACTCTCCAGCGCTTCTCCCGACTCAAAGGTCGGGTCTCCATGATCTCCACAACATCCCCAACGCTGGCGGAGTTAGTCTCGTCATGAGCCTTGAATTTCTTGGTACGCCGCATTATTTTCCCATAAAGCGGATGCCTGACCATAGAGTCGACAGCGACTACAACGGTCTTGTCCATCTTGTCGCTCACGACACGCCCGCTTCTGACCTTGCGCCGACCCCTTGCTTCTCCTGTTGCCATACCTAACGCCCTTTCTCGGACTTGAGCTCGCGCTCACGCATGATAGTCAATATGCGCGCAATATTCTTTCGAATCTCACGAATTTTCATAGGGTTCTCTAGTTGCTTTGTAGCAGCGTCGCGCTGTGTCATGAAGAGATTCTTTCTCTCTTCGCGAAGCATACGCTGCAATTCAGAATCAGTGCTCTGGCGCAGTTGTTCCCTATATTGTGCCCGCTTCATAAACTTCACCGTAATCTCTTTTAGTTACAAACTTTGTCTCTATCGGCAACTTGTGAGCCGCCAACCTCATCGCTTCTTTGGCTAATTCTTCGCTGACCCCTGCCATTTCGAAAAGAATCCGACCCGGTTTGACAACAGCAACCCACAATTCCGGCGCACCCTTTCCGCTACCCATACGCGTCTCGGCAGGCTTCTTTGTCACGGACTTATCTGGAAAAACTCGTATCCATATCTGCCCGCCCCTCTTGATATGCCTCGTCATTGCGATTCGAGCAGCCTCGATCTGATTGCTAGTAAGCCAGCAGGACTCCATGGCCTGGAGACCGTACTCACCGAAATTCAGTGTCGTCCCGCCCTTTGCTTTGCCAGCACGACTACCTCGATGCATCTTCCGATGCTTGACTTTCTTTGGCATTAACATTGCAGGTCAGCCTCCTCTTGCTCTCGGTCATCCGCCACCACGTCCGCCTCTGCTACTTCCTCCGCATCCGACTGCGCCTCCGCAGGCTGTCCCGCACGACGGATTCGTCGTGGACGCTCAGCACGCTCGGTGCGCCTCTCACGACGTTGCCTTGGGAAACCAATCAACGTTTCCTCAGAAGTCTCAGAAGCCTTCTCCTCCTTTTGACCCGGAAGGATATCCCCTCTGTATATCCAAACCTTGACGCCGATGTTACCATAGGTCGTCGCCGCTTCCGTGAAACCGTAGTCAATGTCTGCTCGAAGTGTGTGCAAAGGGATTTTGCCCTGCTTATCCGACTCTGTCCGTGCCATCTCAGCCCCAGCCAATCGGCCAGACACTGTCACTTTTATTCCTTTGGCACCCATTCTCATAGTGCGCAGTACTGCTTGCCGCATAGCCCTTTTGTATGCCACTCGTTTCTCAATTTGCTGAGCAATGCTTTCAGCCACCAACTGCGCATCAAGTTCTGGACGCCGAATTTCCTCCACGCTTACATGAACCTGCTTACCAGTCATTCGCTCTAATTCGGCTCTTAGATCCTCTACACCCCTGCCGCCGCGACCGATTATTATTCCTGGTCTGGCTGTGTGTAGCGTTATCTTTATCCGATTGTTGGCAGTCCTTTCTATCTCTATGCGCGATATGGCAGCCGCACTCAGTTTCTTCTTTATGTGCCGACGCAAGCGGACATCCTCAACCAGGTTCGCTGCAAAGCCTTTGTCGGCGTACCACTTGCTCTCCCAGTCGCGTATTATGCCAATTCTGAATCCAATCGGGTTAACCTTTTGTCCCATGCGATCTCTCCGTTACTCCTCTGCTTTGTTTGAAGTCTGGGAAGACTTCGCTTCGGCACCCTGCTTTGACGCTCGACGTGTCTTTGGCGCAGTCGCCTCTGCCGTCTGCTTTCTGCCCCGACGCCCTGCTGGCTTCCTTGCCTTTGCTTTGGTCGCTTCGGCTCTTAACTTTTCGTCCTCAGACAAAACAACCGTAATATGGCTTGTCCGCCTCAGTATCCGATAAGCCCGACCCATAGCCCGCGGCTGAATGCGCTTGAGCGAAGGCCCCGTATCAACATATCCCCCCGTCAACCGCAGTGTATCGCGATCCAGGCTGTAGTTGTGTTCCGCATTTGCAATAGCGGAAGCAATGAGCCTTTCTATGTACCTCGCCGCTTCATTCGGGATGAACTTCAAAATTGCCAATGCTTGATTGGCACTTTTCCCTTTTACTGCATCGAGAACAAGTCTAGCCTTTCTGGGCGTAACCCTGAGGTAGCGCCCTACTGCTCTTGCTTCCATCAAATCCTCCAGATCTCCCAGGGTAAACTTTGGCAGCCATGCGCCGATTGCTCGCACACGCTGTCCTTAGTGCGTCCTCCTACTTCAGTGCCGTAGACCTCTCAGTATGTCCTCCATGCCCCCTAAACGTCCTGGTGATGGCAAATTCCCCAAGTTTATGCCCCACCATGTTTTCGGTGATGAATACTGGCACGTGTTTCCGCCCATCGTGGACGGCTATCGTATGCCCGATCATCGAGGGGAAAATCGTCGAGCGCCGTGACCAGGTCTTGATGATCCGCTTCTCGCCTCGAGCATTCATTTCTTCAATTTTTTTCAATAATTTTGGGTCGGCATAAGGACCTTTCTTCAAGGATCTCGCCACTTCTCGACCTCCTTATTTCCGCCTCTTGAGTATAAACTTGTCCGTCGCTTTGCGCGACCTGGTTTTGCGTCCCAAGGCAGGCTTGCCCCATGGCGTCGCCGGCGATTTCCTGCCTACTGGCGACTTACCCTCTCCACCTCCATGTGGGTGGTCACGCGGTGTCATTGCAACACCACGAACTGTAGGTCTGATACCTAAGTATCTGGACTTCCCTGCCTTGCCCAGAGAAATGTTCTCGTGCTCTACATTGCCCACCTGACCGATGGTAGCCTTTGCCTCAAGGTGTACAAGTCGAACTTCTCCTGATGGCAGTCGGATATGAGCGTACTTCCCTTCCTTTGCCATGACTTGAGCGGCGGCACCAGCGCTCCTCACGAGTTGCCCGCCCTTCCCAGGCACCAACTCGATGTTGTGCACCAGTGTGCCAAGTGGAATGTTTCGCAGTGGTAGCGCATTCCCTGGCTTGATGTCTGCGCTTTCACCGGATACAACAGTATCTCCAACATTAAGCCCAATAGGAGCCAGGATATATCTCTTCTCACCATCTGCATAGGTCAGCAGTGCAATTCGTGCTGAGCGATTCGGGTCGTATTCAATACTAGTAACCCTGGCAGGAACATCAGTCTTATCCCTCTTGAAGTCTATGATACGGTACAACCGTTTTGACCCTCCGCCCCGATGCCGAGTAGTCACACGCCCTGAAGAGTTCCGACCTCCCGATTTCTTCAGCGGACATGTCAATGACTTCAAAGGCTCTGTTGCCGTTATCTCCTCAAAAGTCGAAACGGTTTGAAATCTCTTGCCCGGTGATGTCGGTTTAAATGATTTCACAGGCATAGCATTTACATCCCTTCAAATACTTCGATCTTAAATCCTGGCTTCAAGGTGACGATCGCCTTCTTCCAATCAGGTGTCCTACCCTCTGGATAGCGACCCAACCTCTTTGCCTTGCCCCGCACTCGCATGGTGTTGACACTGGCAACCTTTACGTTGAATATCTGCTCCACTGCTTTCGCAATTTCTATTTTGTTTGCGTTCTTATTCACACGGAACGTGTACTTACCTCGCTCTGCGCCAGCAATACTCTTCTCCGTTACCAGCGGACGCTCTATTATCTCGTACGGGTCCTTCATTTCGCCTGAGCCTCCTGAACTTTCGCCAGTGCGTCTTTGGTGAACACTAGGACATCGGCGTTCACTATGTCGTACACAGAAACCGACGGGGCTACTCGGACAAGTACCCATGGAATGTTTCTTGCTGATTTGATTACCTTGTCGTCAGGTTCTCCGACGACTAGCAATGTCTTGCCCTCAAGACCCAATGACTCAAGTATCCCAAGCATTTTCTTAGTGCTGAAATCGTCGAACCTCAGTTCATCCAATACCCTAATACAACCATCCGCAAATTTTGCGGAGAGTGCGGATCTAATCGCCAGCCGCCGCATTTTCTTTGGCATGTCAACGCTATAATCTCGGGGATGTGGTCCAAAGACAATCCCACCGTGCCTCCAATGCGGCGCGCGGATGCTTCCCTGCCTTGCGCGACCGGTGCCTTTTTGTCTCCATGGCTTGACACCGCCGCCGCTCACGTCAGACCTGGTCTTCGTGTCCGCCGTGCCGCGTCGCATTTCTGCGAGGTGAGCCACCACGGCCTTATGAACAACTGCCTCGTTTGGCGCCACCTCAAATATCTCAGGCAGCAAATCTATCTTGCCTACTTCAACCCCATCGGTGTTTAACACTGCTAATTCAGGCATTTTAGTACTCCATCAGCGCAACTGCATAGCCTGTACTTAGAGGCTATGTCATTTGCGATACCACGACAATTCCTCCATTTGCGCCGGGAACGGCACCCTTCACAAGAAGCAAGTTGCGCTCCGCATCCACCTGGACTACGGTAAGACCACGCATTGTAACCTTGTCTCCACCCATTCGTCCTGGTCGCTTTGAACCCTTAAAGGTCCGAGCGGCATCGGTTGCTCCTCCCGATTGTGGTTTCCGATGAATCATTGACCCATGCGTCATATTCGCACCGTGAAAATGCCATCTTTTGACCGCCCCGGCAAAACCCTTGCCCTTGGAGATACCTGTGACGCTCACCTTGTCTCCAGGCTTAAAGATATCCACTTTTATTTCCTGACCCACCTGTAGTCCGCTTGTGTCATCTACGCGCAGTTCTTTCAAATGCCTCTTCGGCGGCACCTGGCTCTTTGCAAAATGTCCCTGGATAGGTTTTGTGAGGCGTCTCTCGTTGACCTCACCGTATCCCACCTGCACCGCCGAATAACCATCTTTCTCCGGGGTTCGGATCTGGGTTACGACAACCGGACCCGCTTCTATGACGGTGACTGGAACCACGACACCGCCTTCTCCAAACACCTGCGTCATTCCTATTTTTCTGCCTACGATTGAACTCAGCATTACAAACTGTCCTCCAATGGTGGACCTTTCAAAGCCATTGCTTTTCTTGATGGTTCTTGCCCCTGCCCACTTCGGCCCAGAGCGCCTAGAGTTTTATTTCGATATCTACACCGCTCGGCAGGTCTAGTCTCATCAATGCGTCTATCGTCTTAGGACCAGGCTCAATTATGTCAATCAGCCGTTTATGCGTGCGTACCTCAAAGTGTTCCATCGACTCCTTGTCTATGTTCGGTCCTCTGATCACGCATACCACATCCTTCTCCGTGGGAAGTAGCACTGGACCTGAAATGCGAGCGCCAGTGCGCCGCGCTGTCTCCACGATCTTTTCGGCTGATTGATCTAGTATCCTATGATCAAATGCTCTGAGCCTAATCCTGACTTTTTCTCTACGCATTACCGATTCCTCCGGTAACTACTCAATTATGGAAGAGATGACGCCTGCTCCGACTGTGTGACCACCTTCTCGAATGGCGAACCTCAGCCCCTCTTCCATCGCTATCGGCTGTATCAGTTCCGCCGTCAGTGACACGTT
>Ga0078972_1000995_pt1 | contig 113506 bp, 89 predicted proteins | sample YelNatPaOPGAMG01_FD_67568 | JGI IMG/M metagenome (GOLD analysis project Ga0078972, IMG submission 67568) | Hot spring thermophilic microbial communities from Obsidian Pool, Yellowstone National Park, USA - OP-RAMG-01 (SPADES assembly) (version 2) | ecosystem: Environmental > Aquatic > Thermal... | reverse complement strand
CGAAAGCGCTGAGGGAATGGAAGCGCATCGGCAGCCAGGAATGGAATTTGGCGATATCCTCCGGAGCGTATCCGTTCACGCCCCGTCCTGCGGGTTTGGGTCCCCACATGTAATCCAGCCAACCAAAATCCAGAAACGCCCCTCCAAATGCAGGGTTATGCTTTATGTGCTTGATGACCGAGGTCACATAATGGAAATAGGATTGGCGGTTAAATCGGTTCCACCATGTGGGCACCTCCGAAGCGTTGCCGGATGAATCCACATCGTAGTGAGTGATCCATGGAGCGGGGCATCCCGGCCATTTGCCGTTCAGGAAGATAGGAAGAATGAGTATGTGCGCCCGTGCCGCGTTTCGGAGAGTCTCATCCAGGAGGCGAAAATCGTACAATCCTGGTTTCGGTTCCAAAGTCCCCCATGACAGGAGGAGTTCCGCGAAACGAATGCCGTGCTTTGTCAACTGTTTGAAGGTTTTGGTCGACCAAGCGACGACTGGACGGGTCTCCGCATAGGTCACCGTGACATAGACAGTGGAGGGATGCGATAGGTAGAGTGAGCTTTGACGTTCCAAACGAAAGTAAAGGTAGAGATATTTAAACTTTCCGCTTTGTGTCAATATCTCCGCACTGCGTCCTCCCACCACTCCTGTTTTGTAGAGGCTGTCGCCAATATCCCCTCCCGCTCCCACCTGATGCATCCCTTTTTCGATATTTGCTCCGGACAGACTGGAGTTTAAGATGACCATCGCTTCCGATCCGTTTCCCGAAGACGATGCTTGAGAGGGCGGTTGCGTGCTTAATGTAATTTGATGAATGGCGATACCAGGCGTGCCTGAAAGTCGCAAATCCGCTCCGTAATTCTGACGACCTCTGAAATTCACGTTGGATATTTTCCAAGTGTGGATTTGCCAGACGGGTCTCTCCGCAGGCATGAGCGCAGTGGCGGCTTGATAGGCGCCGTTCATGGGAGCCTGCGGATTGGAGGAATCGTATTCCAATTGCAGAGTTGGACTGGATGGTGTCCATAACAGTTGGACCGCCCAGATAGGAGCCTGTTGTTTTAATACGTGTGCGGCAAATGCAGGCGAGGATATCGCTCCGAAGAGAAACAACATTACGGAAATCGGAAGAACGAAAGAGATGAATTTAGTGAGGAGCGTATTAAATTGGTTTAGGGACAGGATGGTGGATTTCATGGTGACATGACCCTCTTTTCCGATTCTCCGGGTTATTATCTCATAAAATGGATCGATAATAAAGCGAAACCAAATGACGGAAGCGGATCGTTTTTCTGGACACCCCTCTTATTGATAAATAGCGGGCGTTAGTAAGAAAGGCTCATTACTCTCTTCTCCTCCATCGAAATGTAGAACTTACTGAGCCAGCAAATCAATTCAAATGCCAAAGGTTTCAGGAGATTCGTCAATTTCAGGGTTGAGGTCTTATTTATACCGGGAAGCTTGATCTCAGTCCACAAACACCCCAATAGAGCCTCAATATCATAATCCGCTTTTCAAGGATATCTGCAAATTGTGTAATCTTATGGCAATCCAGTATTCTCATTTGCCGCCTCCGCATTGTTGTTTACTACATCGGTAAGATCATGCAATCTGCGATTCTGCTGTTTCAACTCGTGTTGGAGAGGAACGACCACTACCATATGATAAAGAAATATGCCCACAAGCAAAACCAAGATTGAAATAAATATGGTTGAAATATTATTATTGCTTCTGCTTCCCACGTTGGGATTGAAGACTCAGAAGGATTGGGTGGGAGGAGGCGTCAGCGTCATCAATGGCGGCGGTGACGGCGCCATAATAACCGTTCTCGCGTCAGGATCAAAAACCGTGTTGGCGGCGGCTTGAGCATTCGGATAAGGGGTTGCGTTCGGGTTGGCTTGCGGTGGAGAGTCGAGCGACTCTCCGCAGGAAAAGCAGGCGGTTCTGTTATCGGGATTGGGTGCGCCACAATAATAGCATTTTTTCATTGCGTTCCCTCCTTTTGAGCTTCAAGCTAACGGTTTTCCTTTATTATTCGAGCTTGTCCCAGCCATAGTGAAAAGCGGCTGGCGACCATTTTTGTTTTACGTTCTTTTCTCCTGAATGTCAATATTTTCTTTTGATGCCGCTTCAAGCATCCAAATATCCTTGCATCCTGAGATTCGTCGGAATTTTTTCTCTGCGTCAAGTAGGGAACTTGCAACCCAGCGTTTCACCATGGAGCCATCACGCCATCTTCTTACACGACCGGTACGACGCTTCACTCCGCCAATTCCCTCAACCTATTGATCCCAGGCGTCGCGTCTAGCTTAAACGCCGCTTTCATGCTGATGGTGACATATTCGCTCATGTCGGAGGGCAAATACCCCTCCAAGTTCCTGATCTTGTGATTTCCACACCCCTGCCCCCGATCGCACGCTCACGTTTTGGCGCATCGAATTTCAGTCACTATCCATGGGTGACATCCAAGCTATCCGCCACCAATCGCCCGCTGCGCGGGAGCATGACGAGTGCGTGGAAATCGTCAGACAACCCTTCGCGTGAGAGCACCGGTTGCGAAGCTTGCGGTGCGGCGCTGTGTAAATGAATGGTTGGCAGAGCCTTGCCATCCAACCATATATCCACGTGTCCATAATCGGGTCCTATGGGACTCCAGAGCGTAAAACCGGAGCCCTGGAAATTCCATTTCAACCGTCCTCCGCCATTCCGCCGCTCCGCGCCAATCCCGAAACGAAAGGCGGAGCTTTGCAACTCAATCCAATCCGCCGGATCCTCGCCCGCGCCAAGCCAGCCTTCCGTATAGAGATAGGAAATCGCGCCCGTCTTTGGGCTGCCGGATACTGCAAACCGTTCGACGGAGAGGTGACTTCCGGATTCCGCCAGCAATCCGATTGAGCCTGCGTGCGCGCTCATCGTTCCGCTCCAAATCTCTTTGCCATTCAGTGAAAGCATCGTCTCGCCATTCGCTCGGCGAATAATCTTCACCTCCCAATTCTCGGTGGGCGATAAATCCCCAGAGGCGATGGTTCGCATGTCCCCGTTGTCGTCAACCGAAAGGATTTTCCAACCGCCGCTTCCAAGCTCAAGACCATGATGGCGGGTCAGGGAGAGCGGGTGCAAAACGGCGTCGGAAGTCGGTTGGTTTGGTCCCAGCGGCGCACGATAGCTCCAAATAATCCGGCATGTTCCGTGCGATCGGAGGCTGGCTGACAGCGTGAAGTCGGCGTAGTTCCGCCGCAAACAAGTCAGGCTCGGAGCCTTATCCCCGCTGAAATGAAAGCCCCTTCGGCGAATTGGCGTTGACCAATGCCGTGAGGCTATGTTGATGGCGCCGTCGCCTTTGACATTCCGTGAGGGGAACATCGCCCACAGGATTCCTTTCTCATCCACCCAGCCGGAAAACGTCTGGCCCCAAATCCCGTAATCTTCCTCAGGCACGTCTTCGCTGTGCCATACCGAGCCGCACCGGAATATCTCCCAGGACTCCTCGCGGGTGGCTTGTTCGATTGGGGCTCTGAAGATTGCTTGGAAGTTACGGTTGCGAGCGACTGAGGTGGCGGGTGCGTAGACCCAATCCCCGTGGACGAAAGCCGGAAAGAATTCCAGCAGCGGCGGGTGGAAGTAATTGGCTTCGATGTGGCGGATCAGAATCCGTTTCGAGTAGGGACCTTGTGGATTTGGCGCCGTCATCGCGAAAAGCGCCCAGCGGAACGGGGGGCTATCCATCATGGCCAGGATCATCCAGTCGTTTTTGCGACGTATCAATGTTCCGGCGTAAGTGCGCTGGTATCTGCCGAGCAGCGGACGCAGTGTCGAGTTGCGGGTGATCGGAACGTTATCGCGATGCCAAGGACCCTCCGGCTTTTCCGCCCAGGCGTATGCCAGTCCGCCGTCGTTTGAGAAGTTCGGTATGCCCCAATCGTAGACCATATGATAGCGTCCGTTGTCAAACACCACGCTGACATCCGGCGTATGACCATCCTTGTCGAACATCCGAGGGTCGCCGTGAAGGACCGTGCCGAGATTCTCCCAAGTCCCGCCTTGATTTTTCGACCGATACAAGATGCATCGGCTGGGCGGCGGGCCGCTATATCCCGCCGCATAGTCCCCGATATAGAGGTACCAATTTCCGCTTTGGGGATCACGAAAGAAAAAGCCGTTGACGGGCCACTCATACGGAGGTGAGCCGCTGCAGATCGGATTTCCCGGCATGCGCTGAAACGAATCAAAGGAAGGATCACCGTATACCGGATGTCGCAACCACAAGTCCGCATATTTCGATTCGGCGTAATCCGTCTCTTTTGCGTCAGCCTTCGAACTACTTGGGGTTTGCACCGCTCCGGTGATCATCAGGATTGCACCTCCGCAACGCTTCAGGAATCCACGCCTTCCGATTTGGACTTGCTGGTTCATCGAACACCTCCTATCGTTACGCCATCCCGCAGCGGTTAAATCCGTGCCTCCAACGCACCTATTAAAAGGGCTAAATCCGGATGAAACCCTGCTCAAACCCGCCTTGTTTTGAATCAAACCACAACCGAAACGGCTTTGTCAAACAGAGTTAGCTCCGGAAATATTGTTGTTGAAGATGACCATCGCTTCCGATCCGTTTCCCGAAGACGATGCTTGAGAGGGCGGTTGCGTGCTTAATGTAATTTGATGAATGGCGATACCAGGCGTGCCTGAAAGTCGCAAATCCGCTCCGTAATTCTGACGACCTCTGAAATTCACGTTGGATATTTTCCAAGTGTGGATTTGCCAGACGGGTCTCTCCGCAGGCATGAGCGCAGTGGCGGCTTGATAGGCGCCGTTCATGGGAGCCTGCGGATTGGAGGAATCGTATTCCAATTGCAGAGTTGGACTGGATGGTGTCCATAACAGTTGGACCGCCCAGATAGGAGCCTGTTGTTTTAATACGTGTGCGGCAAATGCAGGCGAGGATATCGCTCCGAAGAGAAACAACATTACGGAAATCGGAAGAACGAAAGAGATGAATTTAGTGAGGAGCGTATTAAATTGGTTTAGGGACAGGATGGTGGATTTCATGGTGACATGACCCTCTTTTCCGATTCTCCGGGTTATTATCTCATAAAATGGATCGATAATAAAGCGAAACCAAATGACGGAAGCGGATCGTTTTTCTGGACACCCCTCTTATTGATAAATAGCGGGCGTTAGTAAGAAAGGCTCATTACTCTCTCCTCCTCCATCGAAATGTAGAACTTACTGAGTCAGCAAATCAATTCAAATGCCAAAGGTTTCAGGAGATTCGTCAATTTCAGAGTTGCGGGCTTTTCGCGAGCTGCGATCTCAGTTGAATCTCGGCTCACATGCATCACAACACTCTCGCCAACGTAGTTTCGCACCAACGCTTCGTGAACCTTGTCGCCAAAGCCGCTCCGAGCAAGCACCGCGAAACTGCGGGAGAACGCCGATTCGCTGGGAACCCTCCTTCCGCTCTCGAAACCGCAAATGGCGCGCAACGCCGCTCCGCCAAGCAACATCTCGCGAAGCATTTTCGTTTGAGAAAGGTTCAACGCCGCTCTCGCTATGCACGCCCTGGCCATGGAGCGAATATCGTAAGGCTTGCGTCCGCGGCCGTAATGGCATGAATGATCCAGATGCTTCTCCACGCCGAACACATCGATAATGGCGACCAGTCGTTTCTCCTTTTCCGTAAGACGGGTTTCCACGATTTGCTCCAGGAAAGGAATGAGAGATGCTTGCAACGTGTTCCAATAATCTGTAAAAGGCTCTATGGGGATGTTTGCGGACTGAGATCAAGTTTTCCCGGAAGAATCAAGACTGCAATCCTGAAATTCTCGAATCTCCTGAAGCCTTTGGCGTTTGACTTGATTTGCCGAATCAGTGAGTTCAACCCCTCGACGGATGCGTTCGTAACTTTATACCTGACATAAGCCAAAAGTCCGTCAATATGCCGATTAAGCATTTGCGCCACCTTGGTCAAGGGACAGAAATCAATGGTCGCTTTTGAGACGAAAAGATCATAGCGAATGATATGCGGTACAATGATAACATGAACCAACTGCATGAACTGGGACGGAGCGTCTTGGTGAGATAGGAGCGCCAAATGAAAGAAAAGTATTTGAATGAAATAGTGACCACGCTCATGAATATCCATGCCGACGGAACCGGAGGCGAACACAATGCAATCGGTTGAACTATTTGCTGGAGCTGGAGGACTCGCGATGGGGGTGACCCTCGCTGGTTTTGAATCCCTCGCCGTGATCGAATGGGACCGTTGGGCATGCGACACCATCAGGGATAACCTGAAACGAGGCTATCCATTGGTTGCCGATTGGCCTTTGTGGGAGGGAGACGTGCGAGAATTTGACTGGTCGAAAATACCGGAAGGCATAGACCTTCTCGCAGGTGGACCACCATGTCAGCCTTTCTCGTTGGGTGGTAAGCACAAGGCGTATAGAGATAAGCGCGACATGTTCCCCGCAACCGTCGAGGTCGTTAGAAAATTGAAACCAAAATCCTTCATCATTGAGAACGTTAAGGGACTGACGCGTTCCAGTTTCGCCAACTATTACCAATACATTCTCCTGCAGTTGGAGTTTCCCGAAGTCGTGTGTCGGTGGGGGGAAAGCTGGCTTGATCATCTCAAGCGATTGCAAACTGAAAAAACCTCAGGTGTACTTCACACCATAGGGCTCACCTACAATGTTGTCCCCACGCTGGTGAATTCGGCCGATTATGGAATACCGCAAAAACGGGAACGGCTCTTCATCGTTGGCTTCCGATCCGATCTTGGTGTCGAATGGTCCTTCCCCCGGCCAACCCATAGTTTGGACGCATTGCTTCATTCCCAATGGGTATCCGGTGAATATTGGGAGCGTCATGGAGTATCCACCCCCGAACGTCCAGCAATTCACGATAAATTTAAGGCAAGGTTTCGCGAATTGGCTGCTGGTTTAGCCCTCTTTGAGGAAAAGCCGTGGAAAACGGTTCGCGATGCCTTGGCGGATTTGCCAGATCCTCGGCGACCTGAGGCTTCCGAATATTTGAATCACGTTTTTCAGGATGGAGCCAAGATTTATCCGGGGCATATCGGCAGTCCGCTGGACCTGCCGGCGAAGGCGCTCAAGGCAGGAGATCATGGCGTTCCAGGAGGTGAAAACATGGTGGTTCTTACGAATGGTGAGGTCCGCTATTTCACCGTAAGGGAAGCGGCAAGATTGCAGACTTTTCCCGATGGTTACGCCTTCCACGGCTCATGGACGGAAACAATGCGTCAGCTCGGAAATGCAGTACCGCTTGCTCTCGGTCGTCAGGTTGCGGCCGCTGTGGCGATTCGGATTGCTGAAGCAGAATCGCGCAAACTTGCCAAACACCGCATGAGGATGCTCGCATGACGGGAGACAAGATCATCCAATTCAATCCGTTGGATAAACGCCATCTGGGCGAAAGTGTGGGTCAGGCGATGCTTCGTCAACCCGTCATTCCCATGTCAAACCTGGCAAGTTTCAATGGCGCGGGCATCTACGCGATTTATTACCGGGGGAATTTCCCGGCTTACGAAACAATAGCACGAAAAAACAACGGACAGAATTTCATCGCGCCCATTTACGTGGGCAAGGCAGCGCCGAAAGGCGCGAGAAAGGGTGGCGATCTAGAGGCGAGCCCCCCTGGCACGGTGCTCTTCAGCCGCCTCATGCAGCACAAACGAAGCATTGAATATGCAGACAATCTCAATATCGCCGATTTTCATTTTCGTTACTTGGTAGTTGACGACATCTGGATATCTCTTGGCGAATCCTTGCTTATCGCCAAGTTCAATCCTCTGTGGAACAAGTTGATCGATGGTTTTGGCAATCACGATCCCGGCATGGGACGTTACGCAGGACTTAAACCGCGATGGGATGTTCTTCACCCTGGTCGACCTTGGGCGGACAAATGTCAGCCTCGCGAGGAGACGGCTGAACAGATCATCCGCGAGATCCGGGATTATCTTCGAAATAACCCGCCACCAGATGATTCTACAATGATCACAACCTGATCCTATCGGGAAAATACATCCTCAAAGGTTTTTCGACGACCACATTGACCAGCGTCTTGACGAGATGCGCTCATTCATGAGCGGGCTGATGTAGGGTGTAATGTTGACATCCGTCTGGGAGATGCCCAAGAGAATCTTGTGATCGGCGTTGGTTTCCAACTCGCGAGTAGATCGATCACGGGCCGTTTGGTCATATTGATGATGACGCTCTTGGCTGAGGGCTTAACAATTTTCCAGATAGCGGGGTTGCGGTATTTACGCTGAAAGCATCCCGGAGTAGTTCAATCGAGCCGTCGCACCGCAATTACTAAAGCGAGAGAAGGAAAAGTGTGCGTTGGATACGCCATCGCTTCGAAACCGTTCAAAAACAACGTGAACCATACCGACTTGCTCTGGAAAACAGGGAACAGAGGTAACAAGATATCAAGCAGATAAACGTCTATTGTGCGTAGTTTGTGTGTTCAGCGAAGGAAGAACCCCCATTTGACAGAATCGATCGAAAAGGATATACTTCGTTAACTTGCTTATGAGACGGAAATAATCGACTCAGAGGGTTCAACATTCCAATATCCTAAAGAAATACATTCAACATGCATATAAAAGATATTTTCTCACAACATACTCCCACCTTCAGTTTTGAGTTTTTCCCTCCCAAATCGGATGAGGCGGAGAACCAACTTCTTCAGGCGATACACGAGTTGGAGGAGTTGATCCCCTCTTTCATCTCGGTCACGTACGGGGCGGGCGGAGCCACTCGCCAGCGCACCCACGATTTGGTGCTGCGCATTCAGAGAGAAACCAGTTGCGATCCCATCCCTCATCTTACATGCATCAGGCATACGGAGCGGGAGATATCCGATATCCTTCAGCGCTACGCGGCAGCGGAGATTTCCAATATCCTGGCTCTTGGCGGTGACGCCCCAAGGGATTTGGGGGATTATGATCGGAGCCGTGACAGGTTTCGCCATGCCGCCGATCTAGTTCGTTACATCAAGGATTTCAATGAGACGGGTCTTCATCCTGATCCACGCGGTTTCGGCATAGGCGTTGCGGGTTTCCCGGAGGGGCATCCAAATACACCGAACCGTTTGTTAGAGATGGATTATCTCAAGGCAAAGGTGGATACCGGTGCGGATTACATCGTAACCCAGCTTTTCTTCGATAATCATGATTTTTACGATTTCAGAGATCGTTGCCGTTTGGCGGGCATTCAAGTTCCGATCATTGCCGGTATTATGCCGGTGACCTCAAGCAAGGGGTTGATGCGCATGGCGGAGTTGGCGTTAGGGGCGCATTTTCCCGCCAAGCTTTTGCGTGCGATCGCCCGTTGCCATGGGGATGAATTCTATGTGCGGAAGGTGGGGGTGCAATGGGCGACGGAGCAATGCAGAGACCTTTTGGATAATGAAGTCCAGGGCATTCATTTTTATACACTTAACCGTTCCACCGCCACGCGTGAGATATACGCAAATCTTGGGGTTAAAAACTCCAGGATGCTTGAAAAACAGAGTTGAAAACCATCGATATCTTGTAACCGAACTCATCCGCCCGCGTTCCAATTGGATTTCGCAGGGGAAGCGATTTGCGCGGGTGGTAATCCCTTTACATAGACAAATTCATGCGCACACGCAGAGACAAGTTCATCCTTCCGCTTCTCACGCTGATATTCGCCGTAACGGTGGGATGGCTCGCCTTTTACAACGACAGCAAGGTTTCCGATACGCAGCCTTCCACGTACAACACGGGGAGAAAAGGGGTGCGAGTCGCCTGGCAACTGCTCCAGGCGGAGCATATTCCCGTCGGAAGGTTCGAATCCCCTTTCACCGATCTCTCCTCGGAAGTCGGAACTCTCTTCATTGCCGAACCCTTGGATCGCCCTATGACCTCTGCGGAGACCACCAGTTTGGCGAACTGGGTGCATGCGGGAGGAACATTGATCATTGTAAAGGACTCTGTTGCAACGCCCGATGAGATGGTCAAGCTTTCGGAGTTGGATGCATTTCAAACCCCCGCCAACACTGTTCTCATTTCACCTGCGATAACCGAAAAGAGAGTGTTCCATGATGTGCGGCGAATATACTACTCCGGCGATTGCGCACTCAACCTCTATAAGACGAATAACATTCATGTCCTTTTGAAGCATGGCATGGATGTCTACATGGTGGAATGGATGAGCCAGAAGGGGAGGGTCTATGTCCTTTCCAACGGGGTGGGGCTAACCAACGATTGCATCAACAAAGCGGATAATGCCATACTCATGGTCAATCTCTCACGCACGGGTGCGGGCGATGGTGAATTCGACTTTGATGAGTATCATCATGGATACGGCTTCAACGATTCAGGTCAGTACTCCTTGTGGAAAGCGATTGGATCTCCGGCGCGCACTATCTTTTGGTATGCTCTCGTAGTCCTTATATTGTACATATTCAATGCGAACAGACGCTTTGGCGCAGTGAAGGAGTTGGTGAAACCGGAGGAGCGGAACATCACCGATTATGTGGCATCCATTGCAAGCCTTTTCCAGAGAGCGAAAGCCGCCGAGATACCCGTTGAGATTCTCTATCACACTCTTATTCAGACCGCACGGGAAAAGCTTGGCGCCGATCCGGAAGCCACCCCGGAATATCTGGCGCGTATTGGCGGCATGCAGGGATATTGGGATGAATCCGCGATGCTCGCCATTTTGACACGGTGCAGGAGTATCGCCGAGGGAGAGAAATCGAACGAACAAGAAATGCTGCAACTGACGAAAAGCATGGATGAATACCTTAACAAGTTGGAAAGGGGAAGAGATGGATAATCAAATCGATGTCGACCCGACTGCGGAAGTTCCGAATGCCGATGAAATAGATAATGGGGCTGCAAATGAGGTCGCGGTTCCCAACGATACCCAATTGAAAACCGAAGAGGTTTTCCATCGGGTTTTCGAGGAAATGGGCAAGGCGGTTGTCGGGCAAACGGAGATGGTTGAGATGCTCTCCGTCGCCATTCTCGCAGGGGGACATGTGCTGTTGGAGGGAGTGCCTGGAACGGCGAAAACCTTAGCGGTGCGCGCCTTTTCCATCATCTGCCAGGTTCCCTTCGCGCGCATTCAGTTCACTCCCGATCTCATGCCGTCGGATATTCTCGGAACAAGCGTGTTCGATCCCAAGGCTGGAGTCTTCAATATCATGAAGGGACCGCTTTTCGCAGGTATCGTTTTGGCGGATGAAGTCAATCGAACTCCTCCCAAAACTCAGGCTGCGCTTCTCGAAGCGATGGAGGAGAGACAGGTGACCATTGACGGCAAGCCTTATGCGCTCCCTTATCCTTTCATGGTCTGCGCAACGCAGAACCCTGTGGAGTTTGAAGGGACTTACCCCCTCCCCGAAGCGCAACTGGACCGATTTATGATAAAGGTCAATGTAGATTATCCGAGCGAGGACGAAGAATGCGATATTTTGGAGAGATATCAAAATGGATTTCGATCATCCGATCTTGAATCCTGCAACCTCTCACCCGTACTCTCTGCGGAAACGCTGCGAGATCTTCAAAAAGAGGTGGACGCCGTGAGGGTTGACGAAGGGGTGCGCAAATATATCGTGGAAATCATACGGGCTGGGCGCGGAAATCGTCATCTCACTCTTGGCCCGTCCCCTCGCGCCGCTATCACCATGCTGTTGACTTCAAAGGCTTTGGCGGCGATTCGAGGACGGAACTTTGTCACACCCGATGACGTGAAGAGCCTGACACGGTCTGTATTGGGGCATCGACTTATTCTGCGACCGGAGAGCGAGATCGAAGGATATACGGCGGAACGGGTGCTGGAGATGACTCTGCAAAACGTAGCCGTTCCGCGATAAACGATCCTCTGCTTTTAGTCGGGAATCAAAAAGGTTTTTAGACCGAAACGAGGACGGGATAAGTGGCTACGATACGAAGTGATCATAACCTCCTTTCACCGCCACCATGTTTCCTCCTTTAAGAAGATATAAACCCTCCGATTTTGGGAGGATTTCCCCGACAACGCTGAAATCCGAAAACTTTTCCTTCAACTTGGGTATATTCTCGGGGGGGATGGAGAACACCAGTTCGAAATCCTCCCCTCCGTAAAGGGCGTATTCCTGCGGTTCCTCGTGAAGGAGTTCCGCCGCTTGGAGGGTATCGTGCGATATGGGGATGCGTTCCCAATCGATTCGCGCTCCTGTTCCACTCTCCTCGCAGATATGCCTCACTTCGCTTCCAAGTCCATCGCTCACATCGATCATGGCATGTGCGTTGAGCGCAATCGCCCTCGCCTCCTCGCGTGTTCGGCAATGCGGTACCAAATGTCCCTGCACGTAGCCATTCCTGAAACCCCTCTTTAGAACTCGCAGACCTGCTTCGCTCTTGCCCAAGGTCCCTGTGACGCAGATGAAATCCCCGGGAACGGCGTATGATCGGAGTCGCAGCAGGCTCTTTTCGACTTCGCCGATCACGGTTAGACTGAGCGTCATTACGCTTCCATGCGTGGTATCCCCTCCAATCAGGGAGACTTCGTGCCGGGAGGCGGAATCATAAAGCCCGCAATACAATTCCTCCATGAATTCCACGGTGGTGTCCGTTTTGAGCGACAAGGATAGAAACGCCCACCTTGGGGATCCCCCCATGGCGAGGATATCGGACACGTTGGATTCCATGAGCTTTCGCCCGATTTGAAACGGGGTGTGCCATGACAACGAGAAGTGATCCTCCTCAACCATCATATCCACGGTTATCAGAAGATACTTTTCCTGCGTGTATTGGACTACCGCGCAATCGTCCCCGACCCCTCGAATTACAGCTGGATCCTGACTTTCACACGTCAAACGCTTGATTAACGCGAATTCCCCGCCGAGTTCCGCTATTCTCATTTATGATATTTCCCTCGACACTCTCTGTTGATCTTCGCGGAACAGAAATCTCCGCACATCGTGCAGACTTCGATATCCTCTTCGCTGGTCTCGCGTCGAATTTCGCGCGCTCTTTCAGGATTGAAAGCCAGTCGATACATCCCCTCCCAGTCCAAATTACTTCTCGCATATGACATGGCGTCGTCGCGGTCTCGAACATGAGGGATGCCTCTGGCGATATCCGCCGCATGCGCTGCGATCTTCGATGCGATCACGCCATCGATGACATCCTGCACATCCGGAAGTCCCAGATGCTCCTTCGGAGTGAGATAGCAGAGGAAATCCGCACCGTAATACGCAGCCAAGGCGCCGCCGATGGCACCGGTAAGATGATCGTATCCGGGAGAGCAGTCGGTGACCAAAGGTCCAAGCACGTAAAACGGCGCGTTGTTGCAATATTGCTTTTGCAACTCCACGTTTCTTTGGATTTGATTTAAAGGAACATGCCCCGGTCCCTCGATCATCACCTGAACGCCTTTTTCCTTCGCGCGAGCGGCTAGCTCTCCCAAGGTTCTTAGCTCGGCAAGCTGCGCCTCATCGGTCGCATCCGCGAGGCAACCAGGGCGCAGCCCGTCCCCAAGGCTTAAAACCGCGTCGTATTTCCTAGCCATCTCCAATATATCGTCATACCTTGTGTATAATGGATTCTCTTGATTATGGTACATCATCCATTTGATCAGAAAACTACCTCCCCGTGAAACAACCCCCATGATCCTGGAGTTCAACATAGGGATGCACTGCTTTGTGACTCCGCAATGAACGGTGATGAAATCCACTCCGTCTTCCAAGTGCATGGCGATGGCGTCCAGGAAATCTTCCGCTCGAATGTCCGCCACGGAGGGGTGACGAACGATCGCCTCGTACACTGGCACCGTTCCGACGGGTATTTGGGATTCTTGCAACACCATGCGCCTCATCTCTCGGATGTCACCGCCGGTGGAGAGGTCCATGATTGTATCCGCCCCGTATTTCTCCGCCATGCGGAGTTTTTCCAACTCCATCTGCGGCGTTGCGTTATAATTCGATGTGCCGATATTTGCATTGATTTTAATTTTCAATCCCTTGCCGATCGCCACAGGGGAGCAATTATGGAGGAGGCTTTTCAAAATCACTGTATTGCCCGCAGCGATGTTATTTCGAATCTCCTCCTCGCCCAACGGTTCCGTAAGGGCTGCTTGCCGCATAATCGGGGTGGTAACCCCTCTGACCGCCTCTTCAAGCTGTGTCATCTTTCGAACCTCCTTTGAAATTCACCTATCTCTTCCGCCACATTCTCCTTTGTGAGCGTCGCCGAGATGGCGCAAATCATATCCGCTCCCGCCTCAATCACATCCCTCGCGTTTTGGAGATTGATACCTCCTATGGCGACAATGGGAATTTTACAATGGGCGCGAATTTCCCTCAGGGTTTCCAATCCGCAGGGGGTTCCGGCATCGGATTTCGTGCTTGTGGCGAATATCGGGCTTACGCCAAGATAGTCCGCAGATGCCTTTTCCGCATTTAACGCTTCGCGCAGATTATGAACGGTAACGCCGATGATCTTTTTCTCGCCAAGCAGGCGTCTAGCCACTTCGCATGGAAGATCCTCCTGACCCAAATGCACTCCGTCTGCGTTCACAGCCAATGCGATGTCCACCCTGTCGTTAATGATCAATCTCGATTTTGTTCCTGCGCAGAGTTTCCGTAACGTTTTCGCTTCGCGATAAAGTTCTCCGGAGGTTGCGCTCTTATCTCTTAACTGGACGATCTCCACCCCAGCCGTCAACGCTTGGATCACATCCTTTTCGTTGCCTTGACGACTGCAGTTCGAGTCGGTGATAAAATAATAGCCCCTCATTGACTCACCTTTTGCATCCCGGTAACCTGCTCCTCCGTCAAGGAATGGATGCTATCCATCAGAGCGTGCTTGAAAAGCATTGGCGCTTTCGCGGATGCCGCAGCAATTTCAGCGGCAATGCCATAGCAGCATAAGCCGGCTGTCGCAGCGGTAGCCAAATCCCGTGGTGAGGCGGCAACGAAGGCGCCGATAACGGAAGTCGCCATGCATCCGGTGCCTACAACCTTGGTCATTATCTCCGCACCGTTGTCGACCGTAAAACATTTTTCCCTGTCCGCAACCACATCCCGCTTGCCGGTTATCACCGCCGTGCAATCTCTTTGAGATGCTATCTCATGGGCGATATCAAGTAAGTCCTCGCACACATCCCCTACGTCCACGCCTTTCGTACGCACTTGTCGCCCGGCAATTCGCGCCATTTCGGAGGAGTTCCCTTTCAAAACGTCGATGTGAACCGTATTCAGCAATTCGAAGCTCATTCTATCTCTGAAGGAGGTTGCCCCGGCTCCGCAGACATCCAAGACGACCGGGATTTTATGTTCATTGGCTACTTTGGCGGCTAATTTCATGCTTTGGATTATTTCGGTTGTCAGTGTGCCGATATTTAACACCAAGGCGGAGGCCATCCCGCACATCTCTTCCACCTCCTCCGGCGCGTGCGCCATTACAGGGGAGGCTCCAAGCGATTTCACCACCTGAGCGCAATCGGAAATGGTGACCCAGTTCGTGATGTGATGCACCAAAGGGTTGGTCGCTCGCACGCATTCCAGAAACGGATAGGCTTTCATTCATGTCTCTCCAATAGAGGATGGGGGCGGGTTCGAGAGGAGGGAGCAAACGGGAGAAAAGGCCTGTATCCCTTCGCCGGCATTATCCGGATCAGGTTCAACGGGTATGATCTCAGGCTCCTCTACGGGAACCACCCCAGTTTAAATGCTGTTATCCCCATATCCATTATCGTAGGGAATGAGAACATTTCACTCTTATTTTAAGCCAAAAAGATAGATGAAGTCAATTTCATATTTGATTCGAAGGCGGTTTCAAGGCGTACGCGAGGTAGAAATCAGGCTCGTCAATAACCGATACTCGTTCAAACCCCGCCTCTTCAAGAATTTCCCGCATTTTTGCAGCGGATGGTACGCGATCTTCCGCCACGATGGAGGATGATTTACGGTGTATCGAATTCACCTTCGCTCTGCCGATGGGATGCGATAGGATCAACGCGCCACCCGCTCGTAAAACACGTCTCAATTCCAATAACGCCTTTTTCTTATTCTCAAAATGTGGATAAACGGCGTTGCAGAGTATTCTGTCGAAGCATTCATTCGGAAATGCTGAATTTTCGATATTCGCAAGCAGAAAATGAACATTGGTCGGAAACCCCTTTCTCCTCGCCTTATTCAGCATGTTCGAGGAGATATCGATGGCGACAATATTTCCAGAAGGTCCGATCGCCCTCAACAGATGGGGAATTAAAACCCCCGTGCCTGTTCCAACATCCAAAACCGACTCACCCTTCGCTATCCGTGCCAACGATACCACTCTTTCCAATCGCTTGTCGATATCCGCAACTTCATCGGCGTCCCAATGAGCGGCAAGGTCGTCAAAAAAAGCCACTTTATCCATTTTATCCATCCTTCGTCAATCTCACAAAGCGCGCTTTCCTTTTGGGCGAGAATGTGATCGCTGCAAGAAAAAATGCGCTGGAGGTCACAATAATCAACGCGCCTGCGGGCAGGTTGAAAAGGCAGGAGAAAAAGAGACCGACCCACCCGGAAAGCACGCCAAAGAGAACCGAAAGTACGAACATCGTTCCGATGCGGTATGTCAATTGATACGCCGCCGCAGCGGGGTTTATTATCAGGCAAAAAACCAACATCCCCCCTATGATGTTCAGCGACGAGGTGATCGCCAGACCGCAAAAGAGAAGTATCCCGTAAAAAATCGCCCTGGCTGGGATGCCTGTGGACTCGGCTAATTCTCGTTGGAACAGAACCGCACACACCTCCTTGTAAAAGAGCATGAGGGTTAAAAGCGTCAAAAGGGTGATACCCGCCAAAAACTCCAACTCGGTTTTGGTCACCGTTAAAACGCCTCCCCAAAGCAGACTAAGAGCCTCCGTTTTGGGACCGGGAACCAAGGATAGGAAGAGAAACGAAAGACCGAGTGCGGAGGTGAACACCACTCCCATCGCCGTGTCCGGGGAGAATTCCCCGCTGTCGGCGAGCGGCCCTAAAATACCGGCGGCGATCACGCTGAATATCAACGCCATCCATACGGAGTTCATCCCGAGAATCAAACCGAGCAACGCTCCCGCAAATGCGGCGTGCGCCAAGGAAACCCCGATAAAGGAGAGCCTCATGGTTACCACGAGAACTCCGATCAACGGACACACCACCCCGGCGAGTAGAGTGGCGAGAATCGCATGCTGCATAAAGGGATCGCTGAGGATGGAGATGTTCATTGTAACTCCTTGCAAAAACGGCGACCAACCATTGCGGCGCCCCGGAAATCCTCCGGAAGCAATTCCCCCGCAATCCTTCCATCGCGCATGAAGAGAATTCTTGTGCAGATATCGGACAAAAATTCCGCGTCATGCGATACGATAATAGAGGTGAGTTGGTAGCGACTGTGCGCATCGCGGATGATACCGCAGAGAATACGTGTAAAATCCAAATCCAACGAGTTTGTGGGCTCATCCATCAAAAGCAGGCGCGGCTCCTGAGCGAGTGCGTGAGCGATCATCACTCTCTGACGTTCGCCACCGGAAAGCATGCCGAAAGGCGTGTTTGCGTATCTTTCGGCGTCCACTTGCTGTAAAAGGGTTCTTACAAATTCCCTGTCTGACTGACTCGGGCGTTTGAACAACCCTATTTTCCCGTATCTTCCCATCATGGCGACATCCCACGCGGAGATTGGCATGCGGATGTCCGCATCCAGGCACTGAGGAAGATAGGCTGTTTTCCTTCTTATTGCACGCTGGGTTTCGGGGGTAAGTTGCAATCCATGCACCGTCAAGCTTCCGGAATCAAGCCGTTTCAAACCAATGATCACTTTGAGCAGCGTGGATTTGCCGGCGCCGTTATAACCGAAAATGCCAAGCGCCTCCCTTTCCTTCAAGTGGAGTGACACATCCTGAAGAGCGTTTTTTTGCGGATAGCGAATCCATGCGTTTTTGATTTCCACAACGAGGCTCATTTTTGATTTGACACTCTCTGTTTCCGAATGGCGTCGATCAGGATTTGCGCATTCCTTTGCAAACAGGTCGCCCATGTGGGGGTGTCCTCGAACCCCCCTGGAAAATTGGAGAGGGTCACATGCGCGGCGCCCACGTCATGCGCCAGTTGCACTCCGGCGTCCGGACCGCTTTGCAGGTTATCCACCACCAAATGCACATGGCGACGCTGAGCAAGAGTCAGCAAGCGATGCAGGTTTTCAGGCGTGAAGTATTCAGCCCTGCCATAATCGCCGACCACTTCAAAACCCATCCATTTTAAAAGAGGGGTCTGCTGATTGGAGCAAAGCACGCGGATGTTCTTCGCACCTACTGAATGAACCTCATTCAACACCGCCTCGCCAGTCCTTTGCGCTTGTAACTCAAGAACTTTGAAATTGCGGGCATATTGCTTTGCATGGGTCGGATCGATGCCGGATAACGTTCGTTCCACCACGCTCCCGGCGCGAATGTATATGTCCGGAATGAGCCAATCCCCGGCGACATCCACTTTGCATACTTTGAGGTTCTTCTTCTCCAAGGAGTTCAAAAGCGGAGGGATAAATGATTCATACCCTTGCCAATAGAGCGCGCCGCCATTAAGAATGCTAACCATATCCCCAGGGCGTATGTCGTAGTGTCCCGGGCAACTGCCAGGAGGCACCAATACGTCACATTTCACGTTATCGCCTCCGATGTCTTGAATCACCGTGGAAAGCATGGAGGTGGTGGCGACGACGTGCAAACGCGTGGATTGGTGCGATGAGCATCCGCCAAGGATCAGAGAAAACGCGATAAAGAGCCATGGAAGTCGCTTCATTTTCGTTCACTCCCCGTAACTCGTGTCCCAAAACGTGCGCCACACACTCTCCCGTACAATTCTGAGAGGCTCCCCGTTCATTGGGATGGGGATTCCCTTGGCGTCTATGTGATCCGTGTTGCTATGATATTGGTCGGGGTTCATCCACTTCACATGATAGTCGCCGAACAGGATGTTTGAGCCTCCGTTATGGACGCGGCATACCGCCCAGAAGCTTGTCGCTCCTCCCGCGAAGAGCCCGACCGGTCCAACGGGAGGCCCTGCGTTGCATCGATCCCACTCCGCGACAAGAATTTTCTCGCTTGGATCTATGATCGCAGCCTCGGACATTTGTGGAAAGCCCTGAACATAGGGATAGGGACAGCCGATATTGTATCCTTGACCGTAGTACCAAGGCAGGTTTGGGCGCGCGGGGCACTTGTTGATGTCCGTGTTTTTAATGTAGGGCTGAAGCCGGGTTTTCCAATTATAGGCGGGGGGATAGATGTCATCATAATCCGTACAGTACATATCGAAGGACAACCCCAACTGATGCAGATTACTTTGACAGACGGTTTCCAACGCTTTTCCCCTCGCCTGAGAAAAAACCGGGAACAGGATCGCCGCCAATAGTGCAATAATAGCTATAACGATAAGCAGCTCCACCAGGGTGAAGGCGTTTATAGCAAGACGTTTCATCCTTGACCTCCATGACACCACTTAATGGTAACACGTTATTCAAAAAAGTAACACCATTATGGCATATGAATTGGATAAACGCAAGCCTTGAAAAAAATCAGGCGAGATTTAAGCCGGTGGTGGTGCAAACGAGCTTGCCGTGTTTGACTCCTTTAGTGCTGATGAGCTTATCCGCAATGATACGGACCTGATCCGCAGAGCCTCTGACGATAATTACTTCCAGGCAGTTATGCTTATCCAAATGCACATGAGTGGTGCACACGATGGAACTCTGATGGCTGTGTTGCAGCGAGGTGAGGGTGTTTGCTAATTCGCGAACCTCATGATTGTATACAATCGTAACGGTTCCAATTACCTCCCCTGTTTCGCACTCCCATTCTCCCTCCACGAGGTAGTCGCGAATGATGTCTCGAATCGCCTCGGAACGGGTGTGATACCCTTTGTTTTTAATCGATTTGTCAAAAGCATCGATCAACTCTTCCGGCATGGATACTCCAAATCGCATAAGCATGATCTATCCTGAATCCTTTTCCTGACACTGATTTTTATTGGTCCGCCATCAATATGCAATGATAGGCGCAGGAAAACTTTCCGGCGTATGGGTGTTGATTGCCTCACACCACGACGCAAATCGGCGTTATCTCCTCCGTCCTGAAATCCTTCGAGGCGTTTAACACCTCTATCCGTCTGCTCTCACCGGGCAAAAGATCAAAGTATTCGTCCGACAGAAGCATTCCCTCCTCCAACCCGAAATGAACGGCATGGGCGTAGGTGTCGGAGGAGACCGTGAAGGATACGATTCCGTCGCTTCGCGACACATCTCTCACGCGAAGCGAAGCCTCAATCACATGCAAGTTCCTGAAGACGTTCGTTCGAAGCGTGGCAGGTTCGATGCCGACTTTTTCCGGCTTCACGAAACAGATTCCCTCCAGAAAATCATGCGCTCCCTTTTCGAATTGGAACACAATTCCTCTTGAATAAGGAGGCAGGGTCAAATATTCCTTTTTCGTAGCCCTTGCGGAGCCATCAAAGGAGACGTAACCGTATTCCATCTCGAAACTCGCTGGTTTTCCGGTGTCATTCACCCCCATGACATTCACCAACCCGTTCACTTCGCGCAAAATGAGCTTCAAAGGCGCGAACGCTCTTTTCACATAGTAATATGAGGGTTTCCTTTTGAGATAGTAGTCCAGAATCGTCCATCCCACCTCGCCCCAGCAATCATCATACATCCAGAACAGGCTCCCCCAGCAATTCGTTTTATATCTGATGGCTTCGAGTGAATATTGATACATAAGTCCCTGGCACAATCCAGCGTAGAGAAGATAACCATCCAGGTCCAGATTATCCGCGTCGATGTAATGCTTTGAGATACCCGCCACGACGGTATCCTTCTCGAATGTGTTTGTATGGTGTTTCCAAATGGCTCCGTCCCTTCTCACCGGATTGCCTGCGTGATATCTCACAATCGAGGACTTCGCACAGGGTCCGATATAGCCGTATTCCGATATGAATTTCGAGTCTGTTTTGTCATATTCCTCGGGCGTAATCCTTTTTTCCATGTCCGGGTTCATCGTGCAATCGCCCCAATGATGCCTGTCCCCGATCTTGTTGCCATTGGGATTCTCCCCACCGTACGGGGAGCCATTCCAATAGGGGATGTACGGGCAGTTCCGCTCTACGATCTTTGGGGCTATCAAGTTGTAGCAGATCGCGCCACCGAAAAACCCCTCTTGTTTTTTCTCCCTCCACCAATCGCGGAAACCCCAGTTGTTTTCGTTGCAACCGCTCCACAGAGCCATGCAGGGGTGATTTCGAAGTCGCCGCGTCTGATAATCCATCTCCCTTTCCGTTTCCAATCGAAACCACTCTTCATAGTCGGGATACATGGCGCAAGAGAACATGAAATCCTGCCAAATCAGAATGCCGTAAGCATCGCATTTTTCATAGAAAACATCCTTCTCGTACAATCCTCCGCCCCATACCCGAAGCATGGTGAAGTGTGCATCCTTCGCCTCGCGTAGCAGTGTGTCATACTTTTCATCGGACACTCTTCCATAAATGGAATCGGCGGGGATCCAATTGGCTCCCTTGCAAAAGGTTTTGACGCCGTTAATTTCAAATGCAAACAAACGCTCTCGATCGTTTATCCTGTCCATGTTGAGCTTTAGAGTTCTGATTCCGTATTTGAAATCCGGATGCCGGACTGTGACATCATCCGAGCTAACGGATACTCTGGCGATGTGGAGAGCTTGCTCTCCCATCCCATTCGGCCACCATAGCTGCGGATTCCGCACATCCACCGTTAGGCTTACGTAATTCAACCCTGACCTCAGATGCTCGGTTTTGCTTTCGACGGCGACACTTCCATCATTGAAAAGCAACTCAAAGCGGATGACGCCATCAAAGCTTTTATAAGGATGAAGGTTCTCCACTTCGACCTTGACCTTCAACCTCGCCTGATCTTCGGAAACCGTTTGCGTGAATACACGCACTCCTCGCACCGCCAGCCTCTCATATCCACACACATAGACGTCTTTCATGATTCCACAGGTGGCGATTCGCGGTCCCCAATCCCAACCGTAGACATACTGCGGCTTTCTCACATAGGAGCGTCGCTTGTCGCCTCTGCCCCCTCTGCCTCCGACACCTTCCACGCTGACGCAATCCCTGATTGCCGCGATATCCTCCTCGCTCACACGCTCCAAGCCTGAAGTGACTCGAATCAGCAGCAGATTCTCGCCTCGCTTCAGTTGCCTTCGGATTTCGCTGACGAACGGATAAAAGGCGCTTCGATGATGTCCTAGATGGAAACCGTTGAGGAATACGTCCGCTTCCGCGTCCAAGGATTCCAAAGTCAGTTCGACCCTTTCATGACGAAGCATATCCTCCTCGACAACGAATCGCTTTCTGAACCACCAGGATCTGTCCTCGATCCATTCGCACTCGAAACTGTTCAATGCCTCGTTAGGCTCCTTAATGATCCCCATTTTTATAAGTGGCGTGTGCACGTCGCAGGGGATGTCACAGACCATCCATCCGGACTCCTTGGCGAGAACGGCGGGCGCCTGGGATACCCCCCAACTCAAATCCTCGTATGTCAATTCCCAATCCTCGTTCAAATTCATTCGTATCACGCCGATAAGCCTCCTATTCCAAAGCATTATTTCGCATTCAGGATGTTTTTCCTCACGCATCGCACGGGTATTCCGTGTGAAATTGTTGATGCTACGAAACTCAAGCAGGTGCAAAATTATTTCAGTTAGTTAATAGCAAGTTTGACCAAGAACGCCCTTAATTCCAAGCTTATGAAACGATGTGAAAAACGGCAAACATGTTATTAATAAAGAAAACTTTCCCCAAATGTAAAGAGAATTGACAAATCATCCGATAAATGATATAATGCTTTCGGATGATATAATTAGCATAACATTCGGATCATATTTGGAATGTTGAATAAATTGAAGCGTACGAATTATTATTGTAAAATCTTATTATTTACGAAACTTTTGTTAACTCATGGAAACAATTGCGATATGTAATGATAACAGGTAAATCTGGTAAATAGCGATGACCTAAATCCGTGGAACTAACGCTGAAACTATTCGAAAGGAGATTCAAAATGAATCCACTACAAACGCGCAAGGATATCATCCATGGGATGGGTATCCTACTCATTCTCGCACTTGCCACCCTCTCCGGATGCGGTGGCGGAGGCGGATCGTCTTCAACCTCCACGCGTACCGTGACCGGTCAAGTCACCGCGCCTTCCTCCACGACGGTCGCCTCGTTGCCAAGTCCGTTGAGGCGTTTGGCGTCCCTGTTTATTTTACCGGTTCAGGCGCAAACTCTTACAGGACAGGTGGTGGCGGGTGCGACGATCTCCGCCTATTTTTGGCCCAATTTTGCCGCCTCCCCTGTGGCCACCTCTCAAAGTGACGCAAACGGTCATTACGTTTTGAACATACCCTCATACTCTTCCGGAACGACCATTGTGATCATCGCGGAAAAACAGACCTCGGGAGGGGTTCTCAGGGAGGCCACAGTGATACCCAATCTTTCCGCCAACGGCTTGAACGGCGCGGATTTGAACGCCCTAACCACGCTAACCGCAGAGGAACTCGCCTACAAGGCGCGAAACATCGCCTCCCTTTCTCCCAACGGGGTGGCGGTCGTCCAAAACCAAATTCAGAACCTGATTCAAAACGACATGCAGCTTTCCTTGAACGTCGGGAACGCGAATTGCCCCCTCCCCGCGAAATTCGGCGATGGACTGCTCACCCTTTCCGGGCATCCTTGGAATACCTCGCAGGTGGACAATATTATCGCACAACAAATGAATAATCTCCAGACGCCGACAGGGGATGTCGCCACCGCCAAAGGCGTGGTGCAAATGATGCGTGATTTTGGCGGTAACTTTATGGGAATCCAATCCAATGAACTCGCCAGCATGCGGAACATGTTATCGCAAGAGGAGACTAGCGTCCTTTCCACGGCTCAAACCCTGAAGGCGTTCACCCAACGTCTCGCATTCCCAATGCGCATACTGGGACTGTCAAAATCAAACCAAACGTATCAAAGCCTCATCGGTCTTGCACCTGGAGTCTATCAGGAGACCATGGATTCAAACGGCAACACCACTCTGACATTGAGCGGAGCCTCGTCCGCCGGGAATGTCTGGAAGATCCTTTCCTCTTCGCCTGCGGGATTGACGATGACCGTGCAGACACAAAATAACATGAGTGCGTTCGCGTACAACCTCGGCGCGGGGACCATTTCGTTCAATGTTACCAGTTCCACCGATTCAACCTTGAAATATACGGGATCCTTGGGCGTTACCGGTTGGTCCAACAGCTCACCTCCTTATCCGACACAAGTGAGTCTGAACATATCGTTGCAGGATAAGGATTTGACCTCTCCCATCACCTTCACCGGCACGTTGAACGCCGCTTTCGCCGGCGTGAATGCATCCTCAATGCCACAGTACAGTCAGATATCCTATAACGGAAATTTCAGTTCGCAAATAGGTTCGGCGCAGATGAATGGCTTGACGATTGATCTTAACCCCGCTCTTCCTGGAATTTTCCAACTCAAGGATATTAAAGTTGGGAGCTATTCACTGCAGACGCAAAACAGCCCGGCTATGACTCTTTCGATGACCAATGCGGAGATCGATTTCCAATATGATAGCGTCAACGACAAGCTGAATCCGGTGAGTGCGAAGATGTCCGCATCCTTCACATCTCCCTCCATTACGATGAAGACGCCTGGCATGAACATCGTCTTCCCGAACGGAACTCAACCAGGAACATTTTCAGGCGCCGCGACTTATGCGTCCTCGACGCTTAACTTCTCAGGATCGGTCAACGGCTCCTGGACGAATTCCAAGCAGGGCTCCTTGGCGGTAACGGGGAATTGGGTTCCGTCCGTCGGATCGCCATTGGTAGTGGATATGTCGTTGAACCTGAACGCCGAACCTTCCGCCACTTCCGTTCTAACCATTAACAAGTTGGCGAATGGCTCGCAGAATCTCAGCGGAAAACTGACCGCCGTGATGGGTTCAACCTCTCTATCAAGCGTGGCGTTGCAACTTACTCATTCCCCGTCCAATTTCCAAATTATGGTGAATTGGCAACAAGGGGGGCAGGTGAGCGGAGAGATCGTGAACGCATCCAACACCGTTGTGGCGAATATCGGTCCCGCCTCTTCGCTTGGAATGCCGGATTTGGGCAACGCGATTATCGTCAAGTACTCCGACGGTACATTCGAGACCGCACAGTCGATTCTGCCTGCGATCCCAAATGGAAATGGTTTGTAACACGTATAACGCCGTCAGGCGTAAAAACGGTCTCTCCTTAATTGTCGTCGTTATGGAGAGACCGTTTTTTTCACCTTGCTAATCTTTGATATGTTCCAGTCACATGGGATGTGAATGGAGATCGACACCGCACTTTATTTATCCTTCACGTCATTCACGATGAATTCGTAAATGGAGGGGGAGATGTTATCCCGTGTTTGCTCCACAAGAAGACGTACCTTGTTGGATGTCACAGCGGGGAATGTGTCCGTGGCGATATCGCCCATCACGCCTCCGACATAGGCGTCCTTCCAAGCGTTATCCGACCAATACTGAATTTTGTATTTCAGGATGCGATCGTCGAATTGATGCAAGCTAACGCGATTAAAGGTGGTACGCTTTCCAAAGTCAATCTCCAACCACTCGCCCGTCGATGTTCCGTCCGCGGAGTTCCATCGGGTTGAGAGGTCGCCATCCACGGCATATTTCGCCGCATAATCCGGACTCCACTGACTCGAAGCTCTCGCAGGTTTGTTCAGGGCGAGGTTGGGGGGTGTCGGAGCGTAATTCACCTCGAAATTCGTGAAGTCGGCGTTGTTCCAACCGCTGCCAAAGCCAACCAATCCAAAGGAATATGTCGGATCCGTGACATCGCAGAGTTTACGATTATCCACATTCGCGATTACATGCGTCCCTTTGAAGCTGAGTCGGAGGTGATGCCAAGTGTCGGCGGAGTAAGGGATACTGCCGGAAGCCAGGATGTTTTTTCCGGAGTGAAGTTCCCACGCCCCCTTGTCAGTTACCGTGAGCCATACTGCGCTAGGGGTTTTTCCGTCCCAGTGCGCTTGGGTGAAATGTCCGAAAAGCGCCACGTGTCCCGCTTTCTCTATCTTCGCATCCACGCTTACATCGTAATCCTGCCAATTGACATCTCCCATGATCGTGTAAGGGTCGAACTCCCCCATCCATTCGATACCGTGATGAGTCATAATTTGACGTAGGGCGTTCCCTTTTCCGCTTGCGCGTTTTACGACTTCGAAGACACCGGATTGATCCGTGAAATATCGCGCCATACCCCCAATTGGATAAGAGGAGAAGTCGTCACGGTACGGATCTGGCAGCGAGTGATCCGGAGGAATGCGGGTGACTCCCTTATGCTGCCCGGTAGTGGTTGTCAGGGAGTAGATGCTCTGTCCGTCGGCAGTTAAACTGAATTCGCCGTCATGAGGTTTGATATCGGCAATGTGCTGGAACTGACTTTCCCGATTGGTGCGCCACACATGAAGAACCTTCTCCGAAAGTCCCCCGGCGAGTTGAAACGTGAGGTTGTGCGGCGTTGTGGCGTCGGAGGTTTCCAGGATGATGCTGTAGTCGTCGCTATTCGGCGCCTTCAGGGTCACATAACTGCCAATGCCGTCCAGTATCGCACATCCATCCCCTGCGAGGAATCGCCATCCGGGTTGCGCGAACTGAGTGATTTGCGCAACAGCCCACACGGTTGGCGGGACTACGTAATGCCCCGACCACGGCGTATTCGCCGTCATTATTCCGGAATTAGGCGCAGGCAGGATGGAGTAGTAGGAAGTGATAGGGCTCCATATCTCCGTTTTGGTGATTCTGCCAAGGATATAGTTGTGATTCACCAGTTTCACGGTGTTGAGAGCCTCATGCCAGTCGCCCCCATCATGCCCGCCGGTGTCCTCGGAGCTCCATAAGGGGATGCCGCTGTCCCGGGCGGTTTGGGTGGTTCGCGAGTTCATGTAATGCTCTCCAACCGCGTAAACCGCTTTGCGAAGTGCGGGGTTCTTTTCCATCACGTTGATGATGCTCCAGTCGAAGTCGTCCGGTGCGGAGATTTTCACGCTTTGCAATCCGTTTTCATCCAGAGTTTTGCGCAATAATATCAGCCAATCCGCATTGTACGGCCGTTCGTTCCAACATCCAGTGTAGTTGATATTCAGTCCGTAGTACTTTTTCGCCCCTTGGAGGAATTTGACCACGTAGTTCGCCATATCCTGCGAGTAATACTGTCCGTTGCCTATCCATGCCGGGGCTCCCCATGCGAGTGTGTCGAGAAGGATATGCGGATTGCGTTTTCTCGCCTCCTTCATCAGCCACCACTCGTATCCTCGGGTGCAGTTGTAATCTTCCCGAGTGTGCATGTGACTTGGCTCAACACCGTCGGTGGAGTTCACGTCACCGCCGATTTCCACCTTAAGGTGCTGTATTTCGGCGCCGTAATCCGGCTTGAACAGAAAATCAAGTATTTGACTACGCTGAGGTTCAGGATAGTCTATTAGGAGACGCGAGGAGGCTCCCGCGCTTACCGCCCCGACCCCCTCGAAAACTCTCCCGAGCTTGTCACCATTCAATTGTATTGTTTGAGCGTAGGAACACGTGGCAAGCCCCGCGAGGATCGAGCAGCTGAGGACTGCGAAAAGGGATTTGAGTTTCATTTTTCCGCTCCGTTATTGCATTGATGAGACGATGGAAGAAGAAAAGGTCACAATGCCTTAAGAAGGGGCAATGGTTTGATTGCCCCGGATTGACGGTTTGTGAATCGGCGACCTTGAAAATCGCTCCTCTATAAAGGCAGCGCCCTGGTCACGGAAGCTTGCTTCACCTCGTCCGCAGTCACCTCTCTATCCAGCTTGCTGGATTGAAACACGCACTCGGATATAAGCATGGTATTCAATGCGATTTCCGCCGTGGGAAGCAATTCGCACTCCCCGCGCAACGCGGCAATCCAATGCGCCTGAGAACTGTTGTACATCCCTTTGTCGCCATGCACATTGGTCCAACGGAACGCCGCTTGCTCCAAATTCGCCGTAGCGTTCATCTCCAGGTTGCCGTAATTCCGGAAATATCCGAACGGGGAGAGACATACGCCCGCTTTGGAACCCACCAAGGAGGAGCCCTCCAACCCGCCAAGGTTGATGGCCCATGCCTCGATGATATCCATTGTCATTCCATTTTCAAAGTGCACGAACCCAAGTCCCAGCTCCTCCACATCGTATTGGGATATCTCTCTGCGCTTTGGGTCCATATCAATCTTCTGATAGGTTCGGCCCACCACTCTCTTCGGGGCGGGATTGCCCATTAGGTACAGAAGTTGAGAGAGATGATATACGCCCATGTCGTACATCGCCCCGCCGTTGGAGTATTTAGGCTGTACGAAACACTCGCTGCCGTAGCCGTCGACAAACGGTCGCCCTCTTCGGCGGAAGCCGGTGGAGCGTGCATGGTAAAGCTCGCCGAGCTCGCCCGCCTCTATTAGCTCTTTGGCGGCGCGTGTCTCCTTTTCGTAAAGAAATGCTAGCTGGATATGCAGCATCTTGCCCGTTTTCTTCGCCGTCTCGTACATTGTCAGGGCGTCTCGATAGGTGCCAGCCATAGGTTTCTCGCAATAGCAATGCCTTCCGGATTCCAGCGCCGCAACGGTTCCGGAGACATGCAGATTGTTATGAAGGCAGACATCCACGGCGTCGAGATCATCTCGTTTGAGCATCTCCTGACCGGTGTAGTAAACGTTTGGGATGTTCCAAGTTTGAGCGGTGGTGTCCGCAGCCTCCTTTTTAATGTCCGCGCACGCCACCACTTGGACACCGGGGATTTTGGAATAGTTGCGCAGGTGTTGCTGGGCGATCTGACCGCAGCCGATCAGACCGATTCGAATAGGTTTTTCGGACATATTTCACTCCTTTTAAATAGATGTGTCAGGGTACGTGACAATTGACGAATGCGTGGATGGTGCAAACAAGGACGGAATAAAGGGTTTACATCTCAAGGAAATCCCTGATATTCCCCTTTGCCAAGCCGATTACCGTATCCGCCCCCCCGTAATAAACCCAGAGTTCATTCCCTATTAGGACGGATCCGCAGGTGAAGACAACGTTGTTGACATCCCCCTCCACCTCCCAACCTTTTTCCGCCTGAAGAATCCATTCCGGTTGCCGCTTGATCACCTTTGAGGGATCATGGAGATCTAGCAGGGCGATGCCAAGCCGATAATGCATGTCCATATCCACGCCGTGATACACCAAAAGCCAGCCATTATCGGTTTTTATCGGTTGCGCTCCGCCTCCGATCTTGGCGCTCTCCCAATCAAACTTCGGTTTCATGATGCAAACATGGTCCGTCCAAGTGTGCATATCATCGGAAAACGCCAGGTAAATGTCCGGTTCCGGGCGATGCATCATGCACCACCTTCCGTCGATTTTTTCCGGGAAAAGGGAGGCGTCCTTGTTGTTGCCGAATTCGAGGTTGCTTAAAATCACGCCCTCCCTGCGCCAATGGATCATGTCCTTGGAGATAGCCAAGGCTATCTGTGTCGCACTTCCATCGTAAGCGGTGTAGAGCATGTAAAACTCGTCGCCGATCTTCACCACCCTCGGGTCCTCCACTCCCTGACTCTCCTCAGGACAGCTTCCGGGGCGCAATACGGGATTCTCCAACCTTTGGAAATCCACTCCGTTTTCGCTCCATGCGTAGCCTATTGAGGAGCGATTGGGATCACCAGGATTGTGAGCCACGGCGCGATAGAGCAGATGAAACTTATTTTTATCGTAAATCGCGGCGCAGTTGAGAACCGCGTCCTTTTCCCATGGGATGTCCTTGCGAGGCGTCAACACGGGGGTCTCGCCCACTCGTGATAATTTCAGCATGCATTTCCTCCCTAAATGAATTGGTATGCATCCATGTCCTGTAAAAGTAATTGCTAAAATCGCAGCATAATGCGGGGTCGGCGCACACGTGACTGGTAAATGCCCGCGACGAAAATGCAAATACCCTGTTGAAATTAGGATAGCATGAAATGGCGCATGAGCGGAAGGATAAAAAAGGCCGCAGTGGAAATATCACGGCTAAAAACGGTTGGACGGCGCAATGCGAAAGGAGATCATCACATCGGCGTCTCTCACTCGATTAAAATCCAAGGACGACGCTCCGAATTCAACATTCCAGGAGCCGCTTTGCAACCCAATCTGTTGCAAAAACGGATCCTCCCAAGTCATCGCTGTCCATCTCGCGCCCTTCCAAGCGGGTTTGGACAAACCGATTCCGCATTGCCAGTTTCGATCGTGAGAGAGGAATCCGATCCATTCACACCGTCCCGAATGCCATGCGGCTCCAATATCCATCCGTCGCCATAACGCCTTATGGGATGTTACGGTGGTATCCGATCCGGAGAGGACGGGCGGTGCGTGAAGAAATCCCTGAGCATCCGGAACCAATGTATTTGTGACGACGTGCGCTTTAATTTCCTGAAGGCTCCCAAGCCATGCTTGACTAAATAGGTTTTCAAACCATACTCCCAAGCTAAGCGAATTGGAGAGCGGATAGCTTACGGATGTGTCAAAACTGATAGCGTAATCACGCGCTGCGGGATCATTCAACCCTCGAGAGGTGATCAGATCTAGCGTTCCATCGAACACGCCGTTTTGCATGCTTCCCATCAACGAGCCGTATTGCACCCTCCTTAACGCCCACCAATCCACTGCAAAACGCACGTGGCCTTTTGAGGGGCTGTTTCCGAACGAGGTTACGTATGCCAAGGAGGTTCGCGCACCATCCACGCGGTTCATTGTGACCTTTGCGTCCGGCGCGGTGAGGCTCCCGTTCATCCCCGACATGGCGTAGAGGAAAAGTTTCGCCCCCGATGGATTCGCATTGAACAGGGAGGAGTCCTCGGAGGAGTAGGATAATCTCCAATTCCCTTTGGAAAGCTTCACCTCATCCACCATGTATCCTTGAAAAAACGCAGTTCCGTTGGAATACCATTGGACAGGATATGTGTTGCGATTAAGCCAGGAGAGGGGAACCAGATTATTCTCCCCGAACGCCATGGTTTTGAGCGTGACGGAGAGCGTTTGAGAGGGGGTGTCGTTAAGCAACTCCCTGATTTTTTCAACGGCGGATTGGTTCGGCGCCGTGTATAGGTCCTGAGACCATGCGGCATTTACCCCTGCGAGAGTGAATGAAAGAAAAAGAAAAAAACTTCGCCATCGCCAGAAATGAATTTTCGATAGGATCATGTTTTGGATAAGTTGGCGAAAGAACTGAGAGTCCCCCCGTGATTCAATTCATGGTCAAGTGGTTTCGCCGGGCGGTGTGGATGGAGCCATGTCGAAAGACCCATCCGAGGATTATATAATCCTCGCATTGCCCAAATCGGGCATGCCCAGCGAATTAGCCGCCCCGATATTGGCAAGCGTGTTGTTCCCTTGCTTAATCGTACCTGAAAATGCGTTTTGTTGAGCAGTGATATAAATATGACCGTTAAGCGGGTCGCGGTTAAGTCTCTGATGACCGGGGCGTTAGGTTGTACGGTGTCGTTCCTCATATTTAAGATCGTAAGATGGTGCCGGAGAGGTTTTGACTACCGTCTCCCAATTCAGCTATCATTAATGTCAATTTGAGCATGTCGGGAGAGTTGGACGAGGTATTATTCCATTCCGCATGCACCTAAGAACAGAAACCGCACGCGACTATACCTTGTCAAGGATCATTCTTTCATATCTTATGGGCTAATTGCTATGTTCCACATAGGATTCCGTTCTCTCTAATTTTATTCTGTTTGTGATGCAGGAAAATCGCTATTTGCAAACGCCCGATTGATAAATGAATTCAATATTGGCGAAGTCGCTTATCTAATCAAATCCATGCAATTGATTGGGAGTGTGTAATGAACCGCAGGATTCGGAAACTCAAATATGTATTAATGTCGATGTCAATTGTATTGTCCATTTTTCACACTCAAAACGCTTGTACCGATGTGAAAAAGACAAAGGAGAGTTCGATGGAAACCGTCGTTCCCGAGGATGTGATGCAAAAGATATATGAGAGGGTCAAAACTCCCTACAAGTACGGCGTCGTCCTCAAAGGGGAGGATGGGAAGATGATAGATTGCCCGTCCGTTTTCCGCGCGAACGGGAAATGGTTCATGGTCTATGTCTGCATGAATGTTGTGGGGTACGAGACGCATCTGGCGGAAAGCGATGACTTGCTGCACTGGAAACCATTGGGGAAAATTCTCACCTTTACGAAAACAGGGTGGGATGCTTGGCAGGCGGATCTAAGCATTGCGTTATGCGATTACAAATGGGGCGGTTCCTATCGGTTGCAGAAATACGAAGGCAGGTATTGGGGAGTGTATATCGGAGGCGCTCTGCAGGGGTACGAGACGGATCCTCTCTCTCTTGGAATAGCGTGGACCAAGGACCCCACGAAAGCCCAGGAGTGGACGAGATACGAGGGAAATCCCGTGTTGACGATTCATCAGCCCGATATTCGCCCCTTCGAGACGGCGACGATCTACAAGCCATATATCCTATGGGACAAGAAGGAGACTATCGGATATCCCTTTGTTATGTATTATAACGCGAAGCAGCGGGAGACGAACGTGGAGCGTATTGGAATGGCTGTCTCCAAAGATATGCTCCATTGGATTCGTTTTGGCGATGGCCCGGTCGTTGATAACGGATCTGGAATATCCGGCGATCCGCAAATCACCCGAATAGGCGATGTGTGGGTTATGTTCTATTATGGCGCCTTCTGGAAACCCAAAGCTTTCGACACCTTCGCATGCTCCTATGACATGATACATTGGACAAAATGGACGGGACCGAACCTTGTGCAACCATCGGAACCTTGGGATGAGCAATACGCGCATAAGCCTTGGGTCATCCTCCATGACGGAGTGGTGTATCACTTCTACTGCGCAGTGGGTAACGAGGGGCGGGTGATTGCTCTGGCGACGTCGAAGGATTTACTCCACAAGAAGGAATCATTGAATAAATAACGGCTGAAAGGCGGGGAATTATAGTGACCCGGGAAAATCAGACTCAAATCAGGCTAAATTAATGTAAACTCAAAACCATGAAAAAACAACACGCGTCTGAATTCAAAGCCCGAGTTGTTCCGGAAGCGCTAAAGGAGGAAAGGACTTACGCGCAGATCGCCTCCGATTTCGGTGTGCATCCCACCCGGATCAGTCAGTGGAAGGCTGCATACCTGGAAAGTCCGCCGTCACTATTTGAAAGGAAGGAATCGAAACTCTGCGCTGAACGCGCCGCGAATGAAAAAAGATATGTGAACTCTACGAGGAAATCGATCGCCTGAGCGCACAGTTGTCCTGGCTGAAAAAAGGTGGTTTCCGAACATGACAGAATGGCGCGCATGGCTCTGATTGACCCTTCTTCCTCGGAACAGACAGTCACCGTCCAGCGTGATTTGTTGGGGGTTCATCTTTCCGGTCTATATTACGCGACCGCCCGACGAACGCGAGTTGTGGACCAAGCATCGGATAGACCGCATATGCACTCAATATCCGTTTTACGGCTCCCGTCGGATCACTGCGGTTATAAATCGCGAGTATTATTCCGGCTTGGGGGATTCTCCGGCATGCTTCACTACGCACATAGGACAACGACAACCTTCCACCGGACACCTTCCGTCAAAACAACATGGTTGCAAGGTAGAAGCGTGGCGGAGGGTGGAAATTCAACGTCGAGAATTTATTGCATAAAGGACAAGTTCTTTACGATAAAAATGCTGATTTGCTGTCCGAATAACTTGGTCCACCATACTCTGTTGGGCATTCAAAAGTATCTTTCCATTTGATAAGCGGACTGTTCTTATCAAGTGGGGCCAAAAAAACACCTCGCAAGTTGCATGAATGGCGTTTTGATGTCATTTTAATTTAGTACAATTCACCATTGATGAAGGTCGAATATAGCGATTATGAGAGATAGAGCTTACTCCGGAACGGGTTCCGTTCAATACCTCCTCACATTGCCGCCCGTAGCGGTGGACCATTTCAAGAGTATCGGAGGGCGACTCGGGGCGGGTTGGTTCGTCTGTTCCGACCCGCCCGACAGAAGACTGGGTTCAGGCGGAGGCACCGCTCATTTGCTCCAAAGCGCATGGTCCGCGACAGGAGGTGAGGCATCCTTCAAAGACTGGTTGCGTAAATCCAAGAAACTGATTATTCATGGGGGAGGGCAAAGTCGGAGGTTGCCCGCGTACGCCGCCATGGGCAAGCCATTCATTCCAATTCCCGTGATGCGCTGGTCGTATGGGCAGCGGTTGAACCAATCCTTGTTTGATCTTCAATCCGATACCTATAACGCTATCCTTCATCGCTCTCCGTCGAACACGGTGGCGATGGTCACTAACGGGGATGTGCTCATCGGATGCCACGAGGAGCCGCCGCTTCTACCGGAGGCGGATGTGATCATCCTCGGAATGAAGGTGCCTCCGGAGATTGCAAGGCACTTCGGCGTGCTGTTGGTGTCCCGTGAACGTCCGGATACATTGGTGCGCTTTCTACAAAAACCCTCCGCGGATGAGATTCGGAGGGCGTCACAGGATTATAGCGCGATGGTGGATACGGGCGTCTGGCTGCTGAGCGAGAAGGCAGCGCTCGCTCTGATGAAACGCTGTGGCTGGGACGCGAAGACCGAAAGTTTCGTGCAATCGGCTCCATTGAGTTATGAGCTTTATTCCCAATTTGGATTGGCATTGGGTGAGAATCCGGTGTTGGAGGATGCCACCACCGCTGAACTGAAATGCACCGCCATTGAGTTGAGAAACGCGGATTTCTACCATTTCGGAACCAGCAGGCAGATGATCGAATCCGTATGCGCTTTGCAAAACTTAGGGAATGGAGAGGGGCGAATTATGTCCCAACGGTTCCATCCGGATATGATAACACAGAATTCCCTCTTCGAACCTCCCAGTCACAAGGAATTGAACCATACCCTTTGGGTGGAGAACTCCTTCATCCCCTCCACATGGACGCTTTCGAGCGAGCACGTTCTGACGGGGATCCCCGAAAATGAGTGGAGCATCCAATTGGAGCGCGGAGTATGCATTGATATCGTTCCTATCGGTGAAAACGAGTTTTGCCTGCGCCCATACGGAATTGACGATCCTTTCAAAGGTGAGATCGGATCGCAGGATACGCATTGGTTCCAGCGACCTGTCGCCCAATGGTTTAAGGATCGCCGTATATCCATGGACACTTTGGGCGTGGATGGGAAAGAGGACATTCAGAATGCGCCTCTTTTTCCGGTTTTGAATTGGTTTGAGGTGACATCGGAATTTGTGACCTGGATGTTCGCCGCCAAACCGACTCCGAGCGAGAAGCAAGCCGGGCTATGGGTCAACGCCAAGCGTCTATCCGCCCAGGAGATCGGAGACAAAGCGAATTTGAAGAGGCTGGAAACTCAAAGAAGCCGTTACAGGCTGTATGCTTTGGAGGCTATCCACACTCATCGCCGTTCCAGCGTTTTTTATCGTTTGGATTTGGAGCACACTGCGAAGTTATTCGCCGAGAGCGACATTCCCATCCCCGAGGAAGAGGATGACACCGGTCTAAGCGCGATCCACGAGCATATGTGGCGCGCTCGCATCCTCAAGGAGAGAGGGAGTGAAGCCTATGTGCAAGAGGAGGAGAAGGCTTTCGCCAGCCTGAGGGATTTCATTCTTTCCGCAACGCTCGCCGAACCGTCGCATCCCGTTTGCAATATCATGCCGGATCAGATCGTGTGGGGAAGGGCTCCCGTGCGATTGGATTTGGCGGGCGGTTGGACGGACACCCCGCCCTATTGCCTGATGCACGGCGGAAAGGTGACAAACGTTGCTGTGAACCTTAACGGTCAACCGCCATTGCAAGCTTACGCCAAGCTACGCAAGGAGCCGGAGATCGTCATCCGCTCCATTGATTTGGGTGCGGAGGAGCGGATACGAACATGGGAGGAGTTGGACACCTATAATCGTCCAGGGAGCGAATTCGCCCTCGCAAAGGCCGCTTTGGCGTTGACGGGTTTTTCACCTCGTTTCCATTGCGGAGCGCATTACTCTTCGTTGAGACAGCAACTGGAGGCGTTCGGAGGGGGTATTGAAGTCTCTTTACTCGCCGCCATTCCCCAGGGAAGCGGATTGGGGACGAGTAGTATCCTCGCTTCCACCATGCTTCAGACTCTCAGCGAACTCTGCGGCCTGCACTGGGACACGCAGACCGTCATAAATCGCACCCTAACCTTGGAGCAATTGCTTACCACCGGCGGTGGATGGCAGGATCAGATCGGCGGGGTGCTTCACGGAGTGAAATATGTGCAATCCGCGCCGGGTGCGTCGCAAGATCTTGTGGTAAGATGGCTTCCCGAAAGACTTTTCACAGGAGATTTGGTCAATCGGCAAATCCTGCTCTACTACACCGGCATCACTCGGTTAGCGAAAAATATCCTGCAGGAGATCGTGCGGGGAATGTTTCTAAACTCTCAAGAGAGATTGAAGATATTGCGGGAGATCGGTGCGAACGCGGATTTCACGGCGGATGCCATTCAGCGCGCTGATTTTGAGGGACTATGTGAAGCTGTGAGAAGAAGCTGGGATTTGAATCAAATGCTGGATAGCGGCTCCAACCCTCCACCGGTTCAGAGCATATTGGATAAGATCGAGGATTTCATTCTAGGCGGCAAGCTGTTAGGCGCCGGGGGAGGGGGGTATCTGCTCCTTTTCGCCAAGGATGCGGAGGCTGGATACAGAATCCGTAGGGAGTTAACCGAAAATCCCCCCAACGATCGTGCGCGGTTTGTGGATATCTCAGTATCCCAAACCGGCTTGGAGACCACAAGGAGCTAATCCGTCCAACTTCACGGAAGACGCAAAAGTGCGTTTGATAGGGTTAAAAATGGCGCTTGAGGCTGCCGGAACGCCCACCAATGCCTGAACCGTCCGCATGATTCAATCATAGGTTCGCTTGGATGCAACTCGGGTTATGGCGACAATGGATGCGGGCAACCACAAGGGGCGCCCCTGTGTAAGTATATGAGTTTCGATACCAGACACCCATGGAGCATGTTCTATGCGCAAGGGAGCGTAATAGCCCCATCCTATTCATCCGGTGATCCTGTCAAACGAAGTCGCCGGAGTGTTTACGAGGATAAAATATCATCCATATTGGAGATCAGCGTCTCTTCATCCTTCCAAAAATAGATACCCTCCTCCCTTTTATTACGTCTCGCCCCTCTCAGGAAAACATAACAGCACCCACCGAAATCCCTTTCGTAGGAAAAATTGGGGAGAACGGATTTAAGCCAGCGACGGATGGCATGCGCGTAGATACGACCCTGCAGAAAATAGCGGTGCTCTTGCATGATCTCTGCAAGCGCTTCCCGTGAATAGCCGTTTTCGGAGTGATTGGATTTCCAATCAAAGATGAGGTACTTGCCATCAACCTTCGCAAGCATGTCTATAAAGCCGGTCAGGAAGGATTCCCGTCCAACCACGCCAGGAATTCGCAATTTTCTTATCTCAGGGAAGGGTATCCAGAACGGCGTTTCATGAACTCTCTCATGGACCTCCCCGATCACTCCGTCTCCGACCTCCATTGGAAGAGGAGCTCCGATGACCTCCCACACGATCTTACGCAGGAGTGGCGAGAACTGAGTGTCCAGTCCCTCAAGCGCCGCCATTTCGCTGATTAGGAGGTTTGTCTCCTCGTCCATGTTTTCCGCATCGCCGCTTGCCAGCACATTCTGGAAATTGACATACTGGAGGATGGAGTGCAGCACGTTTCCCGTGTGTTTGCCTTTCGGCAATTCCGTTTCCGGTAACTGGGGTTTTCCTTTGAGGTCTCTTATATCCTCCGTGTCGAATTCATCGCTGATTTCCCTTGGCATGAGCAGAGGGGCAAATGATTCCGCGCTCAATTGAGCGGAATCCGTTGTATTCTCGGAGACGGAATGGGCGGCGGATACGCCTAAGACCGCCGCAAGATGGCTGAAAGAAGACACGCTCGTCACTCTTGCCCTGGCGTTCGGAATCTCAGACTGAAAAATCGATCCTTCGCAAGTCTCTTCAATGACGGTGGCATTCTGATTGATTTCCGAGTTGGCATTCTCGGAACATTGGGAGACGCCTTCCCGCTCGGATGCGCATGGGATGGTTTTCCATCCAAGTTCGGTAATCCTTTTATCAATGAGTTCAGTGACGTAGTTTCTTTTAGGAGTGTCGCCTTCCTCCCCTCGCCAAACCGGGAGATAAGCCCGGTGCTGCGCGCGGGTCAGTCCCACATAGAAAAGCCGCTCTGTTTCCGCATTCTCCTGCTGGGTCTGCTTTCTTTCACTCTCCTCTCCCAGGGTGAAATCGAAGACACGACGATCCTTCTCGATATACCGAAAGCATACCGGCGTGCGATTGTACGCCCCTCCGATGGCGCCTGCTATGAAGACGATGGGAAATTGAAGCCCTTTGCTACCGTGCAATGTCAGGATATTGACCTTGCGCTGCTCCGTTTCCAGACGCTGCAAGTTCTTGGGATCATCATCCGGGAAGTCCCGATGGCGGTACTCGTTCATTCTCCCTTCAAGCGCATTCAAATCCAGGTTATGCTGAATCGCATCCTCTGAGAGAATCTGCGCGATGTGCAGAAAATTGGTCACACGTCGTTCTCCGTCATGCTCGCACAACTCCCTAGCCAAGAGAGTGGTGTTCCGGAAAATATCACGAAAGAAATTCCCCCAATCCCTTTTGTCCGCCAACGTCTTCCATTCCCTCATGTGAGCGGAAATGGGGTGATCTTCGGGAAGGCTGAGGTAGTTTTCAAAGCTTCCGATTGGTATGTCGAAGAATCGGGTCAGGAGAGCGGTTCGGTAGGCGGTGCGTTCGTGAGGATTTGCAAGAGCGCGTAGGAGGAGATGCATATGTATCGCCTCGTCCGATTGAAAAAGCCCCGTCATTCTGCCAATGGTGTAAGGGATTGCATTTTTACGCAGAGCGTGACGAATTGCGTCCAGATCGCTGGTGCGGTTACGGATCAGAATGGCGATGTTTCCTGCATCCATCTCTCTTGGCTCCCCCTTGAAGGAATATTTAATTCCGCTTCGGAGTAACCGTCCAATCTCATTCGCGATCCACGAAGCCCATTGTCTCTTCGCCTTCGTCGCATTTTTCGCGCGCACCTCCACGATTGTCAAGGGATCGCGATTCGACGAGTCGTCAATGACTTGAAATGGAGAGGCGATGCCCTGGGACTCCGGCGTGAGCGCCGGTTGGTATTGCATATTCCCCGCGACAAACCATCCGTGAGAGAACAGAGAGTTATAACGTTCCAGAAGCTCAGGCACGGAGCGAAAATTGATGCTCAGGTCCTCCCGTTGCGCTCCTCTTCGGAGGAGGAAATCTCTGGCGAAAAGATAGGTTTCCACATTGGAGCCACGAAAACCATAGATGGACTGCTTTGGATCCCCCACGAGAATCAATCCATGTTCGGCGTCGGTGAAAAGGGATCGAATGATATCCCATTGAATCGGGTCCGTATCCTGAAATTCGTCCACCAACGCAACGCGGTATCTGGCTTTTAATATGGAGGAGAGCATCGTCGATTCGCTCACAGCCTTCCGAACGCTTGCGAGCATATCCGTGTATTCAATTCCCGCGCTCTTTCTTTTCTCCTTTTGGGTGGCATGGAACAGGTTCAAAACGGCATGACGGATAAACTCACTGTGTGTATTGCCCCTGAATAATTCCTGAAGCTTGAGACATGAACCCCATTGCTCCTTGGATAGGTAATGATATCGGGGATCGGTTAGGTGGAATACCCAATCCGGTTTCGCGGCTATTTCGTCGATACATTGTTTCAATGCGGTGATATCCTGCGACTGGATCGCCTGGATGAGCGTCTCGATTCGCTTAAGGATCGCTTTCAGTGTGCTGGCGTGGATCTTGCCCTCGTTTTTATGAATTCGGTCGCGCAAATCCGCATTCATCCATCCGCCCATATCCTCCATGAGACGAGAGATATCTGAGAGCTTCCTCGCAATGATTAGATCCTCGCTTTGAAACTCCTTTGCCAACGGAAGGATGATTTCCTTGGCGTAGCCCTTCTCACGGAGGGAATCCTGAATGGGCAAAGGCGCATCGGCAATGATCTTTTCCCTCCATTCGCCTCTCAGTTTCAAGGAGAAGAGGCTGTGCATGATATCGTGATTCTCCACCAATTCAAGGCGTAACGGCATGCCGGTTTCGAAGGCGTAGGCGTTAAGCGTCTGGTTGCAGAAGCCGTGAATGGTCATAATCGAGGCGTAATCGAAATCGTCCAAGGCCTTTTGCAAAATCTTCCTGTGGTGGGGGGATGTGTCCTTTTGGCGGAGAGCGTCTTCGATGCGACCTCGCACTCGCTTGCGGAGTTCGCTCGTCGCTTGCTCGGTGAATGTCATGATGAGGATTTCCGGCAATGGAACGCCGTTAAGAATGAGTTCCAAAGTTTTCTTTTCGATGGAATAGGTTTTTCCCGTGCCTGCGGATGCTTCCATGACGAGGGATATCACTGTTCCCCTCCAATCCGATAAAGGTTCCTCAAGAGATCGAAACGTCGTTGAACCTTCTCGTAGGCGTCCGCAGGCGGAGCGGATCGAATAATATCAAGAATGGAAGAGTTGCGTGAAGATTCCGAACGGGAGGGAAATCCATTGTCCGCATTATCGAGTTGATAAAGGTATTCCTCCATGAAAAAACGCTCTTTTTCGCTTTCCTCCAACTTCTCCGAGATTTTGATTTTGGAGTGGATTTCAAACGGCAGATAGTCCTCTCTGGCGGACACGCACGCGTCGTCCGCCAACCGCTCTAAATAACTTCTGGCGGTATTCGGATCGCATTGGCATGGAATCTCAAAATCGGATTGCGGAGTCAGGAACCTAATCACAAATCTACGATGTTTTATCCATGCGTTCTGGGTTCCTTCCAAGGAGGCAAGCGCCAAATAACTAAGGAGTGGCCCCAACGCCTCGCGAGGAAGATTGGATTGGCTCAAACTGTTGACGCTGGGTATGATAAGAGTTATTGATTCCGAATCCTGAAGGATATTGTTAATGAGCCCATGGATGCGGATGGGACGAGAATTCGACAAGGCGATGTCCAATGGGGCGAGGGATATCTGTTTGGTGGGTGTGGCGCGTGTCTGATCCCGCTCGCCCATCACGATGTGATAAAGGCTGTTCGCGTCGATTTTAACGAGTTTAGCGGTGAGTTTATCCAGCTCTGAATGCAACTGTTTCAATACGCCTCTTTCATCGATATTTCGAAAGGCGTCAATGGGAGTTCTGCAACGAAGCCATCGGTCTTGGTAAAGTTGATGAAATCGTTGATCCATTTGGAACCCTTCTCCGTGATATAACGCATTGTCGATTAGGTCATATTGATACCATCGAACTGCATGCGCATCGGATGCAAAAGGCTCCTCGCTTTCGTTCTCCCATTCGAATTTATCCTCCGCGTACAACTCGATTCCGAAAACGTGGCGAATTGTGGCGATAAGAGGATTCCGAAGAAAATCCGATAAATGTCTCAAGGAAATGGAATGGATTTCGGTTTCATCGTCGAGCATGTTTCGGGGCGCTGCGTGCAGTTCGCGCCATTTTTCCTCCGCCGCCTTGGAAAGCCGACTCGCTTCCTCAACTATCGAGGAGGGAAACTTTTCCCGGTGCAGTAACACATCTTTCGCAAGGAGCAGTAACTGATCCTTGTTCCTGTTAGGTAACGGACTCAACGCACCCATCGGCTTTTTGCGAAGATACTCCTGGCTTCGGTACGTCAGAGGGATGGTTTGTATGCGAAATGGCGGGGAAATCACATGATCGTTCAATAGGTTTATTATTTGGTTCAGAAGGGAGCATGGGTTCCATTCCTTCTTGTCCTCCGGACTTAGCCCGACATAGCTTAGATGCAACCCTTCCTTTGCTGAGAGGATGATGTCCAAAAAGCATCCTTTGTTGAATTCCGGGATGTCCAAATCATATTCCGCGTTCTCCCGTGTCCAATGGCGCATGTCGATGGATGAACGATCCGGATCCCCTGGAAATTGCCCTTCACCAAGCCCGAGGATGAAAATATGGCGAAAGGGGATCAGTCTTCCCCTACGCAGCGAGGCTATCGTCACTCCGCCTGTGACCGCTCTGCCATAGCGAGCGGGAAGGTTCACCAGACTTTCACGAAGAAGCGTTTGAGGAACAAAGAAAGGAACTTTCTCGTTATGACAATCCGCGAAGACGGAGCTCATACCCGCCATTTTATCCATCGTGGCGTATACCACTTTTCTAATGACCTCCTCGACCGGGTGATCAAAGGGCACCTTTAGGAATGTGTCGCAGATGGAACGTAACATCTCCGCCCAATCCGCTAAGCTGCGCTTGTTCCGCTCGTCGATCGTTGCGTCCGAGTACCCATTTTCTTCCTCCATCTCCTCTTCGGAATCCCCCTCATGAATGCGGAACTTGCGGAAAAGAGCGATGATCTTTGATAGCTTGGAAAGCGTATCCTGATCTTGGCTTGGCATATCCGAGTATGGTATTCGGTTTTGATAATGTGGAGAGACCCCATCCGCAGGTGGAGTGTTGTAAGAAGACATGATCGCTCCCAACCGCAACCGCTGCAAGGCGAATTCCCAGGTCATTGGCTCGGGAAGAGTCGTTTCCTCCTCACCTCCCTTGCGTTTCGGGCTGATCAAATCGTGATAGATTCCAAGCGTGTTCGCCCAAGCCAACCATTGATCCACCATTTCGTTGTCAATATCGAATGCCGCCTGAAAGCACGGATTGCGAAACAGTCTGAACACCTTATCCCTTGGGAAGGAGCTATTGAGCAAGTTCATTAACTCCTCCACCCCCTGGGCGTACAGGCTACTTTGAGCCACGTTGGCGTCTACGATATTATAGGGAATATTGTTTGGATGCTGGCTGAACACGATTCTCAAAGGGGCTTGGTATCGCTCCATGTCGGGGGTTAAAACGGCGATATCGGTCAATTGGAGGCTTTCGTCCTGCGCTACCAAATCTAGGATTCGTTCGTACACGCTTTCCACCTCGCGCATAATGCCAGGGCATGACCAAATATCCAAAGAGGAATCTTGTTTGATTCTGTGTTGGTTTGCGAGAGACCTTCCCTTGAGCAGCTCCTGAAAGCGATACAAGACGGTATCGGATTTGCCGATGGGATGGGCGGTTCCGTCATTGAATTCCATGATTTCCCGGTAAAAGAAGAAGGCGCGTCGTTGGGATTTCCCCCAATCCAAGATTATCCGCTGCACGGGGCTCGTCGCATCGTCCTCCGCCAGGCCTCTCGGAGCCGCAAAGTAGAGACGCACATCCCGCCGGTCCGCAATGGCGCGTATGGTGCGCATGTGCCAAATGGACATGATCGGCGTGCATACAAAGTAGAGAGGAGGGCGGCTATCGGGGACGGAATCGATCCACTCGTTCGCCAGTTCGGGCAGCGTTCTATGGATTGGCATGTATGTGCGCAATCCCGCTCCATCTCCGAAAAGTCGCTTGTAGAGCTTTTGCTCCGCTCGCTGAATGCGTTCCACGTTCTCCCGAAGCTCCGCGGATTGCGGCATGTCCTCCCATTCCAAAGGGATACAACGGTTTTCTAGCCATTCTCTTATCATATTTGGTCGCTGATAAGAATACTCAAGAAAGAGATAAGAGAGCCTAGAGGAGAGTTGCCAGGCTTTCAGAAATCGATCCTCTTGTTTCTCGTCGCCTATGTATTCCATAAATGTCGAGAGGGAAACGTTATGCTTCGATTCGGGATTGATCAATATTGCGAATATCAAGGGGGCGATGTCACTTGGATGCAGCATGGGGGGAGGCGTATCAATAGGATCGGGGGTTAGCGCCTGGGCAAGCGCACGATCGATATCCGTCATGTGGATGTTCGCAATCACCCCGCATTCCTTCGCCAACCTGAGATTCAGCCAAGTGGCGAAATGAGTATGCGGTGTGACAATGAATCGAGGCGAAAGAAGAGTCTCTGGTTTCTCACGCAAATCGCGCGCAATATCCTTCGCCAAACGGGAAGATGCGTCCCCCACATTGTCGAAAACCTGCACGCTTAACGACATCTCAATCTCTTTCCAAGCGACATTTGCGGTTTTGGAAACATTGTCGTATCAAATCTCCTTCGTGCTTCAATCCTCAGCGCACGCCAGTTAGAGAGTCCAATTTACGCAACCAAGCTCTTTTTTCAATTTCCGTGGAAAGGGACACCTTTTCCGCCATAAGATGTAATCCCGTTAATAAAAGTAGGACCGCCACCATTGAAAACGTGGACGGGTTCGATGTGACAAAAGCGTACCCCAATGCGGCGCCCAATACGTTCGATCCGGCGTCTCCCATCATCACCTTCCCCCGGGAATCGTACCATTGCATCAGAAGAGCGGGAGGAATAAGGAAGATTATCGGAGCCAAGCGAAACGTCCAAAGAGAGGAAACCCACAAAGGAATGGATAAGAGAAAAAACATCGCCCCGGCGCGCCCAGGTCGTAGATCCAGCAAGTTGATGGCATTTGAGGATAGTGCGATAATAAGTCCAATCAGAAGGATTGTCAACGCACCGCCGTGGGGCATACGGCTGCCAAGAATGAAGGCCGTGACCACTCCTCCGATCGCTTTGATCAATCCGGTGGTCACTTTTCCGTGACGAAACAGTGCGGAAAAATGCCCCTTTAACCCGGTGGAACCCCTATTTCCTGCAATATCATCCAGAAAGCCTAGACCCCCGAAAGCCCCTAAAAGAATAATCCAATTTGAGATCGTTCCATACGGGAGGGCGAAGTTCCGACCTAAAAGAGCGAACGCCGAGATGGACCATAGAACAACGTAAATTCCAAAGCCGACCGGTATCTCACATCCTTTGAAGTTTGCGGCGCGAAGGCCCCATCCGGGAAGTAACCGGAATAGCGCGAACGGGATCCCAACCCATTCCACAATCTGCAACATGAGTGAGAGGATCATGCGTTCGCTCGAAGCCGCCATCTTTTTGAAAGGACCCTCGCGACGTCAAGAAATTGACGAAGCCGATGAAATATATCTCGCAGATTTCTTCCGGTCACGCGATGCGTCATCGTCGTCGGGACTTCCATGATACGGAACCCTTTGCGATATGCGTCGATTGTTAGCCCCACTTCCACGCCGAACCCTTTTTCGATTGCGCCAATTTTATCAATCACGGTGCGTCTGATCGCTCTTTGACCGGAAATAGGGGAGTTCATCTCCAATCCCGTGGTTTTCCGTATGCCCCATTGCGCGAGTCGCACAACAAAACCGAAGCCCCCTTTGCGGATATGAGTTACGGGGAAGGAGGCGATCGTCATGTCCGCCCTGTTTTGAAGGATCGGCTCCAGTAACTTGGGGGCTTGACCCGCGCACTCGCCCAGGTCCGCGTCAAGGAACATCAGGATCTCCCCTTTGGCTTTTAACAATCCGCGTTTAAGGGCGTCCCCCTTGCCGCTTCGTTTCTCCATACGGATCACTAGGTCGGCTCCGGATCTCCTTGCGATCTCACCGGTTTCATCCTCGGAGCAATCGTCAACGACGATGATCTCCGTTTCCAAATCCATCTGTTTCAGACCTGAGAGCGTGCGCCCTAGGTATTTCGCTTCATTGTACGCTGGAATTACTATGGATATCATGATATATGGAAAATGGCGGCAAGATGCCGTTTTGCGCAGTCTTTTTGACGCCGTAGTTGCCCTTCGGGCTATGCATGGCGAGAACCAATGTCAGGCGTCCGATGTCCGTGTCCGTATCATCCACGGTGGTAATGGCGGTGTCGGACAGGTTGCCCACGTAGGAGAGATCGCAATCGGTAGGTTCCGCGTATAGCGTCGTTACGCCCGTTCGCTTGAGTTGCTTGATGAACGGAATGACAACGTTATCCGCCTCATCACTGTTCATGTCCGTGGATCCGCCAACAAGAATCACGTAGTTGTTTTTACGCGAGTACTCTCCGTCCAAGTCAATCACATTATAACTGGAAAGAGTGTTCATGTCCCCTTGCTTCTCCCCTTTTGCGATCGCGAATGCGATGGTGCGCAGAATGGATGCCGTGGAGCGGGTTAGTTTGGGGTGGGTCTTTTGAAGAGCGGTGATGATTTCAGTTAGGTTCATTTCCAGTCTTGCGGCGAAATCCCTGTTGAAAGTTGTGACGCTTGTCACCACCGCTCCCGCCTGTTGAAGCGTGTCGCGAATCTTACTCACGGTGTCAGGATAATCCCCCACTTGCACCAATGCCACATGAACGTCCTTCAATTGATTGCCAATCAAACGCGGAGTGAGAGCGGCGATAAAATCGGAGGATTGCTGATTATCCTCGCGCAGAGCGACGACCTCGTTGTTGAACTGGGATTTCAATTCCTCCAAACGTTTGGTTTGTCGTTCGACGATGGCGCTCTTCACGAACGAACTGCCAATGATGATCCCTATTCCCAGGGCGAGAAATATGGCGGATATGGTTGCGATGTGATAGCGAAATCCGGGAATCATAGTGAACAATCCTGTTTTCAGCGTGTGTGACCACTTTGCATTATATCATCCCATGCCACGTATGTCACCCTCTCACCAATGAATACGCATGGATCGTAACGAAAGGCGCAACGTATTGATGACGGTGCGGAACCAAGGCGAATACATGATAATCACCATAACGGGAAATAGAGCGGAGAGGATTAAGAGTGTAATCTCTTTGGCGATGGAGCGATTTCTCTCCGCCCATAACCTTCCAATACCTTTGGCGTCCACCAATTTCGATCCGGTACGTAATCGTACGAGAAAAGTGCTCGCCATCCCCGCTCTGCCCTTGTCCAGGAACTCAACCAACGAAAAATGCGTTCCAACCGCCACTATCAGGGAAGCGCCTTTTTCATCCGCAAGGATTACCGCCATGTCTTCGCTTGTGCCCGGCACATGAAACACCTTCGCGGACAACCCAAGTTGGTTGATTCTATCCATTCCAGGTGCGTCACGGTTATCCTTGCAATACCCATGCACCACCAACTCCGCTCCGCACATTAGGGCGCTGTCACTCACGCTATCCATGTCGCCGATGATGATATCCGGACGCAAACCGAGCTCCAACAGCGCATCCGCTCCGCCATCCACCCCGATGAGAACGGGGCGGACGTCGCGCAGATAGGGGATGATTGCCATTAGGTCGGACTTATACCCCTCGCCGCGCACGACAATCATCACGTGCCTGCCTTGAATCTGGGTCTTAATCTCCGGCACGTCCACAGGATCGAGAAGGAGCGATTTTTCCTCCACCAAATACTCCAATGTGTTTCGGGCGAACGCATCCAATTCTGCGCTGATGTTGCGTTTCGCTCGTTCCATTAGATCATCAAGTCGCTCCTGAGTGATTCTCGTGACCTTGGCTTCGAAACCATCCTCCGTGCGGATAAACTCTTGGTCGATGGTGGCGCTCGGGTTCTTCAACTCCGCAACATATCTGAAAAAAAGGTCTCCGGCGCCATCCAGCAACGGAATGCCGGATTCCAGTAGAATCCCAGGCCCCTGATTGGGGTATTTGCCGCTTACGCTGGAGACAGCATTGACGACGGCGGCGACATGGCAATCGACCAGGGAGCGCGCCGCAGTTGCATCCAAATCGGCATGATGGATCAATGCAATGTCGCCCGGTTTCAATCTCTTCACAAGGTTTTTCGTGCGAGTATCCGCTTTGATCGGTCCCCGTATGAGTAATCCGTTGTTTGTATTCATTCTCCCGTCCTGATGAGGGGAAATACGAATGTTGCGGTTGGTAGTATTCAATAGTCCACCGGGCGAAGGTAGTAATCGTTTATGGAGGTTACGGATAGCATGGCGGTCGTCGGCATGTGTCGCTTCCAATGGGTCGTATCCACTTTGCGTTTCACGAGTTGAACCTCGGATTCATTGAACCCCATACGGATAAGTCGGTCCGGCGAATAACCCCGCAGAAGATAAAAAAGGATGCGATCCGCCTTAGGATAGGATATTCCGAAATCCCCCTCATCCGTTTGCCCGACGATTAAATCCGCCGAAGCGGGCTTGTTTACGATCACTTCCGGTACGCCAAGATGGCGTGAGAGTTGCCACACCTGCGTCTTGAATAGATCGCCCAATGGATTGACTGGCGGCGAATCATCGGCGTGCCAAGTGAAGTAACCGAACAGCCTTTCCGTTTTGTTACCGGTTCCAACCGGCAATGCGGAGAGCCTTTCTGATTGATCAAAAAGAATGATCATCCTCTCCCGCGCCATCACATTCCCGCGTCTTCTGCTATTGGCGTCAGGCTCGTATTTCAAATATCCTTCCACCGCGTCCGTGATTTCAATCGTCCTGCAGGATATGCCAAGGGTATCCGCCACAAGTTGGGCGTGCTCCAGGCTTTCCGAACTGCTGGTGCGATAAGGCATCCGTATGCCGTATACGTTCTCCTTGCCGAGCGCCAAGGTGCATAGAAAGGCTGTAAGTGAGGAGTCCACTCCGCCGGAGAGTCCCACCACAGCCTTCTCAAATCCTCGTCTACGGCGGATTTCATCCTTTAAAAACGCGACGAGCCAATCGGCTACCAAAGCGGCGTTTAACTGTAGATTTTGCTCGCATTCCGGATCGAATGGAGGCGCGGAAATAACAGGATATATGCTCATATGACAATTCTCGACAATCGTGATTTCAAATTCTATGAGGGCCTCTTGCGATGAAGTCCATTTCCATTGCGAGATCTCCGACATTCGCTTCCAAGTCCGTCAGTAAGGGGGAGCCCGCTCTCACAATGGCGACATCGTCCAAATCTATGTCCGCCACAACCAGGCATTCGTCCATCGCGGGGCCAATGGCTATCGTTTTGCCCCAGGGATCGATGATACATGAGGATCCCGTGAATCCCTTTCCCCCTTCAAATCCCACCAGTCCGGAGTACACCACAAAGACGCTATGCTCTTCAGCGATGGCTGGAAGGAGTTTCGCCCATTTCGCTATATTGCCCACCTGCTCCCCGCTGAACTCTCGGCCCGGAGAAGCGCTAAGGATATAGATGATTTGCGCTCCTTTTAACGCGGCGATGGAAGCCGTGATGGAATGCCACACATCCTCGCATATTAAAACGGCGACCCGCCCGAATCTTGTTTCGAAGGTTCTTATCGTCCTTCCTCGCGCCACAAATCGCTTCTCGTCAAATACACCATAGGTAGGGAGGAAAAACTTACGATGTACGTGGACTATTCCGGATTGATTTTCGCCCGTCTTGCCTTTTCCCAACGATAAATACATGGCGGAGTTGTAGTATTTGCCATCATCGAGTTCGTAAAAACCCGTAATCAGATCCAATTTACCGGTTTCGCCCGGTGTTGCATCCAAATAGACGCGCTCAATATCCTTGAATAGCTCCTCGCGGGTCTTCGCCACCTCTCTAACACCGCCCTCCAAAAAGTAACCGGATAATACCGTTTCAGGAAATACGATGACATCCGGAGGGCTTTCCATGGATGCGGCTTGGGAAATCACATCTCCAATTTTACATAGATTGTGCCGGTAATCTCCCTTTTTCGGTTTGATTTGAGCCGTTAAAATCCTAAAAGTCACTTGCAACTCCACGGTTATAGCGGTTGTGACGCTTCAAATTCGATATCGAAACTATACACAGTATATCTCAATGTGTCAATAGATACGTCTTTATACAATATTCGATAACCGAGCAAATGATAGCAAAAACCCCTGGGAGGGATGATTTATCGTCGGATGCAGGCAATCCGGATGTATCCGGGCATTGGCGGACGTGCGTTCACCTCCGCAATTCACCCCATGCAGGTTTTTTCCCGAGCTTCGTAGCATAATATTACTTGGCAAGGGAAAAACGCATTTTCAGGCTTCCAAAACAAGGGGCATCGCTGTGCTGAATCTACTGGAGAAAATCAGATGTTATATCCATGCAGGGAATCTCCTTGATGAAGGGGATTCCGTTCTGATCGCCGTGTCTGGTGGTCGGGATTCCTGCACCCTATTGCATTCGATGCATCTATTGGGGGAGGAGTTCCATTTGCAAATCGCAGCCGCGCATTTTAATCACGGTTTTAGAGGAGAGGAATCCGACGGGGATGAGGAGTTCGTCCATCGATTATGCGACCAACTAGGGGTTCCATGTCACTCACAAAAATGCGACCTGCCGGAAAGAATGAGACTGACACACTTAAGCGCCCAGGAGGCTTCGAGGATTGCGCGCTACGAATATCTTTCTCATACTGCGCGAAAAATCGGAGCTACCAAGATCCTGTTGGGGCACACCCTTGACGATCAAATCGAGACCATCTTGCTGAATATCATTCGTGGGACCGGAGTGGAGGGTTTGAAAGGGATGCTTCCATCCAAAAATGGCTTGGTGCGTCCGCTGCTCTGCCTCACCAGGCAGGAGACCGGGAAGTACTGCGAAAACGCTGGCATTGCATATCGAACGGACCGCTCCAACGAATCCGTAAAGTACCTGAGAAACCGAATTCGCCTGGAGCTTTTACCGCTTTTACGAAAAGAATATAACCCTAACATAGATCGATCCCTACGAAGATTGGGGAATATAGCATATGAGGAATCCAAGTTCATTGACGATCAGGTGCGCGAGATCGCTTCGCGATATCTTCGCTCGGTCCCGGACGGTGTCGTTTTCAGGACTGCGGATTTACTGTCGCAGCCCCTTGCTCTCCGACGACGCCTCATTCGACACGCCATCGAAATGGTTCAAGGATCCGAAGAGAACGTCACATTCGATCAGATTCAGTTATTTCTCGATGAAATGACAAAATGTCGGCATGGGGCGTCATGGGAGGAGACTTTGCAGGGAGGCAGGGTGAGGCTGAGGCTGAGTAACGGCGAAGGAAGAATCGGTCTTTTATCCCCGCAGGTTTCCGTGCTTCCGTTTGAGTATCCTCTGAATATCCCTGGCGTCACCCGGATAAGTGCAATGAATGCCGAGTTGGAATGCCGATATTCGAACCAATTGGAAATGATACCATCCCCCAATCCGTATATGGCTTGGATGGATGTTGATAAGCTATCCTTTCCGCTCATCCTTCGTAACCGTCGTTCAGGGGATCGTTTTAGACCATTGGGGATGCAGACCTCCATGAAGTTGAAAGATTTCCTTATTAGGAAAAAAATACCAAAAGAGCAGAAGGATCTCATCGCAATCATATCGGATGCGAAAGGGATCGTATGGGTCGCCGGTTACGGGATTGACGATCGCGTGAAAATAACCGATGCCACGCGAAGTTGCATGATATGCGAAATAAGATATCTCTAGAAATCCATGTGATTTGTTTCATTCGGGCATCCGCAAGGTTAAATGGGAATGATGGCGTCCTCCGACGTATGGAATGATAAATCAGCAAGTCGGAATATGTTATAATATAAGGTGGTTGTAAAATCCCTCCGAACATATCTCCGCAAGCGAAATCCAGATTTATGCTTGGAGCTTGCATTCAGGTATTTTACAATTACCGATTGTTTGAGATTAAAGAGCTCAGCCGGGAGGTTATTTTGGGTAACAGAAGTGTTCGGTGGCTTATCACCATTGCGATGATCGTTTTGGTGATTTTCGCCCTGCAACAGAAAAATTTCGGGAAATGGGGGGAGGCTCCCCAAACCCTTAGCTATTATCAATTTCTGAATGAGGTGAATTCAGGCAACGTTAAGAGTGGGGTGATTGAAAACAACCAGTTTACTGGAACATATTTGAAGCCGCCGGAAGGGGTGAAGACCGACCAGTTTATTGTTGACCTCAACCCATCCCAGCAGTCACGATATGAGCTTGAGAAACTCCTTTATCAGCATCATGTGGATTTCAAATTCTCGTTCCCATTCATTTCAGGCGCAATTGGGAGTTTTCTGGTTTATGGTCTTCTCTCGTTTTTGATTATGGGCGGGTTGCTTTACTTCTTCATGCGCCAAGCGCAATCCGGTGGCAATCAAGCTCTGTCCTTCGGTCGTTCGCGCGCCAAACGGCTGGGTGAAAATGTTCCGAAGATCACTTTCGACGATGTGGCGGGAGTGGAGGAGGCGAAAACGGAGCTGCAGGAGATTGTCGAGTTCCTTAAAAACTCCAAGAAGTTCCAAGCCCTGGGCGCAAAGATCCCGAAAGGCGTCCTGCTCCTCGGACCTCCCGGATGCGGCAAGACGATGTTGGCACGCGCAATCGCCGGAGAGGCGGGCGTGCCGTTCTTTCACATCTCCGGATCGGATTTCGTCGAGATGTTCGTTGGCGTGGGGGCGAGCCGAGTGCGCGATCTGTTCGATACCGCCAAAAGCAATCGTCCTTCGCTGATATTTATTGACGAAATTGACGCCGTTGGGCGTCAGCGCGGAGCGGGACTGGGCGGCGGTCATGACGAACGCGAGCAAACGTTGAATCAGTTGCTCGTAGAGATGGATGGATTTGATGCGAATTCCGGCGTGATCATGATCGCGGCGACAAACCGCCCGGACGTGCTTGATCCCGCTCTTTTGCGACCGGGCCGCTTTGACCGTCGGATCGTGGTGGACGCTCCTGACGCGAAAGGGCGCAAGGAGATTTTCAAAGTTCATTTGCGCGGCAAACCGCTTGCATTTGATACGAGTGAGGAGGAGCGGGAGAAGGTGCTGGACAATCTCGCCAAACGCACCCCCGGGTTCACCGGTGCGGATATCGCCAATTTGGTGAACGAAGCCGCATTGCTCGCAGCGCGTCATGACAAGACCAAAATAACAATGGAGGAGTTCGAGCTTTCCATTGATCGAGTTATCGCCGGTCCCGAACGTAAGAGCCGCGTTCTGAATGAAGCCACTCGAAAGCGAACCGCTTATCATGAAGCGGGACATGCAATCGTTGGGGAGTTGCTTCCAAATGCGGATCCGGTCCATAAGGTCAGCATCCTTCCTCGCGGCATGGCGCTCGGCATCACGATCAGCCTGCCCGTGGAGGATCGGTACAATGTGACCAAATCCGAAATGGAGGATATGATCTGCATGGCTCTGAGCGGAAGAGTTGCGGAGGAGCTAGTCTTTGGGGATATCGATACAGGCGCGGCGAATGACTTGGACAAGGCGACCGACATGGCGCGAGCCATGGTGTGCGAATACGGTATGAGCGAAAGACTTGGCCCGCTGCGATTGGGAAGAAGACATGGGAATCCGTTCCTAGGGCGTGACCTTATGGAGGATCGCGATTATTCCGAGGATGTCGCAAAGGCGATTGACGAGGAGGTGCGTTCCATTATAGAGCGTAACTATTCCAGGAGCAAGGAACTTCTCTTGCAATACAGGGAAAAACTTGAGCTTATTACGGAAAACCTCATTAAAAATGAGACCCTCGACAGGGAGGTTTTCCTCGCGCTCATGAATGGTGAAACTCCGGCATCGCTCTCGCAGGATACCATCCCTCCTTCGGGGAACCAAAACACCCCCGAGCGTGGCGATCAAAGCTCCACTTCGCTGGACACGCATTTTTATCCGGAGCCAGGACCGGCGTAACCGGTCATTCTCTAAAGTGGACGACTACCAAGCAGGCGTGAGAACACGCCTGCTTGAATTGTGCAAAACGGGCGTAACTGAAAAGGTGTTTGCAAAATTGGCGATGCGGCTTACTTAAAGAGCGGGATTTGCCAAATTTGAATCCACCTCCGATTGTTTAGGAAAGAGGATATTTATTGGAACGACACATACGCAATATCGCTATCATAGCGCACGTGGATCATGGGAAAACCACCCTTGTGGACGGGATGCTGCGTCAAGGGAATGTTTTTCGCTCCAACCAGAACATAGCCGAAAGAGTGATGGATTCCATGGATCAGGAGAGAGAGCGGGGAATCACCATCGTGAGCAAGAACACGGCGATACTCTATCATCCCATGGACGCCCATCCCAACGATCCGCCGATTAAAATTAACATCGTGGATACACCCGGTCACGCCGATTTCGGAGGTGAGGTGGAGCGTGTGATGAGCATGGTGGATGGCGCGCTGTTGCTGGTGGACGCCGTGGAAGGACCGATGCCGCAAACCCGTTTCGTGCTCAGAAAGGCGTTGCAAGCCGGGTTGCGGGTTATCGTCGTCGTGAATAAAATAGATCGGCACGAAGCTCGCCCCGACTACGTCATTGATACGACTTTTGATCTTTTCGCCCAGTTGGGCGCCAATGATGAACAGCTAGATTTCCCCATTATCTATGCCAATGCACTCTCGGGCGTAGCCACCTATGACCCGACGGAAGAGGGGGTGGATCTTCGTCCGCTTTTCGAAACCGTTGTGAAACATATTCCCGCTCCAAAAGGCGATGCGGACGCCCCGCTTGCAATGCTTGTCAGTTCGCTTGATTACGATGATTACCGCGGGCGTATCGCCATTGGAAAGCTCTATTCAGGTTTGGTGGAAACGAATAAGCTGGTGATCTACGCCGGTCCGGACGGCGTTCGGAAACAGGGCAAGGTGGTTACTGTGTTTGTGTTTGAAGGGCTCAAACGGCGAGAGGTGGATGTCGCCTACGCCGGGGAGATCGTCGCCCTAACCGGCATAGCCGATGTAAATATCGGGGAGACCATCACGGATAGGAACAACCCCGTTCTCCTACCGATGACGCCTGTGGATGAGCCTACGATGCGTATGACCTTCGCTGTCAACACCTCACCGTTCGCAGGGCGCGAAGGGATATACTCCACATCCCGTAAGTTACGAGAGCGATTGTTCCGAGAATTGGAAACCAATGTCTCTCTCAGGGTTGAAGAAACAGATAGTCCTGACTCCTTCCTTGTGTCCGGAAGAGGGGAGCTGCATCTGGCGGTTTTGATTGAATCCATGCGGCGGGAGGGGTACGAGTTGCAGGTATCCCAACCCGAGGTGATCTACAAAGACATCCATGGGGTGTTGTGCGAACCGATGGAAGAGGTGACCATTGATGTGAGCGAGGAGTTCCAAGGGGCTGTGATTGAACAGTTGGGGCGTAGGAAAGGGGAACTCGTGGACATGAATGCGCCAGGCGATGGTCATGTCCAAATGACTTACCATGTTCCCACAAGGGGATTACTTGGATTTCGATCCGATTTCATCACCCTTACGCGAGGAAATGGAATTTTGAATACGCTTTTCGCCGGATACGAGCCCCTAGCCGGAGAGCTCGGCGTTGAGAAGAGCGGCTCACTATTGGCTTCGGAAACCGGATTGACCACCTCCTTTGGATTGCATAACGCCGAATCACGCGGAACCCTGTTTATCGGACCTAATGTCGAGGTTTACAGGGGAATGATCGTTGGGAAGCACATACGGGAAACGGATCTGGAAGTGAATGTCTGCAAAACCAAGCACCTTACAAACATGCGATCCTCCACAAGCGATGTCGCCATTCGCCTGACTCCCCCCGTGGTGATGACGCTTGACAGAGCGATTGAATATATCGGTCCCGACGAACTCGTTGAGGTGACTCCCAAATCCATTCGAATGCGCAAGAGAATCCTCGACACCACGCAACGTCGTCGAGAGGAGCGAAAAATGGAGACATCCGGAAAGCCCATGCACTAATTCACGGGTGTGAGCTTTTTGAGAGTTGCGATTAATTCGGATTGCACCTGCTGCTCCAGAGAGGTGAGGGCGTTCGCCTCTTGCACTCTGCCTTCCTTCACACGAATTTCGGCGAGACGGGTCAATCCCCATTCATACCGAGTGACGAATTCCCGTAGCACTACGGGGTTAATACTTATCTGAAATATCTGCTGGTTCCGCACATGCCAGAACTGTTTGCAAAGCTTTAATCCCGTTTCCAAATCCGTTTCCGCCTGCGCCTCTTTCCCGTTTGTGAATTCGCATTGCGCCAATCCGAGAAATCCAACCGGGTATTGCCAGTCCGGCAATTCCGGTATGGCTTTTATTTGCCCTACCGGACCGTAGTAGAGTCGGGTTAATCGTTCGTAGGTTTTCTCCGCAGCGATCGTGTCCCCGATGGATGTTTGCGCCTCCGCAAGAGCCACCAAGTTCTCCAAATTGTGGGGGTCTTTCGCTTGCGCCAACATATATTCTCGGATTGCGTTTTGATAATTTCCATGACGCTGATAAAATTGCCCCGCTAAATAATACACTTTCGCGATTGGAATGGAGCGTGCGAGTTTCACGTAGGTTTGATTGGCGGCTTCAGTCTGTCCCATGGCATCCTCCAGCGCAGCAACGCGAAGTCCGTATCTTGAATCCAATGGGTTCACCGCTTCCGCTTTCTTATAGCTCGCAAGCGCGTCGGGATAGTCTTGTTGCATCAACTCCGTCTCCCCTTGATATCCATCCAGACGCGATATCAGATTTGTCCCACTAAAAATCACGATGATAACCGCCGCAATCCCCATAACGCTCGCCACGATTAGTCCGAAGGTGTGAATTACGCTCTTGCCGTGCTCGTTGTTCAGGATTCCCGATGCATCCTTCGCGGCAGGGTCCAGCGAAAGAGCCAATCCGAACAGCGCTCCCATGACGAGGCAACTTACGGGAACGTACAGATCCGAATCGACCAGGTTATGCAGGAACGCCCCAACCAACGCGGCGGATATTCCGGTTAGCAGCAAATCCGTACGGTACCAGTTCTCCGTGTCCAAGCCGTGAGTCGCTTTTCTTGTCGATGAGCGGAAAGCCTGAATATAAATGAATGCGAATAGTAATAAACCCACGATCCCGCTCTCCGCAAGTAGCTGAAGGAAGCCTCCATGGGCATGCTGAGTGTAACCCACATACGCGAAACGCTGATATTTGTCATCAAAGGAGCCCGGACCGAACCCGCTCAGGAACCTGGCTTCCGCCATTTTCAGAGCGCCTCGCCACGTGAAAATCCTAAAATCCAGGGAGTACGCTTGACTTTGGGCGTTACGTAATCGCAACCATACCGGACCAGCCGCCATGATGCCCAAAATCGCCACAACGATGGCTATGCGGATGGCTCTTTGAATCGATTCCCCTCGCAATTGTCTTTGCCAAACGAGGATCACCGCCATATAGGCGATCTCCAACAAAAACGCAGCCAAGCCAAATCTGGACTGCGTTAAAATCAGACAAACGGATTGAAGGATCAAGGAGAGGATGCACCAGAGGCGCACCATGCGAGCCGTGAATAGAGGCAGGTTACGCTCCTTGATGCTTTGCAGAATATATACGGCGAGCGTCACGGTGATGAGGGTGAGAGTAATGGCGAACAGGATTTCTCCGGCGTGGAGGAAATAGAGTATCGAACCCGTTCCGAATGCAAGGAAGACGATTCCGGCGATGTTCAAACCCATCAATACGATCATATATCCCCAAGGTTTGGGGTGGGCTTCCGCGAAACGATGAAAGTCAAAACCAAGATGCATGGCAAGGGTTACGGGAATGCTCATCAGCAGAAAACCCGCGAGAAAATCTGGATTAACGAAATTCCCGAAAACCCTCCAGTTTTTATTGCCCGCCGCGAAATGGCTGAGATATTCATTGACGCCGAACAACGCCACGAAAGTGGACGCCAAAAGGATCAAAAGAATGATTGGCTCGATTTTTCCGACATCCGTTCGGTTCCGATGGATCATCCAAGCGATCATAAGTGCGCAAGCGAATTGGCTCCAGACGGTAAGTCCGATGAAATGATTCGATTCCGGATAGATGAATATCCCCGTCCATAGAATAAAAGCCCCTATTGCAGCGATAACCGCATGGTCCAATTTAAAACGGTCTGAACTGCGAAAAAGGGTGATCAATGCGGAGATTGAGACGAGAAGATAGATGACGGGCAAGATGAGATGATAGAGGAGCGAGACGGGGTCGGATACGTTGCCTGCACGATCGTAGAGCATCCCCCCGCCAAAACCCATCAATATCATGGCGATGTAGATGAGCCATAAAGGATGGAAAATACCGGACTTCCTTTGATTTGACGCGAAGGGCGGATGAACCTTCTCAGCGCGGCTGGGTCTGCGTTTACTCATTTCAATTTGTGCCTTTTACGCATATTTCTCCACTTATACCTTATTAATTGTCCGCTGGCGCGTGCGATCAATCCCGGTATAATGAACGGGCGTATTAAAATGAATGTGTTACGAGCGTAATGCTTTTTGTAAAACAGATACATGCTTTGATGGAAAAACCAAGTCATGCGGGTTGGCGCCTTGTCACTGCTTCTCCCAATTCGATGATATATTTTGGCATATGGATAGTAAGTGACTCGCCATCCCTGCTGGTGGGCGCGAAAACACAAATCCACGTCCTCGCAATACATGTAAAACCGCTCATCAAACCCACCGAGCGTTATTAGAAGCTCCCTGCGAATCATCAAAGCCGCACCGGATAGCCAATCCACATCTCTCTCGGTTTCATGATCCCAATCGTTCATCAGGTAATCACGAGTGTAAGGGTTATGCGGAAATAGCCGTCCCAATGGGGTGTTACGGAAAAATCCGGCTGCGAGATTTGGAAATCGACGGCAGGAATACTGCAAGGATCCGTCGAAGTTGAGAAGTCTTGGACCTATCACGCCGATATCAGGATGTTGTTTTGCAAACTCCACTAATGCATCCAGAGCGCCGTCGGTTAAGAGGGTATCCGAATTAAGAAAGAGAATAAACTCCCCTTTTGCCGCCGAAGCGCCGCGATTGTTGCCTGCGCCAAAGCCTATGTTCTTAGGATTGACGATGATTTTCACCCAGGGGCATCGCTCCGAGATCCACTCCCTGCTCCCGTCCGAGGAGGCGTTGTCAACCACAATCACCTCCGTCTCATATTTGGAGGGATGCTCTTGAATGGATAAGAGGCATTTGACTGTATCCTCCTTGGTATTCCAATTCAATATGATGATGGATAGAACCAAGCGTTCAAACCCCTCCTCGTTTAGCCCTGACCACTCTTTTTCGTGTGATTATCCACGCCTGAAGATACGATGCGCAAAAAATAAAGGGATAGAGAGGGGAATAAAAAAAAGCGGGGTGGTGTTTGCGATAGTATCTCAGAAGACCCTTGCGCGATTCCCACGCCATCTTACTCGGAAGCAACCGCGTGCTTCCGCCGCCGTAATGAATGATTTCGGGCTTGGGGGAGAACCAAATGGACCAGCCTTTTTTTTTCGCCCGAAGGCACCAGTCAACCTCATTGAAAAAAATGGGGAAATCCGTGTCCATCTCTCCGACATCCCTCCACGCCTCCATCGAGAGAAGCAGAAAGGATCCCATGGGTTGGTCCACCTCCATCAACCGATCGTAATCGAACCATGTCATGCGATAGTGTCCGAAATATCGGCTCTTCGGCATCAGCAGACTCATTCCCGTAATCTCCCATAAAACTGAAAGGGGATATGGAAAGCCTCTTACGGACTTTTGCACGGTTCCATCGGGGTGAACGAGCCGCACCCCCATGGCTCCGGCATGCTTTAGCGAGGTGAATATTTCCACGCTGATTTGCAATGCATCCTCGGGAAGGAGAACGTCCGGGTTTAGGAGCAGAAGATAAGTTCCCTTGGCTATTCTTGCGCCTTGATTGTTACCTTCCGCATACCCCATGTTCACGCGGTTTCGAATAAGAGTCACATCGGGATATGATTCCAAAACTCTGTCGGCGCCGCCATCTTCCGAGGCGTTATCCACCACGATCACCTCGAATGAGAATTGGGTACGGTTAGATAAGATGGATTTCAATGCGGATAAAAGATATTCGCTCGTGTTCCAGTTCACAATGATAATGGAAAGCGTGGGTGACTCACGTTGAGGATTCAGGGATGAATTTGAAATCACCTGTTTCAATCCAGTCCCTCGAACAACGCTGTGATGTCTTCCACGAAGAAATGAGGCGGTTCAGGTTGGAAATAGGATTTGGGACGCCCTTTAAGCAATCCCACCGTGGATATTCCGGCCTTTTTGCCTGCAATGATATCCATCCAATGATCGCCCACCATACACGACGAGGATGGATCACCGCCGGATAGATGGATTCCACGGAGCAGATGATCCGGATGAGGCTTTGGAAGAGGAATATCCTCGCGAGCAAGAAGCAAATCGTAAGGAAGATCGCATTGCTCCATCAGCCTGAGTGCCACGTTCCGATTATTTCGGGTGACCACGCACACGTTTACTCTCCTCGATTTTAATTCCACGAGTAGCTCTCTAGCTAACGGGATCATCGTCGGATGAGAGCACTGAGTGTTTTCCATCTGTTCCATTAAACCGTTAGCCTCTTTTTTCAAGCATGCGGACATGTGATGCTCGCCCCGCATTTCAAGGAAATTGGAGGCGGACGCTATGGCTTGGAGAATATCCATATCCTCGCGGATGCCCTCCTCCTCGACGTATCGCGCGATGATGCTCCTTACGCCACGTCGCATCTCCGTGAAATCGATATTCGTTTCGACCAAAGTGCCGTCCAGATCGAATAAAACCGTTCCAAATTGTGCCAAATTGACCTTCACGGCTTCATTATAACGTAGAGGACGTTCAGGCGTCAATGAACGTAAAACAAGCATTCCGTGCAGGCTCTCCTGTTACTTGTCAATGGAAGGAATTCATACCGGCAAACAGGCGCGCTTGCATCTGTCGCTAGGACTGAGCCTTCTGACAGACAGGCGCTTGGGACCAAAATCGCCGCCAGGAAGTGGCGGGGCATCCGCATATTTAAAAAACGCAGATGTCTCAAGACGCTTCGGATTTTCCCGTGATGATCCATGTAACCGGAGGAGGGTAAAAATGAAGAAGGTGTTGTTGAAGATCCTCGCTTCGCTGTCAATGATATTTATGCTCTCTTCATCCCCTAGTATGGGAGGAGTGGGATGCCTCTCCATCGCTACGATTCACGCCACTTCCCTGACATATGCTGGAGTGTCCCAGGGGGGTGATAAATCATCCACGCCTAAAAAGAGACCCAAGAACGGGGTTGCATCAAAAGCGATTTCGAAATCATCCGATACGAAGCCTGATCGTCCCACTCCCACCAAAACGGCGGCGCAGGCCCCCGGGAGCGAGGGGAATGCGTTGACATCCAAACCGTTACGCACCGACAATGTTAAGGCCGAAGACGATTACACCGGCTTGATCATCGACACCACGGGGCTGAAAATAGAGCGTTCGATGAGCCCCAAAATCCGTCGTGTGGATGGAAGCGTGATATGGGCGGGTGAGGACGCCAACCCGGATTTCGTCATTGATAAGGGAATCGTCGGTTACGCCGTCAGTATGTCCTTGGCGAAAGAGAACCCGAGAGCCGGGGCGAATCCTCTCATCATTCGTGCGGTCGCCAGATATAACGGGGATAATTTTCACAGCGATCCGGAAATCTCCGTGAGAGATGCGAATCTGCTCATTCAAGAGGCTTCAAAAGAGGGATTCCTGAAGAAATTCAATGTAATTTTCGTCATCGATTAAGGGGAGGGCGGGACCTTCGCGGTGACAAACCGAAGAGAAGAATGGAATGGAGGGGGAAGGATTCCCCCTCCATACTGTTTCTCATATAACGGACGGGGAGGCGTTTAGTTTCGCTCTGCGTTTGGATATGCTTCTTCCCGCCATGGTCGCTCGCATCATCAGTCTCGCTCGATGCAATCTGGAGCGAACCGTTCCCACTGCGCATCCAAGTATTCTCGAAGCTTCATCGTACGACATCCCTTCCACGTCGGTGAGTATGACGGTTTTTCGAAATGCGGGGGGCAGTGCATTCAGCGCACCCTGTATTCTCTCATCCATAACCTCACGCAACACCTGATTTGCGGGGTCGGAATCCACGTCGGGAATTTCGCTGAACATGGTGTCTCCGTCGTTACCCTCGATTGGGGTGTCCAGGGAGAGAGGCGCTACTTTCGGACGGGCGCGTAAAGTGTCCACAAAAAGATTGGAGATGATTCGAAATAACCATCTGTCAAACGGTCTGGTGGAATCGTAATGCTGGAATGAGCGGTAAACTCGAAGGAACGCCTCCTGCGTAAGGTCCTCGGCATCCTCCTGATTCCCCGCAAGGCGGTATGCGAAGGAGTACGCTTTGCGGTAATGGCTCTTCATTAACTCTTCGAAACTCGGCGCTGTCAACGGCTTGGTGTTTTCAATGGAATAGCTGTTCATATGTCCTATCCTTTCGCGGATCATGTACGGAACGAACGTAGGATGATATGTGTCCAATCCTTAGCTTCATTAAATATCATCAATTAAATATTAATCCAAAATAATATCATTGTCAAGGGCTTAGATAAAATATTTTTTGTTTATTTTTCTTTGAGATGTTAAGAGGCGTTATCTGGCTGCTTGCGAAGAGCGGAAAAGCGGGAAACGGATGCAGGGAGGTTGCAAGGCGTGAGACGAGGGAGCTTATTGCGAAGCTTCCAAATCCAACATCGATAGCCCGCCGGCATAGTTCGTGGTGACGATTCTTCTGATCTCGGAGAGTTGCTTCACAGCGGAGGAGACTCGCGTCACCGCTTCAAGGGAGGCGTGAATTCGTCGCTGCACATCCGTATCCTCCGTTTCGGCGAGGATATCCTCCAATGTCATGCTGATGATAAATAAGGGGTTGTTGATCTCATGGTTTAAGGTTACGGCGAGTTGTTTCACCGCATCCAGTTTCGCCTCGTCGGCTTTTTGCTGCACACCAGTTGCGGAGAATGTGGCTGAGGCGACCGGTAAGCAGTAGTATAGGAAACAGAACTCGTTCCTTGTACCGAGTTGAAGGGGCGTGGCGTTCAAATGAAATTTAAGAGCAACGCTATATTCCTGATGAGGGTAGTAGATCGCCTGGATCACAGAGCATCTGTTTCGCAGGATTTTCTCATGCACCTGTTCGAATGTAGGTTTGGCGGATTGCCAAATGTGATCGGATAATTTTTCTCCTTGGATATTCGGACATTTCATGCAGGCGTCATCATGAAGGCTCACCAAGCTTCCGAATGCGGTGTTCAAAAAGATAACATTCATTTCCTCGTTGACGGCGCATATTGGGATCGGTAAAAGCGACACAATGCGCGTCATCATAATGGAAATGAGATCGTCCGAATTTGTCTCTTGTGAAAATGGCATATGATCGGTCACTTGAATTGTTTTGTATGAGCTTGTGATTACAAAAGCTGCAATGTAATTCTTGCCTATATGTCCGCCATGAACAATATAAAAAGGATTTTTAAAACAAACTACATTCCGGCGCATTATCCCTGAGGCGACATTAGTTATACTTTATCATAAAAATCCTGATTTTTGATATCCATCCCAAGCGAAAAACCCCTATTCTCTTCCAACCTGCACGCTTTCTCGATAACCCATCCGTTCATGGGACAGGGCGGGGGTGGTTCAAAAAGTCTTACCAGAGGAAGATAAGGAACAACCACCCCCTTCCGACTATTCTTCCGAAGCGTAAATCCGATTGAAGATAGAGCGAATTGAATTATATTGGCGAGATCACTTTTGTCTGGAATCCGTTCACATACTTCACGAGCACCTCGTAATACGCAGTGGCGTTTGTGACCGTAAGCTCCACCTCCGGATTTTGGTTGGCGGTGATGGTTTTCTCCAATAAGCTGTTCTGTTTGTTGTCCAGTAACGCGAAAGTGATGGATTCCACATCCTTCCTGTTCCCGTCCCATTTTACCACCAGCTTGCTGCTTGAATTATAATGCGCGCTAATCGTATCGCCTATTTGCCCTGAGCCGGTTGGTTTCGGTGTGGCGGCTGCGGGTTCTCCCGGAGCGGGATTCACCGGCGATTGCGGGTTCATATTCGGTCGTTGCATATAGATGTTTGGACCGCCGTATGGATACCCCCCCATGGGTTGCGGCGGAAGAGGATAGGGAACCGCCTCATATCCTTCGGGAGTGGGAACGTATGTCACTCCGTATCCGCCATATGGGTTATAAAACATATTATACGGGTTGTATGGGTACAGGGAGGGTCCGAGAGTGGATACGATCGGAGCGCCGCCGAAATGCGCGCCTCCAATGCGAAAGCCACTGTTCAATCCAAACCCGAATTGAGCTGCGGCGGGTTTGGCTCCGATAAGCAATCCCATGGTTAAGAGAGTGATGGTGACAATCCAGAATTTTTTCATTTTACACCTCCGTAAGGCGCTTCTTTCCAACACCAAGACTTTCATGTTATCGCTTGTGTTCCTCAATGGAGCGATATTTCTCTGAAAATCGTAACTCTCTAGGTATTAGCGAATTCAGGATATCATGCCGCTGTTAAGCGCGGCTGGGCATCAAACTGAGTGAATTTACCGCTATTTGCCTATTCTAATTATCAATACCATTGCTTTTTATCGGAAGTTTCACTTCATTTTCGTGCGCTTCCATTGGGTTTGACAGCGTATGTGCGTGGAAGTTCATCATTTATTTAAGCTAGCGCCTCCCATGCGCGAAGGCTTGCGAGGCGCAGCCTCGATTTGAAAATATGGGGCTTAAACGGGGTGTAGCGGGTATACTCCTTTATACGAATATTAAGACATCGATTTACTGCGGCGGTAGGCGGCTCCCTGTCGCCGAAAGGAACGCAGGCTTTGGGAAATCGAGACTACATGAGGCGTGAAATGATTGATTTAGAGGCTCGCAAATCCACATGGCGCACCAAGGTGGGTTTGGCTGAGATGTTGAAGGGCGGAGTGATCATGGATGTTGTCACTCCGGAACACGCGAGGATCGCCGAGGATGCGGGTGCGGTGGCGGTGATGGCGTTGGAACGAGTTCCGGCGGATATACGCGCTCACGGCGGCGTTGCGAGGATGTCCGATCCAAGGATCATAAAGGAGATAATGGCGGCGGTCTCCATACCGGTCATGGCGAAGGCGCGCATCGGTCACATAGCGGAGGCGCAGGTTCTTGAGGCTCTTGGAGTGGATTTCGTGGATGAAAGCGAAGTACTCACCCCTGCGGATGAGCAACATCATATCAACAAGCATGCATTCAAGGTGCCGTTTGTTTGCGGGTGCAGAGATCTTGCGGAGGCCTTGCGCCGCATTGGGGAGGGCGCCGCGATGATACGCACCAAGGGGGAGGCGGGCACCGGCGATGTTGTGGAGGCTGTAAGGCACATGCGAGCCGTGATAGGGGGAATTCGCCGTCTTCAGGGGCTAGCGGAAGAGGAGTTGATGAGCGCCGCAAAGGAGATGGGGGCTCCTTACGAGTTGGTACTTGAGGTTCACCAGACCGGTAAATTGCCCGTACCCAACTTCTCCGCAGGCGGTATCGCCACTCCTGCGGACGCGGCTTTGATGCGACAGCTTGGCGCCGAGGCGCTCTTTGTCGGGTCGGGAATTTTCAAATCCTCCGATCCCGTCGCACGCGCCAAGGCGATCGTTACGGCGTGCACCTATTACGACCAGCCCGCCAAAATCGCGGAGGTGTCCGAGGGGTTGGGGGAGCCAATGGCCTCTATCGACTTGAGACAATTGGACGAGAAGGAGCTGCTTGCCAGGAGAGGTTGGTAGTCTCCTCCCTGGACGCAAGGGGGATTTCCCCCTTGCATTCTTCATTTCAACCGACCAATGCAGATATGTATCGGACGAAATGAAGGTTTTGCATGACAGCGGGAACGATTTTATAAGCCCGTTGATATAACTATCATCGAACGTCACTACGCCATTAAGGAGAGGGATAGCCATGCCAATTGTGACAATAAGCGTGGACTGCGAGTCCGCCGTTTCGGGGAAATGCTACGCCAAGGAGTTGGTTCGTGTCGCCGAGGAATACACCGTACCGCTCACTTGGCTTATTTATGTGTCTGAAAAAGACCCCATGTCCAATGTCAATCTCTATCATACCGAATATTATCACCGAATTCCGGCTTGGCATGAGATGGGGTTACTGTTGGAGTTTCAAAACAGTGCGGGGTACATTGCCGATCCGGAGGAAAGAGCACAGGTCATTCGGATGGGAAAGGATGTGCTGAAACAGTGTCACATCAAACCCACTAGTTTTCGCGCGCACAATTTCGATCTTCTTCCGAATGACATCAAAGCGCTGGAGGATATCGGCATCCTCGTGGACGCTTCCGCATGCCCCGGCGCGGAGGACAAACACGCGGTGGCTTGGCCTGAGGGACCGGTTCAACCCTATCATCCCTCATATGGCAACCTGAGCCAAACCGGAGACTCATCCATCCTTATGGTTCCGCTTGCCACATGCAAAGGCAAAGCCGGATATCTGGACATGGGTTGGGAGAAACTTCAGCCGATCGTGGAGCATAACCTGGCGAAGAATGAAGTCACGCATCTCGCCCTTTCGGATAACGTGGATAATGCGGAAACGCTGAGGAAAACCCTGGAATTCTGCAAGAGCAAAGGCGCCTCGTTTGTCAGTCTGACCTATTTATACAATCGATAATCGCCTTGTTGGAAAATGAGCGGAGGATGAGATTATACCATTCCATTTCGGCGGAATATGAAGCCGTCAAGACCGGTTGCGCGTGGATGGAGCGAAGGGACAGAGCCGTCCTCACCGCTACAGGGGAGGATCGCATCTCTTGGCTTCAATCGCTATTAAGCAATGACATTCGTTCGCTGAACACCCCTTGTCAAGCGATCCCTGCGTTCCTATTGAACCCCTCCGGTCATATTATGGCGGACATCAACGTTGTGTTGCGTTCGGAGGATGCGATTTTGGATATTCCGCGCATCGTCTTGGATCGCACGCTGAAATATCTGAATCGATACATTATCGAGGAGCGCGTCCGGATATCCGATCAAACCTGCAACCTTTCCGTCTTCACTCTATTGGGTGCTGCGATGTGTGAAACGATCGCCTCTCAATGCAGCGGGGGCGATACATGCGTCGTCTCTTCGGATGGGACGGGCTATGGTGCGTATGATATTTACGTTCCAGTCGATCGAAGGCAAAATTGCCTTCAACTCTTGGAGAAAGCCAATATTCGGCATATTTCGGAGCAAACCTCGGAGATTTTGCGAGTTGAAGCGGGTTTGCCGAAATACGGTGTGGATATGGATGAAACCACTCTCGCCCCGGAGTGCGACCCGAGCAATCGGAGAATCTCCCTGACAAAGGGGTGCTATCCGGGACAGGAAGTGGTGGCGCGGATCGTTTCCAGAGGGCATGTGAATCGATCCCTCCGCAGCTTTTTGATCGATTCCTCTTCAATCCCCGCTCCTCGCACGAAACTTTACTTCAGAGAAGGGGATTCCATGGCGGAAGCAGGATGGATTACGAGTGTGGTCTATTCTCCATCGATGGATTCGATTATCGGAATGGGGTATGTTCGCAGAGAGTATGCCTCTGAAGGAGCGCATCTGGTATCCTCCGGCGAAGAGACACCCATCGAAGCCACCGTTGCTCGTCTGCCATTCATCATCACGAACGTTCAATAAGCGTTCATCCGCAATTCGAACCTGATATAATTAAGGGTAGGATGTTGTATCAATACGATCATAGGAGGTGGTTCAATGCGTTCTGACACCATTAAGAAGGGATACGATCGCGCGGGGCATCGAGGGTTGCTGAAGGCGACCGGAGTGACCGATGCGGATATGAATAAGCCATTTATTGGCATCGCTAACTCATACACGGATATCGTCCCGGGACATATCCACTTGAACAAGTTCGCCGAGGTGGTGAAAGCCGCAGTCCGGGAGGCGGGCGGAGTTCCCTTTGAATTCAACACCATTGCGGTGGACGATGGCATCGCCATGGGGCATCTGGGGATGCGCTATTCTTTGCCCAGCAGGGAGCTAATTGCGGATGCCGTGGAGACCATGGCCATGGCTCACTGCTTTGACGCTCTTATCTGCATTCCCAACTGCGATAAAATCACTCCCGGCATGCTTATGGCGGCGGTGAGGGTGAATATCCCAACCATATTTATCAGCGGCGGCCCGATGCGGGCGGGCGTGTTGCCGGACGGTACGAAAACCGATCTCATCACCATATTCGAGGGGGTGGGCAAACTCCAGTCCGGTGAGATAACCCCCGAGCAATTAAAAGCCTTGGAGGATATCTCCTGCCCGGGATGCGGCTCATGCTCAGGCATGTTCACGGCCAATTCCATGAACTGCCTTATGGAGGCGATCGGCTTGGCGCTTCCGGGCAACGGAACCACGCTTGCAACCGATCCGGCGAGGAAGGAGTTGGCGCGTGCGGCTGCGCGACAGATAATGGTCCTTCTGGAAAAGGATATTAAGCCTCGCGACATCGTCACGCCCGAGGCGATTGACAACGCGTTCGCGCTCGATATGGCGATGGGAGGATCCACCAATACCGTATTGCACACCTTCGCTCTGGCGAAGGAGGCGGGAATTGATTACCCGCTCGCTCGTTTGAACGAGGTGTCCGCTCGGGTGCCTTGCATATGCAAAGTGGCGCCCTCGCGACCGGATGTGCACATCGAGGATGTTCACGTCGCGGGGGGAGTGAGCGCCATTCTCAAAGAGCTTTCAAAGAACCCAGGGGTTTTGCATCCGAACACCCTTACGGTGACAGCGAAAACCCTTGGAGAGAACATAAAGGATGCGAAGGCTCCGGACGGCAACGTTATCCGGACAGTGGAGGACCCCTTTACTACGGATGGTGGCTTGGCGGTGCTATTCGGCAATTTGGCGCCTGACGGCTCCATCATCAAATCTGCTGGGGTGGCGCCGGAGTGTTTCACTTTCGAGGGGGAGGCCGTAGTGTACGAATCGCAGGATGAGTGTCTCGTCGCGTTGGACCGCCGAGAGGTGAAGCCAGGGCATGTGGTCGTGATTCGTTACGAAGGGCCCAAAGGCGGTCCGGGCATGCCTGAGATGCTCTCCCCGACCTCTATGATCAAGGGACAAGGGCTTGGAACCAAGGTGGCTTTGATTACGGATGGTCGTTTCAGCGGGGGCACGGCAGGCACCTGCATCGCTCATATCAGCCCTGAGGCTGCTGAAGGCGGCCCCATCGCACTGATTCGCAACGGCGACCGTATCCTCATAGACATCCCAAATCGTACGATCACTCTGCAAGTTTCCGATGAGGAATTGGACCGCCGAAGAAAGGAATGGGTCAAACCGCCGCTTAAAATAACCACGGGATGGCTTGGCAGATATAGCCGAATGGTGACAAGCGCCAATAAGGGCGCGGTTCTGGAATAACTGCGGGTTGCGGGGGGATGCATGCAACGATGAATCCCTCCCGCATTTCACATCATGACTGAGGAGGAGGTTGGAATGCGCTTACTGTTGTCAGATGATCCATTTGAAAAGGGATCTGAACCAGACTGGTCGAAAAGAGGGGTGTGGAGAGCGAGATGGGTGGCTCACCCGAATCTTCCTGATACTCCTTTTGTGACGGCGTATCGATTGATGTTCCATCTTCCTCAAGACGAAACGATTCGATTTCACGTTACCGCTGACGAGCGTTATCTTCTTTTTCTCGATGGCGATCAAATCGGACGCGGAAGCGAACGCGGAGACGTGCTTCATTGGTTTTACGAAACCTATGAGGTCCCACTGAAAGCGGGGGATCATCTCATGCTCGCCAAGGTTTGGTCCTTGGGGGAAGGAGCCGCTTTCGCTCAGATGTCTCTCTTTCATGGTTTTCTTCTCTCCCCTCAGGAGGAACGGTTCTTCCCGCTTTTAGCCACTGGCGAAGCTCCGTGGGAGTCGATTATTCTCTCCGGGTATGAATTTATCGACCCTATCTCGGCATGGGGAACCGGAAAGAACCTCATTCTTCACGGCGATTCCATGAATTGGGAGGCGGAAAAAGGGTTAGGCGAAGGATGGTTGTCCGTGAAACTTTTGGATCATGGGGCGAATGCCAAAACACGGAATGAAACCGCCCCGACCCATATGCTGATGCCTGGCTTTCTGCCTCCAATGATGGAAAGGGAAACTTTTACCGGCGAAATACGCCATGTTTCAAAACTGGAATCGTTGGAGACGCATGCCATACCCGTCCGCTCATCGGATCACATCGCTTCCGAAGCGGAAGCGTGGGGAAATCTGATTAAAGGGAAATCTCCTCTCGTTATCCCCCCGCACACCAAACGCCGAGTGATCTGGGACCTTCAAAACTACTACTGCGCCTATCCGGATGTGGTTGTGTCGAAGGGCGCTGGCGCGACTCTGCGAATTCACTGGCAGGAATCGCTTTATGAAAAGCACGGAGAGCCAAATAAGGGCGACAGGAATGAAATCGAAGGGAAGTATTTCCTCACCGTGTGGCGCTATGCCGATGGCGTGGGGGACACCTTTCACCCGGATGGAGGAGAAAACAGGTTCTTCACTACTTTGTGGTGGCAGGCGGGAAGGTATGTCGAGATATGTGTTGAGACGAAATCCCAGGAGTTGCGCATCGAATCGCTGAAGTTGAGTGAAACAAGATATCCCCTGGAAATAGAGAGCCGATTCGAATCCTCCGATCCCGAATTAGACGATATCACTCCTATTGCGTTTCGCGCCTTGCAAATGTGCAGTCATGAAACCTATATGGATTGTCCCTTTTACGAACAGCTGATGTATGTGGGGGACACTCGCCTGGAGGCGTTGACCACCTTTATGGTCACGCATGATAGTCGTCTTCCTCGGAAGGCTTTGCTGATGTTTGATGCGTCCCGTTTACTCTCCGGGCTCACGCAATCCCGATATCCCTCCAGAGTCCGACAGATCATTCCGCCGTTTTCGCTTTGGTGGGTGGCGATGGTCAGGGATTATCTCTTATATCGTGGCGAACCGGACTTTATCGCCACGTTGATGCCGGGCGTGCGAGGCGTGACGGACTATTTTCTCTCCTTGAGAGATTCCGATGGTTTGGTGAAGGCTCCGAACGGCTGGAACTACATGGATTGGGCTCCGGAGTGGAAATCCGGAGTGCCGCCGGACGGACTTGACGGGGTAAGCGGAGTGATCAATTGGCAGTTCGCATATGTGTTGCGTATGGTTTCCGAATTGGAGGGCTGGTTTGGCGAAGGGGAGTTGCGGCAACGCGCCGATCGATTATCAGAAGAGATCGCTTCCGCCATTCACGCGGCGTTTTGGGATGAGAGCCGGGGGATGTACGCGGATGATAAAGGGAAAAAGCATTTCTCCGAGCATGCTCAATGCCTCGCGATCTTGAGTGGTTTGCCGGATGCTGAAACATTGGAAAGAGTGACGCAAGGACTTCTTTCAGCGCAGGATTTAACGCGAACCACCATTTACTTCAGCCACTATCTCCTCGAAACGTTTTACGCCATAAATCGTCCGGACAGGCTGCTCGATCGGTTGGATCAGTGGAAGGCGTTGAGGAAATGCGGTTTGAAAACCACCATCGAACATCCCGAACCCTCTCGTTCGGATTGTCACGCCTGGGGGGCGCACCCGATATTTCATTTCCACAGTTCGTTGCTCGGTGTTCGTCCGGAATCCCCCGGTTTTGCAAGAGTTCGCATCGCTCCGCAAATGGGATCCCTTGATTGGATGAGCGGCTCGATTCCTCATCCCAAAGGGGAGATTCTTGTGGATTTACGCCGGCATGGAATTGAATTGAATGCGAGCATATCCCTGCCAAAAGAGGTTTCGGGGGTATTCATATATAACGGGACAAAGTATGATCTGTCGGAGAGACTTACAAAGTTGTGTGTAAAATAGGTTCCGTGCGGAGGCGGATAGGAAATTGGCGTCATTCCAGTGATGCGAAAACTGGTTTCACATAAAAGGAGATGAAAATGGAGACGAAGATTTACACGCTGCCTGAACTCCCTTACTCTTATGAAGCGCTCGCACCGTTTCTTACGGAGAACCAATTACGCTTACACCATGACAAGCATCATGCCGCTTATGTCAATGGCGCGAATGCAATCCTTCAAAGGATGGATAAAGCCAAGACGGAGAACACCGACCTTGATATAAAGGCCACCCTGAAGGAACTCTCCTTTAACATCGGGGGGCATCTGTTGCATTCGCTGTTCTGGGAGAACCTTTCGCCAACCGGAGAGGCTGGTGTTCCGGAGGGGTTGATCGCAAGAGCGATAGACGAGGAGTTCGGTTCGTTCGAGAGGTTCAAAAAACTTTTTACCCAGGCCGCTGTTAGCGCTGAGGGGTCCGGTTGGGCGGCTCTGACTTATTGCAAAGCCACCAAGCGCCCTCTCATCATGCAGGTTGAAAAGCACAACGTGAATGTTTATCCGATGTTCCGCATCTTGATGGTGTTGGACGTGTGGGAGCATGCCTATTATCTCGATTATCGAAATGAGCGTGCCAAGTACGCGGAAGCCTTCTGGAGCAATGTGAACTGGCGGGAAGTGAACCGTCGACTGGAGGAGACCCTCGCCAACTGATTGAAAGAATCGGATGGATATTGCAAAGCGCAATATCCGTCCGATGAATCCGTTAATCCGCAGGGGATACCTGTTCCTCGGCAGGGACGTCCCGATGAATGTACGCAAGAGCCACCGCAATAAAGATTGGCAACGCACCGGCAAGGATAAAGGTTAAATCTCCGATGATTCGCAGCCACTCCAACGAGTGAAATGTTCCGGACATAAGATAGGTGATTTGCCTTGCATACCAGTAGCCATGAGTCATCGACGCTTTGAGTTGCAATACCCCCGCCGGGAAGAGATCAAGCAGCACCATCAGAATCAGTCCGATGTTCGACCCCCAGAATCCGAGCCTGACGTATTTTTGCGAGCGCTCCCACGCCTTGTCACTTTGCATCGCTCTCATGCAAAACACCATGACCGCGATCGCCAATTCCCCGAAAACCCCGAATAGCGCCGCATGCCCGTGATTAGGCGTGAGATTGGTTCCGATCTCGAAATAGGAGATGATGGGAAGATTGATCAGGAACCCGAATATCCCTGCGCCCACGAAATTCCAGAACCCCACCGCCATTAGAAAATAGATCGCCCACTTTTGCGAAGCGGCGACGGGATTGATGAACTTGAAATTGTCATCCCGGGAAAGGCGGATAAAGTCCCATGCATCGAGGGTGAGAAGGGTCAGCGGCACGATCTCCATGGCGGAAAAACAGGCGGCAAGCCCCATGTTGAATGTGCTTTGACCGGTGAAATACCAATGATGCCCCGTTCCGACGATGCCGGCTCCGAGGTAGAGAATCGCATCGAGGTAGACGACGCGGGTCGCTGTGAGGGTGCTGATCAATCCTAGCTGGTTGAAGATGATCGCCACCAGAACCGTTGCGAACAGTTCAAAGAAACCCTCCACCCAGAGATGGATGATCCAGAAGCGCCAGTTGTCTATGACTGCGTAATTCGTATGCGGACCGTAAAACATAGCGGGCAGGTAGAAGATCGGAATGGCGATCGCAGCGTAAAGGAACAGTGAGGCGAGTTCGCTTTTTTCAGGGCTTTTCATCGCAGGGCGCAATGCGCGGAACATGAGGAATATCCATCCCACCAGTCCCACCGCCAAGAGGATTTGCCACAGCCTCCCCAATTCGAGATATTCCGATCCCTGATCGCCCAGCCAGAACCATAGATGTCCCAAACGATTGTTAATTCCTAAATACTCGCCAAGAAAACTGCCCGCAACCACTATGAGCAGTGCGACGAATAAGAGGTTCACCCCTAGTTTCTGTTTTGGCGGATCTCCGCCTCCCACTCGCGCCGATAGAAACAATCCTCCCGCCACCCATGCCGTGGCAATCCAAAAGATCGCCATTTGCAAATGCCATGTGCGCAGAATCGTCCAAGGAAGCAATTTCGCCAAATCGAAACCGTAAAAACTTCCCGATTCCACCCGGAAATGAGCCAACGCGCCGCCGAGAAACACCTGAACGAGGAATAGTGCGGCGACAATGAGGAAGTATTTGCCTGTCGCCCGTTGACTAGGAGTTAGTTTCCACGGTTGCACGCTCTCCGGATGGATGAGTGTGGAGTGATCCCCTTTCCAACCGAGATAGTCGAATTTGCCAACCATGAAAAGAACACCCCCAAGACCTACCAGAAGAGTAATCAGGCTTAATGCGCTCCACAAATAGGTCGAAACATTCGGAGTGTTGCCGACTAGAGGTTCATAGGGCCAGTTGTTGGTGTAGGAGTAATCCTCTCCGGGGCGGTTCGCAACGGTCGCCCACGCCGCCCAGGCGAAATAAGAGACGAGGTCTTGCATATCCCTATTGCCGGGGATGTATTTAGGCGCGAGTCCGGGCGCTGGTTGAGACCCATCGAAAAAACGTCGCCATTTGAGCAGTTCGAACTGATAAGCTGTAATTTCCGGCTCGGTGAAGGTAAGCTGATGAAGAGTGGGGTCGTAACGGTTTTGCTTAATGGAGATCTTCAATGTTCCATCAACCGCCGAGCGTTCCAAGGGGTTAAGATTCGCATACGGCTTACCGTAATCCCTTTGAGCGAGCGCTTCTTGATAGATTAAGGCTTCATCGTGCAAGTAGGCTGCGGAAAAATCAGGGCCAAGATAGGCGCCATGCCCCCAAAGTGTGCCGTAATCCATCAGGTCGTATTTGAAGAACACGCTCTCTCCATGCAATAATTGCGCTTTTGTAAAGAGAACCTTTCCGCTCTGATCCACAACGGAGTCCGGGATGGGGGGAGCATTGGTATAGGTGAGAACCGTGACAGCGATAAGCAGCGAAAAACCGGCGATCATTACGAGTATGATGGAATGACGCCACCATGGGGATAGTCGAGGTTGCGTAGATTGCACCGCCATAATTCACCTCCATTGGCTTAAATGATGGATAATGCGAGATGCATTTTGAATCAGAGAACGGATCGCATTGATATAGGCGCACACAGTCCGCTCTCCTCACAGAAGAATATCAGCGAGCGTGAAAGACACATTTTCCATTGTACAAGCAAATTGAGATAATAGCAACATTAAATAACCCGATTTCTCCCACCTTTCACTCGAAAAGTTGCAATGACGCCCCCAATCTCAATTTCGCAAGTGAAATCCATTCCGAACAGGGTAATGAGAGAAAAAAAAGTTTCGTATAGTTAAAAAGTTGGATGTGGGATTTTTTGGGGTATCATATATACAACTTGATTATTTAAGAGCCTGCGATTGTGATAAACTTCACAACTGCATTTTTTCGGAGATGAAATGCTAGGGTCATATATTCCTCTGCTTGTCATGCTCGTTTTGGCGTCTTTACTTGGCATAGGCATGGTGGGAGCCTCGTTTTTTCTCGGTCCAAAAAGAGTCACAACATACAAATCCTCTCCCTATGAATGCGGGATGACTCCCGTTGGGGATGCCAGAGAGCGTTTTCCCGTTCAGTTTTACCTGATCGCCATGCTCTTCATCATATTCGATATCGAAACCATCTTTCTCTATCCTTGGGCGGTGACATTCCGCATGCCGGGTAACACACAGGCTTACAAGTTTTTTCTGCTCGGAGAGATGGGCGTTTTCGTGCTGATCCTGTTTGTCGGCTACTTTTACATCCTCGGCAAGAAGGTGTTGGATTGGAGCGCGGATCAGGAGAAGATCATCGAGAGCGAGGATCTATCCATTCTAAAGCCCCGGCCCTCAATTCGGTTTGGAAACGAGGATAGCGGGCCGGTTAAACTCTCCCCGAAGGTTACTGAGAACGAGAAGGTCACTGCATTTTCCAGCGGTAATAAATAGGAGCTTATGTGATGACGGAATCGACTCCAAGCGACACGAACAACATCGAGCCCAAGGAGTGTATCGAGGCGCGTAAAATCCGCGAAGCGTATCCTGACGCAATTCTGGAAGTCAAGGAATTTCGCGGCGACACACGCATCACCATTAAAAAGGAATATGTTCCTGAAGTTATCCGAATGATGCGGGATGACCCGGATTTGGATTTTAATTTCTTCTCCGAGTGCCTGGGCGTGGATTATCTTGACCCGCAAAGGGGAGGATATATTCTTGGGAAAAAACATCGGTTCGAGGTGGTTTACAACCTCTACTCGTTGCCGGATAAGAGGACTGGAAGAGGAAGGAACCGACGTATCTTCATCAAGGCGGCGATCCCCGAGGAGGATTGCAGCGTTGCATCGGTCACCGATATCTACCCGGGAGCGAATTTCCCGGAGCGTGAAATCTATGACATGTTCGGTATCACTTTCACAGGGCACCCGGATTTGAGAAGGATATTGATGTCGGATGACTGGATCGGTCATCCTCAACGCAAGGATTATCCTCTCGGCGGGGAGCGCGTGCAGTTCACCGATGGCAAATTTGGACCCTCCGTCGGCGAAGGCGTCGTCCAACACCCCGGCGAGAGCTTTTTCGGTAAAACAGCGAGCGTTATTGAGAAATCCTGATTTTTTTGAATCCATTGGATGCCGGAGATATAAATGGCTTTGAACTCCGATCAACTGAATCCCCCTTCCTTGAAGGCGGAAGGAATACAAATCGATCCCATAGAAGATGCCAAAATGGTCATCAACATGGGACCGCATCATCCCTCCACGCATGGCGTGCTGCGCATCGTGCTTGAACTTGATGGCGAGGTGATCCTCAAAGCCACGCCGCACATGGGTTTCGTGCATACCGGCATTGAAAAAGAGGGGGAGTATCAGACCTATCTCAAGGCGGTCACCCTGACGGATCGCATGGATTATGTTTCGGCATCCCTCAATAACATGGCGTACACGTTGGCGGTGGAGAAGCTGTTTGGAGTGGAGCCGCCACCGAGAGGTCAGTATCTACGCGTGATCATGTGCGAGTTGCAGCGCATCGCAAGCCATATGGTATGGTTAGGCACCCATGCGCTCGATATCGGCGCGATGACAATGTTTTTCTTTACTTTCCGAGATCGGGAGAAGATACTGGACCTCACCGAAATGATGTCCGGGGTGCGCATGATGCCCTCTTGGATTGTGCCCGGAGGTTTGAGAGGCGACGCTCCCGAAAATTATGTGGAGCGCGTCAAGAGAGTGATTGATGAGCTTCCCCGACGTTTCGATGAATACGAAATTCTGATCGACCAGAATCCGATTTGGCGGGAAAGGACGCAGGGGATCGGAGTGATCACTCCCGAAGAGTGTTATTCCCTTGGTGTGAGCGGTCCTACGTTACGCGGGTCCGGGGTGCCGCACGACTTGAGAAAAGCGGTTCCCTATTCCAGCTATGATCACTTCAAGTTTGAAATCCCGGTAGGCGAATACGGAGATGTGTACGATCGCTATCGTGTTCGCATGGCGGAGATGAGGCAGAGCCGCGAGATCATCAAACAGGCTTTGGAGAATCTGCCGGACGGTCCCATAAACGTGGATGATCGTAAAATCGTGCCCCCTCCGCGAAAGGAGCTCGATCACTCCATGGAGGCGGTGATCCATCATTTTAAAATTTGGACCGAGGGTATGCATCCGCCTGTGGGCGAGGCTTACGTTCCCATAGAGGGTCCTAAGGGGGAGTTGGGGTTCTATTTGGTTTCCAACGGTTCCTCCTATCCATGGAGAATGCACGAGCGACCGCCAAGCTTCATGAACCTTCAAGCCCTTTCGAAAATGTGCGAGGGCAGATTGATCGCGGACGTCGTGGCGATTATCGGCAGTATCGATATCATTCTAGGAGAGATAGACCGTTAAGCGCATCTGCGCTTGGAGTTACGCATGGACATAGAAAATTCCAATTCCATAACCCCGGAGACTGGTGAGCGTACTGGTTGCAAGAAGGAAGGTCGTTTTTCACCGAATGCGATTGCCGAACTTGAGGAGATCATCACCCATTATCCGAACAAAAAGGCGGCGATGCTTCCGGCATTGTGGATCGCTCAGCGAGAGTATGGAGGATACATCACTCCCGAGGCGATCAGGGAGGTTGCAAGTCTACTTGGGAGGCCCAAAGCGGAAGTGGAGGGGGTCGCGACCTTCTATTCCATGTATAATTTCAAGCCCAAGGGGAGACATCATTTGGAAGTCTGCACCTGTCTCACCTGCGGATGCGTGGGGGCGTACGAGGTTGTGCGCAAATTGGAGGAGATTTTGGGGATTCACCTTGGAGAGACCACTCCTGACGGGGAGTTTACGCTTTCCGAAGTGGAGTGCTTGGATTGGTGCGAAGCGGCAACGGTAATCCAGGTTGGCAATAAATATTTCGGGCATGTAACCAAGGATAACGTCGAGATGGTTCTGGAACAGTTGCGCGATTCGGATGACCACACCCCGATCTCTCTTGCGGATGATATCGTAAAGATATTGCTTCCCGGGCGCGAACCCAAATCCAATGCCGGATGATTCATGATCAGGCGTGTCTTTGAATCACCTATTTCAAGCTTGCATTTTAACGAAAATCGGAATCTGAAAACATGGCGGAATTAAAACTGCTTTTAAAATATCGTGATGTTCCCGGTATCGAGAACATAGATGTCTGGGAAAGTTTTGGCGGCTACGAGGGCTTGAAAAAAGCCTTGACCATGGAGCGTTCCGCCGTCATTGAGGAGATGAAGACCTCCGCAGTGCGCGGGCGTGGCGGTGCGGGATTTCCCGCCTGGATCAAGTGGAGTGGTGTGTTAAAGCACACCGATGCGCCGCACTATCTGATATGCAACGGAGACGAGGGAGAGCCTGGAACCTTCAAGGATCGCGAACTGATGTTAAAGCTGCCGCATCAGTTGGTCGAAGGGATGATCATCGCCGCCTACGCCACAAACACCGATAAAGGCTACATCTACATCCGCGGTGAGTTTGTCGAACCCGCGAAATCGGTGCGGAAAGCGATTGACCAGGCGTACGCCAAGGGGTACTTGGGCCGCAGCATCCTAGGCAGAGAGGATTTTAATTTCGATCTTTACATCCACATGGGTGCGGGTAGCTATGAGTGCGGAGAAGAGACCGCTTTGATGAGCAGCCTCATGGGGGAGAGAGGTCAGCCAAGATTGAAGTTCCCTCATGGGGCGCTTCCTGTTGACGCCGGCGCATGGGATTCTCCAACGCTAATCAATAACGTGGAAACCTACTCCTGCGCTCCTCATATTCTCCGTAACGGAGGAGCGTGGTACGCGTCGATGGGGACGGAGCGAAGCAAGGGCACCAAGATCATTTCCGTGAGCGGGCATGTGAAAAAGCCGGGAAACTACGAAATAGAGCTTGGAACCCCGCTGATGGAGGTGTTGGACCTTGCGGGGGGCGTGATCGGCGGGAAACTGAAAGCGGTTATTCCAGGCGGATCGTCCGTGCCTATCCTTCCCGCTGAAAAATGCGTTGGAGTCAACATGGATTATGAATCCTGTCAGGCGGCGGGTACGATGCTCGGTTCCGGCGGCTTCATAGTGTTTAATGAAAAGACCGATATCGTGCTCCTGATGCGCCGGACTGCGGAGTTTTACGCCCATGAATCCTGCGGGAAATGCACCCCGTGTCGGGAAGGCACCCGGTGGATGTTCAAGATATTGGATCGCATCGTGAGCGGCGGTGGATTGCGGAGCGATATTGATCTTCTGCAGGACATCACCAATAACATGGATGGCAGATGCTATTGTCCGTTAGGGGACGCTGCGGCATGGCCGATCCGGGCGGGAATTAAGAATTTTCGCGAAGAGTTCGAGTATTGGATCACGCATAAGAAATCACCGATAGGCGATGATTGCGTTCCACCTGTGCCTTACCGAATCAATCCGGCTTTGATACCTTTATCATAATTCAGTTATGACAACGAATAGCGTGAGTGGAATATGCCAGAAACAGAATGGGTTAATATAAAAATCAACGGAATTGCCCTGAAAGTGCCGAAAGGGGAAATGATCATCGAGTCGGCAAAACGGATCGGGGTTGAGATTCCTTTTTTCTGCTACCATCCGCGTCTCTCCATGAAGGAGGGGGGCGCCAATTGCAGGATGTGTCTGGTTGAGGTGGCGACTAGAATGCCGGATGGAAGCCTGCGCAAAATGCCGAAACCTCAGACCTCCTGCAGCCTTCCAGCTGCGGATGGTATGGAGATTGAAACCGAAACTGAGGCTTTAAAAGCGGACAGACGGGGAGTATTGGAGTTTCTCCTCATCAATCATCCCTTGGATTGTCCGATTTGCGATCGCGGGGGGGAATGTCCGCTTCAGAACAACACATTGCATTACGGACCGCCCACCACGCGGTTCATCGAGGAGAAGAGGCATTTTCCGAAAGCCTACCCGCTCTCCCGGTATGTCGTATTCGATCGGGAGCGTTGCATTCATTGCGCACGCTGCACCCGTTTTACTCGCGACATCTCCGGCGACGAAGAGTTGAATTTCCTGTGGCGCGGCGCGGACATGGAAGTGGCTACATTCGACCATACGGAATATAACTCGCGCTTTTCAGGCAACGTGATTGAGTTGTGCCCGGTCGGCGCACTTCTCTCCAGAACTTATCGATTTAAAGCGAGACCATGGGATCTTAAAACAACAAAATCCATCTGCACCCAATGTTCCAATGGTTGCAATATTAAATTGGATTCTCGCCTGGATAGGGCGCTGCGCGTTAACGCGCGCCTGAACGAGGATGTGAATGAGGAGTGGACCTGCGACAAGGGAAAGTTCGGCATGGACTACATATCCGACGATTCCCGATTGAAAACCCCTATGATCCGCCGCAATGGGGCATTATCGCCAGCCTCATGGGAGGAGGCGCTTTATCTCATCGCATCCGAGTTGAAAAATGCGGAAGGGGAAGTTGCAGGCGTTGGCGGAGCCTATTCGTCCAACGAGGACAATTACGTTTTCCAGAAATTCCTTCGAGAAACGCTTCGCTCCAAACATATTGACCACCGCATGGGCCCTAATTTCACCCCGTATCGCTCGGCTTTGCTGAAAAGGTTCGGTTACCCTGCCATGGGCAACACCATCGCGGAACTTGAGGATATGAAATCCACCCTCATTTTCGGATCGAATTTTGTCGATGAGCAACCCATCCTCTATTTGAGGGTCCGCAAGGGATGGCGATTTAAGAGAAACAAGGTCGTGGAGGCGGCTCCTCAGGGACTAACTTCCGAGGAGGTTCGTCACGTAACCCAGTTTGCGGAAGTATCGTTAAACTACAAGAACGGAACCGAACTACCCCTGGCGCAGGGGTTGCTCGCGGCGCTTTTGGAGGACAAAGGAAGTCCTTTGGAGGACGAACAGCTATTGAGCGATCTCTCCGGTAAAACCGTGGCGCAATGCGCCTCGGAGACCGGCGTGGATGAAAAAGAGATTCGCAAGGCTGCGGAGTTACTCGCCACCGATAAAATGTGCATCTTCGCCGGGGAATACGTAACACATAGTCCGAATGCCGCCGCAATCCTTGAAGTATTGGGCGATATTGCGGTGTTGACAGGCAATGCGGGTAATTTGAACGTACCGGTGACGCGAAATAACGAGCAAGGAGCGATGGAACTGGGCATTCTGCCTGATACGCTTCCAGGATATGCGCCGGAACAAAACCCGGGCATGAATACGGAGGAGATACTGAACGCTTGCGTAAAAGGGGATTTGAAGGCCCTATGGGTAATGAACACCGACTTGGTGAAAGAGTATCATAACGCGGATTTGGCGAATTCCGCCATGGATGCGTGCCCCTTCGTCGTGGTGACATCCCTCGCTCTTACGGATACAGCCGCCAAAGCGAATGTGGTTCTACCGGTTCATAGCGTCGCCGAAGAGTGGGGCACCTTCACCAACGTTGAGCGCAGGGTGCAGGCTTTCCACAAGGCTTTTGAGATCTCTTCGGACATACACGCCGGGTGGAAGGTGTTTTCCGATCTCTCCTCCATGCTTGGTTCGCCGATGCCCTATGCGGATGCGAAAGATATTCTCAATGAGATAGTGAAATCCGTTCCTACGTTCGCCAAATGCGGTCCGAACACATTAGGGGATGAGGGAGTCATCTTGAATCCCATTGCAGGAGGGAAGGAATGATCATCCCGCAACATGTGGGTCCCATCGACATGGTGGCGGTTATCCCATACATTGCGATCATTTGCGTTTTGGCATTCGTGTTGTTGCTCGTTCCCGGGCTGGTTTGGATAGAGCGAGTGGTTGTGGCTCTTATTCAGGATCGTCTAGGTCCCAATCGAGTTGGTCCCAGAGGGCTGCTGCAGTCAATTGCTGATGGCGTGAAACTCTTCTTCAAAGAGGATATTCTGCCTGCGAATGTGGATAAGATGGTTTATTACCTTGCACCGATTCTGGTGATCGTTCCCGCATTGGCGGCGGGCGCCGCAATTCCCTTCAGTATGGTGAAAATACAATTGGATTCCGGCGTAGTGGAGCCAATTCCGATGGTGGTGGGAAACGTCAATATCGGAATCCTCTTCATTCTGGCTCTCACGTCATTGCAGGTTTACGGAATCGTCCTGGCGGGATGGGCGTCCAACAATAAGTACTCCCTGATCGGCGGTCTTCGGTCCTCCGCCCAGGTGATTAGCTACGAACTCGCAATGAGCCTTGCCATTTTGTCCGGGGTGTTTATTTGCCATTCGCTTAATTTGGTGGATATCGTTCAACGCCAGGGCGGATATTGGTTCGGCTTTATTCCAAAATGGAACGTGTTCCAATTTTACGGGCTTGGGGCAGTCGCAACGATCATATACCTCATCGCCATGACGGCGGAGACGAACCGCGCACCGTTCGATCTTCCCGAGGCGGAATCGGAATTGGTGGCGGGGTTCCATACCGAATACTCCTCCATGAAATTCGCCATTTTCTTTATGGGGGAATACGCAAGCATGTTGGTGGTTTCCGGGATCGCGACTGCATTGTGGTTCGGAGGGTGGCAACCGCTATTCCCGTTTTTAGCCTTTATCCCGGGTTGGATATGGTTTATCGGCAAGCTGATGACGTTCATTATGATTTATATCTGGGTGCGCGCAACATTGCCGAGATTGCGTTACGACGCGCTTATGTCATTGGGATGGAAGAAACTCCTCCCAATTGCGTTGGTGGTGCTGTTCCTGGTGGCGCTTGTGGACACCTTGCAAACCCCCGGTCCGGCCGTTGGTTCGCATATCGCTCAAGGGCATCTTGCCGCGAATATGGTTGTCGGCGCCTCGCAAAGATAATACATCATCAATTTCGAGCTTCCAAGGTTTGATTTTCACCGTTTTCCAAGAACGGAACGCCTTTACGGGGAGGGGACTTGCGATCTTGAACTGGTCATTGATTGGCTTTTGGATCATGGCGATCATCTCCGTCTGCTCTGCGGTCCTTATGATCGCAAATAGAAATCCGGTCAGAAGCGCGCTGTTTCTTGTGGTCGGATTTATGATGCAGGCGTTACTTTATCTCAGTATGTCCGCGCAATTCATCGCTGCGGTGCAGATAATCGTCTACGCCGGTGCAATCATGGTTCTTTTTCTATTCGTCATCATGTTGCTCAACCTAGGCTCCCCGGAGGCTTTGAAGGAACGCGGTGGTCTCCAGGCTCCGGCTGCGGTTGTCCTCGCCCTCGTCTTTTTGCTTCTTCTAGCCGGGGTTGGGGCGTTGGGAGGAAGTCAGGTCAATCATCTGATGAACCCGAGTGTCATAGCAAGTTACGGGACGGTTGATGCGATAGGGAAGACGATTTTCGATCCGTCGAAACCTTGGTTGTTTCCGTTTGAGGCAACCTCCATTCTGCTTTTGATTGGCGTGGTCGGTGCGATAACTCTTGCAAAGAGGAGGCTGTAAAATGCCTGCGGTTCCCACATCCTATTATCTCGGTCTTTCCGGCGTTCTATTCACTATCGGCATGATCGGGGTGTTGATAAAGCGAAATCCCATCGTGATCTTTATGTGCATTGAGTTGATGTTGAACGCCGTGAACCTTTCGTTTATTGCGTTAGGCAGACATTTCGGTCATATGGCTGGACAGATGATGGTTATTTTTGTCATGGCTATCGCCGCAGCCGAGGTGGCGATTGGGCTGGGCATCATCGTTGCCATCTTTCGCACCAAGGAAACCATCAACATTGATGAAATCAACCTTTTGAAATATTAGGAGATCTCCATGAGTTTGGTCTGGCTAATACCCGGGCTGCCTTTGATCGGTTTTTTGTTTCACGCCTTTCTTGGAAAGTCCATTGTAAAGAGCATGGGGGAGGCGAATGGGAAAAAGACCATTGGCGCCATCGCAACGGGTCTTGTATTCGCCTCGCTACTAATAAGCGTATTGGTCTTTCTGGACTTGATGAAGCTTGCTCCCGGGGATCAACGCCAATACGTCAGCCTGTTACCAGGGGGGGGGAGGATTCCCTGGATTAGCATCGGATCCTTGCATGTTTACTACATGGGCATCATCGATCCCCTTTCCCTGCTAATGTGCTTCATCGTGACAGGTGTGGGGGGAGTTATCCACCTCTACGCCACGGGGTATATGGCGGACGACAAGGATTATCCGCGCTTCTTCACCTATTTTAATCTCTTCATCTTCTTTATGCTCATGCTTGTCCTGAGCGAGAATATCCTGCTCATGTTCGTGGGATGGGAGGGGGTTGGGCTTTGCTCCTATCTGCTCATCTCCTTCTGGTTCGAGGATGTCGAGAACTCCAAAGCGGGAAACAAGGCGTTCATCGTCAACAGAATCGGTGATTTGGGATTTTCCATTGGGGTGATGACGATATTCGCGGTTTTTGGCACGCTCTCCTTTTACACACCTCAGGGAACCGGATTTTTGGATATGGCGGCCAAGGGGATCACTCCTCACGGAATACTTTCCGTCGGCGCCGCGACCTTGATTGCGTTGCTATTGTTCATGGGGGCGTGCGGCAAATCCGCCCAGTTCCCGCTCTATGTATGGCTCCCCGACGCCATGGCGGGTCCGACACCGGTCTCCGCGCTTATCCATGCAGCGACGATGGTTACCGCCGGCGTGGTGATGATTACAAGAGTCTCCCCGTTGATCGTGCATTCCCCGGTCGCAATGATGGTTATCGCCTGCGTGGGTGTGTTCACGGCTTTTTACGCGGCAACCATAGCCTTGACCCAAAACGATATCAAGAAGGTGCTTGCCTACTCCACCGTTTCTCAACTCGGATATATGTTTCTCGGTTGCGGCGTGGGGGCTTTCGCGGCGGGAATGTTTCATGTGACCACTCACGCATTTTTCAAGGGGTTGCTCTTTCTCGGAGCCGGTTCCGTGATTCATGCGATGTCCGGCGAGCAGGATATGCGTAAAATGGGCGGATTGAAGGACCGTATTCCCGTTACATTTTGGACGATGGTTTGCGCATGGCTTGCGATCTCCGGAATTCCGCCTTTCGCCGGGTTCTGGAGCAAGGATGAGATTTTAGGAAGCGCCACCGGATATCCGCAATACGGGATGGAGCTTTACGCAGTCGGTCTGTTCACCGCACTTCTAACAGCGTTCTACATGACGCGTCTAATGATGAAAACATTTTGGACCAAGCCGCGCTTCAAGGATGAGGAACTGGGGGCGCACTCATCGCATGGATCGGATGATTCCCATTCCCACGACGGGAAACACCAGGGAGTGCATGAATCGCCGCCTTCCATGCTGATATCTTTGGTGATCCTGGCCATTCTTTCCGTAATAGGAGGACTTGTGGGAATTCCAGGGCATAATCTGTTTGATAAATTTCTCGGGCCTTCCGTTGCGTCTTATCCACTGAAAGAAGGAATGCCTGTTCCGATAGGTATGCTGTTGGGGACAGCGTGTGGCGCGGTGGGAATTGCGGTATGCGTCATTATGTACAATCGCCGACAGGAGACGGGGGATTTGCTCTCCCCCAAGGAGAAAGCCTCCAATGCGCTTTACAAAGGATCCCTCAATTTATGGTACGTGGATTCCGCCTATTATAAGATCTTTGTGACGGAGGGAGGCAAGGTAGCGGAGTTCATATGGCAAGGGATTGATCGAGCGTTGATTGACGGCATCGTGAATTTCGTGGCGGGCCTTCTGGGTTTTCTGAGCGAACTCTTTCGTCGCTTTCAAACAGGCTATATTCGAGCCTACGCTTTTGTAATGCTTGCAGGCGTAGTTGCTGTGGTAATCAGCGTTTTGTGGCCTTTTCTCAGGCATTTGCACATTTAACATGGCATCTTAGGTGACTGCGTTCGGCGATACGGTTTCCCTGTGGTCCATGCTGCGGGAGACGGGGATGTCGATCAATGCGGTCCGACCACATGATAGAGGAGATTAATGCAGGATATCCTTACAAATCATCTATTAAGCGTAGTTATATTCGTACCGCTTATCGGCGCGATCATTCTTGCCTTGCTGCCTCTTCGCAACCGGGAAAACGGCGAGCTTGATTCTTCAGGCGCCACCGTGGTGAAATCCGTCGCCATGATATTCGCGGTTTTGGATTTCCTCTTATCACTGATGCTGATCCCTGCGTTTCAATCGGGGAAAGCAGGGTTCCAACTGCAGGAGGGACCTTATCTGTGGATAAGTCGGTTCAATGTGCATTATCATCTGGGAATCGACGGTATTAGTCTTCTTCTTATATTGCTCACAACCTTTTTGTGCCTGTTGTCCGTCCTTTACTCCTTCAATATCAAAACCAGATTGAAGGAGTATATGGTCTTCATCATGATCCTCGAAACCGCCATGTTGGGAGTTTTCTGCGCCCTTGACTTGGTTCTTTTCTATGTGTTTTGGGAATCGGTACTCATCCCCATGTATTTCCTGATAGGCATTTGGGGGCACGAGAGACGCATATACGCCGCCATTAAGTTCTTCCTATACACCTTCGCAGGCAGTGTGCTGATGTTATTGGGCATTGTTTTCCTCTACGTGCATACGCATACATTCAACCTGATAGAACTGACCGATCCGCGTTTCATGCCTTATCATTTGCTTATGGGGCTTCCTGCGCGAACGCTTTTATATCTGTACTCCGCATTCGCCCTTGCCTTTATGATCAAGGTGCCCATGTTTCCGTTCCACACTTGGTTGCCCGACGCGCACGTGGAGGCTCCTACGGCGGGATCAGTCATACTAGCCGGCGTGATGTTAAAAATGGGCGTGTACGGCTTTTTGAGATTTTGTATTCCGTTGTTCCCCGAACAGGCCAGGAACAGCGCCCCGTTATTCATCACTCTCGCAATTATTGGAATAATATACGGCGCCATCGTTGCCGCCGTTCAGCCGGATATGAAGAAGCTGGTTGCGTACTCCTCAGTCAGTCACTTGGGATTTGTGATGCTGGGAATATTCAGTTTCACAACCATCGGTATGACAGGGGCGGTGCTGCAAAGCGTGAACCACGGTGTTTCCACCGGCATGCTCTTCTTCATGGTCGGGATGATGTACGATCGAAAACACACGCGTGAAATCAAAGCGTATGGCGGATTGAAACGTTCCGTGCCAATCCTTGCAACGTTTTTCCTGATTGCGCTGTTCTCATCCATCGGTCTGCCATTGACGAATGGGTTTATTGGCGAGTTCACGATTATGCTGGGAGCCTATCTCTCGCCGTTCGCCGGCATCAATGTGACCGCACTCGCCTGCACGGGGATCATCCTCTCCGCAGTGTATATGCTTTGGTTATTTCAGAGAGTGTTTACGGGTCCTTTGGACAAAGAGGAGAACAAGAAGCTCTCCGACCTCAATTGGCGGGAAAAGTGGGTTCTCGCCCCATTGGTGGTGATGATTTTTTGGTTCGGTTGTTATGTAACGACTTGGACGAACTTCCTTCATACCCCTGTGAACACGATTATGCGTAGCAGCGGTATGTCCGAGGCAAGCGAAGGAATATCTCAACGAGTGGCTAAATTGCCCTGACTGGAGGCATAACGGCGGAAGGGGCGATTGCCTTGTTTCATAGGAAGGAGCGAGCAATATCATGACAAAACGTGAAAGAATCATGGCGGCGATCGAAGGACGGCCGTATGATCGCATCCCATATAGTCTTTGGTATCACTTTAGATTAGACCCGCCCGCCGGTCCAAACATGGCGAAGGCGGAACTGGATTTCTATCATAAGTACGATCCGGATCTTCTCAAGGTGATGCACGACATACCATACGAAATGCCGAAAGATATGCCTTTGGTGCGAAGTATCGAGGATTGGGCCAAACTTGACGTGCTGGACGGTGTGAGCGGTAATTTCGGCAAGCAATTGGATACCTTGAAAATGATTATCGCTGAAAAAGGTGATGACGGTCCGGTGATCGACACGGTGTTCAGCATTTTCTCCACGGCTGAAAAGGTATGTGGCAAACGCACCCTTGAGTTTTTACGCCAGGATAAGACGGCGGTTCACGCGGGGTTGGAGAAGATCACCAAGTCTTTGGCGAATTACGCCAAAGCCCTTGTCGAGGCGGGCGTGGATGGCATCTACTTGGCTGTGTCCGGAGCAGCCACGGACACAATGCCGCTGGATGAGTATCGTGAAAACTTCATGGCATACGACCAACAAATTCTGGACGCCGCCAGGGCCGCCAAGGTCAATGTGCTGCACCATCATGGTTCCGGCATATATCCGGAAGTATCCTTGCAACTCACTGGTTATCATATTCTATGCTGGAGTGATCGCTTGCCGGGTAACTTGAGTCTCAAGGAGATGCGTCTGAAGACAACGCATTGTTTGATGGGGGGCGTGAATGAGACCACCTTCGGCGCCGACACGCCGGAAAGCATTTTGGCGCAAATCAAAGATGCGATATTTGCGACAAACGGTCAAAAATTCATAGTGGGCCCCGGGTGCGCGGTGCCTACGCCGCCGGATTCACCGGACGAGAATTTGCGGACTTTTCGGAAGGGCGTTTTAACCGCTTGATTCAGTCACCGTATCCATCGCAAATCGGGGGGTAAATTGAACGGAGTGAATATATCTGGGGATCTGTATCAGATCCTGCCGCTCATTGTGTTGTGGGGCGCCGCATGCGTGATTCTCATGGGAGATGTCCTTTTATGGAAGCGCAGCAGGGGCGTTACCGCTTTTCTGTCATTGGCGTCGTGTCTAGTCACCTTGTGGCTTGTTTTGCAGCGCGTTGTCTCGGGTGATAACACGAGCGCCTTTCATGATTCCATCTCGAACGACCCGTTAGCGCTCATCACCACGATCGCTTTGCTCGTAACCGCCTCCCTTTCCATTCTGCTCGCATGGTCCTACCTGAAAAACAGGGGGATGAATCATGGAGAGTATTACGTCCTGCTGATCCTGTCCGTCACCGGCGCCATGTTAATGGCGTCCGCAAATGATCTGATCATTCTTTTCATCGGGCTTGAAATACTCTCCTTTAGCCTCTACATTCTCGCGGGATTCTCCAGGAACGAGGTGAAGAGCCAGGAATCCTCTCTCAAGTATTTTCTCCTCGGCGCTTTCGCCTCGGCGTTCTTACTTTACGGCATTGCGATGATCTACGGGGGAACCGGTTCCATTAATTTTGATGTAATTGCAAAGGAAATCCAGGGCGCAACCGTTCCCAATTCGATGTTAATGATCGGGATCGCCCTGCTCCTGGTTGGTTTGGGGTTCAAGGCTGCGGTGATCCCATTTCATCAATGGACTCCGGATGTGTACGAAGGGGCGCCAACCAGCGTTACCGCGTATATGGCGGGAGCTGCTAAAATCGGAGCCTTCGCCGCGATCCTTCGAGTTTTCAACACGCTCATGCCGTTCCACGAGTTCTGGGTCCCGGCGATTTACATTATCGCCGTACTCACAATGGTTTTCGGAAACCTTCTCGCCATCACTCAGACCAATGTCAAACGCATGTTAGCTTATTCAAGCATCGCGCATGCGGGTTATTTGCTTGTGGCGGTTGTGTCAATGGTAACCTCCAACGTGACGGCTCATGATCAAGCCATTGAAGGGGCTCTGTTTTACCTTTTCGCATACATCTTTATGACCATCGGCGCGTTCGGAGTATTGGTTTATCTTAGTAATCACGACAAGGATTATCAAACCTTTGATGATATTCGGGGATTGGCGAGGCGTCATCCTCTCCCGGCATATCTCATGATGTTCTTCATGTTATCGCTCGGCGGCATTCCTCCAACAATGGGATTTGTGGGAAAATGGTTGATTTTCATTGCCGCGATACACTCCGGACAGGTTGGCTTGGCGATCGTGATGGCTCTTGTCAGTGTGGCGGCGGTGTATTATTACCTGAAGGTTGTGTGGATGATGTGTTTCGAAGCTCCCACGAAAACTCCTGCGGGCATCCCTGCGAACGGTTTTCCCGCACTCCTTTCCATAACGTTTTGCGCTATCGCCACGGTTCTATTCGGGGTGCTACCGGATTTGATGATCAATATCACCGGTTTGATTCGGTGACCCGCTCGGAAGATAGATTATGATCAAACCAGGCGAATATATCAAGGATGTTCTCGCAATGAAGCCCGGTGCGCGCATCAACGCTCGCGGCTGGGTTAAAACGCGCCGCGATAGCAAGGGGATCCATTTTCTTCAGGTGAACGACGGAAGCGGGTTTCAGGATATTCAGGTTGTCGTGGAGGATGGCGTTGTCCCCGAGGAGCGATTGTCTCGCATCACAACGGGTGCGTGCGTCAATGTGGTGGGTGACCTTGTCGAATCCCCGGCAGCCGGACAGACTGTGGAACTAAGGGCAAGCGACATCATTTTGATTGGAGACGCTGATCCCGCCTCCTATCCCCTTCAGAAAAAGGGGCACTCCATGGAGTTTTTGCGCGAAATAGCCCATCTTCGAGCGCGTTCCAACACCTTCGGCGCGGTTTTCCGCGTTCGCAATGCTCTCTCGGATGCGATCCATAGGTTCTTCCAGGATCGCGGTTTTCAGTATATCCACACCCCGTTGCTCACCGCGTCGGATTGCGAAGGAGCAGGTGCGATGTTCAGAGTCACCACTTTGCCGCTCAACGGAACGTCGACCAAGAATGATTCCAAACGTTCGGACGCCGACCCAGCCGAGGATTTCTTTGGCAAGCCCGCTTATTTAACTGTCAGCGGGCAATTGGAGGCTGAGTGCCTCGCCCTCGCTCTGGGAAATGTCTATACTTTCGGCCCCACATTCCGAGCTGAAAACTCAAACACACCTCGACATTTGGCGGAGTTTTGGATGGTGGAACCCGAGATGGCGTTTTGTGATTTGGTTGATGATATGGAGTTGGCGGAGGATTTTCTCAAGTTCATCATTCGATATGTCAGAGAGAGACGGGAGGATGACCTCCAATTCTTTAACAAGCGCATCGATTCCACCATCCTTGCCAATTTGGATCACGTCTGCGAGACGCCGTTCGAAAGAATCACCTATACGGAAGCCATCGAATGGCTTCAAAAAGCGGGTCGTTCCTGGGAGTATCCCGCCTATTGGGGAGCGGATTTGCAAAGCGAGCATGAGCGATATTTGACGGAGGAGCTATTTAAAAAGCCTATTATCGTCACAGATTACCCGAAGGAGATTAAGGCGTTTTATATGCGGCTAAATGACGATGGTAAAACCGTCCGTGCAATGGATGTATTGGTTCCACGCATCGGAGAGATTATCGGCGGCAGCCAACGTGAAGAGCGATTCGATGAGTTGTCATCCGCAATGAAGGCGCGCGGATTGGACGTTGAAAGCTACTCGTGGTATCTGGATTTGCGCAGATATGGATCCGTACCGCATGCGGGCTTCGGGCTTGGCTTGGAGAGGATGCTTATGTATCTCACGGGAATGAAAAACATACGCGATGTGATTCCGTTCCCACGCACACCAGGCTGGATTGAGTTTTAAGGAAAAGGTCGAACGAAGCATGGCGTCCGACCTTTTTTGCTTTTTGTTTCGAAAAGAGTTGGATCACTCCTTTTCGATCAGCATTCCTTCAACCCTCAACCATGCGCGTATTCCGCCTTTGAGGTTCAAGACCCGCTTGAATCCTCTGGATTCGAGAAAATGCATCGCTTGCGCGGAACGATGCCCTGAGCGGCAGTAAATAATAATCTCCTGTTCGGGATCAAGGTCATGCAATCGATGAGGAATCTGACCGAGAGGTATATGAATTGTTCCAGGAATATGCTCCGAATCCCATTCCACCTTCTCTCTCACATCCACCACAATAGGCTTTTTGCCGCTTTTGATATGCAGTAAAAGCTCATGAGGGGTAATATCCATGTGTGCAATTGTCCTTTCACTGTTGTCCTAGTTTTTCAAAATCGAACCGTCATCGAATTCGCACGGCGCTTTCAAAGCTTTATCTTGTTTCTTATTTACTAATATGTATGTATTACTTAAAGTGAAATGAATTTATTCGCGTGAAATTCGGATTTTAACGATTTTATCGTTTTTCCGCAGCGTGTCCAAAACGTCCAATCCCTCGCAAATTCTGCCGAACGCTGCGTATGCCCCATCTAAATGAGGAGCAGGCGCCAATGTGAAGTAGAATTGACTGGATGCACTATCGGGATCCTGACTCCGCGCCATCGCGATGGTTCCGGCGGAATCGTGCTTGAAGATGGAAGTGGTTTCCAAGGGTATGGTTTTCCCCGATCCTCCAAATCCCGTGCCTTTGGGATCACCTCCCTGTATTACGAAACCAGGCACATAACGGTGAAAGATAAGACCATCATAGAATCCCTTCTCCGCCAGGCCGATGAAATTCCCGCACGTGGTTGGGGCGTGCTCCTCGTCCAATTCTATCTTTATACTCCCCTTGCTGGTTTCCATTAAAGCGTAGCAAGCTGCCAATGTTTTCTCCTTGTTGCTCAAACCACCGAATATAGGATCATCTTGCTTCGATTGTCCAAATTCCTGATATCGCTAAGTTCAAAACGGTTGCCATCCACATCCAAAAGCATGAGATGGTTTTCATCAAGCCACATGGCGTTTTCCTGGAGGTTTTGTGTCACGAAATCCCTTGTTCCCTTGTCGGTGATCACTCGCCAATATGTGGAACCGTACTCCACCTTCGCGGAGATAATCTCACGCACTTCCGCCGTCATGTCTCTCCTGCGCAACTCCTCCATGACCGTTTCAAATGATTCCTTGTCAAGGATCGATACATCCGGAATCATCATTATCTCATCCCCCTTGGCGTCCAGCAGAGCCAAATAGCGGCCTGGGTGGGATAATGGAGCCGCCCAAACGGGTTTCACCGTGAGCCAGGATCGATCCTCGGTGGTCATGCGCAATCTATCGGCAGGCTGATAAAACAGTCTAACGGCGGACGAGTTGTGGAGTTTGTCGGTATCGGGAACCATACGTAATTGGGTTTCAAATGATCGAAGTGAGTAATATCATAGCATCAAAACAAAGGTTCTGTCAGCAGGGAGGTGGCGTCTGGACGGAGATTATCGGCGTTGAAAGCGTTTATTAATACGGTATACGTATGCAAGCACCTCCGCGACCGCCGCATAAAGATCCGAAGGGATTTCCTGTCCGATATCCACCGTCTTCCATATCGTCCTCGCGAGCGTGGGATTTTGAACGATCGGCACATGATTTTCCTCGGCGATTTCGCGTATGCGTTTGGCGATCAAATCCGCGCCTTTCGCGCTTACAATCGGAGCTTTCATGCTTTCCGCTTTGTATTCCAGAGCCACTGCGAAATGCGTGGGGTTTGTTATCACCACATCGGCCTTTGGCACGGATTCCATCATCCTTCTTCTGGCGATTTGCCTCATTTTGGCGCGTATTCGCGCGCGGATTTGCGGATTTCCCTCGGATTGCTTTAATTCCTGTTTCACCTCCTCCTTCGTCATCCGTATGGATTTCTCGAAGCTGTAGCGTTGCCAGGCGTAATCCGCCGCCGCCAGAATGAACAGATACAACCCCACCTTCAACGCTATTTGATAGACCAAATTTCCGATGAAGCTGAGCAGAGTGGGGATATCCATGCGTATGATGCTAAGCATTGCGGGATAATTTTGGTAAATGGAGCTCCATGCGATATAGCCTATCAGAAACAGCTTGAGCATCGCTTTTAGCGTTTCAACCAACCCCCGTGCGGAAAGGAACCTCTGAACTCCCTTGAGAGGATTTAGTTTGTTGAAATCGGGGGTGAGAGCTTGCATCGAAAACATGAAGCCGGTTTGAGTCATGTTCACAATGACGCCAATGATGATAGCCCCGATGAAAAGTGGACCGACGACTTGGAAGAGCAAAGTCATAAAACGCGTAGCGATATGATACACTTCCGGTATATCCAAAGGGGTTACATGAGGGACACCTAATCCGTAACGCATATATTCCATCAGATATTTGGAACTGGAGGATAGCGTCATATGCAATACGAAAACCACTCCGAGAAACACAAGGCTGGAGGATAACTCCGTGCTTTTCGCCACCTGACCGCGCTTGCGTGCCTCTTCACGCTTTTTGGGGGTGGCTGATTCGGTGCGATCCTGATCAGCCATGGCTCACCTCATCGCTCGAATCAAATCGTTCGTTTGGGCGCCGATAATGGGTAGGTATTGGCCCACCACCAGGGCGATAGCGGGCATAATGAAGGCGATAGTAAGAAATCCCACGAGGATTTTCAGGGGCATTCCCACAAGAAAAACGTTCATTTGCGGGATGGTGCGAGCCACGATGGCGAACGCCACGTCAATTACAAGAAGAATTCCGGCAATCGGAGCGACAATGCGCAGCGATAAAACAAACATCTCCCCGATCATCGCCAATAATGATCCGTTCATGTCGCCTGAAAAATGCGCACCCCCTGGAGCGAGCACTCGGTAACTGTCAGCCAGGGAGGCGAGCATCCAGAGGTGCCCCCCCAACAAGAGGAATATGGTGATTCCGAATTGGAAAAGAAACTGCCCGGTAGGCGATGTCTGAGCCTGGGTGAAGGGGTTCAAGAGGTTGATCATTCCCAGCCCCATCTGGGTGTCCGCGTATCCCCCGGCGATCTGCAAGGATATAAAGATCAGTTGCGCGAACAGCCCGATCAATAACCCCACCATTGTCTCGGCGAAAAGGATTCCCGTCAATGCGTATATGTTCGCGGGGATGTGATGCACCATGGGTTCGACAAAGGGACGGAGAATAAGCGCGAACAATCCGCCTAACGCGATCTTCGCGGTTGAAGGGATGTTCGATCCGCTAAGCGCCGGCATCGTTAAAAGCATGGCGGTTACGCGGAAAAAAACCAATAGAAACGTCCAAAAATCCAAGACACCGATGATCATATCGCCTCAATGTGTGATGGGTGGCATATGCTGGTAGGTGGTGACCATGAAGTTCACAAGGGTGGTTAGCATCCAGGATCCGAAAATCATTAGAGCCAACACCACGGCCAGCAGTTTCGGCACAAACGTTAAAGTGAACTCCTGGATGGATGTAACGGCTTGAAAGATGCTTACCATCACCCCTGCCACTAATCCGAACAGAAGAATAGGCAAGGAGAGTTCCAATGTGATGAGAATCACTTCTCTTGATACGGTTAATACATCGCTTTGAGACATCTTATCGAAATCCTTTCGCTAGAGAACCTAAGAGCAAATTCCATCCGTTGGCCAGGACGAATAGCAGCAACTTCGCAGGCAGGGAGATGACGGTGGGAGGTAGCATCATCATTCCCATGCTCATGAGGGTTGAAGCGACCACCATGTCGATAATTAAAAAGGGGAGATATATGTAGAAACCGATGATAAAAGCGGTCTTCAGTTCGCTTGTGATGAATGCGGGGATAATCACGGTTGTGGGAATGTCGTTCAAAGTTTGCGGCGGCTTGGGCAAACGCGCCAGGTTTACGAAAAGCTGCAGATCCTTGGTGTAGGTTTGCCGGATCATGAAGGATCGCATCGGCTGTTGCGCACGGTTCAAAGCCGTTTGAAAAGTGATCCTCTTATTGAAGTAGGGCTGGAGCGCATTGTCATTGATTTGCGTAAATGTGGGACGCATGATGAAAAATGTCATGAAAAGGGCGAGGCTGATGAGCACTTGGTTTGGCGGAATGGTTGGTACGCCCAAGGCGCTGCGCATGATGCTCAGAACGATGATGATCCTCGTGAACGAGGTGGTCATGATAAGAATGGAGGGGGCGAGGGTGAGGATGGTGAGAAGAAATAAAATTTGCAGGGTGACCGCCACATCCTTTGGATTATTGCTTCCGCCCACCCCGATGCTAATTCGAGGAATGGCGATATTTGGATTCGTCGCATTCTGAGCCATTACGGTACTCGCCGCCAAAGCCATGAGAAGTATCGTCAACATCCAGAAGAGGGTTTTGTTGCTGAACGTTCCGCAGATGATATTTCTTGTATTGGATAGGAAAACCTCCTTTTGACGCGATATATTGGTATCGGTGAGAGGAGATGAGCGATCGGGGGAAGATGAAACACTCATTTTGCATCCTTTCCACCTCTTAAGGAGGATATCGAGTTCCTTGCGTCCTTGATTGTTTCGTCCAGTTCTCCAATGATATCGGCGATGACGTTTTCCGAATTCATCGTCTCCATTTCCGTGCTGTTCAGTAGCGTTTGAAAATCTTTGTTCTCATTGGTCTCTTCATCGGTAAGGTCTTTGATAAGTGTGGCTCCGGATGCTCCCGAACTTATGAGCAATAATCGCCCCCTAACTTCGACAAGATGCAATCCGATGGATCCAAGAGGAAGCGATTCCACTACGCGTATGTTGCTTCCTCCGTTTTGGCGCGCGTTGATAAGGTTCCAGCTCCCCAGAATGCTTGTTTTTAGATTTGGGAATCCGCCCGTTCTTTCGTAGTAGGCTTTGAGGAATCTCAGCGCGAGGACTATCATAATAAGTATGGGTATGAGATAAAGCATCATCTTTATCGCATCCCACAAGGTTGCACCCGGTGAAGCCAGAGGCTGAGCATTGGCATCGGAACGCGTTTGGGAATAGATCGAGTTCGTATTTGAATTGGCGGGCGTATTTGGAACGGTTTTAGGCGACGGCGGAGCGATGACGGGTTTTTTCGCGTCTTTCCTCGGGGGTTGCTTCCTTGACGCTACGACGGCGTTTGCGGAAGTTTTGCCTTGCTTGTTCCAACTCGGAGGGGCGTTGAGAAGGCGTATGAAACTCCCCTCGCACCATACGATCTTGCTGTTAGGCGTTCGCACCTCCAGCCAGCCGTTTTTACGATCCAATATCGCAACGCCCACTCCTGAGTCCAGCTTCTCCGCAGTTCGATAATCCGTGCCGGGACCGATTCGAAATCGAACATGATGTCCGTTTACGACTCCTCTAATCTCCCCTCTTGCCGGGGAGATGAACACCCCGAAAAGAAGAGGAGGGAGCAAGAGTGTGAAAATGGCAAATACGCCTTTTAAGCGCTTACGTGATTTCATGGGCGATATCCTGTTCGATGAGAAAATGCAAGTTCACCCTTGCAGGGTATGATACACCCCGGGGCATTCATGGATTGAGGTGTTAGGAACTTGCATCTTCTCGGATGATCCACATACCGTTAAAAGCGCCGCGCATATCCCTACGGAATGATTAAAAGATAACCTTGTTTAGCGGATATTCCACCAATCCCTCGGCGCCGGCGCGTTTAAGAGCGGGCGCCAATTCGCGCACCGTTTTTTCCTCCACGATAATCTCCAACGCCACCCATTCGGGGTCGGAAAGCGGGGAGATCGTTGGGCGTTTCAATGCGGGGAGAATTTGCACGATTTTCTCGATTGAATTTTTCTCCACGTTCATCTTTAATCCCACGAAAGTCTCGGCATTCAAAGCGCCTTTGAGAAGCATCGCGATATTTTCCGTCTTTGCGCGCTTTTCAGGATCCGCCCATGCCTTCTTATTTGCGATTAATCGGGTGGTGGATATAAGCAATGTGTCCACGATTTTCAGATTATGCGCTCGCAGTGAGCTGCCCGTTTCCGTATTCACCACGATGGCGTCCACCAAATCAGGCACCTTCACCTCGCATGCGCCCCACGAAAACTCCACTGAGGCGTGAATTTTGTTGTCCGCAAGATACCTTTCCGTTAAACGCACATACTCTGTAGCGATCCTTTTCCCTTCCAAGTCGCCGGGGGAATGGATATCTCCGTCATTGGGCGCCGCCAAAACCACGCGAATGGGATTCAGCGTTGCTTTGGAATAGGTGAAATCCGCGACCTCTATCACATCCGAACCGTTGTCCTCAATCCAATCCTTCCCCGTTAATCCGATATCCAGTATCTCGCTCTCCACATAACGGGGAATCTCCTGCGGACGAATGAGAAGCGGGGAGATTTCCGGGTCATCCACTGAAGGATGGTATGACCTTCCGCTACTTGTCCGAAATTCAAATCCCGCCTTTTTGAATAGCTCGAAAGTGGATTCCTGCAGACTTCCTTTGGGAATGCCTATCTTTAGTTTCAATTGCAAAACCTTTCCGAACAGGCGGAAATTGATCGAACGATGATGATTGGTGGTTGCCAAGTCTCGATCGATTGCATTCGCCTGTGAAAATCAACCATTTAAATAGCTCCTATATTATAGACCGCAAGAGACCATCCATTCAATAAAACGAAATATCATTCCTGTGAAGCAGGGAAATATCAGGCATGTGAACATTTCGACGATAGAATCGTCTCATATTTCCAGAGTAAGATATTTTTTTTCACGCAAAGGAGAATCAGTATGAAACTACGCAAAATGGTTGGAGTCCTCCTTGTCCTAGGGATGTCGTTGACTCTGTGTTTGGCGTTCAGTTCCGCGCAAACAACCCCAAATGGATCCACCAAACAGAAAAGAAACACCGTGAGAAACAAAAGGCAAAGCCCGCTAAATGTGATGCAATTCAAAGCGAAGGATATAGCGACAGCCCTGTCACTCACATCCGATCAGGAAAGTCAAATCGCGTCCATCCAAGAGAAATATCAGACAAACCGTAAGAGCCTGCTGGCGAACATTCAGGGCAAACCCGATCCCGCAACCCGAAAACAACTAAGGGATGAGTTGAAAACGGCGAATGAATCCATTCTCAACTTGCTGAATGATGATCAGAAAACGACTCTTCGATCCTTGGTGGAGACGGAAAGACTGTTAGGCGGACGCCTACCTCTGACCACAATTCAGGATTTAAAATTGACGGATGATCAAAAGGCCCAGATGGATGCAATCGTTAAGGATGCCATGAAGCAGATTCGAGAACTTCCCAAGGATACATCCAATCCTGACGCCAATAAAACTCAGCGGCAAGAGATATTGAAAAACGCCCGTGACAAAATCATGTCTCTCCTAAACGACGACCAAAAAGCTTTGCTTAAAAAATCTAAAAAAGGTCGACGAACTCGATAGTGAAGATGCCCTCGTATCGGACGGACTATTTCAGTCCGTCCATTTTTTTTGCCCCCTGCGATCAGTGGAACATGGAATGGGTGTGTGGATCCTCCGGGAATTCCGATTGATCATGGTTGAGTTGGAGGATTACACCTGGAAAGTTCGGTTACTCTTTGCGAAGTTGTGCATTTGGACTTTTAACTTTCACGGCAAACGGTGGAGTGGGATGTGGAATCCTCTTTTGCGAATCATGCAATCATTCGCGCGGTCAATTTGCAATTTCATTTCAAGCGGGTATATTCTATTGAGCGGAGGCGTTTGCATGATTGCGTGAACCGATATCATGACGGATTTTTCCTACACCTTATCGGTTTGTTCTTTCGTTTGCAATGCGCATGCCTTCAAATAACGAGGTGATACGCGAGGAGGGGAGAAGGGTATGATTGTATCCACTGCGCCGGGGCGTTGTGGTATATTGGGGAACCCTTCCGATATGTATGGCGGAAGTGTGATAAGCATATCCACCAAGGAAAGGGCGAAATGTGAACTGACAATAGGAGACGTGGGAATGATACGGTCCGGGGATCAAAGCCAGATTCTCCGAAAAAAGGATGATCTGGATCTGCGCGGGGATCGTTTGGATATCTTGCGGGCGGTTATGCAATATTTCCATGCCGAACTTAAGGATGTTCCCATTCGCTTATCCGTTTACACGGATATCCCCATGCAGGCTGGAATGGCGGGGTCAACCGCCCTGATGGTATCGGTCGTAGGGGCGTTAAATGCTCAGTTCCAGTGGGGAATGAACCCTTGGATCATAGCGGAAACCTCCCGCAAGATCGAAAACAGAGTAATGAAGGTATTGTGCGGGCATCAGGATCAACACATGGCGGTATTCGGAGGCGTGAATCACATGATCTTTTCCGGCAAGGAGAGTCTGGAGCAGCGCGATGACGAGCCGCTGGCGACCGTGGAACCGCTCGCCCCCTATTTGAAAAGAATCCCTCTGCTCTGCGCTCACACTGGATTGAAGCACCATTCCGGTTCGGTACATCGCTCTCCGAGAGAAAGATGGCTTGCGGGGGAAAAGGAGGTTGTCGACTCCTTCCATCGAATAGCGGACCTGCCGCAGTTAGGCAAAAGAGCGTTACTTTCCGGGGACTGGATTAAACTTGGCGTTCTAATGAATGAGAATCAGTCCATTATCTCCTCGCTTGGCGGATCCGGCGACGTGAACGATCGCTTGATACGTGTTGCGTTGGACGCAGGGGCCTATGGTGCGAAACTTGCCGGGGCGGGTGGAGGAGGCACCATCCTTGTGTTAACCGATCACCCGCGCAAGGTTGGCAACGCCTTGTTAAAAGCCGGAGCGGATTCCCTAATGTACCCGCAACCAAGTCCGGGGTTGACAGTTCGCACTATCTCCTTATAAACCTTGATGAACATATATTTCACGATGAAAATGAGACGAACATGATTATCACAAGTCGGGTCCCAGTCCGCATTGATTTCGCCGGTGCGTGGACGGACGTCAAGTTTTTCGCGGAAGGCGCCGGAGGGGCTGTGGTGAACGCCTCGATCGATAAGTATGTCGAGGGTAGAATGGAGGTGCATGATCAAGTCGGGGCAAGGGAGGGCGAGATGGATGGGATAAACGTGTCCTATCATTGCTCACTTCCCGCAGGATCCGGTTTGGGAACCTCTTCAGCGCTGAATGTATGCTGGCTGAGTCTGGTGCAGTCTCAAATTCATCCCTCCATCGAGTACAAGGAAAGGATTGCGGAATTAGCCTACGACTTGGAGGAGATTCTGGGCATACTAGGCGGCAAGCAGGATCAATACGCATCGGCGGTGGGAGGGATAAACTTCATTCGGTTTGGCAAGGAGGTAACCCTGGAGCCGTTGAGACTTTCAACCGGGATGGTGGAGAGTATGGAGAGCCGTCTAACGTTATGTTACACCGGTAAATCGCGGCTATCGAGTGATATTCATGAGAATGTGTGGACTGCTTTTCGCCGAGGGAATCCCGCCACATTGAACGCGCTTTACTCCCTGCGCGAAGGGGCAATGCGCATGCGATCGGCTTTGCTCGAGGAGCGAATTGACGAGTTTGGAGAATTGCTCGGAGAGAGTTGGCGTCATCAAAAAGCGTTGGATGAGTCCGTGACAAACGATCGGATAGAGAGATTATTTGAAGTCGCGAAATCCGCCGGCGGTATCCACGGGAAGGCTTGCGGGGCGGGCGGAGGGGGGTGTCTGTTGTTTTACAGCGATCCGGGAAAAAAGAAAACGGTGGAACAGGCGCTGAATGCCGCAGGCGCTCGCGTTATTCCGTTTCGATTTGAGTTCAAGGGATTATCCCTGTCCGTGGAGTGAACTCGATGGTGCATGGACGAGAAGTAAATTCAATCTCATGCAATTAAATAACTTTTTTCCATGAATTCTACTCAATCTCCACTGGAAAAATGAGATTGCAAGGTATAGTATATATCATTGATTATAGCGGGGGGGTGGGGAACCCTTCGTTGCCGTTTCGATATCCTTGCATGGAGCCTTTTTCTATTTCGTAGAGGATATGGGAACAAATTATAACACTTTTTCCGATATTAACTTGACCTTTTCCGGGAATCCTCTTGCAGATTATAGGTCATTGTGAAAAAAACGGGTTTGAATGCGATTACTTCGGTTTCCGCGGAATGGCGTTCAGCGAAGCGAATGGAACGATGACCGGAACTATATATAACAATCTCTATAGACAAAGGAAGAAATAATGTTTGGTCCAATTACTTGGGAGGAGTTGCATGGTTCTCTCACGCATTTTCCCGTGGCTCTCTTCTTAATGGCGTTTTTCTTCGATTATGGCGCGTTGTTCCTTAAGAAACCGGTATGGCGCTACACCAGTTTTATGTTGTTAATCGCCGGGATAGTGGTCTCCTTCCCCGTGATCTTCACGGGATTCATGATAGGGTTCGCGCTATTCGGCTCCCCTTCCAACTATCCTCCGATCTTCATCCAACATCGTGATTTGGGCATCGCAACTTTTGTGGTGGCGTTAGTGCTGTTGTTCATTCGGTGGAGATCCAAGGATGCCACGTCCTCTCCCAGCTACGGCATCTCCATGGGGTTGATGCTTCTGCTCGCTATTTTGGTGAGCATTACGGGACATCTTGGGGGTACGATGGTTTTCGCCTCCTCTGGAAGCAGTGAACCCACAACGAGCGCCTCCTCGGCACCCGTCGCTTCCACTCCGAAAAGCCCTGCCCAACTGGCGTTGCAACAATCCGCCTTGCAAACCATGAAGCAAAACAACTGCCTTGGATGTCACAGCTTTAATGGTCAAGGGGGCAAAACCGCGCCCGATCTTACACATGAGGGATCCCGACATCCCGATCCCGCATGGTTGGAGAAGTTCATCAAGAACCCGTCATCTGTGAATCCGGGATCTTTCATGCCCTCTTTCGCCAGCATTCCGCAGGATAAGCTAAATCAATTGGCGCAGTTCCTTGCGAGTCAGAAGTAAACTCCACAGAAGTAAACTCCACAATAATGGGGCCGAAGCCTATTGTTCCAACTGGCTTCGGCTCTGAATATAGATCTCCTGAGCCTTGTTCGGCGGCGTGAAGCGGAAAGTGTCATCCTTATAAGTCGGATTGACCACGTTCTCCTTCTCGACCTCGTGAATATCCACCATCGGGTTCTCCGCAAACACTTTACCGTTCGATTTCACCTTTCCAGCCCAAGCGAAATGCAATTGACTGTCCATCAAAAGATACGTGTTCGGATCAAGATGCACCGCATACTCGCCTTTCGTCGATTTCATCGTCACTCCGAATATCCTATGGGACAGATTGCTCAAATAGGACGGGGATAAAGTCCCTGAAACAAGCAACGACGGCTTTCCTTGGTAACTCTCCTCTTTCATCGATGCGGTCTGAACGCCGAGAGGATCCTTGCCGCTCATGAGGAAAAGGATCGGGGAGAAAACTTGCGGCGATTCCTTGTCGATTATCTTTGCGATGGTCTCCATGCCGCCCGTATAGGAGCGGCGCGTGTATTGATTGGATAATCCTGAGTAATGAACGATAGTGGATCCGTCGGCGTAATATTCGTTTGTTCCCTCGAGTGGATCTTGCACGGTCATGAATAGCCTCGCAGGGTTGGTTTGATACTTGATTGTCGTGGTTTGAAAAAGCGACTTCTTGCTCACAAGCGTGTAGCTTATGGTCGCGGAGGAGTGGATGAACATACTGTTCGCGGATTTGTAAGCCTGAGTCATTCTTTCCAACGCCTGCATCCCGTTCGATGGTTTTGGAAGTTTGGGCAAAGGAGAGCCGGGGGATGGCACGGTGAAAGTGGGATTTAAATCCAGTTTGATCTGCTTATTGGAGTGATTGCATCCCCCAAGGAATACAGCGAATGCTCCGCTCAACAAACCATATGCGAAAAGACGATACATCCCATGACGAGGAAAAGCGATCCGTCGAGAGAAATCTTTCATTTTTACCACCTGTAAGTGATCTGCGGAAATGGAAATTGCAAAAATCCATTGTCAATCTCAGAATAGAAGCAATTGGTTGCTATCTCGAGTTGTTGGATTTTTGCAATCCCCTTGCCGCACATGGATTTATTCCATGATACTGCGGCATGTTTGATGAATTTTATGGCGAATATCAAGTTATTCGGAACGAATTGCTTGAATGAACCAGTCAAGGAACTGATCCACGTTCGGGTTCAGGAGCACCGTCACGTTTGGTTCGCCGCATCCCACCCGGGTGTATCCCTCCTCATCCACCTCAAGATTGATCTTCTTGGATTCGCAAAAGGAGTAACCCAATGCTGCGGCGACCGCCATGGGATCGTAAAGTGTCGGCACGGGATGTCCCCATAGTTTGGTGAGAGCCGCAAGCGCGTCGGTGATGGGGAGCCCAAGCGTGCACAGACGTTTTTGACGCTCCTCGTCAAACTTCAGCATGGAGGTGGCGTCGAGAGGAACGACGGTCAATGGCACCCCGCTTGAGATGACTGACATCGCTGCCGCGGGATCACAACGCACGTTCCATTCAGCCACAATGGCGTCCTGGTTATCGTATCCTTTGTAGACGGATCCTCCCATGATTACAATACGCTTAATCAGCGGCCGTATCTCCGGGAATCGAGTGAGCAGATCCCCATAGTTGATTAAGGGCCCAATCCCTATGAGGATCACCTCTCCGGGAGCGCGCTCAATCTCTCTTTTCATGAACTCGATGGCGTCGCTCCGCCGGATCGCGCTGGATTTGAATCCCTTCGCCCACTCGTATTGGCGTCCAATAGGAGACAAACCCGTGCGCCCGGCGTAAACCGGAATGTCGGTTCGTCGTAATATTTTCAAAAGCTTTGCTGCCAGTTCGGCGCGCTTGTCCGTTTCACCATACACCGTCGTCACGCCTAAAAGATTTGCCTCCGGCATGGTGGCGAGAAGCGCCAAGGCATATGCATCATCGATGTCGTCCCCGATATCCGTGTCAAGGATCACCTTTTGCGGTATGTCCGTCTCCGCATGAAGCGGGGTGTAACTCATCGCCATGCCAAGCAAAGCGGATGCTATGCCCAAAGTAAATGTGGCGTCCATTAAGGTTTCGATTCCTCCCATCAATATTGAATCATTAATCTGAGCCTTCAGGATGCAAAGGGGTCAAATTCGTCGTCCGAAGCGGAGTTGCCCGTGACGGAATCGGTCGGCGGGGCTTCCAATGACTCCATTGTTTCGAGAGCCTTGTTGACCTCGTCCTCCGTTTTTCTTAGACGTTGGCGGCATGATTGAATGATTCCCGCCGCCTCGTTCACTGCTTTGGAAAGTTCGTCCACGTCTATTTGCCCCTGTTCGATTTTTTCAACCAACTCGCGCAAACGGTCCATGGATTGCTTGTATGAAAGCTTATTCGCTGGCATTCTGAGTCTCCGTGCTCTCCACGATGCTGGTGACATGCCCCTGGTGAAGCTCCGTCCTCACCTTATCCCCGGACTGAAGCTCATCCGCATTGCGGACAGCCCTGCCGTTTAACCGTGTGATGCTAAAGCCTCTCCGAAGGATGTTGCCAGGATGAAAATGCATCACATCGCGTTCGTATTCATCCAAAAGCTGATTTTTACGCTCCAACAGATGACGAATGTAGATCCCCAACTCCCTTTGAAGCTGATTTGACTCGGCTCGCTTCTCCAGTAATCTCTCCATGCATTGTAAATTCAGCCTGCGCGCACTGTTTCGAAGAAGCGACTCCTCGCCTGCGAGACGTTTTCTTGCACCGTTTGAAAACAAGAAAGCGAGTCTCTCCAATTGCGAGAATGTTCCGGAGAGTAACAACGGAGCCCTCGAGGAAATGCGATGACGTAGGTGTTCCAGCAATTCGCTTTCCAGTTTGATCCTTTCCAAAGAGAAGTAGGAGATGGATCGCCAAAGGCTTGTCATTTCACTCTCGTAATCCAGCGTGTCCGAAATGATCAGATCGGCGACCGCAGTGGGTGTTTTGCATCTGGTGTGTGCCACCATATCCGCCACGCTCTCATCTTTTTCGTGACCGATACCGGTGATGACCGGCAAAGGCATTCGTGCCAGGCAGGCGCAAAGATCGTAACCGTCGAAACAACTCATATCCAGTTGCGATCCGCCTCCGCGCAGTAAAGCGAGGACATCGTATCGTCCCGCAAGTGTTTTCACGGTCGCAAGGGCTTGTATCATCGATTTTTCCGCCTGATCCCCTTGCACAAGAGCGGGGAAGAGATCGCAATGATATTTGTAGCCGTACGGGTTCGTTTCCAGTTGATGAAGAAAATCCTGATATCCAGCCGCCGTAGCCGAGGAGACAACCGCGATGCTCCTTACGGGCGATCTCCAGGAGATAAACTTGTTGGCTTCAAGCAATCCTTCCCGCTGGAGACGAGCAATGGTCTCCCTGCGCTTTTGAGCCATGCCGCCAAGGGTGAATTCGGGCATCAGGTTTTGAATATCCAAGCTCAGCCCGTATTTTTCATGATATCTCACCGTGGCGAAAAGCAGAATCTCCATGCCTTTCCGTAGGTTTTCACGGGTTATTTGGGTAAACTGCTGTAAGAGATAGGTTCGGGACGCCCAGATGGTGGCGCGACTTTGCGCAATGATCTCGTCCCCTTCCTTTTGCACTAGCGTGAGATACGTATGCCCCCTGCTTACGCTGGTCTCGGATATTTCGGCGATCACCCATAACGGTTGACTGAATCGCTCCTCCAGCGTTTCACGTATCGTTTGGTTGAGCTGATATAGTGTCAGATAGGATTGTTCCGGTAACACGATTCTCCGCCCGTGGTGCTAGGATTGGGTTAATAGGAAAGGGCTGAATTGGTACATATCCTATATTTTACCCTTTTCCGCCGCATTGAGGATATTCCGGGCGAACTTTGCTATAAATCAGTTGAATAACGAGGTGATGGAAACAGATGATGCATCTTGGCGTTGTTACATATAATGTGGCTAGGGATTGGGATATGGACACATTGCTTTCGATTTGCAAGAAAACGGAGATCGAAGGAGTGGAGTTTCGAACAGGGCACGCTCACGGCGTGGAACCCTCTCTCACTCTCGAAAGGCGCCGCGAGGTGCGCCAAAAGTGCATCGACGCGGGAGTGAGTCAGATCAGCCTGGGAACGACGTGCGAGTTTCATTCGCCTGACAATCACGAGGTGAGGCGGAACATTTCGATGTGCGAAGATTTCATCCGTCTTGCGGAGGACATCGGAGCAAGGGGGATCAAAGTGAGGCCAAACGATCTGCCGGATGACATTCCGGCGGAGAGAACCATCCTGCAAATCGGTGAATCCATCGCTGAGTGCGGAAGGATCGCTTCCGACCATGGGGTGGAGATATGGATGGAGGTGCATGGCCGACGGACTCAGGAACCGACCGTCGCACGTAAAATCATGGATGTTTGCGGCGGCGGGAACGTGGGGGTCACTTGGAACTCCAATGCGACGGATGTGAACGATGGTTCCGTGCGAAAGTCCTTCAAACTGCTTGAGCCTTTCATCAGATGCTGCCATATCACGGAATTATGGAATAACTATCCCTGGAAGGAGCTCTTCAACCTGTTGAACCAGATGGACGAGGATGTTTACGCTCTATGCGAAATCGGCGCGCCTATCGCCCCGGAAGACGGAGTGACTTTCCTGAAATGTTACAAGGAGCTATGGAGAATACTGCAGGAGTGAAAATATCACCATTGCGGTGGATGTACTGAGGTAGAATAAATTGCGTCGTGAGTATATTTACGAAAAGCTGAAATGAGTTAGCGATACATGATGATGTCTGGAGCGATGACATACCTCCGTCGACCGGCGGTGATACAATTCATTAAGTTTTGCATCGTGGGTGCGAGCAGTTTTTTGATAGACTTTCTTGTGTCCACCTCCTTGACGTACACGATTTTTCACCATCATTGGGTGATTCCTCGAATTATCTCCTTTACTCTGGCTGTTACTAACGGGTTCATATGGAACCAACGCTGGACTTTTCATGCGGTGGGGAAAAGGCGCAGCCACGAGCAATATACGATGTTCTATATTGTGAACATCGTGGGGCTTTTGCTGAACCTCGGCATCATGAAGACGGTTTTTTACATGAGCAAGGATTTCCTCCATACGTGGAGCGGCTCGAAGATACCGTTTCCCATCTGGCTATCCTCTTTTCTAATCGCCACCACGATTGTGACTTTTTGGAACTTCTTCGCGAATAAGCATTGGACGTTTACCAGCAAATAAGGGGACTCAAATGAGCCCCCGCGCGATGGCGTTCATGCAGAGGGATTTCAGGAATCCAGCGTTTCTCGAACCTTTTCGGCGAAATGCCTGATGGAAAACGGTTTTGGCAGGTAATGCATGCCTTTATCCAGCACTCCCTTGTGTTCGATGGAGCTAGCCGTATAGCCTGACATGTATAGTACTTTCATATTAGGACGAATTGCGCCGATCCTTTCCGCGAGCTCTTTCCCGTTCATATCAGGCATCACGATATCCGTTATCAGGAGATGAAGAGGATCGGGATAAGTTTCCGCGAAGCGTATCGCTTCATTCGCCGTGGAGAACGCGATTGCCTTGTATCCCTGCTGTTCGAGAACATCCTGGCAGAGATTCAATATCGCCTCCTCATCCTCCACCACCAGAACGGTTTCCACCCCCGCCGTCACTCTATCATTTGCGACGTCCTTCATAGCCCTCTTGGAATCATAGGTTCGCGGAAGGTAAATTTTAAAACAGGTACCATTCCCTTGTTCGCTGTACACAGTCAAATATCCGTGATTCTGTCTGACGATGCCGTAAATCATCGCCAGACCCAGTCCGGTTCCTTTACCGACCTCCTTGGTGGAGTAAAAGGGTTCGAAAATGTGATCGAGAGTCTCCTTGTCCATGCCTATGCCGGTATCGCTCACGGTCAGGAGGACGTATTCGCCCGGTGGCGTTTCCGCATGGGTTTGGCAGTAAACTTCGTCCAATACCACGTTCGATGTTTCGATAGTGATCGTACCCACGTTCGATATTGCGTCACGCGCATTCACGATCAGATTCATCAGAGTCTGGTCCACCTGCGCGGGGTCAATTTTAACATGCCAGAGCGAACGCCCCGGCTTCCATATCAGTTCAATGTCCTCCCCGATGAGCCTGCGAAGCATTTTCAACATCCCCGCGACCGTTTCATTCAAATCCAAAACCACGGGGTTGATGGTCTGTCTCCTGGCGAACGCCAACAATTGTCTGGTCAAATCCGCGGATCTTTTGGTGGCTTTGAGGATCTCGTTAAGATTGTCACTTACGGGCTTTCCTTGATCAATCCGTTCCAGAGCCATCTCGGCATGTCCCAGTATGACTCCAAGCATATTATTGAAATCATGTGCCACGCCTCCCGCGAGTCTGCCGACGGATTCCATTTTATGCGCCTGACGGAGCTGTTCCTCCATCCTTTTATATTCCGTGATGTTCTGTCCGATGGCAATAATTGCCCCTTTGTCGCCCGGATCCGTTTTTGTCAGGGACAGCCATACGGGATAGGTAGTGCCATCGCATCGCAAATGGAGCGTTTCGAACACCAAGGAGGTTGTCTCATCGGATAGAAGCGGAGATAGCTTCTGCATGAAACTCTCTTTTGTAAACTCCGGCTTGATATCCAAGGGGGTGAGTTTTCGCATCTCCTCGAAGGTGTATCCTAAATTCTCAAGCGCCGCCCTGTTTGCATAACTGAAATGCAGAGTTTCCGTGTCGAAGACATACACTTCGTTTATAGCATGCTCCACGATGGATGCCAGCCTGCGATTGTAATCCTGCAAACGGCGCTCCTCCGTCTGATCCCGAAAGACTATTACGACTCCCGTTATATCGCCGTCCGAGTTTCGAATTGGCGCCCCGCTATCGGCTATGGGTCTTTCGGCTCCATCCTTCGCGATGAGCGTGGTGTGATTCCCCAAACCGACAACCACGCCGTTTTTTAACACGGTGGTCGCCGGATTATCCACCTTCATACGGGTGCCCTCGTGAATGATATTAAAAACTTCCTGAAGAGGTCTCCCTACTGCGTCCTTTTCGCTCCAACCTGTAAGCGTCTCGGCTTGAGGGTTCATCCTTGTAATACAACCCGTGGAGTCCGTCGCAATGACGCCATCCCCGATATGATATAACGTGGCGCGGATCTCCTCCAAAGCGGAGGTTCTTTCCCTCTCGGAATGGTAGTAGGCGCGGTATAAAACTCTGTCGTGATGGATGTACAGCAGCGCGGTTCCGATACAGGCGACCGCCATCGCGAGAAGCGCCACCACTATGACCACATCCCTCCAGTAACGGACATCCGCGAGAATTTCACTCCTATCCACCTTTGTGACCATGCACCACGGAGTAGGCTTTAACGGGTGGATGACCGCCACCACGTCGGTTCCGCGATAGTCGGGACCTTCGTATATCCCCGTTCCACCTAATACGGCGCGAACTGCGGGAACATTGATCCGGGATAGAGGGATTCGCATGCTCAATGGAGGGAGTGTCGAGTGACGCAGGGTGTTTAGAAACACGGCTTCGTCACCCTGTTTCTCCACAAGCAGGGTTTCCGCAGTTTTGCTTTCAGTTGGCCATGTCTCTATCAATGGATAGATTGTGGCTTGAGGATTGAGCCAAAGCATCAACGCCGCCTCGGGAACGCCTCTTGGACCTATGATGGGGGCGGCTACGTCTATGTGGATGTCTCCTGTTCGTGGGTCTTTTGTGAAATCGCCGAACAGGACATGTCGCACCTTGATCGCCTCTTCGACGAGATGGTGTTCCGCATAGCCCAGTCCGCCATGCAGAGGGTGAATGGCGAGCAATATCTTTCCATCGGGGTTGATGATGTATGCGTTGAGGTACTGGTTCGAGGAATACTCATCACGTAACTCCCCAATGATGTCTCTTTTCAAAATCTGATTGGTTGGATGGGCCATCCAATGGGCTAATGCGCTCCTCAGAAAAGGATCTTCAGCCTCGGTGACTGCATCTGAGATTCTTTCTTTTCGCCAAGAGAGGATTTCCCCGCTTTTCATTCGGGATATGCTTTTCAGATCGGCTATTTTCTCCGCTCTTATCAGGGCGTATTCCCGCCAGTAGACCCAGTCGGCGATCAGGAGAATGCAGACGAGGAAACTCATCAATAATGTGGGGAAAACCCATTTGGGCCATCCAAGGGAGGGAGAGGTATCCATTGCTTTTATGCCTTCGAAGAATTCGGGAATAGGAAACGTGATAAGGGGAGGATTTGGGATCGATTTTTGGAAATGATGATATGCATGCTCCACTCAATCCGTCATATATCAAGTGAATGGGCGAAGAGGGACTCGAACCCCCGACATCTTCGGTGTAAACGAAGCGCTCTACCGACTGAGCTATCCGCCCAAATACACATAACACCCGGAACGCCAGAGCCTCCCGGAATCGAAAAAACGGGCTGATCCGTGAAGGATAATTTCATTATCTCAGCGGAAAACTTTTTCGAAATTATACCTCAATTCAGGATGAAGCCAGTAATATCGGGCTTCCAAGTCGGGATTCTGAACGTTCTAATCCTTGTAGGGGTCTCGTAGGGATATCTCTCTGCCAGCCATCGCGACGCAAAGCGGTCGAAGCCTATGGAGGACCTTTAGATTGGAGTGATAAGCCAGAACCTTCTCAAGGCGTTTGTACGCCTGCGGCGCCTCGTCGGTATCTCCTCCCCGAAGAATCACCCCCTTGTTCCGGAGCCATTCATCCATATCCTGCCGGGAAACGAGTCCCTTCGAGATCACCTTTCCGGTTTTCCGATTGATTTTCCCCCGTGCTTGATTGCGGCTCATCGCCCTCCCAGCTCCGTGCGGAGCGGAATGAAAAGATGCTGCGGAATCCTCGGATTGGACCCCCTCCACGATTACGCTGTCATCGCCCATGCTTCCCCCGATGAAACAGATTTTTCCAGGAGAGGCTGGAGTCGCGCCTTTTCTCATGACCCAATGCGATCCGGAGCCGTCGGGAAGGGGCTCCAAGCTTGCGAAATTATGGTGGTTTTCGACTCGCATCACGATGTCGCCGCCGACGATTTCGCTTGCTCGGTTGCAAACCCAGCGTCTTCCCGCATATGCGTATTGTCCGGCGAGTTCCATCCAGGCGATATACTCCTCCGCGTCGGCGGTTCCCAGCTCTAGGAGAACGGGATCGGCGTTTATGTTGTCTTCTTTCGCGCCAGCCCTTGCAAGGAACTCCTCTGCAATTTTATGTCCTAAACCTCGCGATCCGAAATGACATGCCACCCATATTTGGTTTTCCTCGTCCGCCATGACGTCCACGAAGTGATTTCCGGATCCTATGGTCCCTAACTGGTTGAGTGCCAAATCCCTGAGACGCATACCAAGCGGCTCGCTCCAGATGGGGCTGTCGAATAGGGGGTCATCCACCGTTTCATGGTTTTCGCGCCCCATGCCGAAAGATAGGCTGCGCCAGATTGTTTCCATGATCCTTGGCAGTTCCTCGGCGATCTCAGGTTCCGTGACGCTTAGACGATAAGCCGTCACTCCGCAGCAGATGTCGTATCCAACTGCGGCGGGGGAGATATGGGTGCGGCTTGTCATCACACCACCGATGGGAACGCTGTAGCCAAGGTGATTATCGCCCATAAGAGCGACGTGATCGAAAAAACGACGACAATTGAGCGCCTGCTTTAGAGTGTTTTCGTCCGCATCGCCGAAAAGAATGATATCCCCGTTTAATATTTGATGTCCCACGTCCGTCCCCTTGAATTCAGTAAGGTAAACATATTTTACCACGATAAATCTTAATCAATTGATCCGACCACGCATGCCGGAGGTGGAGGAGCGCATGGAACATGACTGCATCAGTTTGCGCTTGTAATTTGCCTCGCGGCGCAAATATAGGAGATATTTTTGAGAAATTTTCAAAAAACCCTTGACAGTTGGTCGTGGAAAGCGTATACTTATTTTTCGCCGGTGAACGAAAGCGTCCCCGTTTCAAGCCTCTCGGAAATTGCGAGCGAAAAAAAAGGCGCTGGAGGGGTTGACAGAAGTTCTCAAACGGCGGTAGTATAATTCCTGCGTCCGGACGGCAACGCCCGACGCACTGTTTTTTCAGTAAGCGATCTTTGAAAACCGGGCAGAGTAATGAACTTTGCGAGAAGTATGAAGCAGGTGACTTTGAAGGGTCGGGGTCACGCGTCGCGTTGTCGACGCGTTATGAAACTCCAAACGAAAATAACCGGCGTGTCCATGGGGCGCGTCGGGAAGATATTTTTACGGAGAGTTTGATCCTGGCTCAGGACGAACGCTTGCGGCGTGCCTAAGAAATGCAAGTCGAGCGGGGTGCGGCAACGCACCTAGCGGCGAACGGTCGCGTAACACGTAACCAACCCGCCCCGAAGACCGGGACAACACCTCGAAAGGGGTGCTAATACCGGATGTGGTCGCGATGGGGCATCCCATTGCGATTAAACCAGGCGACTGGCTTCGGGAGGGGGTTGCGGCCTATCAGCTAGTTGGCGGGGTGACGGCCTGCCAAGGCGACGACGGGTAGCTGGTCTGAGAGGACGATCAGCCGGACTGGGACTGAGACACGGCCCAGACTCCTACGGGGGGCAGCAATTAGGAATCTTGCGCAATGGGCGAAAGCCTGACGCAGCGACGCCGCGTGGAGGACGAAGTCCTTCGGGATGTAAACTCCTTTTAAGAGGGAAGAAAAGCATGACGGTACCTCTTGAATAAGCTCCGGCTAACTACGTGCCAGCAGCCGCGGTAATACGTAGGGAGCGAGCGTTGTCCGAAGTTACTGGGCGTAAAGCGCGCGTAGGCGGGGGATTAAGTGAGAAGTGAAAGGCTGGGGCTCAACCCCATGCAGTGCTCCTCATACTGGTTCTCTTGAGGGCGGCAGGGAGAAGTGGAATGGCTGGTGTAGCGGTGAAATGCGTAGATATCAGTCGGAACACCGGTGGCGAAGGCGGCTTCTTGGGCCGTACCTGACGCTGAGGCGCGAAAGCCAGGGGAGCGAACGGGATTA